>Ga0207675_100004584_pt1 | contig 13320 bp, 13 predicted proteins | sample KBSSwiS42_FD_184305 | JGI IMG/M metagenome (GOLD analysis project Ga0207675, IMG submission 184305) | Switchgrass rhizosphere microbial communities from Kellogg Biological Station, Michigan, USA - KBS Switchgrass S4-2 (SPAdes) (version 2) | ecosystem: Host-associated > Plants > Roots >... | reverse complement strand
GGCGCTCGTCGATGCGGTGCTCGCCGACTATCGGACTGCGCCGATTGACGATCGCCAGAAGGCGCTCTTTGCCTTCATCGAGAAGATGAACGACCAGTCGAACTCGATCCGCGCCGATGACATCGATCGGCTGAAGGACGCGGGCTGGAGCGAGGAGGCGATCTACGACGCGATTACGGTCTGCGCGCTGTTCCGGTTCTACAACGCGTGGATCGACGCCACCGGCGTGCACGACCTGCCGGCCGCGGCCTACGAGATGAGCGGCAAGCGGATGGCCGCCGAGGGCTACGTGCGATCAGGATGACCATCCGCCCTGCTGCCGACGCCGACTTCGAGGCGATGTGGCCGATCTTCGAGGCGATCGTCGCCGCCGGCGACACCTACACGTTCGCGCCGGAGACGCCGCGCGCCGATGCGCACCGCTACTGGTTCGGCCCCGGCGTCGCCAGCTGGGTGATCGAGGACGCCGGGCGCGTCGTCGGCATGTACAAGATCGTGGCGAACCAGCCAGGCCTCGGCTCGCACGTGGCCAACGCCTCGTTCATGGTCGAGCCTGGCTTCAGCGGGAAAGGCGCGGGGCGGGCGATGGGCATCCATTGTCTGGACGAAGCGCGGCGCCGCGGCTATCGCGCGATGCAGTTCAACTTCGTGGTGAGCACGAATGCTCGCGCCGTGGAACTGTGGCGCAGCCTCGGCTTCGCGATCGTCGGCACGCTGCCGGGCGCATTCCGGCACCGGCAGCTTGGATACGTCGACGCCTACGTCATGTTCCGCTCGCTCGAGTGAGCACGCCATCGGAAACCAGGAGACCTCCGTCATGACCGATCACTCAGAAGCCTGGCCCGCGCTGCCGTACGAAGCGTGGAGCGACACGCTGGCGACGCTGCACCTGTGGACGCAGATTGTCGGCAAGGTGCGCCTCGCGCAGACGCCGTGGCTCAACCACTCGTGGCACGTCACGCTGTACGTGACCGCGCGCGGGTTGACCACGTCGCCGATCGCCTACGGCACGCGGACCTTCGAGATCGAGTTCGATTTCCTCGCCCACCGCCTGGCGATCACCACCAGCGAGGGGCGCGCCGTCCGCATGCCGCTCGCGCCGATGAGCGTCGCCGCGTTTTACTCGCAGCTGTTCGACGCGCTGCGGTCGCTCGATCTTCAGGTGAAGATTCACGGCGCCCCGAACGAGATCCCCGACGCGATTCCGTTCGCGCGCGACGAGACCCATCACGCCTACGATCCGATCTACGCCAACCGGTTCTGGCGGGCGCTGGCGCAGGCCGATCGGGTGCTGAAGATCTTCCGCGCCCGCTTCGCCGGCAAGTGCAGCCCGGTGCATTTCTTCTGGGGCGGCGCGGACCTCGCGGTCACGCGTTTCTCCGGGCGTCCAGCGCCGCAGCACCCCGGCGGCATCCCCAACCTGCCCGATCGCATCACCCGCGAAGCCTACTCCCACGAAGTGAGCAGCGCCGGCTTCTGGCCCGGACGCGGAGCAATCGCTTCCCCGGCGTTCTATTCCTACGCGTATCCCGAGCCGGCCGGCTTCGCCACCGCGCCGGTGCGGCCGGCGGCCGCGTTCTACAGCAAGGACTTTGGCGAATTCATCCTGCCGTACGACACCGTGCGCCTGTCGCCGTCGCCCGACGACACGCTGCTCGAGTTCCTGCAGTCGACATACGAGGCGGCGGCGATGCTCGCCCGCTGGGATCGCGCCGCGCTCGAGCGAGCGGTCGAGCCGACTTGACGTAACGTCACCCCCACTTCTGACTTCGTACTTCGAACCTCGAACTTCGAACTTCGAACTTACCTGCCGCCCGAACGGAAGTGCTGAAGGCGTACCTTCTGTCGTTGCCGGAGCGCTTCATCCGCTCCGTGCTTGGGCTCGGGGCCGGCGTGGCGCGCGAGGTCGGCGAGGTCGCCGTGCCGGCGGCGATCCGCCGCGGCCGTCTGTATCAGAACCTCGTCGACGCGACGCTCCAGTTCCTGATCGAACAGGTCGGCGGCGTCGAGGGCGTGTACCAGGAGGACGGCCGGCTGCCGGAGAATTTCCTCGCCCGCCGCACCGCCGGCAATGCGGTCGAAGCGCTCGGCATCGTCGCCTTCCGCGCCTCGCCTGTCTGGGTGCTCGCGGCGCTGGCGGACGTCTGCGGCATGGGGCGGCAGCTGATCCCCGAGATCGCCGACGCGCTCAAGGCACACGATCTGCTCGAGAAAGACACGCAGTTCACCAGCGTCGATCAGATGCTCGACGGGCTCGAGCGCACATCAGCGCGGCTCGCGTCGACGATCAACACGCCGCCGCTCGATGTGGCGGCGCTGCGCGAGGAGTGGCAGGCGATCCGCAACGACGCTCGCACGCTGCAGCCGGCAAGCCTGCCGGCGCGCGAATCGATCGCCGAGGTGTGGGCGCAGCTGACGGCCGCAGCCGCACGCGAGCACCGGTCGGTGTTCGAGACCTCGTCGATGATGGCGGTCGCCGCAGTTAAAGGGCTGCCCGACGGCGTCCGCTGGCTCTCGGCGTCGGCGATGGTCGGCGCGGCGCGCACCGGCCAGCTGATGGCGGGCGCGGTGCTCGACTACTACAAGCAGACGCTTCGAGACCTCCAGCAGGAAGGCTTCGCCGCCTACGCCGCCCGGCAGCTGCGTCCGTATCTGCAGGCGGCGGCCAAACAGTTCTCGCCGCAGCGGCGGACGCTGACCGAGCGGCTGCTCGATCGTGCCGCCGCCCGCCGCCGCAAAGTCAACGGCGCGAGCGGCGGTTGAAGCCCGTAGAATCCATCACCATGAGAACCGTGCTCGCCGCGCTCGCCTTGCTCGTCGCCGTCTCGCCCGCCAGCGCGCAGGAAGCGAGGCGGCGCTGGGAGCTGCAGCGGCAGATCCGTCTCGACAAGTTCGAGCAGGTGCTGCCGCAGGCGATGCGCGCCAACGGCATCGACATGTGGATCGTCGCGGTCAAGGAAAACCACATCGATCCGCTCTGGGAGGATCTCGGACGCGGCTACGTGTCGGGCATCGGCTACTACGTCTTCACCGATCGCGGCGGCGAGCGGATCGAGCGCGCCGCGCTCGGGCCGAGCGGCTACCTGGTCGAGCAGGCCGGCGCCTACGACGTCTTCGCGGCGGCGGCGACCCTCCCCGCCTTCGTCAAGGAGCGCAACCCGCGGCGCATCGGCGTCAACATGTCGGAGGAGATCGGGCCGGCCGACGGGCTGTCACACACCATGTATCAGCACCTGGTGAAGACGCTCGGCGAGCCCTACGCCTCGCGCCTGGTCAGCGCCGAGCGCGTCGTCGCCGACTTCCGCTCGCGCCGCGTCGCCGCCGAGATTGTCGCGTTCGGCGAGGCTGCCGGAATCGCCATTCAACTGACGGAGCGCGCCCTCTCGAACGAGGTGATCACGGTCGGCAGGACCACGCTCGAAGACGTCGCCTGGTGGCTCCAGGATCGCCTGCTCGAGCGAGGGCTCGGCTCCGAGTTCGACATGCCGTCGGTCTACGTCACCGGCCCCGAGGGAATCGTCGCCACCTCGTCGCCGCGCATCGTGCAGCCGGGCGACGTGATGATGATCGACTGGGGCGTGCAGCTGATGAACTTCGGCACCGACGTGAAGCGCGTCGCCTACGTGCTGAAGCCGGGCGAGCTGGCGCCGCCGACGAGCATCCAGGCGGCGTTCGACAAGGCGCTCGCCGTGCGCGACGTGGTCAAGAAAGCGATCAAGCCGGGCGTCCGCGCCGACCAGACGATGAAGGCGATGGATGCGGCGCTGCGAGCGGCCGGCTACGGCGTGATCGAATTCAACAAGCCCAACGCCGACGGCAAGACCGACGTCGTCTACGGCTTTCACCCGGTCGGCAATACCGGCCACGACATCGGGCCGTCGCTGACGACGTGGCAGCCGCTGCAGACGACCTTCACCCTGCACCCGCAGCACCTGTTCTCGTTCGAGTACTTCGCCTATTCGCCGATTGCCGAGTGGGGCGGCAAGAAGCTGCGGATCCCGATCGAGGACGATGCGATGCTGATGGAGAACGGCATCCAGTTCGTGCACCCCGCCAACTACCGGCTGCTGGTGATCAAATAACGGCGCCTGCGACGAGACCACGCAGGCACGAAGACACGAAGACGCACGAAGAGCAGCCGCTGACAGTTGCAGCGCTCTGCTCGGGCCTCGCGGCGCGCCACGGCCAGCGATCGTCCTCCAACCTCGGCAGTGACTCACGCGCCGCGCGGGATCGGTTTTACACTGTGGCGCATGCTCGCACGGCTGCGCCATGCGGCGATCGTCCTCGCGCTCGGCGCCGCGGGCCTCTCCGCGGCGGTGAACGATCGCGACATGGGCGACGGGCTCGCGCGCGTGCGGCTGATCGTCGCGACCCGCGCCGCCAGCGTGTCGGTGACCGTCGCCGGCGCCACCATCGCCAGCTACCTGCCCTCGATCCTCGCCGGCCCGGCGGCGATGACGGTCAGCCGCACCGGCCGCGCGCTGCAGCTGTCGCGCAACACCGCCGGCCAGTCCGCGGAGGTGGTCTTCGACGTCATCCTCGCCGACGCGGTGCCCGGGACCGCGCTGACCTGGAACGTCAGCGCCGACTCGAGCGCCGAGACCTCGATCGAGATCTACGCGATGGCCGATGCCGCCCGCGCGACGCTCGTCGATCGCTTCACCGCCACGTCGACCTCGTCGCAGTTCGTCAGCGCGCCGGAGCTCCTGCCGGCGCCCGCGACCCTCGCCCCCGATCGCTTCCTGCCGCGCATGGTGCTCGCGTTCTACTACCCGTGGTACACCGTCGAGACGTGGCAGAGCAGCCAGCTCGGCGATCGGCCGCTGCCGCGGTACTCGACCGACTCGCAGGCCGATGTCACGCGTCAGGCGGTGCAGGCGCGCGCCACCGGCATCGACGCCTTCGTCGTGTCGTGGCAGGGCCACCAGGGCGGCGCCGGCGCCGGCCCGGGCTTCAACGACCGGCGCATGCAGCTCGCCCTCGAGGCCGGGCGCGCCGCCGGCATCAAGGTCTGCGTCTACACCGAGACCTACGTCGCCAATCCCCACAACGACCCGGCCGCGCCGATCGATCCGCAGACGCTGTTCGAGTGGCTCGCCGATCTCGTCGATCTGTTCGGCAGCCACCCGGCGTACCTGCGTGTCGGCGATCGGCCGGTGATCTTCACCTACGCCGCGTCGCTCCTGCCGCAGCCGCGGTGGGCCGAGGTGATCGCGCGCCTGCGCAGCACCGGCCGCAACCCGTTTCTGATTGGCGATTTCTCGCGATCGACGCTGCTCGACCTCTTCGACGGTGAATATCAGTACACCAACGTCTTCTCGCTCGGCGACACGCTCGTCGACCTCAATCGCACCGAGAGCCTGCGCGTGCGCACCATCAACCTGCTGCGGCCCGGCGAGCGGCGGCGCCTGTGGGTCGCATCGGTGACGCCCGGCTTCGACGACAGCCGGCTCACCGAACGTCCGGTCGCGCATGTCGTCGATCGCGCCGACGGCACCATCTACGACAAGCAGTGGTCGGCGGCGATCGATACCGTCGCCGACTGGGTCGTTGTCACCAGCTGGAACGAGTGGTATGAGAACACCCACATCGAGGCAGGCGAACGCTACGGCCGCGCCTACCTCGATCGCACGCGCGTGTGGGCCGCCGCCTTCAAGCGCGCGGCGAAGGAGCGGCCGACGATCGAACCGTGATCCCGTGACCCGGCGGAACCCCCAGGAGGAGCCCATGTCTCGTCGTTCCCTCGCCGGCGTGTTGATGCTCGCCGCGCTCGTCGCCGCCGCCTGCGACTCGACCTCGCCCACGGCGCCGCAATCGATTCGCGTGTTCGGCAGCACGACGAGCGCCGCGCCGCCGACCGACCGTCCGCCGGCGCAGCCGGTGCCAACCTCGCCCGCGCCCAACCCGCCGGGGCCGCTGCCGCCGACGCCCCCCGCGCCGACGACGCCGGTGCCGCCGAGTCAGCCGGTGCCCATTCCACCGATCACGCAGCCGCCGGTGAGCCTGCCCGCGCCGAACCCGCCGGTTGCGGTGCCGCTGCCGACGCCGCCCGCGCCGACGCCGCCGGCGCCGAATACGCCCACGCCGGCGGTGCCGCAGCCGCCTCCGGCGCCGAACCCGCGGTGAAACTTCGAGCCGAGTGCTTCATGAGAAATGTGTTCGTCCCGATCGCCATCGTGTTGCTGCTGACGGCGGCGCGCGCGCAAACGCCGCCGGCCGTCGACGCGCTGCCGCGCGCCGCGCCCGCGTCGCTCGGCTTCGCGCCGGAACGCCTGCGCCTCGCGACCGAGATGCTGTCGAAGTTCGTCGCCGACGGGAAGATCGCCGGCGCGGTCGGCGGCGTCGCGCGCAAGGGCAGGCTCGCGTATCTCGAGGCCGCGGGCTTCCAGGATCTCGAGAGCCGCGCGCCGATGACGCCGCGATCGCTCTTCCGCATCTACTCGATGACCAAGCCGGTCACCGCGGTCGCGGCGATGATGCTGCAGGAAGAGGGAAAGTTCGCCCTCACCGATCCGGTCTCGAAATATCTGCCGGAGTTGTCGCGCGTCACCGTCTTCGTTTCGGGGGAGAGCGGGCCGACACGCCCCGCGGCGCGCGAGATCACGGTCGAGGATCTGCTGCTGCACACGTCGGGCTTCAACCACCGCACGTCGCATCTCTACGAGCGCGCCGAGGTGCGCTCGCGCGCGATCACGCTGCCGAAGTTCATCGAGAACATCACCCGCGTGCCGCTGATGGAGGATCCGCACACACGCTTCCGCTACAGCGAAGCCACCACCATCGTCGGGCGGCTGGTGGAAATCTGGTCGGGCAAGCCGTTCGAGGTCTTCCTGGAAGAACGGCTGCTGCGCCCGCTGAAGATGGCCGACACCACGTTTTGGGTCGAGCGCGAGCGGCAAGGGCGCCTCACGCGCGTCTACCAGACGACGCCGAACGGGTTGACGCCGCGGGAACTCGAAAGCGTGCCCTTCACCGAGAAGCCGGCGCTGATTGAAGGCGCGGTGGGGCTCGTCTCGACCGTGCCCGATTACCTGCGCTTCAGCCAGATGCTCCTGAACAAGGGCGAGCTCGATGGCGTGCGCGTGCTGAAGGCGGCGACGGTCGAGAAGATGACCGCCAACGGCCTGCCGCCGGCGATGGTGCAGGTGCGCGCCGGCACCGGGTGGGGGCTCGCCAACGTCAATGTCGCACCCGACGGCGAGTACGGCTGGGACGGGACGGCAGGCACGATCTTCTGGGTCGATCCGGCGAAAGAGATGGCCATCGTGCTGATGACGCAGATCGTGCCGCCGAATCCGGATGGGATCCGCCAGCGCTTCAAGACGCTGGTCAAGGAATCCGTCGTCCCCTGATACGATGCGCTGATGCAGAACTCATATATGCGCGTCGCGGCGGCGGGCGCCGCCGCCCTGTGGCTCGCCTCGGGCGTCGCGGCGCAGACGCCGCGCGTGTCGATCTTCGAAGGCGCGACGCTGATTGCCGGCGACGGCAGCGCGCCAATCGAACGCTCCGCGTTCATCGTCGAGAACGACACGATCACGCGCGTTGGCAGGCAGGGTGAAGTGGCCGCGCCGGACGGGGCCACGCGCGTCGACCTGGCGGGCCGCTTCGTGATGCCTGGTCTCATCGACGTGCACACGCACCTCGGCTTCCGCCGCGATGCGAGCTTTACCATCGGCAACTACACACGCGACAACATCGTCGACGAGCTGCGGCAGCTGGCGGCGCTCGGCGTCGTCGGCGTCGCCAGCGCCGGCACCGACCGCGGCTCGATGATGTTCACGATCCGCGACCGCGGCATCGCCAACGGCGCCTTCGTCAAGACCGCCGGCCGCGGCATCGCACCGCCGGATGCCGGGCCGTCGCCGCCGATGCGCGAGGTGCCGTACGGCGTCTCGACCGAGGATGAAGCGCGGCAGGCGGTCCGCGAGCTGGCGGCCGAGAAGGTGGACTTCATCAAGATCTGGGTCGACGATCGCAACGGCACCGTCAAGAAGCTGAGCCCGGCGCTCTCGCGCGCGATCATCGACGAAGCGCACAAGAGCAGGACGCGCGTCTTCGCGCACATCGCGACGCTGGCCGACGCCAAGGAGCTGCTGCGCGCCGGCATCGACGGCTTCATGCACCCGGTGCGCGACCGCGACGTGGACGACGAGTTACTACGGATGCTGAAGGAGCGGCCGCAGGTGTTCTTCGCGCTGACGCTGTTCGCGCCTCTCCTCAACGCGTCCGAGCGGCCGCCGCTGTGGCTGGGCGAGTCGCTGCGGACACGGGTGACGTCGACCGAAGAGGCGGCGCGCCTCCGCGACGTGGTCACCAGCCGCAAGCCTGAGTCGCTCGCGCCCGCGCTGGAGGAGTGGAACCGGATCACGGGGAACGTCCGCAAGCTGCAGGCTGCCGGCGTGAAGCTCGCGCTCGGCACCGACGTCGGCGGCGCCAGCGCCGGCGGGCTGTTCGGGTGGACGGAGCACGTCGAGCTCGAGAACATGGTGCGGGCCGGGCTGACGCCGGCGCAGGCGATCGTCGCCGGCACCAGCACGGCCGCCGCGGTGCTCGGCTTCGACAAGCTCGGGGCGCTCGCCGCCGGCAAGGTCGCCAACTTCATCGTGATTGATCGCAACCCGCTCGACGACATCACGAGAACGCGGCGGATCGTCAACGTCTATCTGCGCGGCAAGCTGGTACCTCGTCCATCTCGTACACCGGCGTCGCAGTAGAGTAGGGCCTCTCACACGTTCGGACAGAGCCACGAGGAACGGCATATGCGCGTCAAGCTGCTGGCATCGTCACTCGCGATGGTCGTGCTCGGAACCCTGGCCGTGTCGTCGCAGACGCGCGGGCCGTCGGGGACCGTCGTCTACGAAGGGGCGCGGCTGATTGTCGGCGACGGCAGCGCGCCGATCGACAACGGCGCATTGGTCGTGCAGAACGGCCGCTTCACCGCGATCGGCAGGCAGGCCGACGTCAAGGCGCCGGCCGGCGCGACGCGCGTCGATCTGGCCGGCAAGACCGTGATGCCGGCGATGATCAACGTCCACGTCCACATCGGCTACGAGGGCTACTCGACGTGGCGCGCCGAGAACTACACGCCCGAAAACGTCCTCGATCACCTGCAGCGCGCGGCGTTCTACGGCACCGCGGTCACGCAGTCGGTCGGCACCAGCCCGACCGAGCAGGCGCTGCAGTTCCAGCGCGACCAGCAGGCGGGCAAGTTCCCGCCGGCGTCGCGCTTCCTCTTCATGCCCGGCATGGCGCCGCCCAACGGCGGCCCCGACGCCGTGCTGCGCGTTGCCACCAACAAGCTGCACGTGATCAACGAGGTCACCAGCGCGCAGGAGGCGCGCGCCGCGGTGCAGAAGATGGCGGCGCAGAAGATCAAGGCCGTGAAGATGTGGGTCGACGATCGCCGCGGCACCTACCCGAAGCTCGCGCCCGAGACGTGGCAGGCGATCATCGACGAGGCGCACAAGCACCAGATGACCGTGCACGCGCACGCGACGACGCTCGAGGATCAGAAAGCGGTGGTCAAGGGCGGCGCCGACGTCGTGGTGCACATGGTGCAGGGCGAGAAGCTGGACGACGAGTACCTGGCGATCCTGAAAGAAAAGAAGCCGTACTGGGCGACGGTGATCGGGCTGGGCGATCCGACCGGCGTCTGCCAGCCGGATCCGTTCTTCGAGGTGGCGCTGCCGCCGAAGGTGATAGCCGACATCCGCGCCATGACCGAGCGCCGACCGCTGGCGCCGAGCTGCGGTCCGCCGTCGCCGAACGCGGCGCGGCGCGAGGAGATCATGGCCTACAACTTCCCGCGGATGATCGCCGCTGGCGCGCGCATCGTGCTCGGCACCGACACCGGCATCCAGCCGGGGCACACCTTCGGCTCCGGCGAGCACGTCGAGCTGGCGCGGTGGGTGAATCTCGGGCTGTCGCCGTCGGATGCGATCGTCGCCGCGACCTCGCGTCCGGCGCAGCTGCTTGGCCTGAAGGACACGGGATCGCTCGCCGCCGGCAAGCGCGCCGACTTCATCGTCCTCGACGCCAACCCGCTCGACGACATCCTCAACACGCGCAAGATCGCGAACGTCTACCTGGACGGCGCGAAGTTCGATCGCGAGGCGATGATCGCACGCTGGAAGCGCGCCGCCGAGTCGTCGCAGTAGGGCGTGGTCTCGTCCGGCGAACCGTCGCATCCCCGGCTTTACGGCGAGCTCGCGGCGTGGTGGCCGCTGTTGTCGGATCCGGCCGACTACATCGAGGAAGCCGGCTTCTACCAGCGGCAGCTGCTTGCGGCGTGCGACGGCCCGCTGCGGACGCTCGTCGAGCTCGGCAGCGGCGGCGGCAACAATGCGTCGCATCTCAAGGCGCGCTTCGAGATGGTGCTGGTCGACCGGTCACCTGGCATGCTCGAGGTGAGCCGCGCCCTCAATCCCGAATGCGAGCACGTCGAAGGGGATATGCGGGACGTGCGCCTCGGGCGCCTGTTCGACGGCGTCTTCGTCCACGACGCAATCGTCTACATGACGACGCTCGAGGAGGTGCGGCAGGTGATCGAGACTGCGTGGGCGCACTGCCGTCCCGGCGGCGCGGCGCTGTTCGCGCCCGATCACGTGCGCGAGAACTTCCGCGCCTCGACCGATCACGGCGGGCACGATCTCGGCGGCCGCGGGCTGCGCTACCTGGAATGGGCCTGGGATCCGGATCCCGCCGACGCCACCTACACGGTCGACTACGCGTATCTGCTGCGCGATCGCGACGGCTCGACGCGGGTGGAGTGGGACCGCCACATCGAGGGATTGTTCGCCCGCGCCGACTGGCTGCGGGTCTTGTCGGAAACCGGCTTCCGGCCGAAGATCGTTCCATTCGATCATTCGGAGCTCGAACCAGGGTCCTACGAAATCTTCGTCTGTCAGAAGCCGACCAGGGGCTAGGGACTGGGGGTTGGGGGCCGGCTCGGTTGTAGCGCACCCCTTCAGGGTGCCTCCGTTGTAGCGCACCCCTTCAGGGGTGCCTCCGTAAATAATGTTCTGCGGGTTTCTGCGGGTTTCTGCGGGTCCTGCGTTGTCCGTCGTGACGAGCGAATGGAGATGGCATCGGTGAAGCACTTGTCGACTGAAGAACTGCACGCCGGGCTGGACGAGATCCGGCGCGCGCCGAAAGACGAAGGCGTGCTGGAGCTGATCGTCCGCCGCCCGCGCAAGGGCGAGCGCGAAGTGCTGCAGGAGGGGCAGCTCGACGTGCACGACGGCCTGGTCGGCGACAGCTGGAAACACCGCGGCAGCTCGCTGTCGGCCGACGGCCGCGCTCACCCCGACATGCAGATCAACGTCATGAGTTCGCGGGTCATCGCGCTGGTCAGCCAGGACAAGTCGCGCTGGCCGCTCGCCGGCGATCAGCTGTTCGTCGACCTCGATTTGAGCGCGGCGAACGTGCCGCCCGGCACGCAGCTGGCGATCGGCTCGGCGGTGATCGAGGTGACCCCCCAGCCGCACACCGGCTGCGGCCAGTTCCTCCAGCGCTTCGGCCTCGACGCGCAGAAGTTCGTCAACTCGCCGGTTGGCCGCGAGCTGCAGCTGCGCGGCATCAACGCGCGCGTGGTCAAGCCGGGCGTGATTCGCGTCGGCGACGCGGCGCGAAAGATCGCCACATCCCGCACCGGCGGCTGACGTGGCCGGCCCGCCGCAGCCGCCGCCGGAAGTCTCTGCGTATTACGACGCGTTCGCTGAAGAAGATCGCCTGGCCAGCGGACCGTCGCAGCTCGAGTTCGAGCGCACGCGCGAGATCCTCGCACGCGTCCTGCCCCCGCCGCCCGCGGCGATCGTCGACGTCGGCGGCGCCGCCGGCGCGTATGCCTTGTGGCTCGCCGCGCAGGGCTACGAGGTGCACCTGGTCGACGCGTCGCCGCGACTGGTCGACGCCGCGCGGCGGCGGAGCGCGGCGCACAGCCGCCCGATTGCTTCGCTGACCGTTGCCGATGCGCGAGCCCTGCCGCAGGCAGATGGATCGGCCGCGGCGGTGCTCGTGCTCGGCCCGCTCTATCACCTGCCGGAGGCGGCCGACCGCCTCGCCGCGCTCCGCGAAGCGCGTCGCATCGTCGCGCCCGGCGGCGTCGTCGCGGTCGCCGCCATCTCGCGCTACGCCTCGGCGCTCGCCGGCATCGTGCAGAAGCTGTCGCTGGATCCGCGCTTCGTCGAGATGCGCAATCGAGCGCTGGCGACCGGCGTTCACCGCAACGACTCGGGCCGGATCGATTACTTCACCACCGCCTACTTCCACCGCCCCGAGGACCTGCGCGCCGAGCTCGAGGCCACCGGCTTCGAGAACGTCCAGGTGCTCGGCGTCGAGGGACCGGGTGAATGGGTCGCGAACTTCGAGGCGCGGTGGGCCGACGAGGCGCTGCGCGCCGACTTGCTGGACGTCGCGCGCCGGCTCGAGGCAGAGCCGTCGATCATCGGCATGAGCGCGCACCTGCTTGGCTTGGGATGGAGGTGACTCAGCGACCCAGGCTGCTCTCGATCCGCCGATCCGGGATCAGCCACATCAGCGCGACGGCGACGTAGATCACGTCGGAGATCACCTGGTGCACGAACGCGAGCGGGATGGCGATGATGTACAGCGCGGCCGACAGCTTGCCCTTGACGTCCTTGCCCACCGCCGCCTTCAGCTTCGAATGCGCGCCCTGGTGGTGGATGATGGTCCGTTCGAGGATCAGGAACGCGAGCCCCGACATCAGCAGCACCGCTCCATAGACCGCCGTCGGCAGCGCCTCCCAGTGGTTCTCGCCCATCCAGCCGGTCGTGATCGGCACCAGCGACAGCCAGAAGAGCAGATGATGGTTGGCCCACAGGATCGCGCCGTTGATGCGGTCGACCGTGTGGAGCATGTGATGGTGGTTGTTCCAGTAGATGCCGAGGAAGACGAAGCTGAGGACGTAGGTGAGGAGGACCGGCATCAGCGGTTCGACCGTTCCCCATCCGGTGCCATGCGGCACTTTCAGCTCGAGCACCATGATCGTGATGAGCACGGCGATCACGCCGTCGCTGAACGCTTCGAGCCGGTTTTTACTCATGGCTCACTATAATCGCCGCGGGATCACCCATTGGAGGAGTCGGTGAGATTCGTCGTCTTTGCACTGCTGCTCGTCTCGAACGTTGCCCTGAGCGAGCGAGAGCGAGGGCCTGCCCTGAGCAGATGTTTCCTCCTCTACGAAACCGGCAAAGGCGAAGTGCGCCGCCGTCCGGCCGACCTCTGCGCCACGCGGCTGCTGCCCGCGTCCACCTTCAAGATCCCGCACGCGCTCGCGGCGCTCGACGCCGGCGT
>Ga0207675_100004583_pt1 | contig 13325 bp, 9 predicted proteins | sample KBSSwiS42_FD_184305 | JGI IMG/M metagenome (GOLD analysis project Ga0207675, IMG submission 184305) | Switchgrass rhizosphere microbial communities from Kellogg Biological Station, Michigan, USA - KBS Switchgrass S4-2 (SPAdes) (version 2) | ecosystem: Host-associated > Plants > Roots >... | reverse complement strand
ACCCCAGTCCTCGGTCCAGAAAAGGAGCCACTTGAGCGCGGCCGGTGTTCCGCCTATGTCGAGCACCGCGCGCACCCGCACGTCGTACGCCGCACCGGATGGCAGCAGGTTCGCGTCGATAACCGGAAGGTTGCGGATCTGCGACAGCCGGTCGAGCGCGGCCTCCAGCGAGCCGAAGTCGAACTGCTCGCTGGTGTTGAGGTTGCGAAGCAGGTAACGCTGGCTCAGCGCGTGATAGTTGAGCTCGTAGCTCTGCACCAGCGAGGCGATACCGTCGTCGGGCAGGTAATTACGGATGCGGCTGATGCCGATCTCGTAATCGAGCCGCATCGTGAGGCCGCCTTCGATCGCCCTGCGCGCGCCCTCGTCAAGCTCGATGACCAGGCTCGTGTCGAGCTCGTAGACGTTATCACCGAGCTTGAGCTCGCCGTCGCGGATGATCAGCGTCGTCTCGGCATGCACCGCCGTCGTTGCGAGAAAGCACAACAGCACCCAGCCGCAGAGTGCGGCAAAAGGCGGACTCCGGCGCGGAGCCCGGCTGACGGTGTGGCTGAATTCCAACGTTAGCCCTGCTTCTCGAGGCAAGCATAATAGAACCCGTCCATATCGGCCTCCCCGGGGAACCGGACGTGGCCCGGACCCTCCGGATCGGGACTCGGCGGCCATCCGACCGCCGCCGCCCGGGTACCGTCCCCCGCCTCCGGCGTGGCAGCGAGGAAGGCCCGGATTACCCCGGCATTTTCAGCCTTGAGGACCGAGCAGCTCGTATAGAGAAGGCATCCGCCGGCCTTGAGCAGGGGCCAGAGCGCCTCGAGCATCGCGCGCTGCCGCCGTACGAGCGGCTTCAGGTCGCCGGGCCGCCTCAGCAGCTTGATGTCCGGGTGACGGCGGATTACGCCGGTGGCCGAGCACGGGACATCGAGCAGGATGCGATCGTAGGGGCGGCCGTCCCACCAGCCATCGGGCCGCAGCGCGTCGCCCGCGACCAGCGTCGCCGCAAGCCCGAGCCGGTCGAGGTTGGACTGCACGCGCTCGAGGCGAGCGGAGGAAGCATCGACCGCGGTCACCTCGGCGCCGCCGTCGGTCCGCTCCAGTATATGGCAGGTCTTGCCACCCGGCGCCGCACAGGCGTCGAGGATGCGTTCGCCCTTTCGCGGTGCAAGCAAGTCGATGGCAAGCTGCCCGGCGGCGTCCTGGACCGACACATGGCCTGCGGCGAACCCCGGCAGCGAGCGCACATCGGCGGCCGGCTCGATGCGGAGCGCATCTGGAGCGAGCGGTTCGCGATAGCCGCGAAACCCCGCTGCCTCGAGCGCGCTCAACTGGGCTGCGATGGCGGTCCGCCGGGTATTGACGCGCAGCCAGAGCGGCGGGTGCGCATTGTTCGCATCGAGGATCGCCTCGTGCCGGCCGGGCCAGTCGTGCCCGATCGCGGCCGCGAGCCAGTTCGGATGCGCGGTGCGCGTGGCGACGTCTGCATCGACTTTCGCGAGTATGCCGGCGCGTTCGCGCTGGAACCGCCGGAGCACGGCGTTCACGAAGCCCGTCGCCCGCGCTTGGCCCAGCTCGCGCGCCGCCGCGACGGTCTCCGCCACCGCCGCGTGCTCGGCCACTTCGCCCGATGCGAGCTGGTACAGCCCGACCTCGAGCAGGGCGCGCAGCGCGGGAGGTAGCCGATCAGGCGGCCGATCCGCGAGCTCGACCAGGATCGCGTGCAGTCGGAAGTGCCAGCGCAGCGTACCGTAGGTCAGCGAGCGCTTGAGTCCGCGCGCCGAGCCCTCATCCGCATCGTCGGCGAGCAGCTCATCGAGCGAGCGACCACGCTCCGCGACTTCGACGACCCATTGCGCCGCGGCCGCGCGGATCAGTGCAGGTGTCGAGGCGCTGCGGTTCACGCGCCCAACCGCGTACCAGCGAGGGAATGTGCGTGCTGAAACTCGGCGGCGCTCATGGCGCGACGGCCGGCGAGCTGCAGCCGTTCTATCTGCAGTGCGCCCGTGCCAGCGGCGATGACCAGCCGCGCGCCGGTCTCGATCACCGATCCGGGCGCAGCATCGATCGTTCGCGGGACCGGCACCGCCTCCCACACGCGCAGCTGCTGCCCCGCCCACGTCGTTTCTGCCACGGGGCGCGGATTGAAGGCGCGCACCTGCCGGTCGAGCGCCGCGGCGTCGCGCGTCCAGTCGATTGCGGCCTCGCGACGCTCGATCTTGCGCGCGTAGCTCGCGCCGGCGTCGGGTTGCGGCTGCGGCACGATCCGCCCGTCGCGCCACTGCGCGATCGCCTCGATCACCGCGTCGGCGCCGAGCGTGGCCAGGCGGTCGTGGAGCGATGCGGAGGTCTCGCGTCCGGTAATCGGCGTCGAGCGCACGAGCAGCATCGGCCCGGTGTCGAGCCCCGCGTCCATCTGCATGATGGTGACACCGGTTTCCGTGTCGCCGGCCTCGATCGCGCGCGCGATCGGTGCGGCGCCGCGCCAGCGCGGCAGCAGCGATGCGTGGATGTTGAGACAACCGAGCTGCGGCACGTCGAGCACGGATTGCGGGAGGATGAGACCGTAGGCCACGACCACCATGAGCTCAGGCGCGTAGCCGCGCAGCCGCTCGAGCGCCTCGGGTGAGCGCAGCGTCACGGGCTGCTCGATGGCCAGCCCGAGCTCGAGCGCTGCCTTCTTTACCGGGCCGGCCGTGATGACGCGGCCGCGCCCTGCCGGCCGGTCGGGCTGCGAGTACACCGCGCGCACCCGGTGTCCCGCGGCGTGAATCAGCGTGAGCGCTGGCACCGCGAACGCGGGCGTGCCGGCAAACACGATGTCCAGCGGGGGGAGATGGCTCTGAGCCAAATTACCTCGTCGGCCGCGAGACGACGGCCGGCGATGGCCCCGATAGTTGCCCCCGAGCCATTTTTCAGATGACGGGAACGCGCGGCCGCTCGCGCTGGGGCGCACCGCCCACGCGTTCACGGCGCTCCTTCTCGAGCTTCTTGCGAATGCGGGTGCGCTTGAGCTCCGACAGGTAGTCGACGAAGAGCTTGCCTTCGAGATGGTCCATCTCGTGCTGGATGCAGACCGCGAGCAAGCCCTCGGCCTCGAGCTCGAAGGGCTGGCCGTCGCGATCCAGCGCGCGAACCGTGATCCGTGCCGCGCGGTCGACCAGGTCGAAGACGCCGGGCACGGAGAGGCAACCCTCTTCACCCTCGGCGACGCCCTCGCGGACCACTATCTCGGGATTGACGAAGGCCAGCGGCTGGTCTCGCTCCTGGCTCACGTCGAGTACCAGTACCCGCTCGTGGACGTCGACCTGGGTCGCAGCCAGCCCGACGCCGGGGGCGGCGTACATCGTCTCGAACATGTCTTCGATCAGGCGGTGGATCCGCGCATCCACGGCCACGACCGGCTTCGCCTTGGTGCGAAGCCGCGGATCCGGGTACTCCAGTATGGTGAGGACTGCCATGTTTTGATCGAACCTGCGAACACCGTCAAATTACGACAACCGGGCGGCCCGGTCACTCGCCCACTTTCTGCGGAAATGCTGCTAAAGTTAAGCCGCGCTTGAACTTACAGACCACCGGCACCCCGCTGGATTCCGTCGTCATCCAGGGGACGGTTCCGACTGAGACTCAGTCGGCAGCAGCCCCGCGCAGGCCCGGATTATAAGACGACGGTCGCGACCCTGACACCCAGCGGAGTAAAGGGATGGATCGTCACCCACGCCTCGACCCCGACCACGCGCCTGCCGGGCGCCCCCGTCTGCGAGCCTGCGCCCTGGCGCTGGCCGGCGCCTGCCTGGGGCTCGCGCTGGGCGCTGCGGCCCCCACTCTGGCCCAGGACGAGGCGTCGGGCCAGTCGATGTCGGTGCCACTCGCCCCCGACGCGCCCGATACCTATGTGGTTAAGCGTGGCGACACGCTCTGGGACATCTCGGCCGTCTTCCTGCGCGATCCCTGGTACTGGCCCGAGATCTGGTACGTCAACCCGGCGATCGAAAATCCGCACCTGATCTACCCCGGCGACGTGCTGCACCTCGTTTACGTCGACGGGCGCCCGCGGGTCATGATCGGCCGCGCCGGCGACGTGCGGCTCTCGCCGCAGGTGCGCTCGCAGCCGCTCACCGACGCGGTGCGCGCGATTCCCTACGACCTGCTGATGACCTTCGTCGGCCGGCCGGCGATGCTGACCAAGGACGAGGTCAAGGACCAGCCCTACGTGATCGGCATCCGCGACCGGCACATCGTCGGCTCCGACCAGAACGAGGTATACGGCCGCGGGCTGGGGCAGCCGGCAATCGGTTCGCGCTACTCGATCATCGCCGTGGGCGAAAAGCTCACGGACCCTGACGACGGTGATCTGCTGGGTTACATCGGCCACTACGCCGGCACCGGCGAGGTCATCGACAACTCGGGCTCAGACAAGAAATCGCTCGCGCACATGCGCGTCACCGACTCGGGCCGCGAGATCCTGCAGGGCGACAAGCTCTTCCCGGCGCAGAGCGCGATCGGCCCGGATTTCGTGCCAAGCGCGCCGTCAAAGACCGATCTCGATGGCGAGGTGATCGCGGTCGTCGACGGCGTGTACGTCGCGGGCCGCTACCAGGTGCTGGCGATCAATCGCGGCGCACGCGACGGACTAGTCCCCGGCAACGTAGTGGGCATCTTCGCGCGCGGCGAGCTGGTCCGCGATCGCTACGACGCGGGCAGGACCTGGCGCAACATGGCGACGAGCTACGAGAAAGTGCGCCTGCCGACGGAGCGCAGCGGAACGCTGCTGCTCTTCACGGTGCACGACCGCATGAGCTACGGGCTCGTCGTCGAGAGCACGATCGACATGCGGATCGGCGACTACATCCAGCACCCGAACGTCGGGCACCGCGACACAGGGCTCGTGGCCGACTACGGCGGCTGATCGCGCCTCGAAGCCAGACGAAGAGAGCCGATTCTCGGAGAGCCTGCCGGGCGCGAATCCCGGTAGGCTCTTCGCATATGGACGACCCGAATCCGTGGCTCGTGCTTGCACGCGCTCCCGGGCTGCATGCGGACAAGCTGCCGGCCGGACCGCTACGCGAGGATCCGAGGCTGCTCGCGCGCGAATCGCGCAGCGCCCTCGCGGCGCTCGGACTGCCGCCGGCAGCGATCGATGCACTCAGGAATCCGGAGCCAGCAGGGCTCACAGGCGACGAGCGCTGGCTCGCGGGCGGCAACCGCCGGGTCGTCGGCTACGGCACGACCGAGTATCCGAGCCTGCTCGTAGCCATTCCCGACGCCCCGCTCGTGCTCTTCGTCGAGGGCGACGCCGGGATCCTCAGCTTGCCGCAGCTCGCCATGGTCGGCGCCCGCAACCCGACCGCGATCGGCCGCGACACGGCCACCGAGTTTGCCGCGCACCTCGCACGCGCCGGGCTCGCGATTACCAGCGGGCTCGCGCTCGGCATCGACGCCGCGAGCCATCGTGGTGCGCTCGCGGGCGAGGGTCGCACGGTCGCGGTGCAGGGTTGCGGCCCCGAACGCATCTATCCGGCGGAGCACGCGACGCTCGCGCGCGAGATCGCGGCGCGAGGCGCACTCGTCACGGAGTTTCCCACCGGCGTTCCGCCGCTGCCGGAGCACTTTCCGCGTCGCAATCGCATCATCAGCGGGCTCGCGGTGGGGACGCTGGTCGTGGAGGCGGCGCTCGCGAGCGGCTCGCTGATCACGGCGAGGCTGGCAGCCGAGCAGGGACGCGAGGTCTTCGCCATTCCCGGTTCTATCCACAGCCCGCTGTCGCGCGGCTGTCATCGCCTGATCCGCCAGGGCGCAAAGCTCGTCGAAAGCGCGGAGGACATATTCACGGAACTCGGCGCCCTTCTCGCCGGTCTTCATTACGAGGCGGCTCGTCCCGAAGCGCCTGAGCGGCAAGCGGAAACGGGTCGTACGTTGGACAAGGAGTATGAAATCCTGTTAGATGCGCTCGGCTTCGAGCCGGCCAGCGTCGATGCGCTCGTGTCGCGGACGGGCCTGCGCGCCGACGCGGTGGCTTCGATGCTGCTCATCCTCGAACTCGAGGGGCAGGTCGAACAGCAGCACGGCGGGGTTTTCTGCCGCAAGCTGCCGGGGAAACAGGAATGAAGGAAAGCGTCCTCGACATCCTGATCTACCTGTTCGAAAACTACTTCGATGGCGACCTGGATGACGGATTCGAACCCGACCGCGACACCCTGACGCAGGAGCTCGAACACGCGGGGTTCCCCGCGGTCGAGGTCGAACGTGCGCTCGCCTGGCTCGAGGAGCTCGCGGCGGATCCGAACCGCGCGGAGCTCGCCTCGAATGGCCGCGCGATCCGCATCTTCGACACGCTCGAGCAGGCACGGCTCGACACCGACTGCCGCGGCTACCTCGTGTACCTCGAGCACGTCGGGATCCTGTCGCCTACGCAGCGCGAGCGCGTGATCGACCGGCTGATGGCGCTTGACGGCGACGAGATCGACATCGAGAAGCTGAAGTGGGTCGTGCTGATGGTGCTCTTCAGCCAGCCGGGATCCGAAACGGCCTATTCGCGGATGGAAGACCTGGTGTTCGAGGACCGCAGCGGGGCGATCCACTGAGCGGCGTGGAACAGCGCGCAACCACCATGCCGCGGCCCACCGCGGCTTGATTTTTTCTGGGGCGGAGATTTTTTGACCAGGAATGTCGTCATCGTCGAGTCGCCCGCGAAGGCGAAGACCATCAAGAAGTACCTGGGGAAGGACTTCGAGGTGATGGCCTCGTACGGTCACGTGCGCGACCTCGTGCCCAAGGAGGGCGCGGTCGATCCGACGCGCAAGTTCGCGATGCGCTGGGAGATCATCGACAAGAACAGGAAGCACGTCGATGCGATCGCTCGCGCGGTCAAGAAGGCCGACGCGCTCTATCTGTCGACCGACCCCGACCGCGAGGGCGAGGCGATCTCGTGGCATCTCTACGAGCTGCTGAAGGACTCGGGCGCGCTCGACGGCAAGAGCGTGCATCGCAGCGTCTTCTACGAGATCACGCGCAATGCCGTGCAGGAAGCGGTCGAGCAACCGCGCGAGATCTCTCAGGAGCTGGTCAAGGCTTATCTAGCCCGCCGCGCGCTCGACTACCTCGTGGGCTTCAACCTCTCGCCACTGCTGTGGAAGAAGGCGGGGCTCTCGGGCGCCTCCGCGGGTCGCGTGCAGTCGCCCGCGCTGCGGATGATCTGCGAGCGCGAGGAGGAGATTGCGGCCTTCGTCGCGCGCGAGTACTGGACGATCGACGCCCAGGCGGAGAAGGACGCGCAGCAGTTCGGTGCACGGCTGACGCAGTTCCGGGGCGAGAAGGTCGAGCAGTTCACGATCACGACTGCCGCGCGGGCCGACGAGGTGCGCGGTGCGCTCAACCAGGCCGCGGCCGGCAACCTCACCGTCGCGAACGTCGATCGCAAGCAGCGCAAGCGCAACCCCGCGCCACCTTTCACCACCTCGACGCTGCAACAGGAGGCCGCGCGGAAGCTCGGCTTCGGCGCGCAGCGCACCATGCGCGTGGCCCAGCGGCTCTACGAGGGCATGGATTTCGGCGAGGGACCGATCGGTCTCATCACCTACATGCGCACCGACTCGGTGAACCTTGCAGTCGAGGCCGTGCGCGAGATCCGCTCGACGATCGCGCGGCTGTATGGCGCGGAAGCCCTGCCGGATGCGCCGCGAACGTATCGCACCAAGTCGAAGAATGCCCAGGAGGCGCACGAGGCCGTGCGCCCGACGTCGCCCTCGCATACGCCCGAGCAGCTCGCGGGCAAGCTCGACGGGGATGAGCTCAAGCTCTACACGCTCATCTGGCGCCGCGCCGTGGCTAGCCAGATGGAGGCAGCGGTCTTCGACACGGTAGCCGTGGATCTCGAAGCGGGCGAGGGTCACGCGTTCCGCGCCAACGGTTCGACGCTCATCACGCCGGGATTCCTGGCGGTGTACCGCGAGAGCTTCGACGACGCCGCATCCGACGACGAGAACGACCGGATGCTCCCCGCAATGCAGGTCGGCGACCGCGTCAGGCTGCTCGAGATACGACCCGAGCAACATTTCACCGAACCGCCGCCGCGCTACTCCGAGGCCAGCCTCGTCAAGACGCTCGAGGAGCACGGCATCGGGCGTCCCTCGACCTACGCGAGCATCATCCAGACGCTGCTCTACAAGAAATACTGCGAGCTCCTGAACAAGCGCTTCGTGCCGACCGATCTCGGCAAGATCGTCAACCGGTTTCTGACCGGAAATTTCGAGCGTTACGTCGATTACGGCTTCACCGCGGAGATGGAGGACGAGCTCGACAACATCTCCCGCGGCGAAGAAGACTGGGTGCCGGTACTCGAGCGCTTCTGGGAGGCTTTGAGCGCGCAGATCGCCGACGTCGACCAGAACGTCACGCGGCAGGACGTTTCGATGGCGCGGGATATCGGTATCGATCCCGCCTCGGGCAAACCGGTGAGCGTGCGCTACGGTCGCTATGGCGCGTTCGCGCAGATCGGCACGCGCGAAGACGAGGAAAAGCCAAAGTTTGCGAGCCTGCGCCCCCACCAGCGGATGGACACGATCACGCTGCCGGATGCGCTCGAGCTTTTCCTGCTGCCACGGGTCGTGGGGCAGACGGATGACGGCCATCCGATCAAGGTCGCGATCGGCCGCTTCGGGCCCTACGTCCAGTTCGCGCCAAAGAAGTACGCCTCGCTCAAGGCCGACGACGACCCGTACACGATCACGCTGGAACGCGCCCGGGAGCTCATCCGCGAAAAGCTCGCGATCGACGCCAACCGCATCATCCGCGAGTTTCCCGAGGCGAGCATCCAGGTGCTCAACGGCCGCTACGGGCCCTATGTCACCGACGGCAAGCGCAACGGCCGCATTCCGAAAGACCGCGACCCGAAGTCCCTCACGCTCGAGGAGTGCAAGGCGCTGCTGGAGGCGGCTCCGCCGAGACGCGGACGCTGGGGACGCAAGACCCCTTCCGCCGACAAGGCGCCTGCCGCCGAAGTGCCGTCGGCCGCGGCCGGCGAGCCGCTGAAACCGAAGGCTGCGACGCGCCGAAGAGCAAAGGCCCCGCCGGCCGTCGAGACCGCTGCATCGAAGCCGGCGCGTGCGACCGTGCGCGCCGCAGCCAAACCTGCCGCGCGCAAGAAGGCGCCACGCAAGCGCGCATCACGGCCCGCCGTGGCAAAGAAGCGTGCTGGAGCCGGCGACGACTGACGCGGCGCGCGACCTCGCCGCCGTGAGAAGCGGAGGACAGCGGTCATGTCGCAGATCACACGGACGGCTTGCCTGGTCGCGCTCTCGTCGAGCCTTGCGCCCGCGATCGTCGCCGCCCAGGAGATCGGCTGGGAGGCCAATGGCCGTGACGTCCAGGGCACGCGCTACCTGCCCGCACGGGAAATCACCCGTGAGAACGCGCACCGCCTCGAGCCCGCGTGGACCTATCGCACCGGCGAGGCCGATGCAATCTTTGCGACTGAGAAGGAAACCTCGTTCGAGTCGACGCCGCTGGTCGTCGACGGCACGATGTACGTCGGCACGCCGCTCGGGCGCGTGATCGCGCTCGATCCCGCGACGGGGCGCGAGCGCTGGGTGTACGATCCGAAGATCGCGCGCGACGTTGAATATGGAGATTTCGCGAGCCGCGGCGTGTCGAGCTGGCTGGACGCAGAAGCACCTGCCGATGCTGTCTGCCGCCGCCGCATCTTCGCCGCGACCGCCCAATCGCAACTCGTCGCGCTAGACGCGCGCGACGGCAAACCGTGCGCCGGCTTCGGCCGGGACGGAATGGTGGATCTCACGCAGGGGCTGCGCATCCCGCCGTTCGAGCCCGGCGCGTACTCGATGACCTCCCCGCCAGTAGTCGTAAACGGTCTCGTCGTGACCGGCTCGTCCGTCGCTGACAACACGCGCCCGGATCTCCCGAGCGGAGAGGTTCGGGCCTGGGACGCCCGCACCGGCGCGCTCAGGTGGAGTTGGGATCCCGTGCCGCAGAACCCTGCGGACCCCGCCTATCGCGAGTGGCGCGGCGCGACGGCGCACAAGACGGGCGCCGCGAACGCATGGTCGGTGCTCGCCGCCGATCCGGATCGCGGGCTGGTGTACGTGCCCACCGGCAGCGCGGCGCCCGATTACTACGGTGCGCTACGGCTGGGCGACAACCGCTACGCGAATTCGATCGTGGCGCTTCATACCGCGACGGGCGAAGTGGCCTGGGCGTTCCAGACAGTGCATCACGATCTCTGGGACTACGACAACGCCTCGCCGCCCGCGCTCGTCACGGTCACGCGCAACGATCGTCCAGTGCCGGTCGTGCTGCAGGCGACGAAGAGCGGAATGCTGTTCGTGCTCGATCGGGAGACCGGCACGCCTGTGTTTCCGGTCGAGGAACGCCCGGTGCCGGCGAGCGATATACCGCTCGAAAAAGCCGCGCGCACCCAGCCGTTCACGGCGATCACGCCGCCGTTGAGCCCGCACCGCTTCAGCATGGATGACGTCTGGTCGACCAACGACGCGGATCGCGAGGCCTGCCGTGCTGCAATCGCGGGGCTTCGCAACGAAGGCATCTTCACGCCGCCGAGCGTCAAGGGCACGCTGGTGCTGCCGTCGAACATCGGTGGCGCTCACTGGGGCGGCGTGGCGGTCGATCCCGAACGGCAGATCGCAGTCATTCCGGTCAACCGGATCGCCGCGATGGTGCAGCTCATCCCCCGCGAGGGCTTCGACCTGAAGCGAGCGCGCAAGGCCGATGAGCGCCTCGGGCACGATTACGAGTACAACATGATGCACGGCACCCCGTATGTAATGCGGCGACGGGTGCTGCTGTCGCCGTCGGGTGTGCCGTGCACTCGGCCACCCTTCGGCACGCTGATCGCGATCGATCTCAGGACCGGGGCACGCCTGTGGGAATCGCCACTCGGTTCGGTTGCCGGGCTGGTCGGCCCGGAAATGGCGGCAAAACTCGCGCCCGACTGGGGCTCGCCCAATCTCGGCGGCCCCATCGTGACGGCGGGCGGCGTGGTGTTCATCGCGGCGACGCTCGATCGCGCGCTGCACGCCTTCGATATTGAGACGGGTCGCGAGCTCTGGCGTGGCGCGTTGCCCGCGAGCGGCAAGGCAACGCCGATGAGCTACCGGCTCGCTTCCGGCGAGCAGTACGTGGTCGTCACCGCCGGCGGTGGCGAGGTCTGGGGCAAGGGCGATTACGTGGTCGCGTTCCGCCTGCCGCGCTGACCAGACGATCCGCCGTGCTATTTCGTGGCCTTTCGTGGCCTTTCGTGGCCTTTCGTGGCCTTTCGTGGCCCTTCGTGGCTATTCTTCTGATCGATGGCCAACGACGCCTTACCAGTAGACGAAGTCGCGCTGTACCTGCGCCGCCTGCACGATGAGCTGACCACGGCGATCGAAGCCGCGGATGGCGCAGCGCGCTTTCGTCGCGACACGTGGCGCCGCGCCGAGGGAGGCGGTGGAGAAACCCGCGTACTGCGTGACGGCGCCGTGTTCGAGCAGGCCGGCATCAACTTCTCGCACGTGCGGGGCGGCCAGCTTCCCGCCTCCGCCACCGCGCAGCGACCCGAGCTCACAGGTGCCTCCTTCGAAGCGATGGGCGTCTCGCTTGTTGTCCATCCTCGCAATCCTCACGTGCCGACCTCACACGCCAACGTGCGTTTCATCGTCGCGAGACCGGCGCGCGAGCCGGCGGCGTGGTGGTTCGGTGGCGGTTTCGACCTGACGCCGTATTACCCACGCGACGAGGACGTCCTTCACTGGCATCGCACGGCGCGTTCCGCGTGCGAGGCGTTCGGTGCGGACGTGTACCCGCGCTGCAAGGAATGGTGCGACCGCTATTTCTTTCTCAAGCACCGCGACGAGACGCGCGGCGTCGGCGGTCTCTTCTTCGACGACTGGAACGAGCCCGGCTTCGCGCGCTCGTTCGCGTTCATGCAGAGCGTTGGCAATTCTTACCTGCCTGCCTACCTGCCGATCGTCGAGCGCCGCAAAGACACGCCGCACGGAGATCGCGAGCGTGACTTCCAGCTCTACCGTCGTGGTCGCTACGTCGAATTCAACCTGGTGTACGACCGCGGCACGCTCTTCGGGCTGCAGTCGGGCGGCCGCACCGAATCGATTCTGATGTCGCTGCCGCCGCTCGCGCGGTGGGAGTACGAATACGTACCTGAAGCGGGTTCACCGGAAGCACAGCTGCGCGAATACCTATGTCCGCGCGACTGGCTTGCGCCGTCCGGCGGCTGATCGTGGCGCGGCGCAACGCTCTTCTACCGCGTTGCAATTTTACATATTGACTGTAATTCGCCGCCCGCTTGCGACGAGCCGTTTTCTGATTGCGCTCAACGACACGCTCGCGTAAGTTTGCGCGCCAACGGCATAAGTGAAGGGCACACCCGCCGCAAGGTGAGGTCGAAGGATCACAGCTCTCGGTGCACCGGGAAGCAAGAGAGCTGGGGCTACCAAAGAGGAGACATTGCGGACCCGCAGGACTGCGGTGCCCGCTCGATGTCCTCGATGCGCGCAGATCGAACGCGACACCTTCACCGGTGCCGCGTGCAATTCGCCGACGGCCGGACGTAAGAATCTCAAGAAACGTCCTGCGGAGGGAGCATGTTCAAACGCACACTGACCACACTGCTGAGCGCTATCGCGCTGTCAGCAACGGCCGCATTGTCGGTGCCGATCGCGACGTCGGTCGCGGCGCCATCGACCGAAAGCGTCAACCAAGGACCGGCGAAAGCCGTCAGATCCAACAATCTGTACATCGTCCGTCTGGCCGAATCACCGGTTACCGCTTACAAGGGCGGCATCAAGGGATACCCGGCGACCAAGCCGGCCAAGGGCCAGAAGATCGACCCGAATTCCGGAAAAATCATCGACTACATGAGCTATCTCGCGGCTCGTCACGACGCGGTGCTCGCGGCGGTCGGTGGCGGCAAGAAGCGCTACAGCTATGGCTACGTGTTCAATGGCTTCGCGGCCGACCTCACCGCGGCGCAGGCAGCGAAGCTCAAGACGATGAAGGGCGTGCTGTCGGTCGAAAAGGACGAGGTCATGCATCTCGATACTTCGTCGACGCCAGCCTTCTTAGGCCTCACCGGTCCGGGCGGCTTCTACGCCACAACGGGCGCGCGAGGCGAGAACGTCATCATCGGCATGGTCGACAGTGGCGCCTGGCCCGAGAGCCTGAGCTTCTCCGACCGCACCGGCACGAACGGCAATGCGACCAAGGACGGCAAGCTCGCGTACCAGCAGATTCCCGGCTGGAACGGCAAGTGCACACCGGGTGAGCGCTTCACGGCGACGAACTGCAACCAGAAGCTGATCGGC
>Ga0207675_100004581_pt1 | contig 13329 bp, 9 predicted proteins | sample KBSSwiS42_FD_184305 | JGI IMG/M metagenome (GOLD analysis project Ga0207675, IMG submission 184305) | Switchgrass rhizosphere microbial communities from Kellogg Biological Station, Michigan, USA - KBS Switchgrass S4-2 (SPAdes) (version 2) | ecosystem: Host-associated > Plants > Roots >... | reverse complement strand
AAGGGCGGCGGCGGCAACACGTCCGTGTTCATCACCGCCAACGGCGTCGTTGTCGTCGACTCGAAGAACCCCGGATGGGGACAACCGATTCTCGACAAGATCAAGACGCTCACCGACAAGCCGGTGACGACGCTGATCAACACGCACACGCATGGCGATCACGTCAGCGGGAACGTCTCGTTCCCGGCGACCGTGGACATCGTCGTCCAGGCGAACACCGCCGAGAACATGAAGAAGATGATCCCCAACAGCACCGCTGCTGATCAGACGGTGCCGGCGCAGACGATCTTCGCGCAGAATGGCGGCAAAGGGCTGGCAAAGCGGACGTTCAAGGACAAGATGACCATCGGCAAAGGTGCCGACGAAGTGGATCTCTTCTACTTCGGCCGTGGCCACACCAACGGCGACGCGTGGGTGCTGTTCGCCGCTCCGCGCGTGCTGCACGCGGCGGACATCTTCTCGGGCAAGAACATCCCGCTGCTTGACGCGAACAACGGCGGCAGCGCCGTGGAGATCGGCACCAGTCTCGACAAGGCCTACAACGCGCTGAACGGCAAGTACGACACGATCGTTACCGGACACTCGAATGAGATGAAGCCTGCGGATCTCAAGGAGTACGCGCAGTTCAACCGCGACTTCGTGGCAGACGTGCAGGCGGCGTCGAAGGCGGGAAAGAGCGCCGACGACATCGCCACCAGCTGGAAGATTCCAGCGAAGTACAGCGGCTACGCGCCGGTCAGCACGCCAGCCGACATGAATCGCGTCAAGAACAACGTCAACCTGACGTTGAAGGAGCTTGGCGGGAAGGGGACTAGGTAATTTTCGCTAACGAGAGAAGCTCGCGGTCGTAGTCGCCGCGGGCTTCTCCATAAATCGGCTTCACGGCGTCGACGAACTTCTGGTGCTCCTCGGGCGAGAGTTCGACGATCTCCCCACCTTCCTTCCGGATCTCCACCATCGCATCTTCCTCTTCCTTGACGTGCAGTTGCCGCTGGAAGGCGACCGCGTCCTTCACCGCCGCGCGCATTTCGTCCTGCAGTTCTTTCGGCCACGCGTCGAACGCGGTCTTGTTGAAGAAGATCGGCCGCGAGAGATAGAAGTGGTTCGATGCGGTGTGGAACTTGTGGAACTTGTGCACGCCGTAGGTGGTGGTGTTGGAGAACGGGTTCTCCTGCGCATCGAGCATGCCGGCCTTGATGGCAGGCAGCAGCTCTGACAGATCCATGACGCGCGGCGTCGCGCCGAGCAGCGCAAACGTGCGTTCCTGCACCTTGCTCGGCAGCACGCGGATGGTCATCCCCTTCATATCGGCCGGAGTGTGAATCGGCCGGAGCCGGTTCGAGATGTGGCGGAAACCGTTCTCGAACCACCCGAGGATGCGGTAGTTCCCCTTCGTCTCCATCCGCTGTGCGAGCGTGGCGCCAAAGCGTCCGTCCATCGCGGCACGCGCCGTCGCGGTGTCTGAGAACAGGAACGGAAGGTCCGCTATGCCGAGGTCCGGAATCTGCCCGGTGAAATAGCTGCTCGACTGATAGGCCATCGTGAGCACGCCGTCTTCCACGAGCCAGGGCAGGTCTTCACCTTTGTAGCCGAGATCGAGGATGTTGTAGAGATACTTGACGTCGACATCCTTGCCGAATTTCGCCTGCACACGTTCGCCGATTCGTTTCAGCGAGAGGCTGAAACCGTTGTTCGGCGGCGCGTAGCCAGCCAGCAATATCCGAATCGGTTTCGTGGTGGCGCTCCGTGGGGCTTTTTGCTGCGCAAACATTGTTGGCGCGCCGAATGCGCCCGTCACGGCGCCAGCGCCAATAACCGCCGACGCCTTCAGGAATCTTCGTCTCGACATGAGACGGATTGTAAGCTCTCGGGGTGTCGCTTCGTATCGGAATCGATCTGGGCGGGACCAAGATCGAGGGCATCGTGCTCGACGGCAGCGGGGAAGCCGCCCGGCTGCGCGTCGATACCCCGCGGGGCGATTATGCCGCCACTCTCGGTGCGATGGCTGCGCTTGTCGACGCTCTGGAACGGCAGACGGGAACCGGTGCGACCATCGGCATCGGTATTCCCGGGACCATCTCGCCTTCGACGGGTCTCGTCAAGAATGCCAACTCTGCATGGCTGATCGGGCACCCGCTTCAAACGGATCTCGAGCAACTGCTCGCGCGGCCGGTCCGCATCGCCAACGACGCCAATTGCTTCGCGATCTCGGAGGCGACCGATGGCGCGGGAGAAGGTGCCGAGGTGGTCTTCGGGGTCATCATCGGAACCGGCGTCGGCGGCGGTATCACTGTGAAAGGTCGCATTGTCAGCGGCCCGAACGGCATTGCGGGAGAGTGGGGGCACAACCCGTTGCCATGGCCCGACGGAGAAGACAATCAACGTCTCTGCTACTGCGGCAAACAGGCGTGCATTGAAACGTTTCTTTCCGGGCCGGGATTCTCCGCCGACCACGGCGCGGTCGCCGGTGTTCAACTGAATCCAACGCAGATCGTCGAGGCCGCGGATCGCGGCGATGCTGCGGCGGAACATACGCTGCGCCGCTACGAACGCCGCATGGCTCGCGCACTGGCGAGCATCATCAACGTGCTCGACCCCGACGTCATCGTGCTCGGCGGCGGCATGTCGAACATCGCGCGGCTCTATCGACACGTTCCGAAGTTGTGGAACGAGTTCATCTTCTCTTGCGGGGCGAGCCTTTCAGGCTCGCCTCGCCGAGCCAACCAGCCTTCGCGCTTTGCGCTTCGGCGTTCCGCCGAAGCCTTGACGGAGGCGGAAGGGGCCGCGCCGCACCGTACCGAGATCGCGCGAACAACGCTCGTACGTGCAAAACACGGCGCCACAAGTGGCGTCCGCGGAGCGGCGTGGCTTTGGCCCGATACGAGCGACGCGCAGCCGAGCCGATAAAATAGATCGTTAACGCCACGTCGCAAGAAGTTCCTTCCAGCGTCGGTCATCGCGCTTCGACACTATCCCGTTCAGACCCTCACGGCGGATCTCATTTGATCGGGATCATGGGGACCGGCACCGTGGTGCGGTCCATTCCGAGGCCGATCGTCCTCGGTTTCACCAACGGTATTGCCATCGTGATCGCGAGCACGCAGATCAAGGACTTCCTTGGAATCACCTCGATGCGCTGTCGCCGCTGTAGCAATCCTCGGCTTCTCTGTCGTGTTTTTGATCGTTGTCTGGAATCGCCTGGTCCCCGTGTTCCGGGCTCTATCGTCGCCCTCATAGGTGGAACCCTGGCGGTCGTGAGCTGTGGAAGCGCAGCTGGACCGATAGGCTCGTGTGGCTCGTCACCTTTGTGCTGACCGTCGTCGCGGACCTGACCGTCGCGGTCGAAGCGGGGATGATCTAGGCGACGCTGCTGTTCATCCGCCGCATTTCGGATGCGGGCGGTGCAGGATTTTGCCGATGCCGTCCGCGCGTCGGGGCGCGTCCTGCTCTTATGCGGGGCGACCCCGCAGCCGGCACGCCCGATGGCGAGGGCCGAATTCCACCGGCACGTGGGCGCGGAGAATATCCTCCCAAATGTCGAAGCCGCACTCACTCGTGCCGTCGAACTGCGGCGGGCGATAGCCTGACGGCAAAAACGGCCAGCTCTTTGCTCTAATCAGAGAGACAGGACCAGGCCCCGCTCACGGTTGAGCTGGCGGCCGATGCGCCCAAACGCCCCGCGCACACGGCTTTAGACGCCGGAAGCGCGATGCGCGACGGCGGGAGGAGACGTGGAGCTCATTGTCCAGCCGACGGACGGCGCCAAGCCATTACTCGAAACCATCGAAAAGGCGCAGAAGTCCATCGACGTGATGATCTTCCGCTTCGACCTGAAGTCGATGGAGAAAGAGCTCGTGGCGGCCCGCGAGCGCGGGGTGGTCGTGCGGGCGCTCATCGCGCACGAGAGCTCGCAAGGCGACAAGCGACTGCGGCAGCTCGAACTGCGGATGCTCGAGAAAGGCATTCTTGTCGCCCGTACCGGCGATGCGTTCGTGCGCTACCACGGAAAGCTGATGATCGTGGACCGCGAAGAACTGCACGTGTATGGTTTCAACTTCACGACCCTCGATCTGAAGAGCCGCAGTTTCGGCATCGTGACGCGCGATCGGAAAGCGGTCACTGAGGCGGTTCGCCTTTTCGAGGCCGACACGCTGCGGCAGGAGTACGACCCGCAGGAAGAGGGTACGTTTGTCGTGAGCCCGGAGAACGCGCGCGAGATTCTGGCCACCTTCATCAAACGCGCGCGCAAGCAGCTGTTGATCTACGACCCCAAAGTCACGGATCTGCAGATGATCCGGTTGATCAACCAACGCATCAAGGCTGGCCTCGACGTGCGTATCCTCGGAAAGGTTTCAAAGCGGGGCGACAATATGCGCGTGCAAAAGCTGCCCGGTCTCCGACTGCATGTGCGCGCGATGGTTCGCGACGGGGATACGGCATTTGTCGGCAGCCAGAGCCTGCGCGCCATGGAACTCGACGCTCGCCGCGAAGTCGGACTGATCGTGAAGGAGCCGAAAACCGTCAAGCGGCTGCTCGAGACGTTCGAGGCCGACTGGGCGAAGACGGACCTTCGCGCCAAGGAAGCCAAAGAGGCGAAGAAGGAAGAAAAACTGAAAGAGGAAGTGATCGCGGAGGCGGTAGCTCGCTGATCGCCCCCCGAGGGCATCACGACGCGGCTTTGCGCACGCGCTCGACTGTTCGTCCTACCTCCAACGACGCGTAGAAAATGCGGCCGACCGGAATTCCCCCGCGCAGCTTGTGACGGCCGATTGCCTCCAGCCCGGCCGAAGCTATACATCCGCAGCTGGAGCATTCCGGGTTTCCGCCGAACTGGCACGGGGTAATCCGGCGCTCGAGATCCGAGGAGTAGCACTCTGTCGTCTGGGCGAAGACGCACTCATCCGGTGAGGCCGGCGGCTTGGCGTAGACGTTCAGCATCCCGTCCAACATCTGCAGCTTCGAAAACCTTGGTCGCAGCCGGCGCAAGTCGGCAATCACCCGCGCACGATCGGCCGGCGTCAGCCGCTCGTCCGAGATTTCACCTTTCTGCGGTGTGTACAAACTGATCCAGATCAGGCGCGTGTGGGGATTCGCTTCCCACAGCCTGAGGAACTCCTCGAGATAGCCCTCGCGGCGGACCTGCTGGCGCGTGACCGTGCAGTGCACGGTGATTTGGTGTCCTTCGATGTGCTTCAGGATGCGGTCATAGGTGGCAGGCGTGCGCCGTATGTCGTGCTCCGGCTGAAGGCCGTCGATCGACACGACGACCTGAAGGCGCGGCAATCCGATCCACTCTGACGGAATTGGACGAACTGCGCTCGTGACGAGCTGCGTGTGAATGCCGCGCTCGGCGAGCATCGGGAGGATCTGTCCAAGCTCGCGATACCGCACGAGAGGCTCACCGCCGACAATCGACACGTGCAGCGCGCGATGGCTGTCGACAAGCGCCATGAAGCGCGTGACCAGCTCGTCGCCTTTGTAGTCCGCAAGGCCGCGCAACGTGATGCCGCCGCCGCCAAGATGATCGTCGCCATATGCGTAACAGCCAGGACAGCGCAGCGGACATTCTCGTGTGATTTCGATGGAAAGGTTCGGGCGGTAGCCCGCAAGGATGCGGCCCCAGGCCTGAACGACCTCCCGCGCGCCAACGTTTCTCGACATGTGCCGCTTATTATCTCCTGTTATCCTCTCTGAACAGATGGTAGATGACCCCGACTTTCCTAAAATCGTGCGGCGCCGCTCCCGCGTTCATGGATGGGGAGTGTTCGCCGCACAGCCCATCACGAAAAACACACGGATTGTCGATTACGCAGGTGAGTTGATCGATCACAAGGAAAGCCTGAAGCGCGAGACCAGGTACCTCACGAAAGGCTGCATCTGGTGCTTCACCGTGAATAGCCGCTGGGTGCGCGACGCGAACGTCGGCGGCAACGTCGCGCGTTTTATCAATCACGCGTGTCAGCCAAATTGTTACAGTCACGTTATCGGCAAGACGATCTGGATACGCGCGTCACGCAATATCAGGCCAGGTGAAGAACTGACTTACAACTACTACACGGATGGCGAAAAGCTGATTCCGTGTCGATGCAGGCCTGGGTGCAAGACGCGGCTGTGAGGCGATCAAGGGCACGTCACTTCGTGTTCGTGATGACCTTCGTGGTTGCCGTTCTTCGTGGGCTCGACATCGAGCTACCGGCGCAATCCGACATTACCGAAGCCGATCTCACTGCTGCGAGTGCGGGCCGGACCATTCGACTGGGAGCCGTCGCGGACGGGCACGTGACCACTATTCCGCTGGAGATGTACGTGGCGCGCGTGCTGGCCGGCGAAGCCGACCCGAGGGCCGGCGACGCCGCGCAGCAGGCCCTCGCAATTGCGATCCGCACATATACGCTGAAGAATGTCGACCGCCACGCTCGCGACGGCTACGACCTGTGCGACAGCACGCACTGTCAGGTGCCGCGCCCCTCGACGCCGACATCGCGGCGCGCGGCCATGGCGACGGTCCGTCAGGTGCTGACCTGGCGCGGCGAGATCGCCGAGGTGTTTTATTCCGCATCGTGCGGCGGGCGATCCGAGCGCGCATCGGATGTGTGGCCGGGTGCGGACTATCCCTATTTGCCGTCACGCTCTGATGATGTGTGCGGTGGCGATCCGCAGTGGACCGTTGACTTTTCGCTCGACGAGGTGCGGCGCGTGTTGAGAGGCGTCGGCTTTGATGGCGATCGGCTGACAGACCTTCGCGTCGAGGCACGTACATCGTCGGGCCGTGTAGCGAGGCTGAGGCTGTCGGGACTGCAGCCAGACGTGATTGCCGGCGACCAGTTCCGCCTCGCAGTGGGCGCCACGAGATTGAGAAGCACGGCCTTCACGGTCGAGAGACGTGGCGACCAGTTGCGCTTTACCGGACGCGGCTTCGGTCACGGCGTAGGCATGTGCGTCATCGGCGCCGGTCGCCGTGCGCAGCGCGGTGAAACGGCAGCCGCGATTCTGGCGCAGTACTACCCGGGTCTCGAGTTGACCTCACTGCGGGTCGTTGTGCCACCGAACGAGACGTCGTCATCGACCGCGAGCCCGCCGTCGCGCGCGACCGCCCGCACGCCTGCAGTCGCGCCAGCAGCGGCTGTGCCCCGTGACAGCGGCGTACGGGCGGTGGTTCCCCCCTCCTCGCAAATCGCGGCCTCGTCGCTCGAACGAATGGCCGTCAGCGCGCACGAGGAGCTCGCGCGTACTCTCGGAACCACGGTGCTCCCCATCACCATTCGTCTACACGAGACGCTGGACAGCTTCCGCCTGGCAACCAACCGCCCGTGGTGGGTGAGCGAAGTGGCCGAGGGCACAGTGATCGATCTCGCGCCAGTCGCCGTGTTGACTCAGCGCGGTGGGGTTGAAGGAACCGTGCGAACTGCCGTAGCCGAGCTGCTGGTGGCAAGTCCATTAGCAGGACGTCCGGCGTGGGTTCGCGTCGGCGCCGCCCGATACTTTTCGGATCGGCCGGCCGCGCGCCAGGCGGACCCGGCGACACGATGCCCATCCGATGCCGAGCTGCTGCTGGCTATATCAGCGACAGCGCAGAGGGAAGCAGAACTCCGCGCCGAGACCTGTTTTGCTCGTGAGCTCGCAAAAGCTGGCGATTGGAGGCTCGTGCGTTAAGCCGTTCTCAAGCGCGGCTGCCGCGTACTCCGCCAGAGCATGACGGCGGACAGGATTGTGCCCAGTACGGCGATGATGATGAAGCCGATAATCACGCGCTGGAAGGCATCGGATTCAAGTAGGCGCAGCACGTCGCGTCCATAGATGCGCGCGAGCACCGCTTCACTTCCGAAACGAATCAGCCGCATCGCCGCGAACGTGGGGAAAAAGATCCAACGGTTCGCCTTCAGCGCCCCGCATGTCAGCACGAACGGCGTGAGCGGGAATGGCGGAGGAAGCAGCGCCGGGACGGCCATCGCGACCGCGCCACCCTTCTGAACGCGTTTCCGGAACTGCTCCAGGCGATTGCTTGGTATCAGTCGTTCGAGACCGAGCTCGCCACCTTTGTGACCGATCCAATAGGTCACGGCGGCGCCGGTCACTGATCCCGCCGCGGCGAGCAGCGGATATATCCAGAACAACATGCCGTTGCGAGCGGACAGGTAGATTACGACTGCGTCGATGCCGAAGGGGAGGAAGAACACCATGCTTGCGTCCAGCGCGCCCAGGACGTACGCGCCCCACCAGGTGAGAAAGAAATGGAAGACGTGCTGCAAGCCCGTTTACCAGCAGATGCCATCGTAGTGAGCCTGCAGCGCCGCGAAATCGATCGGGATACGCACGAGGTCGATGACCATCTGATCGGGCCGGCAGCGGGTCACCGCGTCGGAAAACTCCGGCGCGCCGTTGCCGATCACAATCACATCGCTCCGCGCGATGACGTCATCCACCGATTCGCACAGATGGCGTGAGAGATGAGGGATCTGCTGCTCGATGTATTCCTTGTTTGCACCCATCAACCGCGCCATCGACACGTTGCGGTCGTAGATGCACAGCTCGTACCCCTTGCCGAGGAGCGCTTCGCCGAGTATCACCATCGGTGATTCGCGCAGGTCGTCGGTGCCGGCCTTGAAGCTGAACCCGAGTATGCCAACTCGCTTCTTGCCGGTTTCGACGATCTGGTCGAGCGCGTGGCGGATCTGCAGCTGATTGCTTCCGAGTACCGAATTGATGAGCGGCATCTCGAGGTCCACTTCACGTGCGCGGTACTGCAGCGCACGGACATCCTTCGGCAGGCACGAACCGCCGAACGCGAAACCTGGCTTCAGGTAATACGGCGAGATATTCAGCTTCTCATCACGACAGAAGATGTCCATAACTTCGTGGCTGTCGACGCCGACCCGCTTGCAGAGGTTGCCGATTTCGTTGGCAAAGACAATTTTCACCGCATGCCACGCGTTGCTCGTGTACTTCATCATCTCGGCAACGCGGATACTCGTGCTGTACAGCGGCGCCTCAATGCCGTCGTAAAGCGCCTGCGTCGGCGCCGCATCCCAGGCATGGTTGTGGCCGACGAGTGTCAGCGGGGGATGCTGGAAATCCTTCAGCGCCGTTCCCTCTCGAAGAAATTCGGGATTGACCGCGACACCGAAGCCCTCGCCATATTTCTTGCCCGAATGCGCTTCAAGCGTCGGGATGACGTGACCGTGCGTGGTCCCCGGCAGCACCGTGCTGCGTACGACAACGACGTGATAGGCAGCCTTGTCGTTGAGGGCATCTCCGATCTGCTCGCAGACGCGGATCAGATATGTCAAATCCAGACTGCCGTTCTTTCGGCTTGGCGTTCCGACGCAAATCAACGAAAGGTCGGTGGCGGCAATGGCCTCGGCGGTGCTGGTGGTCGCTCGGAGCCGGCGCGCTTTGGCTCCGCTCTCGAGAAGCGCGTCGAGACCTGGCTCGACGATGGGACTGCGCCCGCTGTTGACGGCTGCGACTTTGTCGGGGTTGACGTCCACGCCGACAACGTCGTGTCCATCCGCCGCGAAACTCGCAGCCGACACGCTGCCGACATAGCCGAGACCGAATATCGAAACCTTCATAACGTCGCAGTCCTCTCTCGGGATTCGGGGTTCGGGGTTGGGGATTCGAGGGGCTGTGGATCGAACGAATCCCGAACCCCGGATCCTGAATCCCCGCTGGCAGAAGGCAACGTCTGAACGCCTTCCGCATCGATGAATGTCCGAAACCAGAGTTCAAAGTTCACAAGCGCCCAGATTGCGTCGCCTGCGTTGACTGTTCCGTCACGATGCGCATCGAGGAGACGCTCCACTGCGGCGGGATTGATGAGGCCTCGCTCGCGCGTGCGGCGATCCAGCAGCACGTCCCGCACAACCGGTTGCCAGCGATCGCGTGTCCATTGGGCGAACGGAACAGGGAAGCCCATCTTTCTTCGAGAAAGAATTTGCTCGGGCAGCAGCCCTCTGAGTGCCTCGCGCAGGATTCGCTTCGTCGTAAACCCTCGCAGCTTCAGCCGATCCGGCAGTCGCGCGGCGAATTCGACGAGCACGTGGTCGAGAAACGGCACACGGCTCTCGATGGAGGCCGACATGCTCATCTGATCCTGCTTCATGAGCAACTCGACCAGGTACGTTTTCATGTCGGTATGGAGCAGGCGGCCAAGAATGCCGCTCGCGCCGTTCACCTGATGGAAATACGCGAGCGACGACGCGTACGGATCGCAGCCAGTGAGTGCCTCGGCTGAAAGCAGCTCACGCTGCTGTCGTACCGGCATCCCGGCGAAGTTGTCCAGGAACATCGCCGACACGTTTCTCGGCATTGCGAGAAACGATCGTCGAGCGTAGCGTCCCGCGCGGCCCGGCAGCCGTGGGATCACCGAGTGTGCGATCCTCGCGCGGAGCCCCGCCGGGATCATCGACTCGTACACCGCTCCGGCGCGCCAGTTGACGACCGCACGCGGGTACTTTCCGTATCCTGCGAGCAGCTCGTCACTGCCTTCGCCGGTCAGCACTACAGTGACGTGCTGGCGCGCCAGCATCGACACGAAATGCAGCGGCACACTCGACGGATGGGCAATCGGCTCGTCTTCGTGCCAGACCAGGCGGGGAAGCGCGGTGAAAAAGTCGCGGTCGTCGATGACGATTTCATGCGCGTTCGCGCCGATGGCGCGCGCCACCGCCCGCGCGTACGCCAACTCGCTGAAGCGGCGATCCGCGAAGGCCACCGAGAACGTGTCAACTGGTCTGTCGATTTCGCGCGCCATCAACGCCGCGATGGCGCTGCTGTCGATGCCACCGGAGAGAAACATCCCGAGCGGCACGTCGGACATGAGACGCAGCCGAACGGATTCCTGCAGTAGCGTGCGGAATCGCTCGATGATGGCGGCGTCGCCGAGCCGATCCAGTTCCGGATCGGGACCGTCCAGTGGCAGCTCCCAATACCGCTCTGTTCTGACGCGTCCGTCTTCGAATATCAGGCGATGTCCCGGAAGGAGCTTGAAGATCCCTTCGAACATCGTCTCGACCCCGGCGGTGCCGCGGGTCGCGAGTACCTCCGAAAACACCGCGCGGTTTGGACGTGCCGCGATTAATCCGCTTTCGAGAATCGCCTTGATCTCGGAGGCGAAGAGCAGCCGGTCGCCAATCGCCGCCCAGTACAGCGGCTTCACCCCAAGGCGATCACGTACGAGAAGTAGCCGCCGTCTGCGTGCGTCCCAGATGCCGAACGCGAACATCCCACGGAATCGATGCACGCACTCGTCGCCCCATTGCTCGTAGGCATGGACGATCGTTTCCGTGTCCGAGCGCGTTCGATAGGTATGTCCCGCCGCCTCGAGGTGAGGCCGCACGTCGGCATGGTTGTAAATTTCTCCGTTGTAGGTGACCCACACGTCGCCGGCTTCGTTCGACAACGGCTGGTGACCGCCCGCGAGGTCGACGATGCTCAGGCGCCGATGGGTAAGGATGGCCCGATCATCGGTGTACATCCCCGCGCCATCGGGACCTCGGTAGCTGAGGATGTCGCGCATCGCGACCGCCCGCGCGCTGTCGTCTGGCGCAAGTTGGTCGCTGGCGATGATTCCTGCGATGCCACACATATCAGGCCGCTTTCACTAGCACGGCGTATTCCAGCGGTTCGGCCGCCGCCTCACCGTCGATGAATTGACGGAACCAGAACTCGAGCATCAGCAGCGACCAGAGGCGCCGTGAGTGATCCACGCGCCCCGTCAGGTGTTCGTTCCAGAAGCGACGCAGCGCCGGCCGCGACACGATGTCGCGACCGTCGAACCGCGGCCCGAGGAGCATTTCGGGCACGAGCATCGTCAGGATGGGCGCAAGCCAACTGTGGCGCACACGTCCCCGCAACGCCGGAGGCCGCAGTCGCCGTGTGAGCCTGGGTGCAAACAACTGATGGATGACGTCGGTCGCGGAACGCCCGCGACGGCTGACCGTCACCGGTGTCTGCATCGCGAGCTCGGTCATCTGATGGTCGAGAAACGGACACCGCAGCGAGACTCCGGCTGCCCGCGACGAGTTCGCTGCCACGGCGAGGACGTTGTCGGGCAGCAGCGTTCGCGCGTTGACGTAGCGCAGGCGATCCGCTGGCGCATCGTCTTCGCGCGATCGCCAGCGTTCCAGATGCCCGCTGAACGGGTTTGTGTCGCGGACCTTCCAGGCGAACCCGCGTGTGTAGATGGATCGCCGACGCATGTCTTCCCAGACGGTGCTCTCGTCCGTTGTCGCGGATTCATTCCCGCTCCCCGCTGCAAACGGCGAAAGCAGCGCGCGTCGATCCTGGCCGCCCCACAGGATGGCGGCTCCGTGGCCGGTAAGTGCGACCTCCCTGTGTCGAGCGGCCGCAGCGTAGATCGCGAGCTGCGTTACGGCCGATGGGTCGGCGAAAGGCTCGCCATTCGCTGCCGCAATCGACTCGATGAGCGATGACACACGTTGCTCGGGCATCTCGAGCTCACGGCTGCGGCCCAGCATCGACGCAGCCGCGTCGCTGCGTGCGAGCTCGGCCGGGTCCTGGTCCGTGCGCACCGTGATCGGCATCCCCAGCGTCTCGGGGGTGACCGACAAAATGGCGGACGAGGCCGTGCCGCCGGAGTAGAGCAGCGCCGCCTCTTTGTGGTGGCTTAGTTCATGGCGAACCGAGGTTCTCAGACTGGCGGCAACCGCGGTCACCGAGCCGCACCGTGTGGCGGTGCGAGTTGTGGGGAAATCCCAATACTCCTCGAGGTGCAGCCGTCGCCCTTCGACGAGGAGATAGTGTGCAGGCTGAAGTTTGCTGATCTGACGAAACGCCGTCAGCGGCGACGGAATGTAGCCGAGCGCCAGATAGCTATCGATACCGTTCGGACACGATTCGCGCGCGACACCAGGATCGTGCGCCAATGCGCGAACATCGGACGCGAAGATCACTCCGTCTCCATGGAGTATCGCGAAATAGAGGCAGCGGACGCCGACGTGATCGCGCGCGAGGACGAGCCGCCGATTCGTGCTGTCCCAGACGGCGCACGCGAACGGGCCTCGTAGCTGCTCGAACGCGCGCGTTCCCCAACGGTCGTATGCGTGAGCGATGAGTTCCGCGTCGGTGCGCATTGGAAACCGGTGGCCACCGCGTTCGAGCGTCTCGCGCAGGTCGCCGGCATTGAGTAACTGCGAATCGGCAACCGCCCGGATGTTGCGCGCATCGCTCGCCCCGGCAGATGTCTCGTCGAACGGGGAGACCAGCCGGTCGAAGCTGAGTTTGCCGATGATGCTGCCCATGGATTTCTTCGGGGTCAGGGCCTGGGGACTGGGGACTTGGGACTGGTGATTCCCAGACCCTAATTCC
>Ga0207675_100004580_pt1 | contig 13330 bp, 9 predicted proteins | sample KBSSwiS42_FD_184305 | JGI IMG/M metagenome (GOLD analysis project Ga0207675, IMG submission 184305) | Switchgrass rhizosphere microbial communities from Kellogg Biological Station, Michigan, USA - KBS Switchgrass S4-2 (SPAdes) (version 2) | ecosystem: Host-associated > Plants > Roots >... | reverse complement strand
CGTCGCCGCCGAGACCCAGGAACCGGGCCAGGGCGTCGTCGTAGGCCTCCAGCTCCGCTTGGCCCGGGTGGTCGCCGACGGCCCGCAGGGCGGCCCCCATGGCCACCTCGGCCGTGGCCAGGCCGGTGCGGCGGCGCAGGTAGGCGGCGGTGGTCTCCTCGCCAAGCGGGTCGGGCTCCTGGGCCAGGTAGCCGACGTTCAGCCCGGGCGGCGAACGCTCGACCGTCCCGGCCGTCGGGACCTCCAGCCCGGCCAGGCAGCGCAGCAGGGTCGACTTGCCGGCGCCGTTGCGGCCCAGCACGCCGATGCGGCTGGTCCCATCGACGACCAGGTCGACCGAGTCGAGCACGACCTGGGCACCACGGACCACGGTGAGGCGACGAGCGGCGAGCATGCCCCCAGCCTGGCACGGGTCGGGGGCAGCCCGCAGCAGCAATACCGCCCCGGGCCGGGTTCGGGATCAGGTGGGGCGGGCGGCAAGGGCCTTCGCCCGGCGGAACAGCATGGCGAACCGGCGGGGTGTGGGCGCCGAGGACGGCTGGGGGTCGGGCGGGGCGTCGGCCACCTGGCGCTCGACCCGGGGTCCGGCGGCGGCGCGGGCGTCCTGGAGCAGGCTGAGGGGGATGAGGGCGTGGCGCATGGCGGGCTCCTCGCTGGCGTGACCTCGTTGTTTGCCTGCTCAGCATGACCGGCGGGGTCGCTGCTGACGGTGCCGCCGGTCACCGGCCGGGTGTGACGTCCGGCACTCCTTGCCCCGGCGGGCGGCGGGGGCCAAGCTCAACCTGTCCCGCCAGAAGGAGGCGACCCGATGCAGGTCCAGCCAGAGCTCGCCGTCCTCGGTGTGACCGACCCGGCCCGGCTGGGCCCGTACCTGGAGCGCCGGCGCTACGCCAGGGGCGAACCCATCCTGGCCCAGGGGACCAGCGGCACCGAGTGCTACCTGATCGCCGAGGGTGAGGTCCGGCTGGAGGTCGAGCGGCCCGACTTCGACTCCGACGGGGTCATCGCCTACCTGGGGCCGGGCATGCTCTGCGGCGAGTTCAGCCTGCTCGACGGCCGGCCCCGCTCGGCCAGCGCCTACGCCAACACCGAGGTGACCGCCCTGGCCCTCTCCGAGGCCAGCCTCGGCCGGCTGTGCCGCGACGACCCGCCGACCGGGCTGGCCGTGCTGCGAGCGCTGGGCCGCGACGCCGCCGCCAAGGCCAGGGAGACCCGTCGCCACCTGGAGGAGTACGTCTTCGCGGCCGACATCGACCCGGCCGTCGACGCGGCCGTGGCCCGGGCCGTGGCCGCCCAGGTGGTGCTCGCCGGCTGGCCCGAGGCGCGGGTCGAGGCGCTGCTGGACGCCATCGCCGGGGCCGTGGCCGGCCAGGCCGAGGAGCTGGCCGCGGCCACCGTTGCCGAGACCGGGATCGGCAACGTCGCCGACAAGACCTTCAAGAACCGCTTCGCCAGCCTCGAGGTGAACCGGGCCCTGCAGGGCCGGCCGGGGATCGGCCCGCGGCCACCTGACGACCGCGGGGTGACCGAGATCGCCAGCCCGATGGGGGTGGTCCTGGGGCTCATCCCGATGACCAACCCGGTGGCCACCCTGGTGTTCAAGACCCTGATCTGCCTCAAGGCCCGCAACGCCCTGATCGTCAGCCACCATCCGGCCGCCGCCGGCGTCGGGGCCCGCACGGTGGCGCTGGTGGCGGGCGTCCTGGCCGAGCACCAGGCGCCGGTGGACCTGCTCCAGTCGGTCGAGCGGGCCAGCCGCACCAGGACCGCCATGTTCATGCGCCACCCGCAGGTGTCGCTGATCCTGGCCACCGGGGGCACGGCCATGGTCCGGGCGGCCTACAGCTCGGGCACCCCCGCCATCGGCGTCGGCTCGGGCAACGTGCCCGCCCTGGTCTGCGCCGACGCCGACCCGGTGGCGGCGGCCGCCGCGGTGGTCGAGAGCAAGGCCTTCGACCACGGCATCATCTGCGGCTCCGAGGACAACCTGGTCGTCGAGGCGAACGTCGCCGGGCCGTTCCAGGCCGCGCTGGAGCGGGCCGGGGCGGCCGTGTGCACGCCGGAGGAGACGGCCAGGGTGGCCGCCGCCGCGTTCGACCCCGACGGGCACCTGCGCCGCGAGGTCCTCGGCCAGCCGGCGTCGGCGATCGCCGACGCGGCCGGGGTCCGGCGTGACGGGCCGGTCCGGGTGCTGGTCCTGCCCCTGAGCATGGACCAGCTCGACGGCCCCCTGGGCCGGGAGAAGCTGGCCCCGCTGCTGTCGCTGTTCACCGTCGACGGGACCGGGCAGGGCGTCGAGGTCTGCAAGCGGCTGCTGGCCAACCAGGGCGCCGGCCACACCGCGGTGATCCACACCGGCGACCAGGCGCTGCAGCAGCGGTTCGCCGAGGAGGTCCCGGCAAGCCGGGTCCTGGTCAACGGCCCGGCCACCCACGGCTGCATCGGCGTCGGCAACGGCCTGACCCCGTCGCTGACCCTGGGCTGCGGCACCTTCGGCGGCAACTCCACCACCGACAACGTGACCTACACCAACCTGCTGAACGTCAAGCGGCTGGCCCGGCCGGTCTAGCGCCGCCGCCGGGTTCCGCCGGCCCACCGGCTGGCTTCATCCGATCCTTGCCCTGGTGTAACCGGATCGCAACCGCCGTCGGGCAGGCTTTGTGAACGTACGCACATGCTTTGACCCACCATGGAAGCGAGATCACCTGATGACCACCAGTCGACCCGCGATCAAGAACTACCTGATGGACATGGACGGGGTGCTGGTCCACGAGGAGCGGCTGATCCCCGGGGCCGACCTGTTCGTCAAGCGCCTGCAGCAGACCGGGCACCGGTTCCTGCTGCTGACCAACAACAGCATCTACACCCCGCGCGACCTGGCCGCCCGCCTGGCCCTGACCGGCCTGGAGGTGCCGGAGACGGCCATCTGGACCTCGGCCCTGGCCACGGCCAGGTTCCTCGACACCCAGCGGCCCCAGGGGACCGCCTATGTGCTCGGCGAGGCCGGGCTGACCACCGCCCTGCACCAGGTCGGCTACGTGCTCACCGAGCGCGAGCCCGACTACGTGGTCGTCGGGGAGACCCGGGCCTACAGCCAGCAGGCGATCACCAGGGCGATCCGGCTGATCGCCTCCGGGGCCCGCTTCATCGCCACCAACCCCGACCCGACCGGCCCATCCCCCGCCGGCCCCCAGCCGGCCACCGGGGCCGTGGCCGCCCTCATCTCCAAGGCCACCGGGGTCCGCCCCTACTTCGTGGGCAAGCCCAACCCGCTGATGATGCGCGAGGCCCTGCGGGCCATCGACGCCCACACCGACTCGACGGTGATGATCGGCGACCGGATGGACACCGACATCGTCGCCGGGATCGAGGCCGGCCTCCAGACCATCCTGGTCCTGTCCGGCATCACCGGCCGCGAGGAGGCCCAGCGGTTCCCGTTCCTGCCCACGCGGATCGTGGACTCGGTGGCCGACCTGGTCGACGGCGTGCCCGACCCGGAGGGTCAGCTGGGACGGTCGAGCCAGAACGGGCTGGCGTAGGCGATGGCCCGGCCCTGGCGGGCCCACTCGCCGGTGGCCCGCGGGTCGGCCGGCTCGGCGGGGTCGGTGACCCGCAGCACCACCCAGTCGCCGTCGGCCGGGTCGAGCTCGAGGTCCAGGGACACCACCGGCTCCCGCGGGCCGGGCACGGCGACCTCCACGGCCGCGGCCTGGGCCGGCAGCCGCTCGGAGGGCCGCAGCACCTGGAGGCCGAGCCGCCGGCCCTCCCAGGCCTCGCCCCGAGCCAGGTCGACCTCGATCCGCACCGGGCCGCCGGGGTGGGCCACGGCGGTGCCCATGCGGGCCCGCTCTCCCGGCCCCCCGGCCACCCCGGCCAGCGAGGTCAGGGCGGCGTCCAGGCGCAGGCCCTTGACCCGGCTGGCGAAGAACCGCCTGGCGGCCAGCGCCTCCAGCACCCCGGCCCTGGTCAGCTCGCGCAGCCAGAGCCCGGCCCGGCCCTTGCCCTCGGGGTTGCCCCAGTCGGGGCCGTGCTCGTCGGTCACCCCGAGCAGTCCGACCCGCCAGCCGGCGTTGAGGCACTGGTTGAGCGGCGACTGGAGGCCACGGTCGGTGTCTTTGAGCAGGTAGTCCTCGAGCTTGTTGAACATCTCCAGGCTGACCAGGCGATGGGCCATGCTCGGCCGGTAGCCGAAGCCGCCGAAGCGCAGCCGGCCGGTGCCAGGATGGTTGAACCCGGCCAGGCCGTCGTCGCCGCGGGTCTCCAGCCAGCGCCAGAACCGGCCCATGGTGGGGGCGGTGCGCAGCGGGTCGGTGAAGCGCTGGCTGTTCCAGACGTTCATGTGGCCGTAGGCGGCGTGCGACCACTCGAACCCGTGCAGGGCCACGAACGCCCCGTCGTCGTTGGCCGCCTCGGCCAGGGCGTTGGTCTCCCGCCAGGCCCGCTGGTCGATCCCGGTCCAGCCGGGCGCCTTGGTCAGGTCGAGGAACAGCGACGCCCAGCGGCTGTGGTCGGTGAGGGCGGCCACGTCGAGCCCGGCCGCCCGCATGGACCCGAAGGCCAGCCGCGGGTCGCCGGCCCCGTCCGACAGCCAGGTGTGGTTGTGGAGGTCGGCGTGGGCCAGCCACGAACCCGGGAACAGCCGCGACGCCCGGCTCGTCCCCCAGGCGTCGGGCAGCTCCAGGCGTTCGGACGGCGGCCGCATGCCTGAACGATATCGCGACCCGGCGGTTGATCCGCACGCTGTCTGCCAGACGGGACAGAGTTGCCGCCGCCACCACCGCGGTGATCCGGTTCCGGTAGCCTCCCCGGGTGCGTTCCTATGTGGTGACCGGCGGCGGCCGGGGGGTCGGCCGGGCGCTGGTCGAGCGGCTCCTCGCCGACGGCGGGGCGGTGGTCGCGATCGAGCTCGACCCGGCCGCCCTGGCCTGGACCGAGGGCCACCCGGCGGGCGACCGGGTCGCCGGGGTGGCCGGCGACGCCGCCGACGAGGCCGTCACCGGGCGGGCCGCCGACCTGGCCGAGGCGGCGGCGCCGCTGGCCGGCTGGGTCAACAACGCGGCCCTGTTCCGGGACGCCTCGCTGCATGACGACCCGGCCGCGGTGCTGCGGTCGATCGAGCTGAACCTGGCCCCGGCGGTGGTCGGCAGCGCCACCGCCGTGCGCCGGTTCCTGGCCGCCGGCACCGGCGGGGCGATCGTCAACGTCTCCTCCCACCAGGCCCGCCGGGCCGTCCCCGGCGCCCTCGCCTACGCCACCGCCAAGGCGGCCGTCGAGGGCCTCACCCGGGCCCTGGCCGTCGACTACGGCCCCTGGGGCATCCGCGTCAACGCCGTCGCCCTTGGCTCGATCGACACCGAGCGCTACCAGGCCCTGCTGGCCGCCCAGGACCCGGCCGGGGCCGACCGCATCCAGGACGAGATGCGCCAGCTCCACCCCGTCGGACGGGTCGGCCGGCCCGACGAGGTGGCGGCCGTGGTCGCCCACCTCCTGTCCGAGGAGGCCAGCTTCGTCAACGGCGCCACCATCCCGGTCGACGGCGGCCGCTCGGTCCTTGGCGGTGACCCCGAGTCCGCCCCACCACCGAGCGGCCGCTAACCGCCGGTCGCGGAAAAGTGCATCAGGTCCTTGGGTGTGCGCCAGGTGCCGCCCCAGGTCCAGCCGATGGCGGCGAAGGCGGTGGTGACGACGTCGCCAGGGTGGATCATCCCCGGACGGCGGTCGCCACGGTCCAGGTAGGCGCTGGCCAGCTCGGGCAGGACCAGGTCGCCGCGCCGGTAGGGGTTCTGGAACGGGTCGACGTCGATGGCCAGGCCGTAGGCATGGGCCGACCAGCGGGTCTGCTTGCGGGCGGCGCGGCAGACGAAGGCGGCGGTGTTGTTGCCGTCGCCGGTGGGCCGGGCCGTCAGGTCGGCCCCGGTGACCAGCCGCATCTCCTCGATCGGGAACCGGGCCCGGTAGAGGCGGGCGAACACCGAGACGACCCCGGCCGCGACCCGCCGGTGGACGACCAGCTCGCCGGTGTGGGCTCTGCCGTCGAACCCGCGGAAGCTGACGGTCACATAGCGCAGGTCGGCCAGGCCGACCGGGCAGCCGGGCTTCCAGGTCGTCCCCATCCGGGCCCGGACGGCCGGGCTGATCGGCCGGATGGAGGACCGGAACCGGCCCCCGGGCGGCGGTGGCAGCCGGTCCAGGGTCGGGAGCCGGCGGTCCCGGAGCGCCGCCGGGGTCGGCAGGACCTTGCCGAACCCGTCGGGTCGCAACGGCAGCGGCCGCGCCCCGACCCGCCACCCGCCCGCCGGGCCCGTGGTCGCCGGCCCCCCGTCCGGCGGCGTGGCCGTGCCCCCGGGAGGCTCGGTAGCCCCGGGGGGCTCCGAGCCGGGGGGCTGTGGATTCCCGCGAGCACCCGTTCCGCTGCTGGAGGTAGCCTCCCCCACCGGGGGACCCGAGCCCGGCGGGCCGGGTTGCGGGCTGCCGGCGCAGGCGGCGAGCACCGCGGAGATCAGCAGCACCACCGTGCAGAACCGCACCACCCTCGTCAGGTGGTTGGCGCGCACTGGCGCCTCCACGGGGTCACAGCAGGGAGACGCCCCTGGGGCGGAAGCGGGTGGCGTCGCCGCCGGACTCGGCCCGGATCACGTGCATGACCGCGTTGACGAGGGCCAGGTGGGTGAACGCCTGCGGGAAGTTGCCGAGGTGGCGACCGGAGCGCGGGTCGATCTCCTCGGCGTAGAGCTGGAGCGGGCTGGCGTACGACAGCAGCTTCTCGCACAGCTGCCTGGCCCGGGCCACCTCGCCGATCTCGACCAGGGCCGACACCAGCCAGAACGAGCAGATGGTGAAGGTCCCCTCCTCGCCCGAGAAGCCGTCGTCGGTCTCCTCGACCCGGTAGCGCAGCACCAGCTCGTCGACGGTCAGCTCGTCGGCGATGGCCAGGACGGTGTCGCGGATCCGGGGGTCCTCGGGGGGCAGGAACCGCAGCAGCGGCATGAGCAGGACCGAGGCGTCCAGGGCGGTGGTCTCGTAGTGCTGGACGAACACGCCCCGCTCGTCGAGCCCGTGCTCGCAGATGTCGGCGTGGATCTCTTCGGCCGCCTTGCGCCAGGTGGTGGCCAGGTCGCGGTCGCCGTGCAGCTTGGCCAGCCGCGCCCCCCGGTCGCAGGCCACCCAGCACATCAGCTTGGAGGAGGTGAAGTGCCGGGGCGGGCCCCTGACCTCCCAGATCCCCTGGTCGGGCTTGCTCCAGTTGGCGATCGCGCACTCGACGGCCCGCTTGAGCATCGGCCAGACCCGCTCGGGCAGGTAGTCGCGGGACTTGGTGTGCAGGTAGACCGAGTCGAGCACCGCCCCCCAGACGTCGTGCTGGCGCTGGGTGGCGGCGGCGTTGCCGATCCGGACCGGCCGGGCGTCCTCGTAGCCGCTCAGGTGCTCGAGCTCCTCCTCGGGCAGCTCCTCCTCGCCCCCGACCCCGTACATGATCTGGAGCTCGTCCTCCTCGCCGTCGCAGACGTCGGCCACGAAGTAGAAGAAGTCGTTCGCCTCGCGCTCGAACCCGAGGGTGTACAGGCCCCAGAGCATGAAGGTGGCGTCGCGGATCCAGGTGTAGCGGTAGTCGTAGTTGCGCGAGCCGCCGGGGGTCTCGGGCAGCGAGGTGGCCGCCGCCGCCAGCAGCGCCCCGGTGGGTGCATACGTCAGACCCTTGAGGGTCAGGGCGCTGCGCTGGAGGTGGCTCTGCCAGCGGTGCTCGGGGAAGACGCCCTGGTTGATCCAGCCCCGCCAGAACTCCGACGTCCGCTCCATCCGCTCGAACGCCTCGTCGGCGTTGGCCGGCGGGGCCCGCTCGGCCCAGTACTCCTCGGAGGCCGACCACTGCGAGCGTGGCCAGCACAGGGCGGCGAAGGCCCGGTCGCCCTCCCGCAGGGTGGTCCGGGCGTGGGCGCCGCGGCCCTCGAAGCCGACTCTGAGGTCGGTGACCAGCCGCAGCTGGACGTCGCCCTCGCCGCCGTGGGCGATGGCCTCCCCGTAGCCCTGGCCGGAGTACTCCCAGCGGGCCTCGGTGCGGCCGTAGTTGAACACCGGCTCGCAGTCCAGGCTCAGCTCGACCTTGCCGATGATGCACTTCACCGTGCGGAGCAGGATGTGCTCGGCCTCGAAGTCGGTCGGGGGCCGCCGGTGGGTCCCGGACCGGCGCTGCTGGTGGTACCAGGGGCCGACGCACATGGCGTCCCGGACCACGATCCAGCCGCCCCGGGCCCGCCAGGTCGTCTCCAGGACCAGCGTCCCCGGCAGGTAGCGCCGCCCGGCCGGCACCGCGACCCCGGTCGGGCCGAGCCGGAAGCCGCCGGCGGCCCGGTCCAGCATGGCGGCGAACACGCTGCGCCCGTCGGGCCGGGGTGAGCACAGCCACTCGACGTTGCCGCTGGGCGCGATCAGCGCGTTGGTCTCGCAGTCGGACAGGAACGCGTACTCGGCGATGGGCGGGAACGGGCTCGGCCCATCGAGGCCGTCGGGCTCCAACGGCGTCTGCCGCCCCACGGCCAGGCCGTCGCCGGCGGCCGCGGCCGCGGTGGGGTCATCGGGTTTGTCCATCCTGTGTATGGTCTCCCCCGGCTCCCGCGCTGGCAATCACTTCCCGCAGGGCGTCGTCGGTGGCCAGGGCGCGCCCGGCGGCCTTCGCGGCGGCCAGGGCGCCCGGGTCGAGCGCGGCCCTGACGGCGTCGGCGGCCAGGCCGGCCTCGTGCTGTTCGGCGCCGATCGCGGCAATGCCGGTGCGCTCGCGGATCGCCTCGACGGTGGCCAGCAGCCGCGCCGCCTGCTCGGCCTGGCCGCGGCCGATGGCGACCAGGGCCGCGCCGCCCAGCACCGACGCCGCCGTCCCGGGCTGGGGACGGGCCAGGAGCAGGCCGGCCGCCTCCTGGAGGTGCGTCGTGGCGGCGTCGAGGTCGCCCAGGCGGGCCTCGGCGCAGGCGAGCTGGGCGAGGGTGTGGGGCACGCTCCAGCCGATCACGTCGCGGAGGATGGCCAGCGCCTCCTGGTGCAGCTGGCGGGCCCGTTCGAGGTCGCCGCGGACGCGGGCGACGCCGCCCAGCTCGTTGTAGAGGTGGCCGAACCCGCGGTACTCGCCCGTCCGGCGGATGAGATCGGTCACCTCGGCGTGCAGGACGGCCGCCCGGGCGTCGTCGCCCCGGAGGGCGACCAGGCCGCCGAGCCCGGCGAGCGAGGCCAGCACCACCCACAAGGGCCCGGCGTCGCGCCCGGCGGTCAGCGCGGCCTCGTAGGCGGCCTCGGCCCGGGCGAGGTCGCCGCGGGCCTTGGCGAACTCCCCCAGGCTGAACTGGGCCTGGGCCAGCCCCCAGGGGTCGTCGAGCTCCTGGAACCGCTCCACCGCCCGCTGGCCCAGCTCCTCGGCCCGTTCGGGCACCCCGCGGTAGTAGGCCTCGAACGCGAACCGGGCCCGCTCGGCGTAGGCCTCGCCCCAGTGATCGCCGAACTCCCGGAAGGTGGTGTAGGCCTCGTCGGCCAGGCGGGCGATGGCCTCGCCGGGACCGCGCCGCTGGAGCTCGGCGTAGGCCAGCAGGAGCTTGGAGAACGCCGCCCCCGGCCAGTCCCCGAACCGTTCGAGCAGCTCCTGGCTGCGCCGGGCCGCGTCCACGGTCGCCGCTGTCGGGGTGAGCGACACCTGCAGCATCGCCGACGCCTGGAGCGCCCTGGCCAGGTGGGGGGTCGGCGGCTGCCCGTCGGCCAAGGCGAGCACACCGGCCATGCGCTGGCGGCCCTCGATGGTGCGGGTCGTCCACCAGAACCAGGCCAGGGCGGCGGCCAGGCGCAGGGCGGTCTCCACGTCGCGGCCGGCCACCGTCCGGTCGAGCGCCGCCCGCAGGTTGTCGTAGTCGGCGGCGACCCGCCGCAGCCAGGGCCGGGCCGTGCGGTGGGTGGCGGCCTGCTCGGCCAGCTGAAGGCACCAGGCGGTGTGGCGGGCGGCCAGCGTCCCGGACTCGCCGGCCTCGGCCAGCCGCTCGGCCCCATAGGCCCGCAGCGTCTCCAGCATCGTGAACCGGGCCGGGTTACCGCCGGCGGCCACGACCGGGGGGGTCAGGGGGACCGCCGGGGTGGTCCCCCTGACGATCAGGGACCGGTCGACCAGCCGGAACAACCCGTCCAGGACCTCGGCCGCCTCCAGCCCGTCGCCGCCGCACACCGCCTCGGCGGCCGCGACCGTCCAGCCGCCCGAGAACACCGACAGCCGCCGCAGGAGGCGCCGGTCCCGCTCCTCGAGCAGGTCCCAGCTCCAGTCGACGGTCGCCCGCAGGGTCTGCTGGCGTGGGTCGAGGGCCCGGGCGCCCCCGGCCAGCAGCCGGAAGCGGTCCTCCAGGCGGGCCGCCAGCTCCACCGGCGGCAGGGCCCGGGTCCGGGCGGCGGCCAGCTCGATGGCCAGCGGCAGGCCGTCCAGGCGCCGGCACAGCTCGGCCACCACCGGGGCGCTGGCCGCATCCAGCACGAAGCCGGGGTCGGCGCTGGCCGCCCGCTCGACGAACAGCCGCACAGCGTCGAAGCCGGCCAGCGCCTCCGGAGCGGTCGCCTGGCGGGCGTCCTCGGCCGTGCCGGCGTCGGTGTCGTCGTCGGCGGCGGGGACGGCCAGGGGTGGGATCGGCCAGACCACCTCCCCGGGCACGCCCAGCACCTCGCGACTGGTGGCCAGGACCCGCAGCCGGGGCCCGGCCTCCAGCAGCCGCCGGGCCAGCCCGGCGCACGCCTCGACCAGGTGCTCGCAGTTGTCCAGGACCAGCAGCATCGCCTTGTCGGGGACGAAGCTGGCCAGCCGCTCGGCCCGGGACGGGGGCGGGGTGCCCGTCCCGGCGGCCTCGTCGAGCCCCAGGACGGCGGCCACGGCCTCGCCCAGCAGGGCCGGTTCCCGGAGGGCGGCCAGCTCGACCAGCCACACCCCGTCCGGATAGCCGGCCGCCAGCCGCTCGGCCAGGGCCACGGCCAGGCTGGTCTTGCCGGCCCCGCCCGGCCCGGTGACGGTGACCAGCCGGTGCTCCTCGACCAGCTTGGCCACCTCCCGCAGCTCCCCCTCCCGCCCGACCAGGCTGGTCAGCCGCTCGGGCAGGTTGTGCCGGGGCAGGGCCCGATCCGGGACCGCCGCCTCCAGGGCCGGGTCCTGGAGCAGGATCTGGTGGTGGAGCCGCTGCAGCTCCGGTGACGGGTCGATCCCCAGCTCCTCGGCCAGCACCTCGCGGGCCTGCTGGTAGGCGCCAAGGGCGTCGGCCTGGCGGCCCGACCGGTACAGGGCGACCATCAGCTGGCCCCGCAGCCGTTCGCGGGTCGGATGGGCCGCCACCAGCCCCTCCAGCTCCCCCACCAGCCCGGCGTGCCCGCCGGCGGTCAGGCGCAGCTCGACCAGGGCCTCGGTGGCGGCCAGGCGCAGCTCCTCCAGCCGGGCCGCCTCGGCCTGGGCCCACGGCTGGTCGGCGAACTCGGCCAGGGCCGGGCCGCGCCACAGCCCGAGCGCCTCCTCCAGCTGCCTGGCCGCCCGCGGCCCCTCGCCGGCCGCGGCCGCCGTGGCCTCGGCGACCAGGCGCTCGAACCGGCCGGCGTCGACCTGCTCGGGGCCGGCCTCCAGCAGATAGCCGGGGGGCCGGGTCACCAGCGCTCCGCCGGCCGGGCCAAGGGCCCGGCGCAGGGCCGACACCCGGCCCTGGAGGGTGTTGGCCGGGTTCCCCGGCGGGTCGTCGCCCCACAGGTCCTCGACCAGGCGGTCCGCCGGCACCACCCGCCCGGCGTTGACCAGCAGGTCGCCCAGCAGGGCCCGCTCCTTGGCCCCCGGCACCCGCACCGGCGCCGGCCCGTCGCGGACCTCCAGCGGCCCCAGGATCGCGAACTCCATCGCCGTCCCGCCAGCTCCTTCCCACAGCCGATCCACAGCGCCACGTCAGCCTGCCGGCCCATCGTGGCATCAGCACCTGTCAGCGACCAAGGAGGACACCATGCAGGAGCACGAGGTGCGAGCGCTGTTCACCCGGCTGCGCGAGGCCATGGACCCGGCGGTGGAGTACAAGGAGCGACACGAGGACTACCTCCTGGAGTTCCCCCAGTCGGGCGAGCGGATGGACCGCGACGGCCTCCGCAAGCTCCAGGAGCACTTCCCGGGCAGCGCGGCGCCCAGGATCGAGCTGCGCCGCGTGACCGGCAGCGGGGACATCTGGTTCGCCGAGAGCGTCATCCACTACGCCGACGGTACGGTCTTCTACGGCGTCTCCCGGGTCGAGTTCCGCGACGGCAAGATGTGGCGCGAGACCCGCTACTACGCCGAGCCGTTCGAGCCCCCGGCGTGGCGCTCGGGCTGGTTCAAGCGGGCCGAGGAGCCGGTGGCCGGCTGACTACCCGGCCGCCGCCAGGGCGCGGTCGTCGGCGCTGAAGTCGGCGTCCGCGTCCTCTGGCGGGTTGGCCAGGTGCCAGGCGACCGAGCGGTGCACCGCCTCGTGCGGGTCGGTCTCGGTCCAGCCGAGCAGGTCACGGGCCTTGCTGGAGTCGACCAGGAGGTGCTGGGGGATGGTCCCCAGCGCCTTGAGGTCGTCGGGCAGCAGCACGTCGGGCACCCGGGCCAGCTCGGCCTCGGAGCCGGCCGCCTCCAGCACGTGCCTGGCCCACAGGCCCATCGACCAGGTCCGGGCCTCGCCCAGGTTGAGGACCTCGGCCACGGTCGCGTCCGACTCCAGGGCCAGGCGGATGCCGGCGGCCACGTCGCGGACGTACCCGCGGGTCCACAGCCAGCCGCCCGACCCGGCCGGGATGCGCTCGCGGCCGGCCCGGACCCGGCGCAGGACCGGCTCCTCCCGGCGCTGGTGGTCACGTTCGCCGTAGACCATCGGGAGCCGGCACACCGTCGCCTCCCTGGCCAGGTAGGCGGCCTCGACATCCAGCTTCTCGTAGGTGCCGGCGTCGGCCGAGGGGTGGGGCCGGCCCCGGTAGGGGTAGCGCTCGGGGCGGACCGGGGAGGTCTCGTCCACGGGCACCGGGTCGGTCTCGGTCCCGGCCAGCACCGCCCCGAACGCCCGGTACACGTCCATGCTGGACACCACCAGCAGGCGCACGTCGTCGCCGACGGCGGCAAGGGCGGTCTCGGCGTCGGCGGCCGAGTAGGCGCAGTTGTCGACCACCGCCTCGGGGCCGAAGTCGTCGACCGGGCCGCGCAGCTGCGGCAGGTCCTGGCGCTGGGCGTGCAGGTGGTCGACCTCGGGCAGGTCGGCCGGCTCGTGCTCGCCGCGGTGGACGATCAGCAGCTCGTGCCCGTTGGCGTACAGCTCATCGACCACGGCGGCCCCGATGAACC
>Ga0207675_100004578_pt1 | contig 13336 bp, 5 predicted proteins | sample KBSSwiS42_FD_184305 | JGI IMG/M metagenome (GOLD analysis project Ga0207675, IMG submission 184305) | Switchgrass rhizosphere microbial communities from Kellogg Biological Station, Michigan, USA - KBS Switchgrass S4-2 (SPAdes) (version 2) | ecosystem: Host-associated > Plants > Roots >... | reverse complement strand
CTTTTCCACCCTGGCCATCGCATGCAGCTTGAAATCCACGCCGCCGGCCGCCTCGTTGGCAACACCCGTCAACTGCACGCCCGTGAGCTCCGCCTCGGCCAGCGACGCCCCGCGCCTCACCAGCGCAACCTCGATGCGCGCCTCGCCCTGCGTCACAAACTGCAACGGATCGCCCGGTCCCTTCACCGCACCGACGGCGATGACGCCTTCGGCCAACGCCAGCCGCGCATCCACGGTCAATTCCGGCTGCACGCGCACCTGCGAGTCAAAACCCACCGCCTCGCCGCGGGTCACCAGCAGCACCGCGACGTTTCCCGGCACCGCCGGCTCGCGCAGACGCGTCGTGATCGTCAGATCCAGCGTGCGCACCGCGTCCTTCCCCTCGACCACCATCGGACGCAGATCCAGAAACCGTTTGCCCGCCGCCGCGCCCGTGCCCTGCCGCACCGACCAGTCGCGACCGGGAGCCGCGAGCGCTGCTGCGTAACCAGGGCGGGCATCGAGTGCGATTACTCGCCAGCGCCGAGGCGCGTAGGGGTCGCCGTCGTCGGCGATGAGCGCGTCGCCGTCGTCGCAATGGGAAACCGTGAACGACGTCGTCGGATAGCCGAAGCCTGCGCCCAGCGCCTTGATGTACGCCTCCTTGCGCGTCCAGATCCGGAAGAACGCGTCGCGCCGTGCGGACGGCGAGAGCGCGTCGAGCGCCTCGCATTCGAGAGGCGAGAACACCTTCCGCGCAATCCCGTCGATCTCGACGTCGCGTCCCGTGGCCTCGATGTCGATGCCGACGTTGCGTCCTGACGCAAACGCGTAAAGCGCCGTGTCTTCGGCATGGGAGACGTTGAATGCGAGCCCGGCCTCGTCAGCGAGCTCGGGCTTGCCTCGGTCGCCATAGCGAAAGAGCGGAGCAGGGGCACCGACCGGCAGGTACGCCACGAGCAGGTACCGCAGGAGGGCGCGGGCGACGATGAACCGGCGGCCGAGGTCGTACGTGTGCATCCGCTCGGCGCGCGCCTTCTCGTCGTCAGCGAGCTCGTCGCGCAACGCCTCCACGCGTTCGGACGCGAGCAACAGCGACGCCGACCAGACGTGTATTTCCGATGCGCCCGGCGGCGGCATCCTCATCGCGACGAGCGTCGCGCCGTGCGTCAACCGCCGCCGACGCGGTCGATGCACTGCTGCAAGCGTGCCGCCAGATCGTCGACGATCGGCGGCTTGACGAGCTCGGCATGGCTCCCGGGCAGACGGTGGATGCGGATCGCGCTATTGGTCCACCGGCCCCATCCGAGTCGATCGGGCGCAGCCTTTGCAGTGGAGTTTTCGGCGACGAAGAGCTCGATCGGCGTTGCGATCGGCCGCGGCCGATACGTCCAGTGCGCCCAGCGATGGGCTTCGCCCGCGGTTCGGAGCTGCCGCAACCGGCCGAGCCGCAGCGAATGCAGCACGGCGTAGTACAGCAATTCCTGCATCTGGCGCAGGCTGGATTTGCCGCGAAAGAGCGATCGCAGCTCGCGGCGCCACAATCCCGCTGCCGTCGCCGGCGGCGCGAAGGTGTCGAGCAGCGCGAGCAGCTCCACCGACTGTCCGGCGAGCGCGAGCTGCTGCGCGACTTCGTAGGCCACGACGCCGCCCGCCGAGTACCCGGCGAGAAGATAGGGGCCTTCGGGCTGCACCTTGCGCATCGTTTCGATGCAATGCGCGGCGATCGATTCGATCGTGTCGTCCGGGCGCCCGGCGTCGAAGACGCCCCGCGCCTGCAGCCCATAGACCGCCTGCTCCGGGGCGAGCCGGCGCGCGAGCTCGTAGTAGAAGAAGAGCCGGCCGGCAATGGTGAACATCACGAACAGCGGCCGGCGCGTGCCTTCCTTGATGTGGACGAGCTCCGGATTCTCCCCGGCCTTGAATCCCTCGCGCAGCGCTTTCGCCAGTGCTTCGATCGTGCCGGCGCCCGACCACAGGATGTCGAGCTCGAGCTGCCGATTGAACGTCACGTCGATGCGCTTCATCAGCTGGACCGCGAGGAGCGAATGCCCGCCGAGATCGAAGAAGTTGTCGCGCACGCCGATCGAACGCCGCTTCAGGAGGTCTTGCCAGATCTTGACGAGATGCAGCTCGACGTTGTCGCGCGGCGCCACCATCGAGTGCTCGCGCCCGTCGCTCGCCGCGATCGGCGCCGGCAGCGCGTCGCGATCGATCTTGCCGTTGGCATTGAGCGGCAGCGCAGGCAGGAAAACGAACGCCGACGGCAGCATGTAGTCCGGGAGCTTCGACTTCAGCATAGTGCGCAGCGTCGCCGGCGCGAGCGCTTGCGCGCCGGCCCTGGCGACGAGGTACGCGACGAGTTCGGGCTCGTGCGGCCGGTCTTCGCGCAGCACGACGAGCGCGTCCGAGAGCGGCGCCACGTTGCGCAGCACGATCTCGATCTCGGCCGGCTCGATCCGATGGCCGCGAAGCTTCACCTGCTGGTCCAGCCGGCCCAGGAAAACGAGGTTGCCGTCCGGCTGATACCGGACCAGGTCGCCGGTGCGATACATCGTCATCCCGCCGAGCTCGCTGCAATCGACTGCCACGAAGCGCTCATTGGTGAGCTCCGGGCGCTTCCAGTATCCGCGCGCGATGCTCTCGCCGCCGATGTACAGCTCGCCGGCGACGCCTACGGGTACCGGCTGCCGATATCGATCGAGCACCGCCACCTTGAGGTTCGCGATCGGCCGGCCGATGGGGAGCGTCGGCTCGTCGCCGGCGACCGTCTCGATGCGATGCCAGGTGGCGAACGTCACCGTCTCGGTAGGACCGTACACGTGGACGAGCCGACCCGGGGCGCCTGCCTCGAGGCAGGCGCGCACCCAGCGCGGGTCGACCACCTCGCCGCCGAACAGCACGTGCTTGACGCCGGCAAAAGCCGCGGGCTGCGCGCGAACGATCGCGTTGAAGAGGGCCGTGGTCACGAACAGCGCAGTGATTCCGTCGTGGCGAAGGCGGGCGCCGAGTTTTTCCGCGTCCAGCGTGATCTCGCGCCGCAGGAGCACGAGGCGCGCGCCGTTGAGAAGCGCACCCCAGACCTCGAACGTCGCCGCATCGAACGACGGATTGGAAATCTGCGCGACGCAGTCGCCGGCATCGAGCTTGATGTAGTCGGTGCGGCAGACGAGGCGGGTGACGCCACGATGCGGCACCATCACCCCTTTGGGCTCGCCGGTCGAGCCCGACGTGTAGATGATGTAGGCAAGCGCATCCGCGGTTGCGGCCGGCGGCGGATTGGCATCGTCCCGTCGCGCGATCTCCGCCGCGTCGCGATCGATGCACGCGATGCGACCGCCGTACGCCGGCAAGTGCGAGAGATGGGCGCTTTTCGTGATCAGGATCCCGACGGCCGTGTCCTGCAGCATGAACGCGAGACGCTCCGCTGGATAGTTGGGATCGAGCGGCACATAGGCTCCGCCCGCCTTGAGGATTCCGATCATCGCGACGATCATGTCGGACGAGCGTTCGAGAAAGATCCCGATCGGATCGCCGGGCGCGAGGCCCAGGGAGCGCAAGTGGTGAGCGAGGCGGTTGGCGCGAACGTTGAGATCGCCATAGGTCACGACCGCGTCTTCCTCGACCAGGGCCGGCGCGTCCGGGTGCATTGCCGCCTGCACTTCGAAGAGCTCGGAAATCGAGCGATCGCGCGGGTACTCCGATGCCGTTTCGTTCCAATCGACAAGGATCTCCCGGCGCTCCGCCTCGCCCAGCAGCGGCAACGCACCGATCCGGGTCTGCGGATCCACGACGATGCCTTCGAGGAGCCGGAGGAAATGCCCGGTCATCCGGCGAATCGTCGACGGCAGGAAGAGATCGGTGGAGAACTCGAAATCGCCTTGGAGGCGGCCCTCGCGTTCCCCGATATGGAGCGTGAGGTCGAATTTCGAGGTGTCGTTCACGAGCGGCACGCGGGTGATTTCGAGCGCGCGGAGGTGGAGCGAGTATTCGCGCGCGGTTTGCAGCGCGAACATGACCTGGAACAGCGGGTTGCGCCGGGAATCGCGGACCGGGTTCAATTCCTCGACGAGTTTCTCGAACGGCAGGTCCTGGTGCGCGTAGGCATCCACCGCGCGATCGCGTGTGCGCTGCAGGAGCTCGGCGAAAGTGGGATTGCCGGACAGGTCGCCGCGCATCACCAGCGTGTTCACGAAAAAGCCGATGAGCCCCTCGAGCTCAGGGCGGCCCCGGCCCGCGATCGGCGTGCCCACGGCGATGTCGTCCTGCCCCGAGTAGCGCATCAGCAGCACTTCGAACGCGGCGAGGAGCGTCATGTAGAACGTCGCGTGCCGCTCGCGCGCAAGGGCCTTGAGCGACGCGGCAAGCGGCGCGGGTACGACGAAGCGCTCGGTCAGCCCGCGGAAGCTCGATTGCGCCGGTCGCTGGCGATCGACCGGCAACTCGAGCGTCGGCAGAGACGCGAGCTGTTGCCGCCAGTACCCGAGCTCGCGGTCGAGGGGCGCGCCGCGCATCGTCTCGCGCTGCCAGTCCGAATAATCGGAGTACTGGATCGGCAACGGCGCGATTCCCGCGGGCACGCCGGTGTCGAAGGCCGAATAGAGGAGATCGAGCTCGCGATCGAGCACTTCGAGCGACCACCCATCGGCGGCGATGTGGTGGAGTGCCAGGGCGAGAACGCTCTCGTCGTCGCTCAACTGCAACACACCGGCACGCAGCAGAGGCTCGGCCGCGAGGTTGTAGCCGCCGCGAGTGAGGCGGCGCACGAATGCGACGTGGGTCTCGGTATCGGCGGGCGCCCGACGCAGGTCGAGGATCTCCAGCACGAACGGTTCGTGGGGTGCGACGACCTGCTGCGGCAATCCATCCTGCAGCACGAACCGGGTGCGCAGCACTTCGTGGCGGGCGACGAGAGCGTCGAACGCGGAACGCAAGGCATCGACATTGAGCGCGCCGCGGAGGCGGAACGCCCGACCGATGTTGTAGCGTCCCGGAACGGGATTGATGCGCTCGGCGAGCCACAGCCGGCTCTGCGCGAAAGACAATGGGCAGGGACCGGCGCTCTTGCGTCGAGGAATCGTGTTTGCGGGTGGACGGGCCCGGCGCTCGCCCAGCAAGCGGGCTTCCAACGCGATGCGCGCTTCCGGAGGCATTCCCTCGAGCGACGAGGCGTCGGAGCCCGGTTTCATTCGCTATCCGGCTGGAGCGGGTCGCACGACCGGCGGGGCGTCGGTCAGGCGCTCTCGCGCGCTGCCAACGGCGCCTCGTCGTCCACAACGTCCGCGACCATGCACTGGAGCGCGGCCAGCGCGAGCTCGCGCACGTTCGGCGTCTCGAACAGCTGCCGCAAGGTGAGCTCGATCGAGAGCGCACGATTGATCTTGCCGATGAGCTGCGCGGCGAGCAGCGAATGTCCGCCGAGATCGAAGAAGTTGTCGTTGCGCCCCACGCGAGGCACGCCGAGTACTTCGGCCCAGACATCGGCGAGCGCGGTTTCGATCGGCGTGCACGGAGGCTCGAACGCGACCGAGCCGCCATCGTATTCGGGTTCCGGCAATGCCTGCCGGTCGACCTTGCCGTTGGGCGTGAGGGGCAGCGCCGCCAGCGCGACGAAGGTCTCGGGCAGCATGTAATGCGGAAGGTGCCGCTCGATCAGCGCCTTCAAGTCCGCGATCCGAAGCTCGCCGTCCCGCGCCGTGACGTACGCGACGAGTCGCCGGTCTCCGGGGCGGTCCTCGCGCACGACCACCGCCGATTCGCGCACGTTTTCGTGGCCGTTGATAACCGCCTCGATCTCAGGAAGCTCGATGCGGAAGCCGCGCAACTTGACCTGGCTGTCGGCGCGGCCGAGGTACTCGATATTGCCGTCATGCCGATAGCGCGCGAAATCGCCCGTCCGGTACAGCCGCGCGCCGGGTGTCCGGCTGAAAGGATCGGGCACGAAGCGCTCCGCCGTGAGCTCCGGACGGTTGAGGTACCCGCGCGCCACCCCTTCGCCGCCGATGCAGAGCTCGCCCGCCACGCGGATCGGCACTGGATTGCCATGAGGATCGAGCAGGTAGACCTGGGTGTTGGCGATCGGCTTGCCGATGGTTGCGCTCTGACCGGGCTTGCGCAGCACAAATGTCGAGTACGTCGTCGTTTCCGAGGGACCGTAGAGATCGTGCACGCGGCGCACGTGCGGGCATGCGTAAAGCGCATCCACGAGGTCGGTACGCAACGGCTCGCCGGCCAGGTTCACCGTCCGCACCGATTCGGGCAAGCCCTGCGTCTCAAGCAGCGTCCGCATGATCGAGGGCACCGTGTTGACGAGCGTCACCTCGTTCCGGTTCGGGCAGGACGCGAGATCGAGCGCATTGTCGACGAGGACGACCTTGCCTCCCCACGAAAGCGTGCCGAAGAGCTCGAACACGGACAGGTCGAAACAGATTGACGTGGATCCAAGCACTCCGGCGAGGTCGTCGTCGGTGAACGCGGAGCGCACCCAGTGCACGAACGACACGGCGCTGTGATGCTCGATCGCGACGCCTTTGGGAAGCCCGGTCGAGCCGGAGGTATAGATGATGTACGCGAGGTCGTGTTGCGCTACGACACGCTTCGGTCCTCGCTCGGCGAGTGGAGGCAATGGTGCGTCCAGATCGACGATGTCGTATCCCCTGCCCGGAAGATTCTCCGCCAGGCCGCCGTGCGTCAGCAGGACCGCGACGCCGGCGTCTTCGAGAATGAAGCGCAGCCGTTCCTTGGGATAGCGCGGGTCGAGCGGCACGTATGCGCCTCCGGCCTTGAGCACGCCGATGAGCGCAGCGACCAGGTCCGCGCTGCGATGCATGCAGATGCCGACCGCCACGTCCGGCCCCACGCCAAGCGCGCGCAGATGCTGCGCGAGAGCGTCGGCGCGCGCGTTGAGCTCGCCGTAGGTGGTCGCCGTGCCGTCGAAAACGATCGCCGCGGCGTCGGGACGACGCGCCGCTTGCGCTTCGAAGAGCTCGTGCAGGCAGCGATCCCGGGGAAATTCGAGCGCCGTCGCGTTCCAGTCGACGACCATGCGCTGCCGTTCGCTCCCGGCAACGAGCGGCAACTCGCCGATGGGACAGTCGGGGTCGGCGACGATCGCTTCGAGCAGGTGCAGGAAGTGGCCTGCGACCTGCTTCATCGTCGCCCGGTCGAAGAGATCCGTCGCAAAGTCCATGTAACCCGTGAACTTTCCTGCGTCCTCGATCAGGAACGTCGCGAGGTCGAACTTCGCCGTGCTCCGGTGGATCGGGTCGATCTTCGTGACATCGAGTCCGTCGACGTCCCAGCGCCCGGGCGGCGTGTTGTTCAATGCGAGCGATGCCTGGAACAGAGGGTTTCGGGACAGGTCGCGCTTGGGCGCCAGTTCCTCGACGAGCTTTTCGAAAGGCAACTCCTGATGTGTGTAGGCATCGAGCGCCCGGCCGCGCACTCGCGCCAGGAATTGTCGGAACGACACGTTGCCCGAGAGGTCGCAGCGAAGAACGAGCGTGTTCACGAAAAACCCGATCATCGGCTCGAGCTCCGATCGGCCGCGGCCCGCCGTCGGCACGCCGACGGCGACGTCGTCCTGTCCGCTGTATCGGGACAACAGGACCTGGTAGGCCGCCAACAGGACCATGAACACCGTCGCGCTCTCGCCGCGACCGACCGCCTTGAGCGAGCGCACGAGCGCCTCGGGGATCGCGATCTCGATGCGCTCGCCGCGATAGGTCGCCGCCGCGGGACGTGGACGATCGGACGGCAGCTCGAGATTGGGCAAGCCGGCGAGCGCCGCCCGCCAGTACTTGACGAGCTTGTCGACGGCGGCGCCCCGCAACCATTGTCGCTGCCACACGGCGAAGTCGGCGTACTGCACGGGCAACGCGGGCAGCGGGGAAGTCTCACCGCGGCGATACGCGTTGTACAGCGTCGCGAGCTCGCGCGTCAGGACCCCCGACGACCAGCCATCGGTGACGATATGGTGCAGCGTGATGAGCAGCCAGTGCACCGCGGGCTCGAGACGCAACAGCTGCGCGCGGATCAGCGGTCCTCGCGCAAGGTCGAAGCACGCGTCGATGGCCGCAAGCGAGCGGCGGCGGGCCTCGCTCTCGCGCTCATGGGGCGCGAGATGGCCGAGATCGTCTTTCGTCAGCGTGATCAGGAGCTCCGGCGCGATTACCTGCACGGGCTCGCCATCCTGCATGCCGAACCGCGTGCGCAGCACTTCGTGCCGGCGCGCGACTTCGTTGAGCGCGCTCCGCAGGGCGGCCTCGTCGAGCTCGCCCGACAGGCGGAGCGCGTGCTGGATGTTGTAGACCGAGCCCAATGGAATCAGGCGGTCGAGCAGCCACAGGCGCTGCTGTGCGAAGGACAGCGGAGCCGCGTGCTCGGTCGTCGGGGCGCGCTGGATTTCTGGGTTCATCGTTCTGCCGAGCGTACGTTTCGGCGCCGCTCGGATATGCAACGCATTTCCGAGGATAGCAGGCAGGTTGCCTGCGCAAAAGCCCTGCCGGCCGAAATGCATGCGGCGAACCCCTGTAGGTCACAGCTTGTCGTGGAGCGGAACGAGCGAACGAGCAAGCGAGTCCGCTTCGCGTTGTCGCGATCGGATCCCTCCAGTAGACTCTCTTCGCCTCGACGCTCTCGGCGCGGACACGAATTGGAAAGCCTTCCCACCACCATCGCCGACATCGTCAAGATCAGGGCGCTCGCCACGCCCGATGCGCTTGCGATCCTGGCGCCGGGAAGGTCGCCGCTTGCATTCGGGGCACTGGCCCGCGCCATCGACGCCACGATCCAAAGCCTCGCCCGCGCCGGTTACGGACGCGGGGACCGCGTCGCATTGGCGCTGCCCGAGGGTCCGGAAATGGCGGTCGCCGTGCTGTCCGTGAGCGGGTGCGCGACCTGCATGCCGCTCAATCCTGCATTGGACGAAGCGTCGTATCGCGTCGCGCTCTCGACACTTCGCGCCGATGCGGTGATTGTCGCCGGCGAAGACTCGCCCGCGGCGCGCGCGGCCGCAGCATTGTCGGTACCGGTGCCGGTGATCCGCCTCGTCTTTTCGCCGGCGGATCCCGCCGGCGTGTTCACGCTCGAAGCGGGAATGTCGCGTCCGGCAAAGGCAGAAGAGCCGCCTGCGAGCGACGACGTCGCGCTCGTGTTGCACACGTCCGGCACGACGGAACGGCCGAAAGCGGTGCCGCTCTCGCACCGCCGGCTTGTATGGCCGACGCTCGATCGCGCACGCCAGTACGGCCTGACCCCGGACGATCGGTGCCTGTGCGTGCGGCCGCTCTTCGCGTCGGGAGGCATTCGGCGGTGTCTCTTGCCCGCGCTTGCCGTGGGCGGAAGCATCGTATGCACGCCGGGTCTCGCCGGGAACTCGCTGGTCGAATGGCTCGAGACGTTCGAGCCGACGTACTACAGCGGTGCTCCGGCTATCCACCGCGCGCTGCTGGACGAGCTTGCGAAGCGCGATGCGGTACCCGGGTTCAGGCTGCGATTCATCCTTTCGGCGTCCGCGGCGTTGCCTTCCGAATTGGCGACACGCCTCACGGAGCGGCTGGGTGTGCCGCTGCTGCAGGGATATGGAATGACCGAGGCCGGCGTTGTCGCGCAGAATCCGCTTCCTCCTGCCATCAGCCGCGCCGGCTCGGTCGGCCTGCCCGCCGCCAACGAGTTCGCGATCCTGGGCGATGCCGGCAAGCTGCTGCCGCCAGGCGAGACCGGCGAGATCGTCGTTCGCGGTCCCGAGGTTTTCGACGGCTACGAGAACGATCCGGCCGCGAACCGGCGCGCGTTCGTCGAGGGCTGGTTCAGGACGGGCGATCTCGGTTATGTCGACGCCGACGGCTTTCTTTTCATCGTGGGCCGCGCGAAAGAGCTCATCAATCGCGGCGGCTTCAAGGTATCCCCGTCCGCGGTGGACGCGGCACTCCTGCGGCATCCCGACGTCGCGGATGCGGCCACTTTTGCGGTACCGCATGCGACGCTTGGCGAGGACGTCGTCACCGCCATTGTCCTGCGCGAACCCGGCACTGCGACGCCCCAGTCGCTGCGCGATTTCGCGTTCGCGAACATCGCGTCGTTCATGGTGCCGAGCCAGATCGTGCTCGACACGGAACTGCCGCGCTCCGTTGCCGGAAAACTCCAGCGCGCCGCGATCGCGCACCTCATGCGGACCCGCCTTCGGCCGCCATTCACGCCGCCGCGCGACCGGCGCGAGGAAGTGATCGCCGGCCTCTTCACAGAAGTGCTGGGCGTGGGTCCGGTCGGCGCCTTCGACAACTTTTTCGAGCTCGGCGGCGATTCGCTGCGGGGCGCGCAACTCGTGAGCCGCTGCAATGCGGTGATGTGCTCGAATCTCGAAGTCGCCAGTCTCTTCCGGCGGCCGACGGTCGCGGAATTCGCGGCCGAGCTCGCCGGCACGCCCAACGGACTCGATGCCGCGCTCCCGCCAATCGCGCCGATTCCGCGAAAGATCTATCGTCCCGACGTCGCCGACACGAAGACAGCGGCCTGATCGATGCCGGCCTTCGCTACGATCGTCCTCGCCGTCGCGCTTGCGCTTGCGCCGGCCGCGGTTGCGCAGAGCCAGCCGTTCCCGGCGCGGCCGATCAAGCTCGTCATCCCTCAGCCCTCGGGCGGACACAGCGACGTCATCGGCCGAATCCTCGGACCGAAGCTCGCGGAGATCCTGCAGCAGCCGGTCGTGATCGATAACCGGAGCGGCGCAGGCGGCACCATCGGCGCCGAGCTCGTGGCGCGCGCGCCGCGTGACGGCTATACGCTGCTTCTCGGCGGATCGAACAATCTCTCGATCGCCGCCACCATGACTGAACCCCGCTACGACCCCGTGCGGGACTTCGCGCCGATCGGCGGCGTCGCGGTCGTCCCGTACGCGCTCGCCGTGCGCACCGGCGTGCCGGCGACCACGTTGGGGGAGCTCCTGGCCTACGCACGCGCACATCCGGGCCGGCTCAACTACGGCTCGAGCGGCGTCGGCAGCACGTCGAGCCTCACCGTCGAATGGATCAAGTCCGCGACGGGCGTGAACATCGTCCATGTCCCGTATCGCGTCACCGCGCAGGCAATATTGGCGCTCCTGAGCGCGGAAATCGACGTCGTCGTGACGGATCTCTCGCAGCTCACCCCGCATGCAAAGGCGGGAACGCTGCGCATTCTCGCCGTCGCCGGCGACAAGCGCATCGCTGCCGCTCCGGAGATCCCGACGGTGGCCGAGCAGGGGATTCCAGGGTTTGCGATCGACGCCTGGTACGGAATCGTTGCGCCTGCCGGCACTCCGCCCGACATCGTCGCGAAGCTGGCGGGCGCGCTGCGCGAGGCGCTGCAATCGCCCGAGGTGCAGCAGCGCTTCGACGAATTGGGCTACGAGACGATCGTGGACACCCCGGCGCAGTTCGGCGCGTTCATCCGCGCCGACGTCGAGCGTTACGCGAAGGTGATCCGTCGCGCCGGGCTGCGCGGCTCACCCTGACGCCGTCGGCGCAAGCAACCTGGTGGAATCGACGGTCACGCCGTCGAACGCCGCACGAACTCGTAGCCGATGTCGAGGACCGGCGCCGCAACCGCGCGTCCGGCCAATCGATTGCAGATCATCTCGCCTGCCTGCCGGCCGATCTCGTAACGGGGGACGCGCAACGTCGTAAGTGCGGGCACAACTTCCGACGCAATGTCGAGGTCATCGAATCCGGCGATCGCGATCCTGCCCGGGATTGCGATTCCTCGCCGCTGGGCTTCGAACATCGCTCCGACGGCCAGCGTATCGGCCGAGCAGAATACGGCGCGGACCTGCGGATGGCGGTCGATGAGCGCGCCCATCGATCGCGCGCCAGCTTTAAGGTCGAGGTCGGTCTCGATGCACATGCTGTCGTCCACCGGGACGCCTGCCGACTTGCACGCGGCCTCGAACCCCCGCCGGCGATCGCGCGCACGGTCGTTGTCCTTGGGCCATGCGCCGATGTAGCCGAGCGGACAATAGCGTCGCTCGATCAGATAACGGGTCACCGTCGCCGCTGCGTCCTTGCTCGAATAACCTACTGCCATGTCGATGGGATTGCGCGCGAGGTTCCCGCCCTCGACACACGGAATGCGGGATTGGCGCAGCATGGCAATCGTCGCGGACGTGTGCGAGATGCCGGTCAGGTAGATGGCGTCGACCCGCCGCGACAGGAATGCGCGGACCATCGCTTCTTCTCCCGATGCGGAGAACCCCGTGGCCCCGACGAGGAGCTGGAAGCCGTTGCGCGCGACTGTGTCGCTCAAGCCCTGGACGATCTCGGCTATCAGCGAGTTCGTGAGCAGCGGAACGACGGCGCCCACCAGCCCCGTGCGCTGGAGCGTGAGTCCTCGCGCGATGAGATCCGGGGTATAGCCCAAGTCGCGGGCGATCGCTTCCACGCGCACGCGTGTCGCCTTGGCGACCTTATGCGGCGCATTGAGCGCGCGCGTCACCGTCATTGTCGACACGCCCGCGAGCGTCGCGACCTCCTTCAGGCGCGGCCGGCGTCGCAGAGTCTGGAGCCTTGCCATGATCTCCATGTTACCGGTAACATCATCATGGCGGTATCCCCACGACGATGCGATCGGACGCGATGGGTAGCCGTGCTGGATCCCCACGACGGAGGGCGTCGAATGAATTCGCAGAGAGTGGGCACGCACGCCGCACCCGGCCGGACGTGGGGCGCGCTGGTCTATCTGCGGACCATGCTCGTGTTCGCGGTTGTGTGGGCGCTTGTCGCGTGGTGGACCGACAATCCGGTGCTGCTGCCTTCGCCGCTAACCGTATTGGATGCCGCCATCGATCTCGCGCGCGACCTCGAGCTCTTCGAGCAAGCCGGGATCAGTCTCGGCCGCATGGTCGTCAGCATTTCCATCGCGTGCTTGCTCGCGATTCCCTTGGGCCTCGCGATGGGGTTGAACCGGCGCTTCGACCGCATCGTCGATCCCACGCTCGAAATGCTGCGTCCGATCTCGGGAATCGCGTGGATTCCCCTGGCGCTGTATTTCGCTTCGCGAGCGCTGGCAACCAATTCATCCCGGATGACTGCAGGCCTGGCCGGCGCGTACGCCCTGTTGATCATCACGCATATTTTCACAGCGCTGCTCTTCACCCTGGTACTGATTGGTTACGGACTGCATGTTGCCGTGTCAACCGGCCGGCCGCGCCAGATCGGAATGCTCGGGCTGGCACTGGTTCTCGGGGTTGCTCTTTCGGCGTTTTACCTCTTTCCCGCGCTGGCCCACGAAAAGAACATTCCGGCATCAAGACTCATCGAACTACGGCTGACCTCGCATTTTGAAGGCAACTTCCTATTTGCGGACGCGGAGTGGAATCGGAAAA
>Ga0207675_100004577_pt1 | contig 13336 bp, 16 predicted proteins | sample KBSSwiS42_FD_184305 | JGI IMG/M metagenome (GOLD analysis project Ga0207675, IMG submission 184305) | Switchgrass rhizosphere microbial communities from Kellogg Biological Station, Michigan, USA - KBS Switchgrass S4-2 (SPAdes) (version 2) | ecosystem: Host-associated > Plants > Roots >... | reverse complement strand
CGACGAGGGGCTTCGCGGCGCCGAGGCGGTCGAGCTGATCGCTCCATCGACGGGCACGGTTGTCCTCGGAGCGAAGGTGCCCGGCCTTACCGAGGTCGGCGGCGAGGACCTGAAGGGCCAGCTCTTCAACGTCTTCCGCGTCCGGGAGGGCCAGATCGTCGCGGTTGCCGACTACGCGCTCCGCGACGAGGCGCTCCACGCGGCCGGCGCGACGCCACCGGCGTGGCGCTAGAGCCTCTCCCGGCCGACGACCCGGTCGCGGCTGCGCTCGTCACCGCGATACGGGCCGGGCACTCTGATCGGCTGGAGGACCTGCTTCGCGGGCATCCGGATGCGCCACACGTCCAGATCGCCGAGTCCGGCTGCGACAACACACGCTCGCTGCTGCACATCGCCACCGACTGGCCGGGACACTTCCCGAACGTCGGAGCGTCGATCGCGGTCCTGGTGCGCGCGGGCGCGGACGTGAACGCCCGCGGCCGTGGGGTCATTACCGAAACCCCGCTTCACTGGGCCGCGAGCAGCGACGACGTCGACGCGCTCGACGCCCTCCTGGACGCGGGAGCCGACATCGATGCCGGCGGCGCCGTGATCGCTGGCGGAACGCCGCTCTCCGACGCCGTCGCCTTCGGCCAGTGGAACGCCGCCCGCCGGCTTGTCGAGCGCGGAGCCACCATTCCCTTCCGCGAGGCCGCTGCGCTCGGACTCATGGAGCTCGTTGTGGGCGGCGCGCAGGATGCGGATACAGGCGGCCTCAACGAGGCGCTGTGGTACGCATGCCATGGAGACCAGCGGGCGGCGGCCCAGTACCTGCTGGAGCGCGGCGCGGATCCCGCCTGGACCAGTCCCTGGGACGGTCTAACGCCTGCGGCAGCCGCGAGACGAAGCGGTGCGGAGGCACTCGCGAACTGGGTCAGCGGGCGCTGAGCCCGCAACGCGCCGTCCAGGATCAGCGCCGGAGTGCCAGCGGTAGCCTGCGGCCCATGTGGCCGCCCGGCGCGATCGAGTTCCTCCGCGAGCTCGAGGAGAACAACGACCGCGACTGGTTCAAGGCGAATCGGGGCCGCTATGAGAGCGACCTGGTGGAGCCCGCGCGGGAGCTCGCCGCGCAGCTCACGCACCTCGGCGAGCCGCACATGTTCCGGCCCTACAACGACACGCGCTTCCACATGCGGCCGCCGATCAAGGAGCAGCTCGGCCTGGCGATCGGCTACGGCGGCGCCGGCGGCTACTACGTGGAGCTGTCACTCGACGGCCTGCTGGTCGCCGCGGGCTTACACGCGCCGGCGTCGGACCAACTGAGCCGCTACCGCGCCGCCCTCGACGACGGGCGCAGGGCCGCGGCGTTCGAGCGAGCGCTCGGGACCGCCGAGGCGGCCGGCCTCGAGCCGGCCCCGCCCGAGCTGAAGCGCGCGCCGCGCGGCTACCCGATCGACCATCCGCGCATCGAGCGGCTGCGCATGAGGGAGATCACCGTTTACCGCCGCCACGCGCTCGAGCCCTGGCTGCACACGCCGGAGTGCCACACTCGCGTCATCACCGAGCTCGAGAGCGCGCGCCCGCTGGTGGCATGGATCGGCAAGCACGTGGGCCCGCCCCAGCACGCGGCGAGCTAGCCGGTCACCCGTGCGCCGCGATCTGGATCAGGTTGCCGCAGGTGTCGTCCAGCACGGCCGTCGTCACCGGACCCATCTCCGTCGGCTCTTGGGTGAAGCGCACGCCCAGGCCGCTTAGGCGCTCGAACTCCCGCCCCACGTCCTCGACGGCGAACGAGGTGAACGGGATGCCGTCGGCCACGAGAGCATGCTTGAACGGTTGCGCCGCCGGATGCTCGTCGGGCTCGAGCAACAGTTCCGGCCCGTCAGGATCCTCGGGCGAGACGACGGTGACCCAGCGATGCTCACCCAGCGGGACGTCGGTCTTCTTCACGAAACCGAGCACGTCGGTGTAGAACTGGAGCGCTTTCGCCTGGTCGTCGACGAGCACGCTCGTCAGGTTGATCCTCATCTTTCCTCCGTTCGGCCGCGCTCGAGCCAGCGGTCCGCGAGCCGCTCGAGCGGTCCCGTGTCGATGTCGTGAAACTTGTAACGGCCCTCCCTCCGCGATCTCACGAGGCCGGCATCCTCGAGCACCTCCAGGTGCTGGGAGATGGCCTGCCGCGACGAGCCGAGCTGATGCTTGGTCGCAAGCCGCGCGCAGAGCTCGAACAGCGTCTGGCCAGTCCGCTCGGCGAGCTCGTCGAGGATCTTGCGCCTGGTGGGTTCCGCGAGAGCCTTGAATACGTCACCCACCACGAACACAATAGGCAAGTGGATACTTGCATGTCAAGGACAGAGTAGTTTGAGATGTTGTGGTGACGCCAGAGGAGATCGCCCGGATCGAGCTGTTCGCCGGGCTCGACCAGGCTCAGCTGGAGCAACTGTCGAGGACGGCGGCGGACGTGAGCCTCGTGGCCGGGGAGTACGCCGCCCATGAGGGCGCCGAGCGCGCGCTGTTCGCGGTGCTCGAGGGCAAGATCGAGCCCGTCCGGCTGGTCGACGGGATCGAGCGGGTGCTCGGCGTGCGGCACCCCGGTGAGATCTTCGGCGAGGTGCCGATCCAGCTGGGCACCGTGTTCCCGGTGGGCTTCCGCGCCGCCGAGCCGTCACGCGTGATGAGGCTGGAGCCGCGTGACTACCACGCGATCGCGGCGCTCGTGCCGGACGTCGGCAAGGAGGTCGGCACGCTCGCCTTCCATCGGATGAGCGGCCCGCGCGGCCTGCAGGGAATCGCGGACCCGCCTCCGCCGCGCGCGATCGTGATGGGGCATCGGATGGATCCCGACGGCGCGGAGCTGCGGCGCTTCCTCGACCGCAACAACGTCAGCTTCACGTGGGCCACTCCCGAGGACGAGGACGTGCACGAGCTCTGGGAGGGCGGGCTGCCGCAGGAGGCCGATCTGCCGGCCTTTCGGCTCCTCGACGGAAAGACCGTCGTCCGGCCGCAGCTCCGCAGGGTCGCGGAGCTGCTCGACCTCGGCACAGAGCCGCTGGCCGCTGAATACGACGCGGTGATCGTCGGCGCGGGGCCGGCGGGCCTCGCCGCGGCCGTGTACGGCGCATCGGAGGGGCTCAGGACGATCGCGGTCGAGCGCGAGGCTCCCGGCGGCCAGGCCGGCACGTCGTCGCGGATCGAGAACTACCTCGGCTTCCCGTCGGGCGTGTCCGGAGCCGAGCTGGCGAGCCGCGCCCTCCAGCAGGCACGCAGGCTCGGCGCGGAGATCCTTGTCACGCGGTCGCTCGAGCGGATCGACGTGGCAACCCGGCAGCTTCGCCTCGACGGCGGCGACGTGCTCCGGGCGAAGACGATCATCCTCGCGTGCGGGGTGTCGTGGCGCGAGCTGTCCATCGACGGCCTCGACCGGCTCGAGGGAAAGGGCATCTCATACGGCGCGGCGCGCAGCGAGGCGCCGAACACCCACGGCCTCGACATCCACATCATCGGAGCCGGCAACTCCGCCGGCCAGGCCGCGCTGTTCTTCTCGACGCACGCCCGGAGCGTGACGATCCTGTGCCGGGGCGACCGGCTCGAGAAGGGCATGTCGCGCTACCTCGTCGACCAGCTGGCATCCCGTCCGAACATCGAGGCGCAGCTCGGGTACGAGGTGGCCGCGGTCCACGGCGAGACCGCGCTGGAGGCGATCGACATCCGCGACTCCGCGACCTCCGAGATCACGCGCGTGGAGTCGGGCGGCATGTTCATCTTCATCGGCGCCGACGCGAAGACCTCCTGGCTGCCGATCCAGATCGCGCTCGACAAGCGCGGCTACGTGCTCACCGGCCCGGACATGCGGGCGACCGGGAACTGGACGCTCGACCGCGACCCGTACCTGCTCGAGACGAGCGTCCCGGGCATCTTCGCGTGCGGGGACGTGCGCTACGGCCCGGTCAAGCGCGTTGCGGCCGCCGTCGGCGAGGGCAGCATGTCGATCGCCTTCGTGCACCAGTATCTGAGGGAGATCGGCGCGTCTCAGGCGGAGACGGAGGGCAGCACGGCCGTGGCCGCGAGCTCCACCTGACGCGGCTCGTCACCGAGCGGCCAGAGGTGCACGCGCTCACAGCCGGCCTCGGCGTAGCGCGAGAGCAGCTCCGCGCATGCGCCGGCCGGACCGATGCAGAGCCGGCCGCGCAGCTCGTCCGGCTCTCGCCCGAGGATCGGGGCGAGCACGTCTCGGAGCACGCGCTCAGCGTCGGCCTCGTCCTCGGTGATCCAGGTCCACATGCTCACCAGCGCGTTCGGAAAGCCGCCCGCGTCCCTGTCGCGAGCCCGAAGCTCCGCGGCGAGCGACTCCCTGGCGACGCCGAAGACCTCCGGCGTCGTGTTGTAGGCCGACGCGAACCAGCCGTCGCCAAGCCGCGCGACGCGCCGCAACCCGGCGTCCGAGCCCCAGCTCCCGAGCCACAGCGGGATGCCGCCGTCGCGCCGCGGGTCGGGTGCGAGGGGCGAGCCGGGCTCCAGCAGAGCCCGCAGCTCCGCGACGGCCTCGTCGAAGCGCGGCCAGCGGCCTTCGAACCGAATCCCGATCAGGTCGTAGTCGCGCTGTGACGAGCCGGGGCCCACCCCGGCCACGACGCGCCCATCGGAGAGGACGTCCAGCGCGACCAGCGTCTTCGCGAGTTGAACCGGCCCGCGCAGCGAGACGAGTGACACGGTCGTCGCGAGCTCCATGGAGCCCGAGCGCTCGACCATCGCGGCGAGCGCCGTGGGCCCGTCCAGCCACGGCGTCTGGAACAGGAAGTGATCGTTTGCGGAGATGGCTGCGAATCCGTACTCGCGCGCGGCGTCGACCGCGCGGGTCAGGCGAGCGAGCGAGTGTCCCTCGTCCCCGAACTCCATCAGCGGCAGGTGGACGCCGAGCTCCAAACCGAGGGCGATCCTCTCACGTGAGGCGCTACCTGCGCTTGACGCGGTAGTCGACCGACGTGGTGATTCCAGCCATGACCTTGGCCATCAGTCAGCTCATCCTTCCTCGGGCTCGCCCGACATGCGGCGCACTGCGGCATCGATGCCGGCGCCGCCCTGCTCGACGGACTCGACGTAGAGCCGCGCCCATCGGAGACGCCCGCCGGTCACACCGCCGACGATCACCCCGGCCATGTCCAGCACCGCGCCGTCTGACTGAGTGCCCCGCCAGCGCCACTCGCTCCATTCGACGTCGCCGCTCACCGCCGTCGCGACGAGCTCAGCCCGAAAGTCCGGAACGCCGTCGAAGATCGCCGACCAGTTCGCGCGGACCTGATCGCGACCGCGGAATGCCCGGTCGGGATGGACCGGCTGCTCGCTCTCGTAGTCCTCGTCGAAGCAGTCCACGAATGCGTCGATGTCGCGCGCATTCATCGCGGAGCTGAGGCGGTCGGCCACGAGATCCGCCATGCGAACAGGATACGGCGCGATACTGGGCACCGTGACCATCGACCTTGACTCGCTCCGCGCCGTCTTCGACCTGCACAACACCGCCGGGATGGACTTTCCCGACGCGCTGCGGGAGCACCTGCGTCCGGACGCGGAGTGGGTGGAGTCGCCGCTGCTTCCCGGTGCGACGACGCACCGTGGCCGCGAGGCCGTCGTGGCGCTGTTCCGGGAGCGCTTCGAAACCGGTCACATGCTGCTGGACGAGCTCGCGCTCACGCAGGTGGGCGACCAGATGGTGCTGGCGGCGTTCACGGTTCGCATCGTCGGGGCGCAGAGCGGGGCGCCGGGCTCGATGCGGGCGTGGAACGTGATCACGGTCGAGGACGACCAGATCGCCCGCATCGAGGAATTCACCGACGAGGCGTCGGCCCTCGCCGCCGCCCGATAGGCGGGCGCCAGCTATCGCAGGGTAGCCACCCTTCAATCCCCGTCGTTCGCGGGAAGCGGAAGGCGCCCTAGCGCAGCACCGACTCGAGCTGCTCGAGCATGTTCTTCTCGCCCTGGCTCACGAGCTCGGCGCGGAAGCCCATGAAGCCGCCCTCCTTCGCGGCCTCGGCGGCTCGCTGGGCGCACTCCAGGATGAAGGCGCGGAAGGCCTCGGCCTCCTCGGGCGTCGCCTTCGCCGAGACGATCTCGTTCGCTCGGCCGAGCTCGTCGAGGATCTCCTTGCCCGCCAGCGCGCCGCGCGGCTTGAAATCTCCCAACGGGTTCTGCCGCTGCCCGGCGAGCGCGCGCACCTCGCGCGCGACCTCTCCGACCAGGTCGGGGTGGTCCTCGCCTGCCGAGCCTGTGACGACCTTTACGACGGCGGAGGTCTCCTTCAGAACCTCGATCGGCCCGCCTGGGTCGGCAAGGCTGATGGCCGCGCCAGCGACCATCGGCGCGCGCACCAGCGTCGCCCACTCTTCCTCTGTGAAATCGGCCTTCGTGGTCATGCATGGAGGCTAACCCTTAGAACTAGGGGGGCATGGCGAAGTCCGAGGCCACGATCATCGAAGCCGGTGCGCGCGATCTGCGCGTGTCGAGCCCCGACCGGGTGATCTTCCCGAAGACCGAGCGCACGCCGGACATCACCAAGCTCGACGTGGTCAGGTACTACCTCTCGGTCGAGGACGGCATCATGCGCGCCCTGTGCCGGCGGCCGACGACGCTCGAGCGCTGGCCGAAGGGCGTGCACGAGGGCATCGTCGTGTCGACGCGCGAGAAGGGCGGCGGCGACGCGTTCTTCCAGAAGCGCGTCCCGAAGGGAGCGCCCGACTACCTGGAGACGGCGCGGATCGAGTTCCCGTCGGGCCGCCACGCCGACGAGATCTGCCCCACCGAGATCGCCGTCGTCGGCTGGGCAGCCCAGATGGGCACGATCACGTTCCACCCGTGGCCGGTGCGCCGCGAGGACGTGGACCACCCCGACGAGCTGCGGCTAGACCTCGACCCCCAGCCGGGCACCGACTTCGATGATGCGGTCCGCGTGGCCGGCGTGGCGCGCGAGCTCCTCGGCGAGCTGGGCTACGCGGGCTTCCCGAAGACGTCGGGCGGCCGCGGGGTGCACATCTACGTCCGGATCGAGCCGCGCTGGACGTTCACCGACGTGCGACACGCGGCGATCGCCTTCGGCCGCGAGCTCGAGCGCAGGCTGCCGGGCGAGGTGACGACCAAGTGGTGGAAGGAGGAGCGCGGCGAGCGCATCTTCGTCGACTACAACCAGAACGCCCGCGACCGGACGATCGCCTCCGCCTACAGCGTGCGGCCGAAGCCGGGCGCACCCGTGTCGGCGCCGGTGACCTGGGACGAGCTGACCCAGGTCGCGCCCGAGGACTTCAATGTCGCCACGATGCCGGCGCGCTTCGCCGAGGTGGGCGACCGCCACGCCGCGATCGACGACGTCGCGCACTCGCTGGAGCCGCTGCTCGACATGTACGAGCGCGACGAGGACGGCGACATGCCCTACCCGCCCGACTACCCGAAGATGCCGGGCGAGCCGAAACGCGTGCAGCCGTCGCGCGACCGGGACCGCAAGGGCGACTGACGACTACGGCGCCTGCGGGAGCTTCTTCGCGCCGCGCTTCGTGACAGGGTTGGAGGGCGGCGGCACGACCGGCCCGATGTCGCCGTCCGGGGCCTCGTCGAGGTCCACGATCACCGGCGCATGGTCGCTCGGCCCGGTGCCCTTGCGGGCCTGGCGGTCGACCCACGCGGCCTGCACCCGCTCGGCCACCGGATCGCCGGCGAGGATCAGGTCGATCCGCATGCCGAGGTCCTGGTGGAACATCCCGGCCCGGTAGTCCCAGTAGCTGAAGACGCGCTCGTTCGGCCAGCGGTCGCGAACGACGTCGTGCAGCCCGAGCCCCTGGAGCTCGGCCAGGGCCTCGCGCTCCGGTGCCGTGACGTGGGTTTGGCCGATGTACGCCTCCGGATCGAACACGTCGTCGTCGGTCGGGGCGATGTTCATGTCGCCGCAGACGACGGTGGCGTCCGGGCCGGCCGCGACAACGTCCCTGAGCGCGGCCAGCCAGGCGAGCTTGTACTCGTAGTGGTCCGAGCCGGGCTCGCGCCCGTTCGGCACGTACACGGAGTACACGCGGACGCCGTCGGCGGTCGCCGCCACGGCGCGCGCCTCGGGATGTGGAAAGCCGGGCGCGCCCGCAAGCCCGGTGACAACATCCTCGAGGCCCACGCGCGAGAGGATCGCCACCCCGTTCCAGGTGGCCTCGCCGTGAGCGGCGATCTCGTAGCCCCGATTCGACAGCTCGTCTCCGAGCAGTTCGGCCAGCGCATCGTCGGCGATCTTCGTCTCCTGGAGACACACGACGTCGGGCCGCCGCTCGTCGAGCCAGGGCAGAAGCCGCGGCACGCGCTGCTTCAGCGAGTTGACGTTCCAGGTCGCGATCCGCACGGCCTCCACGGTATCGAGGCAGCGGCGCGCTGCCGCGCCGAGTCCTGTTCAATGCAGGGCGTGCTCAACTTCGACCTCGAGTCGCGCGTTGAGGGCGACCGGGCGATCGTGACCGTGAGCGGCGACTTCGACCTCCAGGTGGCCCAGCGCGTCGTGGACGAGCTGGCCAAGGTGGAGGCGGACCAGCCCGCGCTCCTCATCCTCGACCTGAGCCGCCTGAGCTTCCTGGACTCCGCGGGCATGGGCGTGATTGCCGCAGCTCAGGCGCGCGCAACCGAGGCTGGGCGCAGGCTGGCGGTGGTGCGACCGCCCTACAGCGTGCGGCGCGCCTTCGAGGTGTCCGGCTTCGGCGACGTGATCGACGTCGTCGCCGACATCGACTCGATCTAGGCGCATCTCCCACACGCACATGAAGGCCGCGTGAAATTCGGCTCAGCCAGCCCGCGCGTCGCGGTGTAGGTTCTCCTCACCGGCGACAGACAGGAGGAGCGATGTACGCACGTGTGGTCAGGTTCACCGACGTAGATCCGGATCACCTGGCGGGACGCGTGGCCGAAGTTGACGCCAGCGAGGGCCCGCCCGTGGACATCCCGGCCAAGGGCCTCCAGATTCTCCACGACCCCGACCAGCGCACGGCGGTCGTGATCCAGCTGTTCGAGACGGCCGACGACATGGCGACCGCGGAGACCGCCCTCGACGCGATGGACCCGTCGGACACGCCGGGGACGCGCGCGTCGATCGACCGCTGCGAGATCAAGGCCGAGCTGAGCGCCGGCGCGACGGCGGGTTAGGCCTAGCTCTGGCCGGCCTCCAGGAAGGCCTCGTAGCGCTTCACCTCGCGCTCCGCTCGCGTGTGCTCCTCTGAGCCCTCCTCGGCGCGCTGGACCGCGTCCTGTGCTTCCTTGAGGCGCGACTCGAAGGCGCCGCGGTCGATCTGGTCGGGGGGGATGGCCTCCTCGACCAGCACGAGGGCCCGGTTGTCCGCGACCTGGAGGTACCCCTCGCCCTGGGCGAAGCGCACCACGTCGGACGCTGACTTGTAGAGGCGTAGCTCGGTCGGCTCGAGGATCGCCATCAGCGGGGCGTGGCGCGCCTTGATGCCGATCGAGCCGGTCGTGGTGCGGGTGGAGAGCAGCTCCACCTCGTCGGCGAAGACCTGGCCCTCGGGCGTCAGGACCTCGACTTTGAAGGTCGAGGCCATCTAGCTCTCGTCGCCCTCCGCGGCCTCGGACTGCTCCTCGCCGGCCTGCTCCTCGCCGCCCTGCTCCTCGCCGCTCTCCTCGCCGCCGTTCTCCTCCTCGGCAGGCTCCTCCTCGCGCGCGCCGCGCGCCGCCTCGACGACCTCGTCGATCGTCCCCTTCAGCAGGAACGCCCGCTCGGGGATGTCGTCGTGCTTGCCCTCGAGGATCTCCTTGAACGAGGACACCGTCTGCTCGACCGGCACGTACTTGCCCTCGAGGCCGGTGAACTGCTCGGCCACGAAGAACGGCTGCGAGAGGAAGCGCTCGATCTTCCGCGCGCGCTGCACAGTCAGGCGGTCCTCGTCCGAGAGCTCCTCGATTCCGAGGATGGCGATGATGTCCTGCAGCTCGCGGTAGCGCTGGAGGATCTCCCTCACGTCGTTGGCCACCTGGTAGTGCTCCTCGCCCACGATGTCCGGCTTCAGGATCGTCGAGGTCGAGTCGAGCGGGTCGACGGCCGGGTAGATGCCCTTCTCGGAGATCGCTCGCGAGAGCGTGGTGGTCGCGTTCAGGTGCGCGAACACGGACGCCGGGGCCGGGTCGGTGAGGTCGTCGGCCGGAACGTAGATGGCCTGGATGGAGGTCACCGAGCCCTGGCGGGTCGAAGTGATCCGCTCCTGGAGCTGGCCCATCTCCGTCTCGAGCGTGGGCTGGTATCCCACCTGTGACGGCATCCGGCCCAGCAGCGCCGAGACCTCGGAGCCCGCCTGCACGAAGCGGAAGATGTTGTCGATGAAGAGCAGCACGTCCTGGCCGCCCTCCTCACGGAAGTACTCCGCCATCGTCAGGCCTGAGAGCGCCACGCGCATGCGAGCGCCGGGCGGCTCGTTCATCTGGCCGAACACGAGCACGGTGCGCTCGAGCACCCCGGACTCCTTCATCTCGAGCCAGAGGTCGTTGCCCTCGCGCGAGCGCTCGCCCACGCCGCAGAACGCCGACAGGCCCTCGTGCTCCTCCGCGATGTTGCGGATGAGCTCCTGGATGAGCACGGTCTTGCCCACGCCGGCGCCGCCGAACAGCCCGACCTTGCCGCCCTTGGCGTACGGGGCCAGCAGGTCGATGACCTTGATGCCGGTCTCGAGGATCTCGCGCGTCGGGGTGAGGTCCTCGACGCTCGGGGCCGGACGGTGGATCGGCCAGCGCTCCTCGGTCTTCACCTCCGGGCCCTCGTCGATCGGGTCGCCGAGCAGGTTGAAGATGCGGCCGAGCGTCTCCTTCCCGACCGGGACGGTGATCGGCCCGCCGGTGTCGCGAACCTCGGTGCCTCGCGCGAGGCCGTCGGTGGCGTCCATCGCCACCGCCCGGACGCGGTCGTCGCCAAGGTGCTGCTGGACCTCGAGCACCAGGGTGCCGGCCTCGTGCTGGTGCTCCTCGTCGGTGTAGTGCTCGAGCGACACCTCGAGGGCGTTGTAGATCTCGGGCAGCCCGTCGGGGAAGGCGACCTCGATAACGACGCCCTGGATCTCCTCGACGGTGCCGACGTTTCCGTCGCCGCCTGACTTCTCGTCGGTCTGCTTCTCGTCTGTCTGCGTTCCAGCTTCCATTCTTCTCCTTGGCTAGCGAAGTCCTTCGGCCCCGGCGACGACCTCCATGATTTCCTGCGTGATCTCCGCCTGCCGTTGGCGGTTCGCGGCGAGCGTGAGGTCGTCGATCAAATCGGCGGCGTTGTCTGAAGCGCTGCGCATGGCGCTCATTCGCGCGCCATGCTCCGATGCGGTGGACTCGAGCATCGCCCGGTAGATCGAGATCTCGACGTAGTCCGGCACCAGCCGGGCGAGGATCTCCTCGGGGTCGGGCTCGTAGATCCAGAGGGCGCGGTCGTGGATGTGCTCCGTGGGGTCAGACCCCGAGGACCGGGCGTCGGCGTCGGCCTCGTCTTGGGTCTGACCCGGGTCCTCGGGGGCCTCGGCGATGACGTCGGCCTGCTGCAGCGGGAGCAGGGTCTCGTGGCGGACCTCCTGGTTCACCGGCGAGATGTAGCCGTTGTAGAAGACCTCCACCCGGTCGACCTTCCCGTCCACGTAAGCGGCGGCGAGCCCGTCCGCGACGGCGCGTGCGTCGGCGAACGACGGCCTGTCCGTGAAGCCCGTCCAGGAAGCGTCGAGGTCGAAGTTCCGGAACTGGAGCGACGAGACGCCCCGGCGCCCCACCGCGTACCAGAGGACCTTCTGGCCGTCGCCCTCCAGTTCGCGGAGCCGGCGATTGCCGGCTCGGATGATCTGCGAGTTGAACGGGCCCGCGAGGCCGCGGTCGCCCGTGATCAGCAGGACGCCGACCGTGTTGACCTCGTCCTTCTCCTGCAGGATCGGCAGGTTCGGGATGTTGTCCGCCGCCTGAGCGGCGCGCGCGGTCATCCGCCTGAGAGCGTCGGCATAGGGGCGCAGATGCTCGATCCGCTGCTCCGCCCGCCGCAGTCGCGCGGCGGCGACCATCTCCATCGCGCGCGTGATCTTGCGGATGTTCTTGACCGACGAGATGCGGCCGCGGATGTCCTTCAGGCTCGCCATCTACGCGCTTGCGGCTTCCCTCTCGCGGTCTTCCTCGCCCTGCTCCTCGCCGTCTGACTCGTCGGCCTCCTGGGACGACTCGCGGTCGTCGGATTCCTCGCCGCGCTCCTTGGACTTGATGCGGTCGGACTCGCCCTCTTCGATCGGGTTGCCCTCCACGTCGAAGTCCGGGCCGAAGTCGTCGATGGCCTGGGCGAGCGCGTCACCGAGCTCGCTCTCGATCGAGTCGTCCCAGTCGCCGTCGCCGATCTTCGTCATCAGGTCGCCGTTCTCGGCGTGCAGCCGTGCGAGCAGGAACTCGAGGAACTCGCTGACGCGCTCGACCTTTATGCGGTCGAGGTAGCCGCCGGTACCGGAGTAGATGGACGCCACCTGATCCTCGATCCGGAGCGGGTGACGCTCCTCCTGGTTGAGTGCCTCCACGAGCCGGGCGCCGCGGTTGAGTGTGGCCTGCGTGTCCGCGTCGAGGTCCGAGCCGAACTGCGCGAAGGCCTCGAGCTCGCGGTACTGCGAGAGCTCGAGCCGCAGCCTGCCGGCCACCTTCCGCATCGGCGTGGTCTGCGCCGAGCCGCCCACGCGCGACACCGAGATGCCCACGTTGATGGCCGGGCGAACGCCCGAGCGGAACAGGTCCGCCTCCAGGAAGATCTGGCCGTCGGTGATGGAGATGACGTTCGTCGGGATGTACGCCGACACGTCGCCCGCCTGCGTCTCGATGATCGGCAGAGCGGTGAACGAGCCCGCCCCGTGCTCGTCGGAGAGCTTCACCGAGCGCTCAAGCAGGCGCGAATGCAGGTAGAAGACGTCGCCGGGGTAGGCCTCGCGGCCCGGCGGGCGGCGCAGCAGCAGCGACATCTGGCGGTACGCGTAGGCGTGCTTCGTGAGGTCGTCGTACACGGCGAGCGCGTGCTGCCCGTTGTAGAGCCAGTGCTCCGCGATCGCCGCGCCCGCGTAGGGCGCGAGGAACTTGATCGGCGCGGCCTCGTCCGCCGGGGCGGCCACGATCACGGTGTTGTCGAGCGCGCCGTTGTCGTCGAGCTGTTGCGCCACCTCCACCACGGTGGACATGCGCTGCCCAACCGCGACGTAGACGCACTTCAGGTCCTTGTCCTTGTTGTTGATGATCGTGTCGATGCAGATCGACGTCTTGCCGGTCTGACGGTCGCCGATGATCAGCTCGCGCTGTCCGCGGCCGACGTTCGTCATGGCGTCGATCGGCTTGATCCCGGTCTGCATCGGCTCCT
>Ga0207675_100004572_pt1 | contig 13347 bp, 8 predicted proteins | sample KBSSwiS42_FD_184305 | JGI IMG/M metagenome (GOLD analysis project Ga0207675, IMG submission 184305) | Switchgrass rhizosphere microbial communities from Kellogg Biological Station, Michigan, USA - KBS Switchgrass S4-2 (SPAdes) (version 2) | ecosystem: Host-associated > Plants > Roots >... | reverse complement strand
CGGCCATGATGCCGCGCCGGCGCGAGGTGACGGACGGATCATCCCAGAGCGCCGCTGGCTGGCTCCAGGCCCCTGCGATCGGCCCCTCCGCGGGCGCTGCGGCCAGGCCGCCCGTTGCACGAGTCTCCGAAACCGACTTTTGGCTCGCCATGGAACTCTCCTCGCGGAACCGCGTTTCGAACGCCGACTCCGAACACTGAAATGTGCGACCACGCCTCTACCAGGCGCTCTGGCTCTGATCTCGATCTTGGATCGCCAATGTCAAGATGCGACGAGTGAGCGCGCGAGGACCACAAATCACAACGGATTGTGGACGCTCGGCAGAGCAATTACAGTCCCGCTATCCTGCCCCCCGTGTTTCGGCGCTGACCTCGTTTCCGCGCCCTCGGTTTCTGCGCGCTCGCTCCGCTCCCAACGCAACGGCCAGTTGCCCTCGTGCGCCGGCAGAGATAATCCGCGACGCAGATGAGCGCTGAGCTTGCCGAGCTGGAACTGCTGGCTGAACAGATCCGTTATCACGAACGCGCCTACCGTGACGGCGCACCCGAGCTACCGGATGCGGCCTTTGACGACCTGGTGGAGCGATATGCCACTCTGGCCGATCGTCTGGGCGTCCCGAGCACCGAACGGCTGGATGCTCGTCCCGGCGCCGATCACACCGAGGGCTTTCAGACGGTCGAGCATCGCTCGCCCATGCTTTCGCTCGAGAAGCTGAGCCCCGCGCGGCGCGACAGCAAGGGCGAGCCGGTGCCGCTCTCCGAGCAGCTGGGCGCGTGGTACGATCGGCGGCGCAAGGATCTGGAGCTTGGGCCCGACGCCCCGTTGCCGTTGATCGTGGAGCCCAAGATCGATGGTATCAGTGTTTCCCTGCTGTATCAGCAGGGCAGCTTGCGGCGCGCCGTCACGCGCGGGGACGGCCGGCGCGGCGACGACATCACGCGCCAGGTGCTGGAGTCGCGGGCGCTGCCGGAGCGGCTGCGCGGCGTCGCTGGCGAGCTCGAGCTGCGCGGTGAGCTGTACTGGCCGCACGCGGCGTTCGCGACCTACAATGAACAGCTGCGCCAGAACGGCGAGCGGCTGATCGTGAACCCGCGCAACGGCTGCGCTGGTCTGATGAAACGCAAGGATCCGACAGGCCTCGGCGCCCTGGGTGTGAAGGCCTTCGTGTATCAAGTCTCCTGGGCGCGCGACCTGTCGCTGCCCGCGCGCCAGTCGGAGATGCTCGCGTGGCTCGAGGCAGCCGGAGCTCCCGTTTACACGAGCGAGATCTTCAGCAGCGCTGCGCTGCCGCAGATCCTCGAGTATTGCGAGCACTATCTGTTGAAGCGCGCTGCTCTCGAGTTCGACATCGACGGCATGGTGATCAAGGTGGAAGAGCTCGCCTGGTACGATCGCCTGGGCTCGACGGGCCACCATCCGCACTGGGGCATCGCGTACAAGTTCCCGCCCGAGCGCAAGTCGACCCAGTTGCTCGGCATCCGCGTGCAGGTGGGCAAGAGCGGCAAGCTCACGCCCGTCGCGGAGCTCGAGCCCGTGTTCGTGGCGCAGACGCTGGTGTCGCGTGCGTCGCTGCACAACTTTCCCGAGCTCGAGCGCAAGGACGTGCGCGTGGGCGACCGCGTCTGGGTGGAGAAAGCGGGTGAGATCATTCCGCAAGTGGTCGGCGTGGATCTGGCAGCCAGGCCTGCAGGCACGGCGCCCTTTGCCCGCCCCGAGAGCTGCCCGATCTGCGGCTCGAGCGTGCTCGCCGAAGAGATCTTTCTGTACTGCCCCAATCCTGCATGCCCCGCCCAGGTGCGCGAGCGTTTGCAGCACTTCTGCAGCCGACACGCCATGGATATCGACGGCATGGGCCCGGCGCTCATCGATCAGGTCATGACGCAACTCGGCGTGCGCTCGCCCGAAGAGCTCTTCGATCTGAACGCCGCGGCGCTCGCCGATCTGGAACGCATGGGCAAGAAGAGCGCGGAGAACGTCGTCGCGGCGCTCGAGCGGGCCAAAGGTCGCGGCCTGGCCCGCGTGCTCGTGGGGCTCGCCATCCGGCACGTCGGCGAGACGATGGCCGAGGATCTGGCGGGCTACTTCGGCAGCGCGCAGGAGCTGCTGGCATTCGCGGCGCGCTACGCCAGCGGCGAGCCCGAGGCCGTCCAGCAGCTCTCGCCGGACAAAGGCCAAGGCGCAATCGAAGGCATGGCGCGCAAGACCGCGAGCAGCATCTTTGCCGAGCTCGATTCGGCGGCCGTGCGCCAGGTGTTCGCGGGCCTCGCGCGCGCTGGGGTGTCGCTCGCCGCCAAGAGCGCGCGCCGCGCGGCCGTGGCCGGTGTCGCCGGCAAGACGTTCGTGCTCACGGGCACCCTGCCGCAGCTCAAGCGCGCCGAAGCTGCCGAGCGCATCAAGCGCGCCGGCGGCAAGGTCAGCGGATCGGTCTCGAAGCACACCGACTACGTCGTGGCAGGCGAGGAAGCCGGTTCAAAGCTCGAGAAGGCAGTCGAGCTCGGCGTGAGCGTGCTGGATGAGGCCGGGTTGCTGCAACTATTGTCAGCAGAGCCGCCGGTGTGAGCCGCTGCCAGCTCGGCGGGCTCGAGTGGGCTGCGGCGATGCCGGGAGTCGTCATGTGGCTGTTGTCGCAGCTGCGGCGCAGCCAAAGGCTGCAGCCGCGCCTGCGTGACGCAAAACGCCTCGAGCGACGCGGCGCCTTCCCGCTACGCAGGCAGGCACAACGCCACGGGCCGGCAGTCACATCGAGAAAAATCGCCTCATAGAGGCGCTCTGCCAATGCCGATGTGACGCCTCGCTCGCCCGAGCAGCGCGCGAGCTTGCGACATGTTTGGGTTTTCGCTCTGGCACGAAGGCTGCACGAAGGCGTTGCAGAAAAGAAGCCGTTGCAGAAATTAGCTCGAGCAACCCGCTTATCCAAGCGAAAGGGAATGCCATGTCCAAGTTCCAGATTCGAAGCCCGCTGCTGATCACGGCCGCGCTGGCGCTCGCGCCGGCTCTAGCGTTCGCAGGCGAGACGAACCAGAAGAACGCCACGACCACCACGACCACCACGACGTCGCCTCAGGGGACCACTCCGACGACCGTTCCAGGCACGCAGGGTGGCACAGAACAGCAGGGTAGCGCCGTGCTGTCCCCGACGACGCCACCGGACATGACGGAATCGAGTGCGCCGCCCATGAATCGCATCGCCAATCCCGACCCGTCCGCCATCGACCCTGCGCAGGTGCAGAAGGTCTTCGGGATGGACGTCGCGCTGATCGATCTGAAGACGCTCAACAAGGATCAGATCAAGGTGCTGCAGCAGCGACTGCAAGAGCGCGGCTTCTATCGCGGCAAGGTCGACGGCGCGATGGGTCCGCAGACGCGCAACGCGCTGACGGCGCTGATGGCGCAGCAGTACGCGCTGAACCAGCGCCTGGTGAACCAGGGACAGATCACCGAGCAGTTTGCCTCGAGCATGGGCGTCGACACGCGCGGCCGAGCCCCGGTGATGGGTGTCGACATCAACGACCAGGCGGGCAAGCACCCAGCGCCGCGCGCCAACACGCAGGTGACCAAGCCGATCCCGCCCAATCAATGAGCTAGCGTCGAGCGGGATAGGGTAATTGAGCGCGTCGAGCGGGGGGCTCCCGCGCCGGGAGCTCCCGCAGCTTCGACTGAGCGAGCTTGGCAGCGTCGAGATAGGGAGCAAAGCGCTCGATCGCTCGCTCGATCGGTAAAGCAAAGGACAGGCCTTGGCTCTCCCTCAGAATGAAAGACACGATCCCCACGACGCGGCCCTCTCGGTTCACGAGTGGGCCGCCGGAGTTGCCCTCGTTGATGGGCAGATCGGTCTGGATGTATTCGACGCCTTCGAGCAGACGGTTGGGGAAAGAAACCATGCCCCGACTGACCGAGAAGTACATCTTGCGCGGTGAGCCCACCGCGAGCACTTCGTCCCCGACGGCGAGGCCCGGGGCACTGCCCAGAGTTGCAGCCTGCGGCAGCGGACTGGGCAAGCTCGCACTCAACAACGCCAGATCCAGGTCCGGATCGCTGTCCAGCAGCTTTGCTGGGCTCGGGGCGCTTCCGAAGGGCGTGACCGTGATGGCACGCGCATTGGCGATCACGTGCAGATTGGTCAAGACCAGACCGGCGGGATCCACGACCACACCCGCGCCGTAGTTCAAATCGGCCCGCACCGCGGCCGTCCAGCTCTGAGCGAGGCCGGCCAGGCGCGACCACGAAGGCTCCGGCTCGGCCGCCTTACCCTTGGCGGTGCCACGCGGCACTTCAGCACTGCCGCTCGGTGCCGGCGTGGCGGGCGTCGGATTCACGGCGGGCCCCCCTGCTGCTCCAGAACCGGCTGCTGCAGAAGAACCGGCTGCTGCAGAAGAGCTCGCGGCTCCGGACACCAGCTCCCGTTCGGCACCGCTGGCGCTGGGAAGCGGCGCACGGCTCACGATGATACCGAGTGCGAAGCTCGCCAGCGAGAGCGCGACGTTGATACCCAGGTGCAGGCTGCCCGCGTTCCGGAGCGCGCGCAACCTGAGGCTCGATGGGGCGAGACGCATCGCTTCTACTGATGTGACAGATCGACGCAACTGACGCAACTGACACAACTCACCCCCCGGTTTTCAGACCCTTGGCCGAGGAAAGAGCCTTTCTGTCACAGCATTCCACCAGAACAGCTTGAACCAGATCAGGTCATCGGAAAGGAAAGATCATGCCGGAAAAGAAGACGACCGAGAAAGCCAAGCGCGACCTGAAACAGGGCAAGCGCCCGTCGACTGCGGCAGGCGAGTTCGTGCACGAAGAGATCGAGCACATTCGGCAAGGCAAGCACGGAGCGCGTTCGACCAAGCAGGCCATCGCGATCGGGCTGTCCAAGGCGCGCCGCGCGGGCGTGCCGCTGCCCGTACCCGAAGAGGGTCAGACCAGCGAAGCCACGCGGCGCTCGGCGAAACGCGAGCTGGCTACTGCCCAGGGTAAGCGCAAGGCGCGCCCCACCTCGCGCAAGCGTAGCAAGGCCACGCGCCGAGCGCTCGAGCGTGAGCCGACGGCAGCCGCCTCGTCGGCGGCGCTCTCGCGCCAGGCGAAGAGCGCTGCATCCCGCCGTCGCCGCCGCGCGAGCCCGCAGGCCAGCACGGGCGCGAGCGCCCCATGAGCAGCGCCGTCCGCTCAGCCAGCACGCCGCGCGATCGTCGTGACGGCAGGCGCCCGTGAGCTCTGGCCGAGTTGCGCGTGGCCGCGCGCTCGGCGAGCGCCGCGGTCAGGGCTCGCTGTTCTCCACGAACACCGCGTCCAGCACCGTTGTTGCTGTGGGCGCACCGGGATCCATGCTGACGCGCCCCGCCCAGGTGGGTTCTTCCGTGGGGGCATCACTCCAGGACTGCGCCAGCCGCAGCGGCGTGAAGACGTCTCGCTGCAACACCCGGGCCGCCGTGGACGCCAATTTCGTGGCGGCAATCGAGGCCACGATGGCGGTGCCCCAGCCGAAGGGGCCGAGCGGACGGCAGCCAAAAAAGTGGCTCAAGCCGGGTGTCTGAATCACGCCGACCAGCACGGCAGCCGACAGCAGACTCGTGGTGACGACCGGCACGTTCATGCCGCCCGAGCGCAACGTCTGCCCGAGCTGGGAGCCGACCAGCGCTGCCAGAGCCACGGTGCGCGCACGCGAAGTCGTGCCGGTGAGGCGGGCCACGGCCCAGGCGCCCGTAGCGCCGGCCGCCGTCGCGAGCGCGCGAAACGCGATCTGACGATTCAGCGGCCGCCCGAGCGTCTCTTCCGGCGTCAAGGTGGCCAGCACCTGCAGAGCGTCGCGCGATGGGGGGCGCAGAGCGATGGCCATGGCCGGCGCGACATCGGTGAGCAGATTGACCAGCAAGAGCTGACGCGCGTTGAGCGGCGGCCGGCCCTCGATCAGTCCCACGCCGAGGGTGAAACCGATCTCGCCCAGGTTGCCACCGAGCAGGATCGACACCGCATCGCGCACACTGGCCCACATGGCTCGGCCCTCGATGATGGCATCCACCAGCGTCTCGACGCGACCGTCCATCAGCACCACGTCCGCGGCCCCGCGCGCGGCCGCAGTCCCGTGCTCACCGATGGCGATGCCGCAGTCCGCGAGGCGGATCGCCGGAGCATCGTTCGTGCCGTCGCCGACCATGCCGACGACTCGGCCCGTGCGCTGCAGCGCGCGAACCACGCGCACCTTCTGCGAGGGCGTCACGCGCGCGAACAGTCCGACCGAGCCCAGCATCTGGTCCAGCTCCTCATCGCTCGAGTGCGCCAGCTCGCTGCCCGAGACCACGCGCCGACCAGCGAGCAGCCCGAGCTCCTCGGCGATCGCGCGCGCGGTGCTCGGATGATCGCCGGTCAGCATCAACGTGCGCACGCCAGCGCGGCGGATGCCTTCAATGGCGCGCTTGGAGGAGGGCCGCAGCGGATCGCTGAACGCCAGAAAGCCGACGAACTCGAGCGCCGCGACGTGCCGCGGCTCGAGCGCCTCGACACTCGGGTACACGCGCTCCGCCACTGCCAGCACGCGCAGGCCCTGGCGCGCCAGGCGATCGATTTCGTCCGCCAGCGTCTGGCGTGTCGACTCCGAGAGCAGCCCCTGGCTGCCTCGCACGCGATCGCACAAGGGCAGCAGCACTTCCGGCGCGCCCTTCACGCTCAGGAGCGGGCCGTGCGTGGTTTCGGCCAGCGTGGCGTGATAGTTCCGACCCGGCGCGAAGTTGATCTCGCTGACGCGCCGCCAGCCGAACGCGCCCGTCTCTACGCCGATGGCGAGCTGCCCGCTGGCGCGGCGCAGCGCAGCGTCCGTCGGATCGGCGGCGCCCAGGCTCCGCTGCTCGGCGGCGGTGGCGCGCACGCCGACCGCGATGGCGCCGAGCTGCGCGGGACCACACTCTGCGAGCGACACGAAGCGGCCGCTGCCATACACGAACGAGAGCTCGAGCTGCCCGCTCGTGACCGTGCCGGTCTTGTCGAAGCAGATCACGTCGATGCGCCCAAGCGCCTCGATGGAGCGCGGATTGCGCACCAGCGCCTGGCGTGCCGACAACCGCTCCGCGGCCGACAGCTGCGCCGCCGTGGCCAGCAGCGGCAAGCCCTCGGGCACGGAGGCCACGGCCAGACTCACGCCGGTGCCCACCAGGTCCTCCAGCTTGCGCCCGCGCAGCAGGCCTCCGGCGACGACGCCCACGCACGCGGCCAGCGCCACGGGGCCGGTCAAGTCCATCAGGTCGCGCAGACGTTGCTCCACGCCGCCCTGACCGCGCAGGGCCCGCGCGCCGCTCGCGCCGTGGCGGGCAACGGTGGCTTCGCCCGTCGCCACGATCACTGCCAGCGCGCGACCGGCGGCGATCACCGTGCCGGCGTACAACATCGAGCGCCGGTCCGCGATCTGCGACTCGAACGAGGCCTGCGAGTCCTTGACCACCGGCAGCGACTCGCCCGTGAGACTGCTCGCGTCCACCTCCAGCGAATTCGCGCGGATCAGGCGGCAGTCGGCTGGAACGATGTCGCCCGGATTGAGCACGACCACGTCGCCCACCACGAGCTCGCGCTCGTCCACGATGCGCTCCGAGCCCTGCCGGCGGACCAGGGCGCGCACGGGCGCCGTGCGCGACAGCCGGCGGATGCGGCGCTCGGTGCGGAAGCGCTGCACTCCGCCCGCGACCGCGCTCACGCCCACCACGCCGCTGAGCACCAGCGCATCGGACAGCGACCCCACCATGGCCGAGAGCGCGGCGCCCGCTGCGAGCAGCGGCGCGAGCGGGTTGAACAGCTCGTCGCTGATCGCCTCGCCAAGCCCCATCAGGCCGCGCACCGAGCTCGACAGCTCGTGCCTGGGACGCCGGCGCGCGACTTCGTCTGGCAGCAAACCGTGCTCGGTGCTGCCGAGCCGAACCAGCACGCCGTCTGCTTCCAGAGCGTGCCAGGGCGTCGGATCGCGCGGCGCCGGCAGCGCCTCGAGCTCCAGAGCGCGCGAGGCGCGCACGCTGTTGAACATGGCCACCAGCGATGCGCTGTTGACCACGAACATCACGCGGCGGTGCGTGAACGACAGCAGCCCACCCGCCGAGGCGACCGTGCCCAAGGTGGCGGCGCTGAGCGCGATCTTGACGCAGCGCTTGGACAGCCGCCGCGCCCTGGAGCAGGCCTGGATCACGAAGTGCACCTCGCTGAGATCGTCGCCCACGAGCAGATCGGCGCTCCAGGGGGTGGGAGCCTCCGCGTTGCACAACCCCACCGCGCAATCTGCGGCGGCGAGCTCGGCGCCGCCGCCCGGCGCGACCAGGCAGACCGCCTTGCCCTCGCGCTGCAGGCGCCGCACGCCCGCAAGCAGACCCTCGCTCTCGGGAATGACCTCGTCGGCGTTCAGGTCCTGCAACACCTCGTGGCTGGCCGACGCGATCACCACACGCATCTCCGCGTCGTGAGCCGCGTCGATCAGCTCCTCCACGCCCGTCTGCGCGAGGATCTCGATCTCGACCACCGCCACCATGCGGCTCGCGCGCTCGAGCGCCAGCATGAAGCCGCCCCGCTGGGCGCGCGTACTGGCGTGCTCGCGCAGCGCCACGTCGCTGGTGGCGTCGGAGAGCCCGAACGGCCCGAGCTGCCAGAGCCCGTCCGTCTGCACCTCCAGCGGCCGCTTGGCGTTGAACAGTTGCTCGACGTGCTGACGGGCCTCCTGAACGTCCTCCGGATCGTCCGACAGCACCGCGCCGATCACGAACTGGCGCCGGCGCAGCAGATCGCCGTGCAACACCAGGCAGTCGATGCGGTCGAGCCGACGCAGCACGCGCTGATCGAGCACCAGCACGCCGCGCGCGGCGAGCGCCTGCGCCAGGCGCGAGGCAAACACCTCCCGCCCCAGCCGCGCCGGGCGCGGCAGACCGCCAAACAGCGCCGCGCTCGCGCGCTGGAAGCTGCGGGTGGTGAGGAAACTGAGCGCAAATCCGCCCAGGGAGACGAACACGGCGCGATCGGCGTACTCCTCGATCGGCCCACGCGGCAGCGGCACCGGCCGCGCCCAGCGCTCCGCCATGTTCTCCGGGACCAGCCCCGGCGGCTTGCACAGCTCGGCCTCCCGCCGCTGCCAGAGCTCGCGCTGCGTGCGCACCTCAGCGAGCGAGGCGAGCTTGTGCAGGGCATCGACGAACGAATTGAAGGGGCGCTGCGCCACGCCCTGGGCGAGCGAAGTGACCAGGTTCAGGATGAACTCGGCGCGCTCGCGGCCCAGCCGCTGCTCGAGCCCGCGACGCAAGCGCGGCACTGACTGCAGGAGCGACAGGATCGCCACCAAGTTGCCGCCGAAGGGCAGGGCCGGCAGCGGTGACAAGCGCAGCCCGAGCCCGAACAGGAAAGCCGCGCCGTCCGCCAGGAGCTCCACCAGCACCCGCAGCTGCTCGATGTCGTCGGCCGGGTGCCAGCGCCGCTCCTCCGAAAAGCCCTCGCTCGCGAGCCCTGCCTCGCGCTCCGCCGCCTCGACGGCAGCGCACAGCTCATGCTCGCCGTAGGCTCCCCGTTCAAATGAGAACACGACGCGCTGCGTGTCGGGGTTCAGCTCGACCCAGTTCAGGCGCCCCAGGGAAGCGGCGATGCGCCGCATCGCGTTGCCGAGCGTCTCCAGCTGCTCGGGGCGAACCGGCCGAAACTCCACGTGCGCGCGCGTGCTGCCCACGGCGGCGCGGCGCGAACGCGGCCGGAATAGTCCTGCGACGGAAGATAGCGCTCGCGCGACCGGCATGCCCCAGCGAACGGCACGATCGGGCGACAGCCTAGCGCTGCGCTCCGGCTTTTCCGGGTTTTTGGCTTCGATCGGGTCGGTCCCGGACAACTCCTCTCCTTCGCACGGGTTACCGGAAGGCGCAAGCCAGCCGGCAGGGGCCCAGCCGAGGCGATCGCGCGCCCACCTTCACGTGCCCCGGGCCAACTGATAAGAGCGGTGACATGAACACGGCCGCCTGCGTCGAACCGTCTGCTGGGCAGCCGCGGTGCGGGGTTCTCGGGCGGTGAACGACGAATCCTCCAACCTGCTCCCGGGCGCGGTCCCAGAGAGCGAGCTGTTGCGCGCGGCTCGCGGGAAAGTCAGCCGGCTCGAGCACCTGCAGATGCGGGCCATCCGGCGCACGCTGCAGCCGGGTCGGATCGACGACGCCTTACGCTGGTGCCAGCGCACCATCGGCCAGCAGTGGATCACGCTCGCGACCGGCAACCTGCACCGCGTGCACCACCTGCAGCGGCTGGAGCCGCTCGCTCCCGATCGCAGCTTCATCCTGGTCTGCAATCACCGCAGCTTCTTCGATCTGTACGTGCTCACAGCGGCGCTGCTGCGCTGGAAACTGCGGCACCGCATCGTATTCCCGGTGCGCTCGAACTTCTTCTACGACACGCCGGCGGGCTTCTTGGTGAACGGCGTGATGAGCTTCTTCGCCATGTACCCACCGCTGTTTCGCGACAAGCGCCTGGCGCCGCTGAACGCGCTCGGTCTGGAAGAGCTGGCCGGGCTCTTGCGCGCGGGCGAAACCCTGGTCGGTATCCATCCGGAGGGGCGCCGCAATCCCGGCGACGATCCGTACGAGTTGCTCCCCGCCAAGAGCGGCGTCGGGCGCTTGATCCATGCCGCGCAGGGCGTGCCCGTGGTCCCGGTCTTCACGAACGGGCTGTTGCCGAACAATCTGCCGCGCCAGGTGCTGAGCAACTTCGACGGCACCGGCATCCCCATTCACAGCGTGTTCGGCACCCCGATCGACTTCAGCGACCTGCTCCGCGAGCCGGCTCTGCCGCGGCTATTCTCGCGCCTGTCCGAGCGCTGCCTGGACGAAGTGCGCAAGCTGGGCCAGGAGGAAAAGGCCCTTCGCGCTGCCGCTTCTGGGGTGTGACACAAACGCCCAGGGTCCCGAGGTTCCGCCCAGAACCGCCCAAAGCAGGCCCGGCCCCAAACCGCTAGCGAGCCGAACCAAGCAGTGGAGCAAGCGGGGGTGGGCCCCCGCGCGCAGCGCGAGTCCGCGAGCGGAGGCGGGGGTGGGGGAAATTCAGTCTTCGTCGTAGAAGAGCGGCTCGCGTTGCGCGAGGAACTCTTCGATGCCGCGCTGAGAATCGGGGTCCAGCTTGTCGAACCTGATGCCCATGCCGGGCGGCGTGTTGCTCGTCTCGGAGTAGACGCGCACCCAGCGCACCTCACCCGAGCCTTTGATCGGCTGGGCGCGACCCGGCAGATTCACCGAGAGCTCCAGACGCGAACCGACCGGCTTGAGCTGATGGGTGGCGATGAAGACGCCGCCCACCGACATGTTCTCGACGAAGCCAGCGTAAAAATTGTGCTCGCTGGTCACGGTCACGTCGAGCTCGACACCGAAGCGATCGTGTACCCGCCGACCGCTGGCGTCGCGCAGCTCTTTGGCGCCGGGGGAGCCGGATACATTCTTGGTGAATTCCGCCTCGCGGCGTGGACCGGCGTTGTTCAATGACTTGCCCCTTCTTCGATCAGTCGCGAGCCGGCACCGGGGAGAGCCACAAGGCATCCCCGCCACCGAGCGAGCTTAGTTTGACACGCACGGCATCCCCCACGCTGGGGGGCAGCGCGTGCCCCACGACCTGCACCAGGTCACCGATGCGGCCGCCGAGCGCGCGCAACTTCACGTCCTCGGTGCCGGCCTGGTCGTCCCTGCCGTGCAGGCTGAGCCGCGTGACGATCAGGCCGCCCTCCCAGGCAGACTCCGACTGGGTCACGGTCAGCGCCAGCGTCTCGGAGTCGCCCTGTACCAGGCTCGCGGTCGGGTGATGGAGGGGAGCGGAATCGGACGCCCCCACCCCGAACACCAGCGCGCCGAGCGTCGCCACCGTGAGCGCGCGCCCGCGCAGCGAGCGGCGGCGCATCAGAAAGCCGAGCCCGCCCAGGCCGAGCGCGGCCCAGATCCAGTTCTCACCCTGGTAGCCCGCGATCGTGGCACCGCCGCAGCCGCCCTGCGCCTCGGGGTCGAACTCATGGTCGTACAGGGCCGCGATCGAATCCTTGTCAACGACCTCGAGATCGCGCTTGCCGGTCTCGCCCGGCTGCGAGTACGCAAACATGGTGGCGTCCTCGTCCACGAAGTCCTCACCCAGGCCGAGCAGATGCCCGAACTCGTGCGTCAGCACGTTCTGCAGGTCGTACGTCGACATGCCTTCGTTACGCGCATCGTGATCGTAGAAGTCGAAGCCGTGCTCGCCATTCAGCACCACGTCCGCGTCCAAGATCTGCTTGGCATGCGCGTCGAAAGTGATGACCGTGATCGCCAGCGCGCCGTTGGCGAGCGGGTCACCGTCCGCGGAGAAGCGCACGCTGTTGCGATTCCTGCCGCTGCGGCGATAGCCCACGTCGTCCTCAGGGCCGCGCTCCACCACCAGCGTGGGCAGTATGCCGGGGGCATTCTGCCAGGTGGTGGCGGCCGCGACGACCGCATCAAACGCCTGCGCGCCGAGCAAGTCCACCGTGGGCTCCACGCTGACGTCGACGCTGGCTTGTTGCCAGCGCGCGCCGCGTGCCCCCGCGGAGCCGAGCCCGCTCTGTTGCGCCTGCTGTTGCGTCTGCGCCAGCGGTTGATCCGGAGCCTGATCCGCTCGGGCCTCCTGTGCAACAAAGGGCAGTACTACAGCCAAGATACTCGCGCTCAGCGCGCGGACCTTGGTGCCATAAAATTGAACTGAACTATCCCGAGCCACTGTAAACCGGGAACGGTCGTGGCTGGTCTAACTTTAAGCAAAGCGCGGGCGCGGGTGACTCTGACGTTTCCAGCCATTTTCCCCTGCTCCGCGCCGTTCTGGAGCGCCAAATTTCTGGCTCGTGCGCAGGAGCAGGTCGCGATCTTCCATCATCAGCCACTGTCAGGGTAACGTCCACTCGGCGTGCGGCGCTAAGCGCGAGTCCGACGCGGTAGGGCGCACAACGACTCGCGAACGCTCCACCGTGAAACAGACAACCCAGCGCGACGCCACGCCAGCAACGTCTCGAGCGCAGATCGGGCGCGGCGCAGCTGACGACGCGGCAAGCCAGCGCCAAGCGACTGGCGCTCGGCCAGTCGAGCTAGCGGCAAAGGCGCAGCCTGCCTACGCTGTGCGCTAGACAGCCAGAGCTCGTGCGCAGGGCGAATGGCAGGCGCAGGTGCGACGCGCTCTCACCTGGAGAGCGCGTGACACCTCGGCAACAGGCTGCCGCGGGGGGCGCCGGGTCTACTGCTTGGCGTCGCCGCGGGCAAAAATGGACGCGACGTAGTTGAGCACGTCGGTGGCGCTGACTTCGCTGTAGCCGAAGTAGCGCATGAGACGGCTCTTGATCACGTCGATCTTTTCCTGCGTCTCCTTGTCCACCACGGC
>Ga0207675_100004568_pt1 | contig 13355 bp, 9 predicted proteins | sample KBSSwiS42_FD_184305 | JGI IMG/M metagenome (GOLD analysis project Ga0207675, IMG submission 184305) | Switchgrass rhizosphere microbial communities from Kellogg Biological Station, Michigan, USA - KBS Switchgrass S4-2 (SPAdes) (version 2) | ecosystem: Host-associated > Plants > Roots >... | reverse complement strand
GCCTGCTGTTCGCCGATTGCCGCCGCGAGTGTTCCCGACGTGCTTTCGAAGATGTTCGGATCGCGCATGATGTTCGCGCGTAAGAGGATCGTGCGGCCATAACGACGCGCTACATAACTCTCGTTCGGCAGAATCGTCGCGGTGTTTCCGCCGCGCGATTGGCCGAAGTCTGCGATTACATCGTAGACGCCGACGGGAATGTCTTCGCGCACCTTCTTGTGGTTCTGGTAAGGCAAAGAGTCTTCGAGGGCCTGCAAGCCTTTCATCGCCTGGCGCAGCGCAGTCGTCTCGGATTGTCTTGTCAGAAACAAACAGAACGAAAAGAAAGTTTTCACGCCAAATAGCTCGTCGTCGTAAGTCTCGTAAGAACCGATCTGCGCGTTGAGGTTTTTGAAGTGTCCCGTGACCCAGCTCGCGTCACCTGATTCGTAATCGTTCGACAAAAGATCGCGCGCGCGATTGCGCAGGTAGCGTGCAAACTCGTCGTCATCTTTCGCGAGCGCGTCAGCCGCGTCGTTCAAGAGACCGTAGGCTTTCATCAAGTCGTCTGCATACGCGACCGAGTACGGCACGGCGTACAACGCAGTCTTCGGTCCGGACTGCAAACGCTGCAACTCTGCAAGCAAGCGGGGATGAAGAGTCTGAAGTACCGGATACTTATTGAGTTTGCCGACATCGTTCTTGAGATTTTCAGCGGTCGCAGAACGGACCACAGTTCGTAGGTCCAGCAGATCATTTCGTTTTTCGTCGATCTGTTCTTTCGTGAAGCCCCACGGATACATGTTCTTGCCAGGCTTTGTCGGTTCGACCGGCAGGAACGGCTCGCGTTTGTTTTCAAGCGTCGTGGCGATTGGTCCCTGAAAGAGACGGTAGAGCGTCAGCAGGTTTTGCGTCGCGGGGGTCGAGCCGGTTCGCTTGTCGAGTTGCTCGAGCGCACGATACGACGCGAGCGCTTCCGGGTGGCGCTGTTCCTCGTAAAGCTTCTGAAAGATCTGGCCCACTTCGATCAACTTCGCGACGGCCTTGCGCTCGCCGTCAGACAGTTTCGAGAGGTCGCCTGACAAACGAATCGTTTGTGTCTTGTCGATGAGTGGCTGGCTCTTTTCGATTGGCCAGTAACCAGTGGGCAGAGTTTGAGTCAGTAATAAAGCAGTCATCAGAAATTTCGTCATGGATGCATTTTGCCACAGATCATCAGACAGGATTACAAGATTTACAAGACCAGCATGATGAGAAGCGGCTCACTCTGATTGGGAGCCGCCAGAGTGAGCCGCCATTGGGGGTTCGTCCGGAAACGGACTCAATTAAGATGTCGGAAACTGCAGAAAGCTTTCATGAAACTCTGCGTAGTCTCTGCGTCCTCTACGCCTCTGCGGTTTACATGCTCTCTCTTACCGCAGAGACGCAGAGGACGCAGAGATTACGCAGAGAATTTTTAGATTTCTTGCTATTATCTCGTTCTCTCAAGGTTGGCGGCGCCCCGGAAAACGTTCTCATATTTACTTCTTTGTGTCGCCCGGGTTCGAAGATTGAATCAGCATTTCAGCAGATTACTGACGTTTCTTTGTGCGGACGATCCGGACGAGGCAGGTCGTCGCTACCTTCGTCTTCATCAGAAGTTAGAGGGTTATTTTCGAACTCGCGGCGTCGCGGATACGTCGGCTGCGGCTGATGAGACGCTGGATCGTGCAGGCAGAAGGATTGCCGAAGGAACTGACGTGCCCAACGTCGACAATTTTTGTCTTGGCATTGCGCGATTCATCATCAAGGAAGGCTGGCGTTTAAATACGCGGGAAAGTACGGCCTTCCTTCAGTTCCTCGAACAACACGAGCACGCTACGGCCGAGCAGATCGATCGCTTTAGTTTCATGAAGACGTGTTTCGAGGAGCTGCCTCAGTACGATAGAAACCTCCTGAACTCATACTGCGCGGCACTGCGTGGGCAGGCACGCGCCAAACACCGTCGTGAGCTGGCCGAGAATTTAGGCGTGACTGTTTCAGCCTTGAGGATCCGAGTAACACGCCTGCGGCAGGGCCTCGAAGATTGCCTGAAGAAACTTAGCAGAAACTATTGGTAAATTTTTCATTGTTACTATTTGGAAATCTGGACATTTATTAGTGAGCAGACTTTTTACGCTCCAAATCATGACTGACGAACGCATAATCGCCTATCTCCTGGAAGAACTAACCCAGCAGGAATCTGAACAATTCGAGGAACAATGTTTTGCACACAACGAATGGCCTGACCAGCTCGATGCAGCCGAACAGGAGCTAATTGATGCTTACTTACGCAACGAGCTGACTTCCGATCGCAAGCGACGTTTCCAGGAACGATACCTCACGACCGACGCGCGCAAGGCGAGAGTTTTAGCAGCCAGAACGCTTCACGAGACTCTTTGTCCGGTGCAGCCAAAATCAATCTGGCCGGAATGGCTACGGGCTTTCATGCAACGTCCTTTAATCCCGCAGACCGCGATCGCAATGCTCGTACTGGCGGCCGTCGTTATCGTTATATTGATCCCCCGATCACCGCGAACCTTCACAAAGATCGAACTGGAAATGTCCTCATCGGACCGAGCTACCGGCGTTCAAACAAAAATCGTTTCACTCCCACTCAGCACCGAAGCACTGGAGATCCACCTGAAGTTACCGGAGCAGTCAGCAGACACTACCGGCTACAGTGTTCAATGGGTGGACACCAACGGTAAGTCCCGTGAATTGAAGATAGATTCGCAAGATGCTCAATCACTGGTCGTAAGTATTCCCGCCAACCAATTAACTCCTGGCCAGTATCTTTTGAGGCTTTTCCAAAAGGGCGACGTGATTGGCAACTACTTCGTCAATGCGGAAGCTCTCAATCGATAACGATAGAAACCGGTAAAGCTCACCAACACGATCCCAACTAACCCAATCACGATCAGCATTGAGTATCTTCGCCATCCACGGTTTGAATTAACCACATACTTGTATTCACCCTGCAACGTGAATCCGGCCCAGTAGTGCGGCGCACTCCAACGCGGATTTTGTCGAATGCTGTTCTGAGCGGTGCGCAGCGCTTCGTCAGGCGTCTTCCGGTTTTGCAGCATTTCGGTGTAGAAGTGCTTCATCAGTTCCGAGGTCGCTTCGTCGTCAACTTTCCACAAGCTCGCCACGACTGTGGTCGCGCCCGCGTACATAAAACCGCGTGTCAATCCCACTAAGCCCTCGCCGCGAATTTCTCTGCCTAGTCCGGTACGGCACGCGCTGAGCACAACCAGATCGACCGGCGCTCGCAACGTGTAAACATCCTGGAGCGTGATAAAGCCTTCCTGTTTTTTACCCTGATCGTCGATCGTCGAGAGCAGTATTCCTGAGTGCTCGGGTCGCGTGGGATCCAGTAATCCGTGAGTGGCGAAATGCAGGATCGCATACTGGCTAAAGTCCATACTGAATAGCTGTTTGCGATTAGCCGCGAATCCTGTGGCGGTGAATGTCGCCGCGGGAGTCGCGATCTCACGCAAGCTATTGATCTCGCGCTCTGCAAAAAACAACTGGCCGATGGAAGAAAAATCGAAGTTGTCACCGCTGGGATCAATGTCGCGTAACTGGTGGCTCGCGTTAGCACTCTGCTGCGCCGGACCAAGCGCCGGATTGCCAAACGCCGCCAGCACTTTCGAACGCACGCCACGACCGGCGACTTCTTCGCGCAACTCACCCAGAATCGAAGCTGACGGAGCATTGATGATGTCGTGTTGAGCCACTAACGGCTCGGCGTCGGACGAAGGCGACGGCAACATCTGAAACGGAATGTAGTGGAGCGCGCCATCAGCGATCACAATGATGCGTTGCTTATTCAACTGGCCGGCAACCGGCGACAGGACCATTTGCGACAATTCCCGGGCCGCTTCTGTTAACTGATTTTGATTACCTTTAGCCGGATCTTTCGACAGGTTGTAAACACTTTCCGCTACCTTACCGACGTCGCCCGTAATCTCATGTGCAGTGAAACTGTCGCGGGTAATGGCCCACACGTAGCTTTTGTCAGCGCCGAGAATGTACTCGAGCAGGACCGTATCGTCGTCGTTGATAACCTCGTTCTGTATTCTCGAAAGATCCCAACTGCGCGGCCGCGTGATCTGATCGTAAGCGGGATAGCGCCGGCTAATGGTCGCGGAAAGAGATTTGTATTGCTCCTCGAGTTGGGCCAGCTCCGTGTCCAGTTTTTCCAGAGCTGCTTTATCAGGCACTTTTCCGCTAAGGAGGACCACCCGATAGTCCTCTTTGGCGCGCATTAAGTGGCGCAATGATTTCTCCTGATTTGCGAGCCCAGGGTCGAGGCCAGCCAGCAGATTTGTTTCAGTGCTGCGTAGAAACTCCGCCAGCGAGCGTGCGCGTTCCGATTCACTGGTTTCAAATGCCTGCACGGCTGCTTGCCTGTCATTGCGTCGCATCAGGCACTGTATGTACTGCAAATAACGATCGTGAACTGTGGCGGAAAAAGCCGCGGCGAGATCACGACTAGTAGACTTGCTGCGAATGCTGTCCGTCCTTTCGATCGATTGTCGGAAGTGGTTCTCGGCAGTATCGAAATTACCTCTCTTCATTTCCAGTTGGCCCATGCCGAAGAGAGTCGCCGATTGATCGATGCGATCGTTGATACCATCGAAGGTCTGGAGCGCCTGCTGATAGGATTTCTGTGCGTCGTCCAGTTTTCCCTGGCTTTGGTAAACCTGCCCGATCAAAGCGCGAATACGAGCTTCCTCCATCAGATTACCGCGCTCTACATACAAGCCAAGCGCCGACTCAAAGTGCTTGAGTGCTTCTGGCTGCTTATTCAGCGCCGCGTAAGTTCGACCCATGTAGTCGTGACATTGCGCTACCAGGGGAATAAGGCCCCTGCGCTCCGCCTCCACCAGCGTTTTCTCCAGAGTGCTTAACGCTTCCGGATACTTCTCCAAAATAAACTGTGCCTTCCCAATTGCCCACTCCGTAACGAGAAGTGGACGAGGAGTTTCCGTGTGGCGGTAATATTCCAGCGTCTCTTCGTATTTCTCCAATCCGACTTCAGGCAAGCCCGTTTCTACAAAACCTGCCGCGTATCCGGCTGTAATCTGGCCCATCAGATAGGGCTCTGCTTCTTTATCAATCAATCTTTCGGCCCTACCCATGAATGAGAACAACTCCTGGTATGCGCCTTTGCGGAACTCGACATAACCGAGGTTCATAAGCGCCTCAGATTGTCGATTCAGATCCTCCATCTCAGTCGCAAGCTCTAAAGCAGACTGAAACTCCTGTGCGGCTTCTACCAGGCTCGATTGGGCAACGTAGTAATTGCCGATATCTATGTGCGAACGCACCACGCCGAGTTTGTTGCCCATGCTCTGCCACAGTCTCAGTGCTTCGCCGGCCGAATTCAGAGCCTCGGTAATTGTTTTGCTGTTGTTTTGATATTCGCTGAGGAGCAGCAGAGCTTCGGCTTTTCCTGCCGGATAATTATTTTGCTCGCTGATTGTGCGGGCATCATTAAGGAGAGGTTCGGCTTCTTCGTACTCGTTTAAAGCGATGTGGGCTAATGCTAAGCCATTTAAGGTATCGACTTTGGTGACCGGATCCGTGCTCTGCCCCAAAAGATCATGGCTCTGCTGGAAAGTGCTCAGCGCATCTTTCTTCAGGAATAAATCCAGTTGCACATGGCCGGCTTCATTGAGTGTCTCGATAGTTTTCCTCGTGTCGTTGGCGCGCCGAAGCTTGCCGGCAGCGACTAGCAATGTACTCAGCGTCTGTTTTCTCGCAGCAACTGTGTCTGACTTTTGCTTAGTCTCGCGTGCCGGCTCGCTAGCGTTGTCCGAAGCTTCCGGAGCGTAGACCGGAAACACAAGACAGAACACGACGATTGGCAGTTGAAGGTAAAGACTACTTCTTCTTCTTTTCCTTCTTTTGTCCTTTCGCATTTGTAAACACTTTCAACGCGCGTTCCGTGATCGCGAAGTCGCGCGAGTAGTTTTTGATAACCGAGTAACTGAACTCACCGCCTGCGTCCGCCGGATTGTCTTTGCCTGTCAGCGCCGAAACCGGATGTGCAGAGGTGCCGATCCGGAACGCCATTGGGTTGAACATTGCGGTAGCGTGCTTCAAGGTCTCCTGAAGCTCCGCAGGGATTCTGATTTCGCGTTTTTCCCGTTTCGTCTTTTCGAAGTACGCCTCGAGAAACTCGAGCCACGAAGCGCCGCCTAGCTCTGTCACGAAATCGTAGGTTTGGTAGTTTCGAATGAAATGCTCATTCGCATCCTCCACCGGCCTCGCCCACGGGAAGTAGATCGACAGCCCGTAAGAGTACTGGCAATCCGGTCCAAAGAAATCAGCCTGCACGATTGGGCCTGTTTTTCTCTTTTCCGTTTCGGGCCTCAGGACTCTGGTTACTGCCTCACAGGCGTCATAAATCTCCAGCTGTACCGGGTCGTCCGACCCTTTACATTTACTCATCAAGCAGATGCAGAAGTCGTTGAGGTCGGAGTACAGCTCCTGGAAGTAACTTTGAGATTCCAGGTGGGCCAGTTGGATCAGTTCTTCGGTGCGCGTGTCCTTTAACCCTTCCTGGAGTGCTTTTGAGAGACCCTCGATTGGCCGGGATAGAGCTTCCACTCTTTTCGGCTCCAAACTGCACAGGCAGAGATCAGATGAATACCCGGCAAAGATGAAGTCAGCACTGTTATGCAGACAAAGCTCATGCAGGCGTTTCATCAAGTCTTCAATATCAATCTTCTTCGCGTTGTTGTCGCCGATAGCGATGAAGATTTTCTGTAGCATTTGCCGGTACGGCCATGCGCCGACAAATGAGAGCCCCTCCGAAGCCATCATGTACCTGGCGGTGCCCTTTAGCTGGTACGCTACTTCCACCGCGCTCATCGAACAGCTATGCATGCCGACGAGCTCGAGCGTTTCATCTTTTTTGCCGATTTCCCAGCAAAAGTTTCGCAGTATATTGCCGAGCTCGACGAGGCTGATGCCTGAGTTTGGATTGTCATCCGGCAGAAACGCGTCGCGGCCAACGACGAGACCATGTCCAACAAGGAACAGCATGTATTGGTCTGCTGGATAATTCTTCCGAGAGTAATCAAGGAAGTGCTTGAGTGCGTCTTCGGCCGATAGCTCGTCGGTGTCGTGCAGGGAACTGCATCGGCGCAGATCGTCTGTGATCCTTGGCTCGACCCGGTCGCCAGCCAGATCACGAATCGTGGGATCCTGCTGGTCACCGATTTGTGATTTGCGTTTACCCTTTTTATCCGTCTTGTTGATTTCAAAAATCATCGACGGTATACCCTTCTCATGCGGATCGAAGTGGACCAGCACGTTGGTATCCAATTGATATCCCGCTGTCTTAATCGACTTGAGCTGGTAAAGCATACTTGGGGAAAGATTGTTATCGCTTGCAAAAAAGAACATTAACGTCCATTTCTGCTTCTTCTCCTGTTTTTCCTTGCCATCCATTGCCGCTCTCCTTTGTTTGAATCACATGGGGTGTTGGGTGACCGAGAGTCGTGCGACCAAACAAAGATCCACGTGCGGTCCACTGGACGACCAGTTCTTTGTTGTGGAGTTCCCTCTGCGCGAGCCAACAAGCATCAAGCACCGTTCGCTTAACCGCGAGCCGGCGCAACCGCATGACCTACTTCTGGACAAGTCACACTTAAAATGTTGCTAAATGGCTGTTCATTTCAAAATTCGCTTAAAAAATTTCGGCAAGTATCAATAAAAGAATCGCGACGGCTTGATCTGAGGCTTGACGGTACTATATACCACCATTTGCCGCATCTTCATAGGCAGAGAACTGCCCCGTCAGTTGTCAGCAATTCCTGGCGACACAAATTTACTCCAGTTGCAAAAGAGGCTTTGTTTTTCAGGTGTTCTTTGAATTTTTAGCTCGCGGAAATCCAGGCGCGGAGCTTGCACTAAACGCCGCCAGTGACAAGCCTGACTAAAACGATCAAACGTCGCTTCAAGCGCATGCGGCGTCGGCGCAAGGTTGGCCGAGCTTATGACATGGCGCTTGAAGTCGCGCGTGTGCTTCCGCCGCAAGCCAACGTGCTCGACGTGGGCTGCGGCAATGGCTTCATCGCGCATCATCTTCAAGGGTTACTGGGAAAGCCTGTGGTTGGGTTGGACGTCGGCAAAGAGACCGCCGCCCGGATCAATTATCTTCCTTATGACGGCCGCCATTTTCCAGTGAAAGATGAGAGCTTTGACGCGGTGCTGCTCTGTTACGTGCTGCATCACGCACAGGATCCGCGACTCGTGTTGAGTGAAGTTAGCCGTGTGTTGCGTAATGGCGGAGTGGCGATTGTCTACGAAGATATACCGGGGATCTGGTGGGATCGTATAGTCTGCTGGACGCACGATCGACAGTGGCGCGGTCGAACTGGGCCATGTACGTTTCAGGCGGAACACGGTTGGCGCAGGATATTTAGTCTGGCGGGATTCGAGATCGTGAAGGAGCGTCCGCTTTCGCGTTGGCGCAACCTCGCGCATCCGGTGTCGAGACGATTGTTTTTGATTAGATCTTGTGAATCATGAAAATCCTGTAATCTTGTTCTGCAACTACGTTAGTCGTTAGACAAGATTACAGGATTCTCAAGATTTACAAGACAAACTACTTAATCTCAACAATCCCCCGCTCCATTAATTTCTTGATCATCTTCAGACAATCAGCCTCACGAAACGGACAGATCGAGAGTATCGACTGTATGTCCCACGAGCCGTTGATACGCGATAGCACAAATCCTTCCTGCGGATCGATCTGCTGGGTCGTCAAATCGGACGGCGAGACGCGCAAGTGTGGCACTGATTTCGGACCGATCGTTCCACTCTCGTAAACCCGTTTGACAAACTTCTCCTCAGCCGCCGGCAACAACGCCTGCGCTTCGGGATTGTTCGGTTGCTGCTGTAAAGCTTTCTGAACGATCTCCAGCGCGGCTTCCGGATCGTCTTCGAGTTTGCGCTCGGCAGACCACACCATCTCCGTGACGCTCTCCGGCAAGTCTTCCACTTCCTTTACCGGCGGCGGAACGTCTTCCGGCAATTCGCCGACGACACGCGCAAGACCTTCGCTGATCAGAGTGTAGAGCTGGCCGTAAACATGAAACGCCGAAGCGTGCATGTGGTAGCAGATCTCCGCGACCGACATCCGCTTCTCGACAAAGAACAGAACCTGCCGGTACTCCTTGCCGAGTTTCAACGAAGACGTCCAGCCGGCGTTGAGCTCGAGAATCGTTCTGTCCGTCGGCACGAGCGAGCGATAACGCGCAAACTCGTCAATCCGGTAAATCCCTTCCATGATGACGTTCGTCGGGTCGACTTCGATCAGCAACAGATCTTCCGGTGGCGGCTCGTCGTCATAAAACTCGAAGTCGCCGTCAGTCCAAACAAAGAGATCGTAGATGGCGTCGAGCGTGCGGGTCTTCAGGATGTTGAGCACGTCCTCTTCGGTCAAGAATCCCTGCTGGACAAGGACCTCGCCCAGCTTCGCACCGGTCGTTCGCTGTATCTCGCGCGCGACTTTCAACTGGATCTCGTCGACTTTTCCGTAATGGAGCAGCACCTGGCCGAGATACTCGCGCGGATCGTTCGACTTCGAGCCGACGATCATTCCGTTTTTAAAGTAAATCTGTTTGGTGATCTTGCCTTGATCGAACTTCAGCGTGCCCGACTTGCGTGCTGTTGCCAGAAACTGCAACAGGTCAGTCAGACTCATGCTTTTCAAAGTGCCTTGAATTGCCACGGAAGGATTAGCCCAGGGATGTTTTTAGTCTTCAACCAGGTCTGCAGAAATCGCCGGAGCTTCTGGTCCAGCTTCTCTCGCGATTTGCAGCAGACGCGCCAGGTTCGTTGATTGCTCTTCGTTTAAGTCGACAAATTGAACGCCAAACCCTCTGCCATGTCGATGGTGTCGGACTTCGCCTTCGAGATAAAGCCAATCGCCGTCAGGTAACGACACACGAAACGCAACGATTTCGCCAGCCAGCACCTCGCCCACGGTATCGAGGTAACAGCCACCTTCAGAAAGATCGGTGATTTGCGCGGAGTGTCTCTCCTCGCCACCGTGCCAGACTGCATCGAGATTGACGCTTAGTCGGGGTTTAGAACGTCTATCATCCATGAGCTACATGCATCATAGATTTTTTGTTGATGCGCGGGAAGAAAAATATTTTGAGACACTTGTAGACAGGCTTTACAAGATTTTTCATGATTCACAAGATCAGTCTTGTAAATCCCGCAAAAGCTTGTAAATCCTGTCTAACTTTAACTCTGACTCTGAGGGCTTCGGGAATTATCTGGAACGTCGCCGGCAGTCTTCCAGGAAGTTCTCCATCGACTTCCAGCGCGACTTCCGCCGCGCGATCCGCTGCCCGTACTGTGATCTTCCGTGCTAACGCATGACTCACTTCGGGCATGGAAAGGTGCGAGCCCGTATAAACACGCGGCGCGCTCGTGAAGATCTTCAGCGCGCTCAAATCGCCCACGCTAACCACGTCAAACTTGCCGTCCGTCAGTTTTGCATCGGGAGCGATCTTCATCCCGCCGCCGAAGTAACGTGCGTTTGCGACACAAAGGTTCGAGACGACGAGATGGTGCTCGTGGGAATCGTCGAGCTGGACCACGAGACGCACAGGCTCGTTGCGCATGGCAGTTTTCAGAAGTGCAGAAGCAAAGGACGCTTGATCGGCTTTGACGCGCTCGATGACTTTCGTGCTCATGCCACATGAGGCGACCCCCACGAAATATCGTGTCGCGTCAGTTTCGTTGTGATCGACGTAGGAAACCCGACCGGCGTCGATCCGCACGGTGCGGCCGGTGCGAAGTATTTTCGCAGCGTCGCGAGTTCGCGAGGGGATCTCGAGTGTTCTTCTGAAGTCGCCGCCAGTGCCGCTGGGCAGGAGCCCGAGCTCCACGTCTTTTCCTGATGACAAAATGCCGTTCGCGACTTCGGAGATAGTTCCATCACCACCACACGCAATGATGAACTTCGCGCCTTTACGCGCCGCTTCGTTTGCGAGCGCCGCCGCGTCGCCACGATGTTTCGTGAACAGGACCCGGAATGCGCCGAACTGCGAGCGCAGGTCACTCGCAATCTGTGGCCACGCTTCACCCGTGCTCCCGCCCGCTGATGATGGGTTAACTATTACTACTGACATATTTTTTCCACAGATTCCGCCGATTGCTCAGATTGTCTGTGTAATCTGTGGATGGTTTTGTCTTGTTCGCCGAGTTCGGCAATTTTCGCCATCACCGTATCAGCAATCTCTTTGTGCGTTCGCAGTCGATCCGGCTTCGCGAGATGCTCACTCAAATCGATCAACTCACCAAAATGGATCCGAATTACTTCCTCTCGATTCCAGTTTCGCGCCACCTGCTTCGGCAAACTGTTACACAATCCCGCGATGAACACCGGAATCACCTGCGGCTTCGCTTCCATGATCAACTTTCCCACACCCGGCTGCGCGCGCAGGAAAGAATACGGATCGTCACCTTTGTTGCGTGTACCTTCGGGATGAAATCCGATGATGTTGCCTGCCCCTGAGCGCGCGAGATCGGCGAGCACTTCAAACGAGAACTTATCGAACGCTCGCTTCTCCGGAATCGGATGATCGCCCGTCGCGAAGAACGGCGGGTACATAGACCACCAACCCATGATCAGGTTTACTAAAAGACCGAGCGGTGACTGGTAGAAGAACCGCCCACGCACCGGAAAATAAAGTCGCTTCGGCCAGCGTGTCTTGTAGAACAGCACGGTCGAAACGGCGTACATGTCGAAGAACGAGCGATGGTTCGCGACGAGCAGGAGCGGTCGATCGTGCGCGGCGGCCTCGACGTGCTCGAGACCGTAGACGTTCATGATGTTGTAAGTGGAGAGATGGATCCAGCCGGCGCCGAGTGTGCTTTGACACCACGTCCAAAAACGCTTCCAGGCGCCGTGATTCATGCGCCGCACGAGGCGGAAAGCGAACCGCTCGAACGGGGCTAGGGCATCAAACTCTTCTCTGTGCAACCTCTGTGTCCTCTGTGTCTCTGTGGTGAGTTTTTCTGACATCATTTTAACCACAGAGGACACAGAGGTTGCACAGAGATTACTCGATCGAGAAGTATTTGGCCTCCGGATGGTGGACAATAATAGCCGAAGTCGACTGTTCTGGCTCCAGTTGAAACTCCTCGCTCAATTCAACGCCGATACGCGACGGATCGAGCAAGGTGAAAAGCTTCTCCTGGTCTTCGAGTCGCGGGCAGGCAGGATAACCGAAGCTGTAACGTGAGCCCTGGTATTCCTGCTTGAACAGTCGCGTCAACTCAGGCGAATCCCCCCCTGCTATGCCGAGCTCTTCACGAATCCGTTTGTGCCAAAACTCTGCGAGAGCTTCTGCACTCTCAACACTCAAACCGTGAAAGTACAGGTAGTCTGAGTAGTTGTCTGACTTGAATAGCTCGTGCGAGTACTCACTCGCTCGACGTCCGACGGTGACGAGATGAAACGCGACGACGTCCATCTTTCCAGAGTCTTTCGCAGCGAAGAAGTCTGCAAGGCACAGGTGCTTGCCGGCAGGTTGACGCGGAAACGTGAACCGCACCTCTTTGCGGTTGTCATAAACGATCAGATCGTTTCCTTCTGACTGGCACTCGTAGTAACCGTAGACCAGCTTGGGATCTATCAACTTTTCACGTACGGAACGCTCTTTCAGCTCCTGGTAGATTGGGCGCACCTTCTGCTTCACGAGCGCCTGGTATTCTTCGAGCGGCATCCGGCCCTGTTTGAATTGCCACTGACCTTTGAACAGCGCCGTCTCGTTGATGAACGAGAACACGTCTGCGAGTGAGACGTTTTCAACTACCCGCGAACCGTAAAACGGCGCTTGTGGGATGGGAACGTCACGACTCACGTTGGACCGCACAGTATGCGTCGTGTCGCCTTTAGTCTTCCGAGCAATCTTGCGAATGCCGAGCTTCGCTTCTTCGCCGATCAGATCTTCCGCGTCGTCAGCGTTTTCCAAACCCACCGCGTCTGCATGCTTTTTCGTATCGTCTAAATCAGTCTCACCAACCAACTGATCCATTGTGTGCAGACCGGCAAACGCATCGCGCGCGTAGTAAAGCTGTCCTTTGTAGACTGACTTCAGATCGTCCTCGACGTACTTGCGCGTCAACGCCGCGCCACCGAGCACGACGGGCGCCTTGATGCCACGCTCGTTCATCAGCTCGAGGTTCTCACGCATGATGAGCGTCGACTTCACGAGCAGACCACTCATGCCGATCGCGTCCGCGCCGTTTTCGTTGTACGCCTGCAAGATCGCCTCAATCGGTTGCTTGATGCCAAGGTTGAGGACCTTGTA
>Ga0207675_100004567_pt1 | contig 13355 bp, 14 predicted proteins | sample KBSSwiS42_FD_184305 | JGI IMG/M metagenome (GOLD analysis project Ga0207675, IMG submission 184305) | Switchgrass rhizosphere microbial communities from Kellogg Biological Station, Michigan, USA - KBS Switchgrass S4-2 (SPAdes) (version 2) | ecosystem: Host-associated > Plants > Roots >... | reverse complement strand
ACTCAATTCAACTTGTGCCTGACGGCACGTTGATCCTGCATGTCATCATCATCCTCGTGATGGTGTTCGTCTTGAACGCCACGCTCTACAAACCAATCAATCGAATTCTTGAAGCGCGCGAGAAGCGTACACGCGGGCGCATGTCTGAAGCGCAGGAGATTATGACTGACGTAAGTCAGAAGCTCGCGAACTACGAGCGTCAGCTGCGACAGGCGCGCGCCGATGCTTACGCGTTGTCTGAGCAGGAGAGGACGGCGGCCATGCAAGAGCGTCAGCAGAAGCTGAACGAAATGCGACAGCAACTTTCGGAGTCTATTGCAAAGGAAAAGCAGGTCATCGCCGAACAAGCCGAAGGGGCGCGCGCAACTTTGGAAGATGAATCGCGACGTATTGCGAGTGAAATCAGCTCTCGAGTTTTGCATCGGCCAGTGAGTGGTTAAGAAATGTTTGTGAATCTCGCCGTCTTAATGCTGCTTCAGGAACCGCGTTGGTGGGACTATCCCGGCTTGGAATTGTGGAAGTTCGTCAACCTCGCGTTATTCGCTGGCGGGCTCATTTATGTCCTGACGCGAAAGGTGAAACTGGGCGAAGCGTTCAAAACACGACGCGAAACTATCAAGCAGGAACTGGCGAAGGCCCAACAGGAGCGCGATGCCGCGCTGACGAAACTAAAAGAAGTCGAAGATCGTCTGGCGCGACTCGACAGCGAAGTTTCGACCATTCGCAAACAATCAAAGCAAGAAGCTGCAGAAGAGCGCGAGCGCATCGCGAAATCGACTGAAGTTGAAATCGCAAAACTTGGCGAATCTGCAAAACGCGAGATCGAAAACGCGGGCAAGGCGGCGAAGCATGAACTGCGAAACTACGCCGCTGCCACATCCGTGCGATTGGCCGAAGAAATCATTCGCCGCGAAATGAAACCGGAAGACGACGCGCGTTTGCTTCAGCGGAACGTTCAGGAGTTGGGAGGCGCGCCCCAATGAGTGTGCAAATGATCGCGCGTCGCTATGGCTCAGCGTTGGCGGACGTCATTCTACAACGCGGCGAGGCCAAAGAAATTCAGCACGAACTGCAACAGTGGGAAGAACTGCTGCAAACGAACGCCGCGCTTGAGGAAGTTTTTCGTAATCCCACGATCGCTCTAGATCAGAAGCGCGCAGTTTTGAACAAGCTAATCGATCGCGCGAAGCCGCGACCAACGACCACGAACTTTCTGAAGGTGTTGCTGCAAAATCAGCGGCTGACGGAACTTCCCGAAATCAATCGGAAATTGGCGGAGATCCTCGACGAGCGTGCCGGAATGGTGGCTGCGATCGTCACGACTGCGCGGCCGGTTCCCGGTGATATCCAGCAAAGTTTGGAGCAGCGGCTGACTACGGTGACGCAGAAAAAAGTGCGGCTGAATTTTAAGCAGGATCCCAATCTTATCGGCGGACTTGTGACGCGCATCGGCTCGACAGTGTACGACGGCTCGGTGCGCAATCAGTTGCAACTATTCAAGGAAAGAATGGCCGGGTAAAAACGAACTTTGTACTTTGTGCTTGGTACTTTGACGTGTCGGCACAAGGTTCGATAGCTAACAAAGTACAAAGCACGAAGTACAAAGAACTAATCATGGAACCAATCAAAGCAAACGAAATCAACGAAATCATTCGCCAGCAGATCGAGAACTTTGAAGCCGGCGTGACCGTGATGGAAGTCGGCACCGTGATCAAAGTCGGTGACGGCATCGCCGAGGTTCACGGCCTGGAAAAAGTGATGGCGAGCGAACTACTCGAGTTCCCGCACGACGTGCGCGGACTGGCGCTGAACCTCGAAGAAGACAAAGTTGGCGTCGTGCTATTCGGCGATTTCCAAAAGATCAAAGAAGGCGATCTCGTAAAGCGCACCGGCCGCATCATGCAGGTTCCCGTAGGTCAGGCGTTGGTTGGTCGTGTGGTCGACGCGCTCGGAAATCCGGTTGATGAGCGCGGGCCCATCATCGCCGAAGAATTCAATGCGGTCGAGCGCATCGCTCCCGGCGTCGTGGACCGACAACCGGTGAAAGAGGCTTTGCAGACCGGTCTGAAAGCGATTGACTCGATGGTGCCGATCGGACGTGGCCAGCGCGAACTAATCATTGGGGATCGTCAGACGGGAAAGACGGCGATCGCGGTAGATACAATCATTAACCAGCGCGGCAAAGACGTGATTTGCATTTATGTCGCGATTGGCCAGAAGGCTTCGACGGTCGCGCAGGTCGTAAAGACGCTTCAGGATTTTGGCGCGATGGATTACACGATCGTGGTTAAGGCAACCGCGTCCGATCCAGCGGCGATGCAGTATCTCGCTCCCTATTCTGGCGTCGCGATGGGAGAGTACTTCCGCGATCGTGGCCAACATGCGTTGACGATCTACGATGATCTTTCGAAGCAAGCGGCCGCGTATCGCGAAATCTCTCTGCTGCTTCGTCGTCCGCCGGGCCGCGAGGCGTACCCCGGTGACGTTTTCTATCTCCACTCGCGACTGCTTGAACGCGCGGCGAAACTTTCGGATGCAAAGGGCGCTGGCTCCCTGACCAGTCTTCCGGTGATCGAAACGCAGGCGGGCGACATCTCGGCCTACATTCCGACGAACGTGATTTCGATTACGGACGGCCAGATCTTTCTCCAAGCCGACCTCTTCAATTCGGGTATTCGACCGGCGATTGACGTTGGTAACTCAGTGTCCCGCGTGGGCGGTGCGGCGCAACTGAAGATGATGCGACAGGTCGCGGGCGGCTTGCGTCTTTCACTCGCGCAATATCGCGCGTTGGCAGCGTTCGCGCAGTTTGGATCGGATCTGGACAAAGCAACGCAGGCACAGCTCGCGCTCGGTGAACGCTTAACCGAAATTCTGAAGCAGCCGCAGTATCAACCGATCGACGTTGAGAAGCAGGTGCTGGTCATCTGGGCCGCGAACAATGGCTACACGGATGACGTTCCAGTTTCGGATGTGCGTTCGTTCGAAGCTGAGTTGGTACGCTTCATGGAAAATTCGCATCCCGGCGTGCTGCAAACTTTGCGGGACAAGAAAGCGCTGGACAAAGATATCGAGGGCGATTTGCATCAGTCGCTGAAGGATTTCAAAGAAACCTGGACGGAGCGGGCACAAGCCGCGGCGGCTTAAGACTAAATTTGCATGGCAAATTTATTAGACATTCGCCGGCGCATTAAGTCGGTCAAGAACACGGAGCAGATCACCAAAGCCATGAAGATGGTTTCGGCGGCGAAGCTAAAGCGCGCGCAGGATCGCGTGATCAACGCGCGCCCGTTCGCCGACAAAATGAATCAGGTGCTGAGCGAACTTGCCGCGCAAACAACCGACGATTTTCATCACCCGCTGCTCGACAAACGCGGTGATGAACGTTACCTCGTCGTTCTGGTCACTGCCGATAAGGGTTTGTGTGGCGCATTCAACGCCAACTTAATCAAAGCGGCGCAGGCCTTCGTCAAAGAAAATCCCGGCAAACTGATCGAGTGGATCACAGTCGGCCGCAAAGGACGCGATTTCTTCCGCCGGCGCGGTAAGATCGTTTCTGAGTACATCGGACTGACGGGCAAAGGGCGCGTCGAATTCGAAGAAGCGCTCGAGGTCGCGAACGACATCATCAAGCGTTTCACCGAAGATGAAGCGCTCGACAAGGTGTTTCTGATTTTCGCCGAGTTCAAATCCGTACTGACGCAGCGAATTGTCACTGAACAGCTTTTGCCCATCTCAAAAACTACGGAAACAGAGGAAACCTCGCAGATCGCAAAGAGAGATTACATTTACGAACAACCTCCCGCCGAAGTCTTCCGGCGATTGTTGCCGCGTTTAATCGACACGCAGATTTTTCGCGCGCTGCTCGAATCGATTGCTTCCGAACAAGGCGCACGCATGACAGCGATGGATGCGGCTTCGAAGAATGCCGGCGAGCTAATCTCCACCCTCACGCTAAACATGAATCGCGTTCGCCAGGCGGCAATCACCCGCGAAATTATCGAAATCGTTTCCGGCGCCACCGCTCTTTAAAGTCGGACGCGGATTAACCACAAAGGCACAAGACACAAAGGCACGAAGAAAGAACAATAAGAGTTCTTCGCAAAAGTTGCTTTGTGTCTTAGTGCCTTTGTGGCAAGTTGTAAGGGCTAAGGTCCTTCACGACGATCACGAGGGCCACGCCTGCCCCGACCCTCGCTTCTCATCTGCTGAAACTTTTGCCACTGATCGGGTGTGAGGACTTGCTGGAGGCGTTGGTCGGCCTGTTGTCGAATTTCGTTGACGCGAGGTTCTGACTCGTGGCGCAGGTTATCCAACTGCTGACGCGTGTCCGAAAAAATCTGTTGCACCTTCGTTTTCTGATCCTCGTTCAGTTGGAGACGCGTGGCCATTTGGTCAAAACGATTCTCAGGAGATCGTCGATGAGCCCAGCGGCCATAAACCTGCAGCGCCAGCATGCCGGCGACGAAGCCAAGCACGAAGATCGCTACGACCGCGCCACGCACCTGCCACTTACTGCGAATCTTTTCCGCCATAGCTACCTCGCTTCGTCGTCGTCATAGATCGCATTCAGCGCCTGTTCATTTGTTATTTCTTCTTCCGACTGATCGAACATCACCGATTCCGCCGAACGCGAAGCCACCGCCGTGGGCGCCGGGGATTCTTCCGCCGGCACGACGAACGTCAGGGCCGCCAGCGCCGCGGTAGTCACAACCATCGAGCTAACCAGCACACCGGTTGCTTTCCACAAGCGCCCAAGACTCCAGCCGCGTTCCTGCTGTTCGCGCCACGCCGCCAGCACGCGCGTTTGAAAGAAAGGATTCGCGTTCAGTGCGGACTGAGCCGCCTCAGAGGCGCGCTGTTTCATCAGCAATGAAGAAAGCTGCGCGGCTTCGAAAGCCTGCGCGCAGCCGGCGCAGTTGGCAATGTGAGCACGAATTGTCCGCAGCTCGCTTTCCGATAGCGCGGCCAGCGGCGTGTTATCGAGGATAGGTTGTATGTGTTTATCGTGCATGATCCACTACCGCCCTCTCTGTGTCTTCGTGAGTGCTCCGTGTCTCTGTGGTTAGTGTCGTCCGCGATTCTCACCACAGAGGCGCAGAGATCTCACAGAGACTTCTTCATTTCAACAGTTTTTCCAAAACTTCACGAGCCTTCTTTCTCGCGCGAAAAGCCCTCACCTTAACTTTTGATTCCGACCAGCCGGTCACTTCTGCGACATCGTTCACTGATCCTCCCTCGCCGTCGATCATAGTCAGGGCCAGACGATCTTCGGGTGTCAATGTTTCCAAAACTTTTTCCGCCAGGTCCGTGGCGATTACTCGCTGTTCCGCGTCCGGCGCCTGGGCCGCTACTGAGTTAGACACTTGTTCGAGCCACGTCGTTTCATCATCGCTCAAATCTGACGTCACCAACTCTGGCCGGCGGCTCGCACTGCGGAGCATGTTCAGGCACGTGTTTGTCGCGATGCGTGTCAGCCATCCTTCCATCGACCCACGGCCGGCAAAGCTCTTTAGTTGCGCAAAGGCTTTCAAGAAAGTTTCCTGCGCGGCTTCTTCGGCTTGACTGCGATCGCGAAAAAAACGGTGAGCAACATGAAAGACGCGCGGGCTGAAGCGGCGAACGATTTCGGCGAATGCAGACTCATCTTCTTCGCGCGCGAGGCGGGCCAGTTCAACTTCCGACGCTTGTTCGTAGTTGGTCGACAGAAGCGTGCCTCAAACGGTTTGGCAGATCGCTGGGGATCGATCCACCAACTTTTTGGGGCTTAGTTACTCATCACTACGCGGCCCGCCGAGTCCGCCACGACGTCCGCCGCGACGATCTTTGAACTGCGTTTTCAACTGATCGAGTTGTGTCTTCTGCTCAGCAGTCAACACCGTCAGCATTTCCTGATGGAGCTGAAATCTCGCGCCCATCATTTTGGCCTCGAGGCCTGCCATCTCGGTCAGTTTCTGAGTAGCCAGCGCTTCGTTGAACGTACCGCCTTCGTTCGCCTGACGCAACTCTTGTCGCTTAGCGCGCAGTTGTTCGAAGAGCGGCTTGTTCGTAGTCGCGAAGCTCTCGCGAATTTGCTTCAGCTTCGCTTTCTGATCGTCAGTGAGATTCAGACGATTGAAGAGAGCGTCGCCTCCGCGGTGACCATCACGCTTCATGCCTTCGCCATGCCAACCACGGCGACCGCCTTTGTCGCCCTGCGTGTCGGTTTTCACCGATTGCGCGACGGCAATTGAAGCAGCTAAGACAACAGCAGAGAGAGAGGCTATTGCCAACACTTTCACTTTACTAAGTTTCATTCCCTTAACTCCTTGTTCTACGAATGTGAGGCCCATAGCCTCTCGAAAAGCCAGACACCACGCGCGGCCCATTCGTTACATGTGTTCCGAAACACTGCCACAGATCACATGGATGAAATGAGTTCATTGGCCCCTTCTTTCTTTTCTGCGGCTATTTCTACTTATTTCCCTTAATTTCTCCTGTAGATACGCCGACGGTCGGACGTTTGCGTGGTGTAACGATATGCGCTGCCGCGGTGTCTAGTTCGGTAGCGCGCGGTGTGCGGGTAATCGAGGCGCATTTTTTGAACGAAATCACAGGAAGAAACATATGGCGACGGAATTCGTTAGAGAACAACCGCTGACGACCGGTTTTAACCCTTCGCGAATTCTTGCATGGGTACGAACCGCATCAGGAAAACTACTCAGCAACAAGAAATACTTGACGATCGGCGCGGCCGGTCTCGTGCTGCTGGCAGCGGCCGCATATTATTTTTGGGGCGGCAACGCGAGCGCCGCGCAATACCTCACGGCGCGCGTCGATCGCGGAAACCTGCGCAACACAGTAACGGCAACGGGCACGTTGCAGGCTGTTACGACCGTGCAGGTTGGCAGCCAGGCGTCAGGAACAATCTCGGCGCTGTACGCTGACTACAACTCGGTAGTTAAGAAAGGCCAGGTGATCGCGCAACTCGACCCGGCGGTTTCGAAGGCGCAGGTTGAGCAAGCGCGCGCGAATCTTCAGCAGGCGAAGGCCGCTCTCCAGCAAGCGCGCGCGGCCGTTTCGAATTCTCGTGCCGGCGTAAGCGGCGCCCAGGCGCAAGCGCAAGCCGCGCAATCGACGGCGCAAAACAATCAGGCCGGTGTCGCCGCCGCGCAAGCCAATCTCGCGGTCTTAAAAGCGCAGGAGGACGACGCGGCAAGTTACTTGCGACAACAGCAGTCTTTGCAAAAGAGCGGCGTTATCGCGCAGCGGGACGTCGATGTCGCGCAGACGGCATATCAGACAGCGAAAGCGAAATACGATCAGGGAGTGGCCCAGCTCAACCAGGCGCAGTTGAGCCAGCAATCTTCGGCCAGTTCAGGGGTGGCCCAGTCACAAGCACAAGTTCAGCAGTCACAGGCGCAGGTGCAACAGTCACAGGCATCGGTCGCGGCCGCGGAAGCGCAGGTGCAACAAACAGCGGCGGCTTTGCAGCTTGCCCAAGTCAACCTGGCGCACACGACGATCACTTCGCCGATCGATGGCGTGGTTGTGTCGCGTGACGTAAACGTTGGACAGACCGTTGCCGCGAGCCTTTCGGCGCCGACGCTGTTTACGATCGCAAACGACCTCACCAAGATGCAGGTGATCGCGAACATCGACCAGGCTGACATCGGACTGGCGGAGAACGCGAAGTCGGTAAAGTTCACCGTCGATGCGTTTCCGGGAAAAGACTTCGAAGGAAAGATCGAGCAGATGCGTCTGAATCCGCAGAACGTTCAGAACGTCGTGACTTACAACGTTGTGATCGACGTCGATAATCCAGAACAGAAACTTAAGCCCGGTATGACGACGAACTTGACGTTCACCATCGACGAACGCAACAACGTTCTTAAGGTCCCGAACGCCGCGTTGCGTTTCACGCCGCAGGACACGAGTGGTCAGCGGACGGGTAACGGCAATTGGCAAGGACGTCGTCAGGCGAATGCCAGTGGCGGTGATGCTTCGCAGGGATCCGGCAATCGGGGTGATGTGCAATTCGCGCGGCCGACTGATCCGGTGCTCGCCGGGCAGACGCGAGTCGTTTGGGTGCTCGGCAAAGACGGCACACCCGACCGGCGGCGCATCAAGATTGGCCTGACCGACGGCATCTCTACAGAAGTGGTCGAAGGCAATCTGGTCGAAGGCGAAATGGTCATCACCGGTCAGACACAGTCCAGCGCAGCTAAGACGAATTCGAATCAGTCTTCAGCCCCTGGATTCGGCGGCGCGCCGCGAGGTGGTGCTGGAGGCGGCGGCGGACGAGGGCGTTAACAGTCGATATGTAAAGTTTAGAGGCGGGCTAGCGCCCGCCTCGTCGGCTAGTAGTCGACTCTCAACTAAAACTGAATCGAGACAATGCAAGCAGTTCAAGAAATTACAAGAGCAACACCCGCCGTCGTCGACGCGATGCAAATCCCCGACGCGCGGCCGGTGATTGAACTCGAGCACATTCACAAGACCTACACGATGGGCGATGTGCAGGTGCACGCGTTGCGCGGCGTGTCTTTGACGATTCGCGAAGGCGAGTTCGTTGCGATCATGGGCGCTTCAGGTTCCGGCAAATCGACGACGATGAACATTCTTGGATGTCTCGATCGGCCGACGAAAGGAACGTACATCCTTGACGGTCAGGATGTGTCCGAGATGTCGAAAGACGAGCGCGCTGACATTCGCTCGCGCAAAATTGGATTCGTATTTCAGGGATTCAATCTGCTGTCGCGCACATCGGCGCTCGAGAATGTCGAGCTGCCGATGCTTTACGCCGGAGTCAGCAGCGCCGAACGTCACGCGCGCGCGATGGAGAGTTTGAGCGCGGTTGGTCTCGCCGGTCGCGAGCAAAACCATCCGAATCAGTTATCAGGCGGGCAGCAGCAGCGAGTGGCGGTGGCGCGCGCTCTCGTGAACGATCCGGCTTTAATTCTCGCCGACGAACCGACGGGAAACCTCGATTCGCGCACGTCGGTCGAAGTGATGGAAATCTTTCAGCGTCTGAATCGTGAACGCGACATCACGCTCATCCTCGTCACGCACGAAGCCGATATCGCGCAATACGCGCAGCGCATCGTCGTTTTCAAAGACGGCAAAATTCGTAAGGACTATCAAGTTGAACATCAACGCAACGCGGCGGAAGAGTTGCGGAGCCTGCCGCCGATTGAAGAGGACGAAGACGAGGAAGAGGAAGAGTAACAATCGCATTGATTCATTGATTCAATGGATCAATGGATCAATGAACCAATTGCCATGGATCTCTTAAGTATCATTCGAGTCGCTTTTCGCGCTTTGCAGCGCAACAAGATGCGCGCGGCGTTGACGATGCTTGGCATCATCATCGGGGTATCGGCCGTGGTCGCGATGGTCAGCATCGGCCAGGGTGCGCAGGCCGCGGTGCAGGCGCAAATCGACAGCATCGGCACGAACCTCTTGTTTGTCAGCGCCGGCGCGCAGAACGTGGGCGGCGTGCGTAGCGGCACGGGCGACAGCGGCACGAATACGCTCACGGTTGAAGATCTTGATGCGATCAAACGTGAAGTGCCGAGCGTGGCGATGGTGACGCCATCAGTGACGACGCGTGGTCAACTTGTCGCCGGCAATGCGAACTGGAATACGCAAATTCAGGGAGTGAGCGAGCAGTTTCCTGACATTCGCAAATGGGCAGTCGGCAGCGGTGAGTTCTTTTCCGATTCAGATGTGCGCACTGCCGCGCGCGTGCTAGTCATTGGGCAGACGATTGCTGATAACTTGTTTGCTGGTGGCGATCCAGTTGGCCAGGAGATACGCGTGCAGAACCTTCCGTTCCGCGTCGTTGGCGTGATGGCGCGTAAGGGTCAGGATCAACAAGGCCGTGATCAAGATGATATCGCTTTCACGCCTTACTCGACTGTGCAGAATAAGATTACCGGTAGTCAGCGCGTGCAAGTCGCGTTTGTCTCGGCGGTTTCGGCCGACGCCACTTACACTGCGCAGGATCAAATCACTGAGCTGCTGCGTCAGCGCCACAAGCTCGGGACGAACGAGCCGAATGATTTTACAGTCCGCAACATGTCGGATATCGCAGAAGCGGCGAACGAAACAAACAGCACCATGACACTGTTGCTGGCTTGCATTGCCGGCGTGTCTCTGCTCGTAGGCGGCATCGGCATCATGAACATCATGCTGGTGTCAGTGACTGAGCGGACGCGCGAGATCGGCATCCGCATGGCGATCGGTGCGCGCTCGTCCGCGGTGCGCAGTCAATTCTTGATCGAATCAGTTGTACTCAGCTTGATGGGCGGCGTAATCGGAATTCTTCTCGGTATCGTCGTCTCACTCGCAATTCCAAGGATGCTTGGTTGGCCCACGCTGATCTCGACGATGGCGATTATTGGATCAGCGGTATTCTCAGCGATGGTTGGAATCTTCTTCGGTTACTATCCAGCGCGCAAAGCTGCCGCATTGGACCCGATCGAAGCATTGAGATACGAGTAGTGGTTGTCGGCGCCATCCGTCCACCCGGGTGGTGCTGACTTCCAGACTGCGCTACTCTCGCTCACTCAATGATCGACGAAGACTCACTTCCAGCAGCGCACATCAACAACAACTCCGCCACTCTGAAGAACCGTCTCTGGCGCTATGGGCCGCCACTAATTTGGGCGGCGCTAATCTTTATCGGCTCGAGCGATCTGCTCTCATCCTCGCACACTTCGGGTTTCATCATTCGGCCGCTACGTGCTCTGTTTCCGGGCGCCAGCGAAGCGACGCTGGCAGCGATCCATTTCACACTGCGAAAGGTCGGCCATTTTAGTGAGTATGCCATCCTGGCATGGCTCACGGCGCGCGCCCTCCGCACCTCGTCTCAAGCGTGGCTGCGAAAGCGTTGGTTTTGGATGGCCTTGGCGTTTGTCGTTTGTTACGCGCTGTTCGATGAGTTTCGGCAGAGTTTCGTACCGTCGCGCACGTCCTCCATTTATGACAGTCTGATTGATATGGCCGGAGGATTGACGGCGCTGATTTTGATTTGGATCAGAAGGTCGCGCCGCAGGAAGCGCACGTTATTGCCCTCTCCCAGAGGGAGAGAGAGCACTATTTGAACACCAGTCGCTCTTTCACCGTATAATGTCCGGCAGGAGATCTGAAGGAGACAACCATGGGAATTCTCGACCGCCTCAGTCCGACAGCACAGTTCATTGAAGTCATTGAGTGGCTCGACGACTCGGGCAATACGATGCTTTACCGTTTTCCCGTTCGCGATCAGGAGATCAAGAACGGTGCGCAGTTGATCGTACGCGAATCGCAAACGGCGGTATTTGTTCATGAAGGACAGATTGCCGACGTGTTTGGGCCCGGCCGCTACAGCGTTGAAGGCGGGAACACACCAATCCTCTCCAAGCTCGGTGCCTGGAAGTATGGATTTAACTCGCCGATGAAATCGGAAGTCTATTTCGTGAACACGAAGCAGTTCACCGATTTGAAGTGGGGGACTTCGAATCCCGTCATGATGCGCGACACCGACTTCGGCATGGTGCGCCTGCGCGCGTTTGGCATCTACTCGATGCGCGTCGCCGATCCACGCGAGCTGATCAAACAGATTGCCGGCACGAACGCGCGTTTCGTCACAGAAGACATTGAAGGACAACTGCGACGTACATTGGTGAGCGGATTTTCGGACGCGCTGGCGGAATCAAAAATCGCGGCGCTCGACCTGGCCTCAAATTATGACGAGTTGAGCAAGTTCTCGCGCCAGAAGTTGCAGGATGAGTTCAAATCGCTCGGTCTCGAACTCACAAAGTTCGTCGTTGAAAACATTTCGTTGCCACAGGAAGTCGAAGCGGTGATGGATCAGCGGACGCAGATGGGCGTGCTCGGCGACATGGGCAAGTACACGCAATTTCAGGCGGCGCAAGCAATGCGCGATGCCGCACAGAATCCGGGAGGCGGCGCGGGCTTGGGCGCCGGCCTCGGCGCTGGATTCGCAGTCGGTGGTGCCATGGCAAACGCGATGACCGATGCGATGCGCCAACGCGGCGCGACGCCGACGGAAGCTGCACCGACGGAAGCTGCATCCACGCAGAAATGCATCAAGTGCGGCGCGTCGTTGCAAGCCGGAGCAAAATTCTGCAGCGAATGCGGCACGTCACAAGTTGGGGCGAAATGCCCGAACTGCCAACACGATTTGAAGCCCGGCGCGAAGTTCTGCGATGAGTGCGGAACGAAAGTCTTATAGCGAAGCTCGGGGAGCGGAAAAACTATCATTAGGGCTACGCCCGGCGTCTCGGCTTAGCCCTTGAATTTTTTGATGCCGTTTCTCGGAAACGCAGAGCGCTTCCGCACGTCGAGCGGGAAAGCCGCATCCCGTTCCACATTCGCTCAAATTGACAGTCGCCGCGGCGCCTATCTTTTCGCTATACTCGAATTCCCTCACTCACCGCCCCATCTCCCGCCAGGAGGACAAGTCAATGACCAGACGTATCGTGCGCATCCGTGCGCGCCTTCCACTAAAGTTGCCCATCAAGGTTCTTTGCCGCGAGAACGCGGATTATGAGTGGACAGAGAAGTCGCGACTGATTGATGTCAATCAGTTCGGTGCGGGATTTACATTGACACGGCCCGTTGAAGTTGGCCGATTGGTTCAGTTGACTGCTCCCTTGCCACATCAACTGCGCTGCTTCGATCAGCTCGAGCAGATGTATGCCGTCTGGAGTTTGGTGCGTCATATTTCGGTCATGCAAAGTGATCCAATCATCTTCCGCGCCGGCGTCGCGTTCATCGGCAAACGCCCTCCCGCCAGTTACGAGGAAGATCCTGCAACCCTCTATGATCCGTTGCCGATTAAGCTTGGACAGAGCGTCATGTGGAGTGTGACGCGACGCCCGCCGGTGAAGCAGCGTCGGGAAACACGTCTAGCGATTCCTTTGGAAGTTCTGGTGGAGACATTCGATGATGAGGGAAAACCGGGGCAGCGTGAGCACACAGTCACCGAAGCAATCAGTACCCTCGGAGCCTGTATACTATCGAGTCTCGAAGTAGAAGCCGGACGGGTCGTGAAGATCACGAGCCTGACAGATGGTGTCACCCTTTTCGGTGCGATTCGATCGCGGCAAGTTATGCCGGACGGAATCGCGCGTTTAGGTATTGAATTCATCGGCGAGCGTTGGCCTCTGGAACGCGAAGCATCATTTCTCTATCAGCAGCCTTCTCTGAATATCTCGCAACGGCCAATCTGACTCTCGTCAGCAAAAACAAACTCAAATAATTCAGCAACCGGCTTTTTTGGTTGGTTTGCCGGTCGGTGTTATCCTTGCCCAACCCTTAGCAAGCCCGACCACAGACTATGTTCAACGGCCTTAGAACTCCGCGTC
>Ga0207675_100004565_pt1 | contig 13356 bp, 11 predicted proteins | sample KBSSwiS42_FD_184305 | JGI IMG/M metagenome (GOLD analysis project Ga0207675, IMG submission 184305) | Switchgrass rhizosphere microbial communities from Kellogg Biological Station, Michigan, USA - KBS Switchgrass S4-2 (SPAdes) (version 2) | ecosystem: Host-associated > Plants > Roots >... | reverse complement strand
GCCGTTCACGTAGGTGCCGAACCGCGACTGCTTGTCGCGGATGACGCAGTTGCCGTTCTCGACGGTGATCTCGGCATGCACGCGCGAGATGTCGGCGCCCGGGAGGCGCAGATCGGTCTCGCTCCGGCGCCCGATGGTGAACAGCGACTTGTCGATGTTCACGATGCGGCGGCCGAGCGCGTCGGTGACCACGAGACGGGGAGCGGGGGCGGCCTCGGCCATGAAGAAAGGGATTATAGTCGACGGGAGAACGGCCTGAAGCAGGCCAGGAGCGACATTCTCCAGGGCACCCTCGATCCGCTCATCCTGTCACAGTCAGCGTAGCGCGAAGGCGTGAGCCGAGCGTCGGCCGCTCGCCTGAAAGGCTCGCGCTCCATCGCCTGACAGGCTCGCGCTCCATCGCCTGACAGGCTCGCGCTCCATCGCCTGGCAGGCTCGCGCTTCATCGCCTGAAAGGCTCGTGCTACGTCGACGTGAGCACCGCCATAGAAGCCACCTCATCGGGTACGTACGAAGGAACAGCCCGGAGTAAGATCGCGTCTGTCCTGTGGCCTATCCGCTGAGGCGAACGCTCAGACTCGAGGCGCCCCGGTCCTGGCAGACGCTGAATCTGGCGGAGCTCTGGGAGTACCGTGAGCTGCTGTTCTTCTTCGTGTGGCGCGACGTCAAGGTCCGCTACAAGCAGACGGTGCTCGGCGCGCTCTGGGCGGTGATTCAGCCGCTCACCACCACATTCGCCTTCGCCATCCTCTTCGGCCGTTTCGGCGGCATGTCCAAGCAGGTCGACGGTCCCTATGCGCTGCACGTCTTCGTGGGGATGCTGCCGTGGACCTTTTTCGCGAACGCCGTGATGGCCGCGTCGAACAGCCTGGTCGGCAGCGGGCACCTGATCAGCAAGGTCTACTTTCCGCGGATCATCGTCCCGGTCGCGGCCATCGCGTCGGGGCTCGTGGACTTCGCCATCTCCTTCCTCGTGCTGCTCGTCATGATGGCCAGTTACCGCGTGGCGCCGTCGGCGTCGCTGCTGGCGATGCCGCTGTTCCTGCTGGGCACCATCCTCACCGCGGCCGGCGCGGGGCTCCTGTTCGCGGCGCTGATCGTCACCTATCGCGACGTGCGCTATGTCGTCACGTTCGTGATGCAGCTCTGGCTGTTCGCGACGCCGGTCCTCTACCCCATCACGATGATTCCGCCAAAGTGGCATTTGCTCTACGCGATCAACCCGATGGCCGGGATGATCGCCGGATTTCGCGCCAGCGTGCTCGGCGGCAGCGTCCCGCCGAACGTGATCCTCGTCTCGAGCATCAGCGCCGCGCTGCTGTTTGCGGCCGCGGTCCGCTACTTCGTTCAGGTCGAACGCCGATTCGCCGATGTCATCTGACGCCATCGACGTCCACGCGCTCGGCAAGCGCTACACGATCGGGGCCACGCCAATCGGCGCGTCGACGCTGGGCGAGTCGCTGACCAACTGGGTCGCGCGCCCGTGGCGGCGCTTCCAGCATCTGGCGGGCCGCGGCGATGGCGCCGCGGACTTCTGGGCGCTCAAGGACATCACCCTCGCGGTCGGCATCGGCGAAGTGATCGGCATCGTCGGCCCGAACGGCGCCGGCAAGAGCACCCTGCTGAAAATCCTGTCGCGCATCACGTCGCCGACCGAGGGCTACGTCGACCTGCACGGCCGCGTCTCGAGCCTCCTCGAGGTCGGGACGGGCTTCCATCCCGACCTGACCGGGCGCGAGAACATCTTCCTCAACGGCGCGATTCTCGGGATGTTTCGCGCCGAGATCGTCCGCAAGCTCGACGCCATCGTCGCCTTCGCCGAGCTCGAGCAGTTCATCGACACGCCGGTGAAGCACTATTCGAGCGGGATGTACGTGCGGCTCGCGTTTTCGGTGGCGGCGCACCTCGAGCCGGAAATCCTCATCGTCGACGAGGTGCTGTCGGTCGGGGACCTGCACTTCCGCAACAAGTGCCTGGGGCGGATGCAGGACCTTCGCAGCGAAGGGCGCACCGTGCTGCTGGTGAGCCACGACCTCACGAGCGTGCGCCAGCTGTGCACGCGGGCGGTGATGCTCCAGCGCGGCCACCTGGTCGACGACGGCGACCCGGCCGAGGTGACGCGGCGCTACGAGCGGATGTATCAGGACGCTGGTGACGAACAGACCGGCGCGGCCGATCGCCCCCATCCGCCGGCGGACTATCATCTCCGCCGCGTCGAGCTGCGGAATGCGGCGGGCGCGATCGCGCGCGACTTCGACGCGGGCGAAGTCATGGAGATCCATCTGTGGTCGAGCGGACGGGCGCCCGAGAACTCCTACACCGTCGAATTCAAGCTGCTCAACGGCGACGACCAGGTGATCAGCTTCGGCGCGGCGAATCCCGTCCGCGCCACCTACTACCTCGCCGACCAGCAGCACTTCGTCTGCCGGCTGGGACCGCTGCCGCTGACCGAAGGCTCGTATGCGTTCAGCTTCACCGTGGGCGTCTGGAACAAGGCCCGGTGGGACTTCTGGCAGAAGGCGGTGCGCTTCACCATCAGCCGATGCGATCTGTTCGGCACCGGCCACGGAATCTCGAACGTCCATGACGGCGATTTTGTGATCCCGCAGGAATGGCTGGCCGGCAACTGAACCCGCCGCTGGTCTCGGTCAATATCCCCTGCTATCGCCAGCTCGAGCACGCGCGCCGGTCGGTCGACAGCATCCTCGCGCAGACGTTCGGCGATATCGAGATCACGCTGCTGGACGACGGCGCGTCGGACGAGTACCGCGACTACGCGGCATCGCTCGGCGACGCGCGGGTGCGCTATCAGCGGAACCCCGTGCGCCTCGGCGCGATGCGGAACATGTTCCAGGCCATCAACGCCGGACACGGGAAGTACTCGATGGCCTTTCACGAGGACGACCTGCTCGGCTCGCACTACCTCGCGACCGCGGTGCGGTTCCTCGAAGATCATCCCGGCTGCGGCTTCATCGGCGGCGAGCTGCGTGAATTCGCGGCCGAGCCGCCACCCGAGATGCTGGCGGCACCGGCGGATCCCCCGACGATCGTCTCGTTCGATTCCAAAACCGATTTCCTGCGCGGCGTCTTTCGCGGGGTCGAGCCGATGTTCGGGTCGATCGTCTATCGCCGGTCGGCCGTCGCCGGGCTCCGCGCCGCCCTCGACGAATTCGCCACGCTGGTCGACCGTCCGTTCCTGCTGGAGATTCTCGCGAACCGCTCGGGCGCCGTCATCCGCGATCCACTGGTCTGGTACCGGAAGCACGGCGACACCGACCGCCACCTGGCGATGAACGGCGAGCACATCCTCCGGATGTTTTCGGCCTACCGCGCGGCGTTCCCTCGGCGGTGGTCCCGGGAGGATCGGGCGCTGTTCTACGGGTACACTGGATACTGGCTGTTCACGCTGTATCACCTCGTGCCTCCCGAGGCGCGCCCGGCGCTGCGGCGGTTCGTGTTTCGTGCCTGGCGCCACGGTGTCTACGACCCGCGCTGGTCGCGCGGCTACAGCCGGAAGCGGCTGATCGCGTTGATGCTGACCGGACGATGAAGATCGCGAGATGAAGATTATCGGACTCGTCCCGGTGCGCAACGAAGCCTGGATCCTGCCTCACTCGCTGGCCTGCCTCTCCGGTTTCTGCGACGTCGTGATCGTCAGCGATCAGAACTCGGACGATGGGTCGCGCGAGATCTGCCGGACGTTTCCGAAGGTCGTCCTGCTCGAGTCCTCGGAATGCCGGATCAGCACGCAGGTGCGTTGGCACCTGCTGGATGCGGCGCGGGGTTACGACGGCGTCAACCTTCTGTGGTGCACGGATGCCGACGAGCTGATCGCGCCGCGCACCGCCCGCGCCTTCTTCGATGCGCGCGGACACACCCTGACGCCGGGGACCGTGATCGAGTGCATGTACGCCCATCTGTGGCACCGCCCCGACCGCTACCGTGAGTTCGACTGGCGGTACGGTCCGCACCTCAAGCCGCTCGCGCTCGTCGACGACCGGCGGATGGACTACGACCGATCGCGCCTGCTCTCGATCCACGAGCCCCGCGTCCCGCTCGACGGCGCGGTCGCGACGATTCAGGCGCCCGAGTTGAGGGTCCTTCACCTGCAGTGGCTGCTCGCCGAGCGCACGCAGATGCGGCAGGCCTGGTATCGGTGCCGCGAATGGCTGGACGGAAAAGCGGCTGCCGAGATCAACGAAATGTATTCGGGGACGCTGCCCGATCCACGCGCCCGTACCGCTCCGCTGCCGGCCGAATGGGCCGACGGGCTCACCTTTCCGGACCTGGCCATCGATCGTCAGCAGTCCTGGAACGAGCGCGACATCCTCGGCTGGTTCGGCGAGCGTACGCCTGCGTTCTTCGAGCCGCTCGAAATCTGGCACATCCCGGTGCTCCGCAAGGCCTTCGAGCGCTCCGCGGGGCGGCGGCCGGTGCCCGACCGTTCGTACCGGCCGTCCTGGCCGGTGCGCGCGCGACATTTCGGGAAGCGGCTGGCGGCGGCGGCGCGGCGGCGGCTGCCCCTGTGACATGGCCCGTCCTTTTCTCACGGTCCTGACCGCGCCGATCCCGACAACCCGGCGTCGCCTGACGCAGGGGATCAGGCGGCGGCTGCGGCCCGTTGTGAAGCCCGGCATCCCGCTGCCGGAGGTCTCGACGTTCCCCGGGCACTACGCTCTGGTCCGCAGCGTCGTCGAAGGCCTGCGCGCGATCGGTGCCGACTTCAATTTCAACCCTCGGCGCCTGGGCGACCTGGCGCGGGTCGTCTACGCGCCGGAAAACGCCGCCCTCCGGCAGGCGGCCGAGCTGAAGCGTCGGGGGAAAGTCGATTACCTCGTCGCCGGGCCGGTGAACGCGCTGTTCCCGGACGAATCAGACGGCGTCCTGCTGCTGCCGGAGATCGACCGCCTGATCGTGGCGTGCGACTGGGCGCGCGGCTTCTACCGTGACGCGCCGCAGCTGTTCGACAAGAGCGTGTCGTGCCCGTGCGGCGTCGATCCCGGACACTGGAAGCCGACCGGACGGCCGCGCACGAACTCCGCGGTCGTGTACTGGAAGAGCGGCGACGAGACATTCTGCGAGCAGGTGGAGCAAATCGTCCGGACGTGCGGACTGGAGCCGCGCCGTGTGCGCTCAGGCCACGGCGAGCACGGGCTTTTCACGCCAGGCGATTTCCGGCTTCTCCTCGACGAAGCCGTCGTCGGCGTGTTCCTGAGCACGTTCGAAACCCAGGGGCTGGCACTCGCCGAGGCGTGGTCGATGGATGTGCCGACGGCGGTGTGGGACCCGCGTGGGACCGCAGAATGGCGGGGACGCAGCTTTCAGGCAGGATCGTCGGCGCCGTATCTCACGCCGGCAACCGGACGCCTGTGGCAGACGTTGGACGAGCTCGAACCGGTGCTGCGCGGGATCCTCGCAGGACGATCTTCGTTTCATCCGCGGGAGTGGGTGCTCGCGCACATGACCGACGCGATACAGTCGGCGGCGCTCTACGACATCATCCGGAGCGGCTGGGCGGTCCGGCGCCGCTGATGCGGTGCCCTGCGCAAACGTGTGCCATGCCCCGTTTCAAATTGACCATCGAATACGCCGGCACCCGCTACAGCGGCTGGCAGATTCAGAAGAACGCCAGGACCATTCAGGGAGAAATCGACGGCGCCGTGCGTACGGTCACCGCCCGCAAGGATTTCGAGCTGTACGGATCGGGCCGCACCGATGCCGGCGTGCACGCCCTCGGCCAGATCGCGCACCTCGACGTGAGCACGAATCTGCCCGCCGAGACGCTGCGCCGGCGGCTGAACGACGAGCTGCCGGCCGACATCCACATCCTCGCGGCGGCGCAGGTGCCGCACCGGTTTCACGCGCGCCACGATGCGGTCGCGCGCCGCTACCTCTATCAGATTTCGCGCCGCCGGACGGCGTTCGCCAAGGCCTACGTGTGGTGGGTGCGGGAGCCGATCGACATCGAGATGATGCGCGAGGCCGGACGCGCCTTCGTGGGCATGCGCGACTTCAAGTCGTTCGCCGCCGTCGAGGACCGTGACGACGCCGGAGAGACCGCGCGCTCCACGCTGGTGCTCGTCGATCGGCTCGACTTCGTGGAAGACGGCGATCTCGTGCTGGTCGGCGTCGAAGGGTCGCACTTCCTCTGGAAGATGGTGCGGCGCATGGTCGGCGTGCTCGTGGAGATCGGCCGCGGCGGCTTGAAGCCGGACGCCGCGGCAAGGTTCCTCGCCGACGCGTCGGCCGCGCCGGCGCGCCTTACGGCGCCGCCGTCCGGGCTCTTCCTGGATCGCGTGTACTACAAGAACGACGTGCGCGACGATACTCTGCGCGCCGCGACGCCGCTGCGATAGCGTGCCGATCCGAGAACCGGACCGACGACCTTGGAACTGGTTTTCTTTGCGACCTTTGCGCGCTTTGCGTTCCTGGTCGTCTTGAGTGAGTCAACTACGGTGACAGCGGATCCCACCCCGACGGCAATCGGGCGCCGAGGACCAGCCGCACGACTTCTTCGTAGCTCGCCGCCCCCGCCTCGACCCGGTTGGCCTTGAGATACGAGTCGTAGACGCGCCATCCGGCGGCGGACACGCGCGGGTTCACGTGGCGGAGAAAGCGTTCGCGAATCGCGCGGAGATCGGCGCGCGGGCCGGGCCCAAGCCTCGCGGCTACGGACGGGCGGTCGCGCTCGGGAACCACCGCTGCCAGCTCGCGGTACAGAAACAGCCACCCGCTGTACTGCGCCGCAGGCGAGGCGCGAGCACATGCCAGCCAGCCGACGAAGTTCGCTTCGCCTTCGTCGGCGATGCCGGCGAGGTGACTCCACTCGTGCGCGACGATGAAGGGACGCTCGAAGGGCAGCAGGTCGCTCGCGATCAATGTTTCGAGGAAGAATGGATCGATCATGCCGTCCACGCCGGCGCGCAGCAAATACGCGTCGAGGATCGTCCGTTTGGGCCGGGCGGGGACGACGCGGTGCGCACGGCCGATATCGGCCAGGGCGCGATCGAGCGCGGCCGGAAGCGTCGGGTCGACCGCTCCCGAGGCGGGCGCATCTTCCTCGCGCTTCGGATCGTACAACTCGTTCGCGCGGTCGGCCGCAAGCGTCGCGGCGCGGGTCACCGCCTCTGGCGTCACCCGGGCGGCGTCGAACGGAAGCCGCTCGACGAGGCGCACGCGGCGGTAATTGAAGCCCCATAGCACCAGGAATGCGAGATAGGCCGCGGCGGCCCAGACGATGGTCCGCGCGCCGGCACGGCCCGCGGCGCGCCAGCGGTCGGCCCGCCTGAAATCCCGCACCGCCAGGCCGAGCCACACGGCCGCGGTACTGATGAGCAGTACGTCGAGCAGGGCGAACGGCAGTAGATTCGAAAACGAGGTCACCGCGGGTTGCAGGGCCGGATAGAGCCGCGCCGAGTAGAGGCGATCGACGGCTGCCGCGGAGAGCGGAACCAGCGCGGCGGCTAGCGCCACCGCGACCAGCACGGCCGGTGCACGCCAGGCGGCCGGATTGTTCGCCCATCGGTCAGCCATTCAGGTACAATTTACTGGCAAGCACTAACTGATCAATAGGTTACGGCGTAATGCACGCTTTTGCGCGCTGCTTGGGGAATTGGGCCGGGCAGGGCCGCCCTTGGGACAGGGACCTGTGCTAACATCGCCTCGTGACGCTAAATTACTTTAGTGTCATATAAAGTCGTTTATCCTGACCTCCATTTGGAGCGGCTTTCGGCCGATAAGAAAACCGAGGAGCAGTATGTCCCGTTCTCAGTCGGCGGTCATCGTCTCGCTCATCGTCGCTGCGACGTCGCTGGCGGGTGCCCGGCAGCCGAGCACGGCGGTACGCGCCGATCCGCCTGCTCCGGCGCCCGTGGCCAAGATCGCAGCCGCCAGGGTCGCGGCATTTTCGACCATCATGGGCAACGCCCTGGATTCGACCGACGGGCAACTGGCCAACGTCATGGTCCGCCTTCGCGACGCGAGGTTCGGCCGCATCGTCGAGACGCAATACACCGATCAGTCCGGCATCTTCACGTTCAAGGCAGTCGACCCGGGCAGCTACATCGTCGAGATCCTGGCGAACGATGACACCATTCTGGCGGCCAGCCAGCTGTTGAACGTCAACGCCGGCGAAACGGCGTCAACGGTCGTCAAGCTGCCGTTCAAGGTTCCACCGTTTGCGGGGATGACGGCGTCGACGCCGTCGGCCTATGCTCTGGTGCTCGAAGCGGTGGCGACCGGGATCACGGCGCTCGTGCCGACCGCACCGATCAGTCCCAACCAGTAGTAGTAGACGACCGATGGCCGAGCCAACGACTTCCACTGCTCAGAAAAACTCCCGGACCAAACCTCCGGAGTCCGCTGCATCCGGCGGCGGTGGATCCTCGACGCCCGCTGCTCCGCAGTTCGTCCCCGAAAACGACGTCCACCTGCTCGACCGTCTCGCGGTGCTGTACCGCTACCGGCGCCTCTGCGTCACGGTGTTCGTGCTGGTGACGGCGGCGATGATCATCCAGGGCTACAGCAACATCCAGATCTACGTGGCGCAGGCGCGCATCCTCATCGAGGACGAGCGGTCGACGGCGATCCCCGGCCTGCAGAACGACTCGAACACCTATTACGAAGACCCTGAACCGTACTACCAGACGCAATACAAGATTCTGAAGGGCCGCGATCTGACGCGGCGCGTGGTGAACCGGCTCCATCTCGAAAAGGTGCCGGAATTCAACGGGACGAAACCGCCGCCGCCGACGCCGATCTCGATGCTGCGCGATCTGAAGACGAAGCTGGTCGGCTACGTGAAGCGCGCGCCGGAGACGCCGGCCGAGGCGCCGAAGGTGGACGAGACGACCGACGAGTCGGCGCTGGTGGGGTCGTTCATCGGGCGCGTCGGCGTCGACCCGGTCCGCGGCAGCCATCTGGTCGACGTGACGTTCTCGGCCGAGGACCCGAAGTTCGCGGCCGAAGCGGTGAACATCCTCGTCGACGAGTACGTCAGCGAGAACCTGGAGATCAAGCTCAGGTCGACGCAGGGCATGATCGACTGGCTCACCAAGGAGCTCGAGAACCAGCAGAAGCGGGTCGAGGAAAGCGAAAAGGCGCTCGCCGAGTATCGCGAGAAGGAAAACGCGCTCTCGCTCGACGACAAGCAGAACATCGTGCTGTCGCGGCTCAATCAGCTCAACGACGCGGCGACCAGGGCGCGCACCGCGCGCGTGCAGAAGGAATCGCTCTACAACCAGGTGAAGTCGATCTCGAGCGGCACCGCCCCCGACGCCATTCCGATCATCGCGCAGAACCCGACGGTGCAGGACCGCAAGGGCAAGCTCGCCGAGCTGCAGCGCGAGAAAGTGAAGCTGCTCGAGCGCTACGGCGAGCGGCATCCCCAGGTCGTGAACATCAACGCCACGCTCAGCGACGCCCAGCGGCAGCTCGACCTCGAACTGTCGATGGCCGTCCAGTCGGTCCGCAACGAATACGAGACGGCGCTGCTCGAGGAGCGGACGCTCTCGAAGAACCTCGAAGGCGCCAAGGCCGAAGCGACCGACCTCAACCGCAAGGGGATCGGCTACGGCGTGATGGAGCGGGAAGCAAAGAGCAACCGCCAGGTCTACGAGGCGCTGCTCACGCGCGAAAAGGAATTGCGCGTCTCGGCCAACAGCCGCACCAACAACATCCGCATCGTCGATCGCGCCGAGGTGCCGAGAGCGCCGATTACGCCGGGCGGGCGGCGCACCTGGCTGATGTCGGTGATCGTCGGGCTGACGCTGTCGGTCGCGGTGGCGCTCGGCCTCGACTACATGAACGACACGATCAAGACGCCGGAAGACGTGACGCGGCGGTTGAAGCTGCCGTTCCTCGGCCTGGTGCCGGCGGTCCGCGGCGACAAGCACCCGCTCCTGGCGTCGGCGCAGGTGCCGCACGATTTCGGCGAGTCGTTCCGTTCGCTGCGCACCTCGCTGCTCTCCAAGTACCCGGACGAGGGGACCAAGATTCTGGTGATCACGAGCGCACAGCCGCTCGAAGGCAAGACGACGACGGCGGCGAACATCGCGATGGCGCTGGCCTACGGCGGCTCGCGCGTGCTGCTGATCGACGCCGACATGCGCCGGCCCGGACTGCACCGGCCGCTGCGCCTCACCAACGAGCGCGGCCTGTCGCAGGTGCTCACCGGGCAGGCGCGCGTGCGCGACGTGATTCAGCGGACGGTCGACCCGAACCTGCTCGCGATCACCGCCGGCAAGACGCCGCCCAACCCCTCGGAGCTGCTCTCGTCGGAGCGCATGAAGACGCTGCTCACGAACCTCGCGCACGGGCCGTTCAACTGGATCATCATCGACACGCCGCCGGTGCTCGCGGTCACCGACGCGGTGATTCTCGCGCCGATGGTCACCGGCGTCACCTTCGTCGTCGGCGCGGAGATGACGCGCCGCCGCCTGGCCGAGCGCGCCATCGACATCGTGATGCAGTCGCATCCCCGCTACGCCGCCGTCGTGCTGAACAAGGTCAACTTCGCGAGGAACAAGTACTACTATTCGCGGTACTACGGCCATCAGTACAAGAACTACTACGCCGAAGCGACACTCTGATGCTGCGGCTGCGGCTCTTCCGCTTCTCCTGCTGATCGGCTGGACTCTCGTCGCATTCGCCGGCTCCTACCGCTGGACGATCGTGCCCTTGTGCGCCGGCGTCGCGGTGCTCCTCGCCGTCGAGCGTCCCGCCATCGGCCGCGGCCCGTCGCGCGTGCTCGACTGGTCGCTGCTCGCCTGCCTGCTCGTCGTCGCCGCTCAACTGATTCCTCTTTCGGCGGCGGCGCGCGGCCGCCTGTCGCCCCAGGCGACCCTCATCGACAGCGCGGTGAGCCTGGACGCGACCCCACGAATCCTGCCGCGCGGGCTGTCGCTCGATGTGGAGTCGACGGCGTGGGCGCTGGCGCTCGGCGCGGCCTACATCGGCCTCTTCTGGTGCGCCCGCTCGATCTTCGCCCGCGGCGGCGTACGGACGGTGACGCGCGGCGTGACGTGGCTCGGCCTCGCGCTGACCGTGCTGGTGGCCGTGCAGCGGGTGACGTCGCCCAAGCTCCTCTACTGGTACTTCCGGCCGTTGAACGCCGGGGCGTCGCCCTACGGGCCATTCGTGAGCCGGAACGCGCTCGCCAGCTGGCTGGCGATGGCCGTGCCGCTCATCATCGGCTACGCCGTGGCGCGGCACCGATCGGATCCGCGCACCGGCATCAGCATCGCCGCACGGGCGGAGGCGATGGATTCGACGCAGCTGTGGCTTGGCGGGGCCGCCTGCGTCATGATGGGCGGCCTGTTCGCGTCGATGTCCCGCGCCGGCATCATCGGCGCCGCGGTCGGCCTCGTCGCCTTCATCGCCGTGTCGCGAACGCGGATCAAAGGGGGCCGGGGTCTGGCCTGGATCACCGTGTCGGTGGCCGCCTTGATCGTGGCCGCGTCGCTGTTTGCGAACTTCGGCGCGATGGCGATGCGGCTGCACGAGACGACCGAATCCGGTGAATGGGGACGCCGCGCGATCTGGCGCGACACCTGGCGGATGACGGAGGACTTCTGGCTCACCGGCGTGGGCGCCGGCGCGTTCCAGCGGGGCATGCTCGTTTATCAGGAAGGCTCGCGGCAGTTTTTCTTCAACCACGCCCACGACGAATATTTGCAGCTGGCGGCTGAAGGCGGTCTGCTGCTCGTCGTCCCGGCCGCGATCGCGCTGATTGCCGGCGTGGCGCTCATCGTCACCCGTCTCGCCGGCGATCGAACGCCGATCTTCTGGGTGCGGGCGGGCGCGGTCTCGGGCCTCATCGCGGTTGCCGTTCAGAGCATCTGGGACACCGGCCTCAGGACGCCGGCCAACGGGGTGCTCTTCGCGGCGATTGCCGCCATCGCGCTGCACCAGCCGCGTCCGGCACACGAGGGCCCGGCCAGACGAAGCCACTCGCGCGGGCGCGATCCAATGCCACCACGAAATCACGAAGAGAGCCGTGTTTCGACACGCTCGCGCTCTTAGATGTCCTCGGTCCTTGATCCTTCATCCGTTTTGAGCCGGTACCAGCGGAGCGCGACGTAGACGAGGGTCGCAACAACGAGCACCCGATCGAAGTGCTCCACGGCCAGCGTCGCCCAGTGCTCCGGCGCCATCCGCGGGCCGAGCCGCGTCGGCACGTCGAACATCAGCGCGGCCTGCAGGAGCACGATCGGCACCCACCGGCGCGGTGAGCCCGACCGATCGTCCACGAACCACACGAACACGAACGCCGGCAGCATCATGATCAGGTTGTTCGTGTTGTGGTAGAAGGCGAACAGCGACCACAAGCAGAAGAGGCTGGTGATGGCAAGGCCGCCGGCCGCGAGCGGGCGACGCGGGTCGCGTCTCGCCAGCCAGACGATGCCAGCGAGTACGAACGCCGATCCGGCGATCCACCACGCGTCGGCCGCCTGCGAATCGGCGGTCAGCATCATGGTCCAGCCGCGAAGGCCAGTCCGCCCGACCAGCCCGTCCGGGCCGGCATGCAGGCGCCCGAGCACGCCGTAGTACCCGGCCAGCGTCGTGAGCGGATTCTCGCCGATGCGTGCGTCGTACGCCGCCCACCCGGCGATCACGACCGCGGCCGCGGCGATCACCACCCTGGCGCGTCCGGTGACGAGCGCCCACAGCGCGATCGGGCCGGCAATGTGCGGCTTGAAGAGCGCCAGCCCCAGCGCCACGCCGCTCGCGAGACGATGCGAGTCGACGAGGCGCACCGAAAGCCACGCGAGCACCATCGACAGCGCGGTGAACTGCAGCAGCGTGCGACTGCTCGCCCAGCACAGGAACAACAGCATCGGCACGGCGGCGGCGACCGGATCGCCGCGCGAGACGAGGCGGACGGCCAGATACGCGAGGGCCGGCGCGAGCGCGAGCGCGAACGCGGTCCAGAGCGGCACGAGCCAGGGCCACGGCAGGAGCGCCATCGGCGACAACATCACGATCGCGTTCGGCGGATAGTCGGTGACCGCGTCGGCCGCTGTGTACAGCCCCTCGCCGCTCAGCCATCGGCCGCACCACTCGTACATCGCCCGGAGGTCGGAGGCGCGGGCGGGATCCCGCAGCGCGAGCGTCGCGCCGGCGGCGAGGTTTACGCAGGCGGCAGCGGCGAGCAGGAACAACGCGACGCGGCCGGTCCGGGGATTCATGCTGGAGTCTGCGAGTCTCCGCTGCACACGGACCAACGGACCTTGGAACGCAAAGCCCGCGAAGCCCGCAAAGCCATCAGAACACACCCGTTTTCTTTGCGGCCTTTGCGCGCTCTGCGTTCGACGTCGTCTGGAGATGGTGTCTGACTGTGTGCGCATAGATGCGCGC
>Ga0207675_100004564_pt1 | contig 13358 bp, 8 predicted proteins | sample KBSSwiS42_FD_184305 | JGI IMG/M metagenome (GOLD analysis project Ga0207675, IMG submission 184305) | Switchgrass rhizosphere microbial communities from Kellogg Biological Station, Michigan, USA - KBS Switchgrass S4-2 (SPAdes) (version 2) | ecosystem: Host-associated > Plants > Roots >... | reverse complement strand
GGAATGCGGCTCGGACTTTGTGAAGGGCTGTGCCGGCGGCGGCCCGCCAAGTGTGGTTCGCGCCGGGGTGTGTTCGCATCCGCCAGTGGCCAGCGCGACTGGCCAGCTGCCGCCTGGCGGCGCGCCGACCAGGCCCCCGGCTGGCCGGCGGGCTACTCCGGCCTGGTGGTTGCCAGGTCGCTGGGCAGGACCCGGTCGAGCTGGGCGCGCGAGCTGATGGCGAGCTTGGCGAAGACCTTGCCCAGGTGGTACTGGACCGTGCGGGCGCTGATGAACAACCGGCTGCCGATCTCCGGGTTCGACAGGCCGTCGCGGGCCAGCCGCGCGATCACGGCCTCCTGGGCAGTTAGCGCGTCGCCGGTCTGGACGGTGCGCTTGCGGGCGGACTCGCCGGTGGCCTCCAGCTCGCGCCGGGCCCGCTCGGCGAACGCCTCGATGCCCATCGCGTCCAGCAGGTCGTGGGCGGTGCGCAGCTGCTCGCGGGCGTCAACGCGGCGGCGCTGGCGGCGCAGCCACTCGCCGTAGAGCAGATGGGCGCGGGCGAGCTGCACGCGGACGTCGGTCCGGCCGAGGTGGGCGATCGACTCGAGGTAGTGCCGCTCGGCGGCGCCGCCCTCGCTGAGCAGGGCGCGGACGCGGGCTTCGATCCCCAGCGCCCACTCGGTGGGTGCCGCCCGCGTGCGTTCGGACAGCCACCGGAGTGCCGCTCTGACCAGTGCCTCGTCGCCGGTTCTGGACGCCGCCTCGGCCAGCTCGGGCACGACATACGGCCCATACCCGAGCTCGTCACGCTCGAAGGCTCGCCACGCGAGGTCGCGCGCCGCCTCGTGGCGACCGAGGCCGTTGTAGAGCACCGAGCTCGCGTAGTCGGCGAAGCTGACCATCCTGCCCAGACCGCGTTCGCGCGCCGCCCGCGAGGTGGCCTCGATCAGCTCCGACGCCTGTTCCTCCTGACCCTGCCAGGCCGCGAGCCCCATCGCGGCATACCCGACCTGCGGGTTCCCGGTCACCTCGGCGATCAGGCGATCCTCTTCGATGAGTCGCGCCGCCGTGGTCAACTCGCCGGCGAACAGGTGGGCCATGGCGAGGAAGTTGAGCGCGTACTGGAGATGCACGAGTGCGCCTGTGTCGCGGGCGAACTGTGCCTGGACAGCGGCCAGGGCATGCCAGGACTCGGCGTCCCAGAGCTCGAGGGCGACGATGGCGCTGGCTCTTCCACCGGCGAGCCAACGCCAGAGGCCGGCTTCGTCGTTGGTCACGTCCAGGGCGAGGCTCAACTCGAGCGCTCGAGTGAGCAGCGGTGCGGCCGTCGCGTACCCCTGCGTCAACCGCAGTGCGAACGCCTCCAGCAGGATGTCGACCGCACGCGTCGGTTCGGGACCGGGGGGCGCGGCGCGCGCGGCCTCGGCCGCCGCCACCACGCCGCCGGGGCTGCCAAGGTCGCCGGCCCAGATCGCGGCCCAGAGCGCCTCCAGGTGCGTGTCGCGGGCCAGGCCAGCGTCGAGCGGCTCCAGGCGCCTGGCCGCGCTGAGCAGCAGCCGAGCAGCGTCGCTGGGGCCTCGCTGCACCAACGCGATGAGTCCGCGTAGGTGCTCCACCTCGGCAGCCGACAGCGCGTCGAGCGGCCCAGCCTCGACCGCGACCAGCAGTCCCAGTGCCGCGTCAAGCGCGCCGGCGGCGCGCTTGACCCTCGCGGCCGCGAGCAGGCGCCGGGTACGGCGAGCGGGTCCGGGCGTCAGCATCGACGCGCGCTCCAGGAATGCGGCCGCCGCGGCCAGGCCTCCGCGCGCCTGCGCCCGGCCGGCCGAGCGCTCAAGCTCGGCGGCGACGTCCTCATCGGGCCCGGGCGTGGCCTGGGCCCGATGCCAGGCGCGGCGGTCGGGATCGATCTTCGGATCGGTGACCTGCGCCAAAGCGCGGTGGATGTCCTGCCGCACCTGCAGCGACGCCGACCGGTAGGCCGCCGAGCGCGCCAGCGGATGCCGGAACCGGACGCGGGCGCCAAATTCCACCAGGCCGGCCTCGGCTGCCGGCGTCGCCGCCTCCGTGGCGATCCCGAGCCGCTCGGCTGCCCGCCACACCCTCACCGGATCGCCGACCGGCTCGGCCGCCGCCAGCTGAAGCAGCCACCGGGTGTCGGCCGGAAGCGCGTCCAGCCGCCGCCGGAAACGCTCCTCGATCCGCCCCGCGAGCGGCATCGTGCCGGGGAGCGCGAACCCGCCCGCCAGCTCCGCCGGCGGCAAGCCCCAAGGCAGTTCCACCAGCGCCAGCGGGTTGCCGTGGGCCTCGGCAACGACCTGGTCGCGGACCCGGGCGTCCAGCGGCCCGGTCAGCACCGCGTCCAGCAGCGCACGCGCATCGGCCTCCTCCAGTCCCTGGACCGCCAGCTCCGGCAACCCCGCCAGCTCGTCACCCGGAACGCGAGCTGCGAAGACCAAGCCGACCGATTCCGCCGCCAGGCGACGCGCAACGACCCCGAGGACCTGCGCCGAGGCGGAATCGAGCCAGTGCTCGTCGTCCACCAGGCAGATCAGCGGATGCTCCTCGGCGACCTCGGCCAGCAGGCTCAGGACGGCCAGCGCGACCAGGAAGCGGTCCGGTGCCGGCCCGGGACCGAGGCCGAACGCGGTCCGCAGCGCAGCGCGCTGAGGAGCCGGGAGACGCTGGAGGCGGCCCAGCATCGGCGTGCACAACTGGTGCAACCCGGCGAACGCGAGCTCCATCTCCGACTGGACCCCGGCGGCGCGGGCCACTCGGCAGCCCGAGGCGTGCTCGACCAGGTAGTCCAGCAGGGCTGTCTTGCCAACGCCCGGTTCGCCGTGCACCACCAGGACCCGGCTCTCACCCGCGCGAGCAGCCTCGATGAGCCGGTCGAGCACCTCGCATTCGCGCCGACGGCCCCGGAGCTCCCCGGCGGGTCCCTGCAGGCGGGAGGGCCGGCGTCTGCCCGGCACCGACACTACGCCGCCCCCGCGCCGCCGCATGACCCGCGGCTCGACGCCAGGTGCTCGCCCATCTCGACAGACGCTCCGATGGGTGGTCTGGGAGGGTGTACGGGAAAGTAGCCGTTCGCCATGCCGACCTCCACAGCACCAGCGCACCGCACCTACTGTAGAGCGCCGGCGGCTCCGATACGACCCCTGATCGGAGGCAGACCGCAGCGCGCCACACGTGCCAGTTAGGCAAGGGCTGCTGGCTGCGGCTCGAAGATCACCACCGCGGTCTCGGACGACCTGAGCGCCGCAAAGGCGTCCAGCTTGGGGTCGATCTCGCGCCATCTGCCCCACAGGCGCGACCGTTCGTCTCCCTTGGCCACGCGAGCCCTCACCGGGCGTGGCCCGTCGAGGAGAACGACGCTCGCGTCGGGATGCGCCTGGAGGTTCAGCCACCAGGCCGGCTCGCCATCGGCCCAGCCGTTCATCGCCATCGCGATGAGGTTCGGCCCATCCTCGAGATAGGCGATGATCACGCTGCGCTTGCGGCCCGTGCGACGCCCCGTGGTCGTGAGGCGCAGGGTCCCCCAGCGCTTGCCCCTCGGACGCCAGAGTCCAACCCGGCCACCGGTGACGCGATACAGACCTCGATGCACCGACCACGCGAGACGGACGAACCAGCGCGGCGGAAGTCGCGGTCCTCGTTCGGCGTTGTCCGACATGGCGCGTCCTTTCCCACTCTCGGTCCAACTGGAGCCGGCGGAGCCGGACCAAGGCTGCCAGGTCGCGCTGGGCGACAAGACAGGTGTTCGCGGCAGCGGCGGCGGACGTGAAGACGGCCATCATTCCGTCGCCGGTCGTCTTGACCACCTGGCCGTTCGAGGCTGCGACGGCGGCCTGCAAGATGCTGTCGTGGCGCTCGAGGGCAGCCTTCATGGCCTGAGGGAACTGTTCCCAGAGCCGGGTGCTGCCCTCGAGGTCGGTGAACAGGAAGATCAGCGTTCCCGACGCTGGCTCAGGCTCCACCGTACCCGCCCCCGACGCCGGTCATGGTTCGCCCCAGGCGTCGGCGCGTAGGAAGCGGCTGACGGCGAAGAACCAGATAGTGGAGAGGATCGCCACCAGCAGCAAGGCCAGAAGCCACGGCGCCGGTCGCAGCCAGCCGATGATCAGGGCCGTCGCTGCGCCTCCGCAAAGCGCCAGGCGAAGGGGGCGGAACACCACCGACAGCTGCTCGGCGTCGGCCAGCGCCTGCTCGGTGAGGACCAGGGCGAGCAGGCCCGTGGCGACGGCACCGGCCAGCAGCCAGCTCGTGCTCGCCGGCGTGCTTGCGTCATGGGCATGTCCGATCAGGCTGACCATCCCGGCACCCGCCGCCGTGATCGCCAGCGTGATGGGGAGATGGCTCGTCACCCAGTTCGCCAGCGCGACACGGTTGGCTCTGGGCAGCCGGCTTCCCACCAGATCGAAGTAGATCCACCAGAAGCCGAAGCCCATCGACAGCGCCAGCATCCCGGTGACGATCGTCCTGGCATCATGCTCGGCCACCGACAGGCCGTCCACGACACCGATCACGACCTCGCCGAGGACGATGATGGTGAACAGTCCGAAGCGCTCGACCAGCGAGTCGGTGGGGGTCAGGCCCAGGCCGGCGCGGGACCTCCGGGCGGCCAACGCGATGCCGACGATCCAGGCGACGCCAAGGCCGGCCCAGACGAGAAGTCGTGGGGTGGCCGTGAGGAGGGCGCTGGCCCCGATCACCGCCACCGACACCCCCGTGCCGACCACATAGCCCCCCGCGAGCGCCAGGAACTCGGTGTGGTCCCGACGACGGTCCTGACGCCAGACGGTGGACCACAGCCAGGTCTGGAGGAGCTGGTAGGTCGCGTACACCATGGCGAAGCCCCGGCCCCCGCCGTTCGCGGCATCGGCGGTGAACACCGCCAGCAGGACGAGAATGCCCATCTGGACGAAGACGATGCTGCGCGTCCGCCCGTCCTCACGGCCATGGAGCTCCAGGTACAGCGACCCGTTGATCCACGCGATCCAGATCAGGGCGAAGACAACGGCGAACTCGGCCACCCCGCGGACCGAGAGATGCCCTGCCAGGTGGTGGGACGCCTGGCCGAGCACGGCCACGTACACCAGGTCGTAGAACAGCTCCAGGTTGCTGACCTGGCGGTCGGCGATGATCTCGCCGTGGGCTCGTGGCGGCCGCCAGAACCACCGCTTGAAGCGGCCGTGGGTCTCGCTGGTCATGGCATCAGTAGACCATCTCGCCCTAGAGCCGGGATGCTCGACGTCGACCTGGACCGCACCAGACGGAGCGAGCCTGCTCCGGTCGCCGCCACAGCACCGCCCGGACTTCCGCCGCGAAAGCGGTAGACCGTGCGTGGCGTCAAGGATCCGTCAAGAACGGCGCGGGCGGCGTCAAGGCTTCGTAAAGAACCCTTCACCCCGCCTGCGCGGCGGCGTACATACCTGAGTCGACATGCACGCCTGCACTGTTCCCGGTGGCAGGCACACGGGAGAGGCGAGGAGCGGTATGGACGCGGTTGCGATCGTTCTTGCCCTGGCGGTCTTTGCGCTGATGTTCGGCCTGATTAGGGCGATGGATCGGATATGAGCGGCGCGGACGTCTTCGGGCTGGTGATCTCGCTGGTGGTGTTCTGCTATCTGGTCTATGCGCTGTTGCGCGGGGAGCGGCTGTAGATGACCTGGCAAGGTTGGTTCCAGATCGTGATCTATGTGGCCGTGCTGACCGCGCTGACACCGCTGTTGGGCGGCTACATGGCGCGGGTCTACATGGGCCACCGAGTGGTGCTCGAGCGGGCGCTGGGACCGGTGGAGCGCGGGTTCTACCGAGCCGTGCGTACCGACCCGTCGCACGAGCAGGACTGGAAGCAGTATGGGCGGACGGTGCTGGTGTTCTCGGCGCTGTTCTGGCTGGTCCTGTACGCCATCCTGCGGCTCCAGGGGGTGCTGCCCTTCAATCCGCTGCGGTTCGGCGGGGCGCCGTGGGACGTCACCTTCAACACGACCTCGTCGTTCATCACCAATACGAACTGGCAGTACTACGGCGGCGAGACGACCATGTCGTACCTCTCCCAGATGGCCGGGCTGGCCGTGCAGAACTTCGTCTCCGCTGCGGTCGGCATGGCGGTCCTCGCCGCGGTCATCCGGGGGTTCGCGCGCCGGGAGACGAACAAGCTAGGGAACTTCTGGGTCGATCTGACCCGGTCGCTGCTGTACATCCTGCTGCCGCTGTCGATCATCGGGACGCTGGTACTGGTCTCCCAAGGCGTGGTCCAGACCCTTACCGGCTCGGTCAGCCTCACCACCCTCCACGGCTTCGAGCAGGTGCTGGCGCTGGGGCCGGTCGCCTCCCAGATCGCCATCAAGCAGCTCGGCACCAACGGCGGCGGGTTCTTCAACGTCAACTCGGCCTTCCCGTTCGAGAACGCCACCACCTTCTCCAACTTCGTCCAGCTGTTGTTCATCCTGCTGATCCCGGCGGCGGCGACCTACCAGTACGGCAGGATGATCGGGCGGGTCCGCCAGGGCTGGGCGCTGTACATCGCCATGATGGTGATGCTCGCGATCGGGATCGGCAACGCCTACTACCAGGAGGCCAAGGCCACCCCCGCGCTGACCGCCGCCGGCGTGCACGCCACGGCCGGCAGCGGCTCCACCGGCGGCAACCTGAGCGAGAAGGAGCAACGGTTCGGTATCGCCAACTCCGCGCTGTGGTCGACGGCCACCACGGATGCGTCCAATGGCTCGGTGAACGCCGCGCAGGAGGCCTACAGCGGCTTCGGCGGGATGACGCCGCTGGTCAACATGATGACCGGCGAGGTCATCTTCGGCGGGGTCGGCTCGGGCCTGTACGGCATGCTGCTGGTGGTGCTGCTGACGGTGTTCCTCGCGGGCCTCATGGTGGGCCGAACCCCGGAGTATCTCGGCAAGAAGATCCAGGCCCGCGAGGTCAAGCTGGTGGCGATCGGCGCGCTGTACATGCCGGTGGTGGTGCTGATCGCTGCGGCACTGGCGATCGCCACGCCGGCCGGGAAGAAGTCGATCTATGACGCCGGGCCGCAGGGGTTCTCGGAGACCGTCTACGCCTACACCTCCCAGACCAACAACAACGGCTCGGCGTTTGCCGGCTACACCGGGTTCGTGCAGCCCAACGCGCCCGGCAACCAGGGCGCGACCGGGGTCCCGTTCGCCGACCTGCTCGGCGGCCTGTGCATGCTGCTCGGGCGCTTCATCCCGCTGCTGGCCGCGCTGGCGGTGGCCGGGTCGTTGGCGGCCAAGCGACCAGCGCCAGCCGGGCCGGGAACGTTCAGGACCGACTCGCCCATCTTCCTGGTGCTGCTCGTCGGCGTGATCGTGATCGTGGCCGCCCTCAGTTTCCTGCCGGCGCTCGCGCTCGGCCCGATCGTGCAGGGCCTCAGCAATCAACTCTTCTAGCCAAGCCCGCGGAGGCAGCAGTGCGCAGAGACATCGTCGGATCGGTCGTCGCCATTGTGGTGCTGACCATCGGCCTCGGCCTGGTCTACCCACTCGTGATGACCGGCGTGGCCCAGGTCGCCTTCAATGACCAGGCCAACGGCAGCCAGGTCGAGCGTGACGGCAAGGTGGTCGGCTCGCAGCTGATCGGCCAGGACTTCCGCAAGCCGGTGCTGGACGCCAGCGGCCAGCCGAAGATGGACGAGGACGGCGAGCCGGTGCTCGAGGCCGACCCGGCCTGGTTCCAGAGCCGCCCCTCGCAGAGCGGCTACTCGGCCAACGTCACGTTCTTCGCCAATCTCGGCCCCAACCAGAAGGACCTCGCCGACCAGGTCAAGGCGAACCTGGACAGCTACCTGGCGTTGGAGCGGCCCTTCACGCCAGGGCTGACCGCCGATGGGGTGCCGGTCGACGCCGTCACCGACTCCGCCTCGGGGGTCGACCCGCACATCTCGGCCGCGAACGCCCGCATCCAGGCCAACCGCATCGCCGCGGTGCGCAAGGCGCCACTAGACCGGGTGCTGGCGCTGATCCGCCAGCAGACCGACGCGCGTGCGCTGGGAGTGCTCGGCGAGCCGGGCGTGAACGTGCTCGGCCTGAACCTCGCCGTTGACAAGGAGTTCCCACTGCGATGACCACAACCATCCAACCCGAGCAGGCGCCGCGGTCTGCGGCGTCGGCACCCCGGTCGATCTTCGAGCCGGCAATCCTGCGCGCCGCTATCTGGCCGAGCTTCGCCAAGCTGGACCCGCGTGTGCAGATCCGCAACCCGGTGATGTTCGTGGTGGAGATCGGCGCGGCCATCACCACCGTGGCCTGGCTGATCCAGGCGTTCGGGGGCGGCCCGCTGGGCGGCGGCAACGAGCCCTGGTGGTTCACCTTCACGGTCAGCGTCTGGCTGTGGCTGACAGTGGTGTTCGCCAACTTCGCCGAGGCACTCGCCGAGGGTCGTGGCAAGGCCCAGGCGGCCGCGCTGCGGTCTTTGCGCACCGACACCACCGCCCGGCTGCTGGACGGCGGCCAGCGGCGCGCGTCCGAGCTCCGTCGCGGGGACGTGGTCGTGGTCGAGGCCGGCGAGATGATCCCCAGCGACGGGACGGTCGTCGACGGCATCGCCTCGGTCGACGAGTCGGCCATCACCGGTGAGTCCGCGCCGGTGATCCGCGAGGCGGGCGGCGACCGCAGCGCGGTCACGGGCGGCACGCAGGTGCTGTCGGACCGGATCGTGGTCGAGATCACCGCCGAGCCGGGCAAGAGCTTCCTGGACCGCATGATCGCCCTGGTCGAGGGCGCCGACCGGCGCAAGACCCCGAACGAGATCGCGCTGAACATCCTGCTGGCCGCGATGACCGCGGTGTTCCTGGTGATCGTGGTGTCGCTGCGGCCGTTCGCGCTGTTCGCCCAGACCGCCGCGTCCACGACCACGCTGATCGCGCTGCTGGTGGCCCTCATCCCGACCACCATCGGGGCGCTGCTGTCGGCCATCGGGATCGCCGGCATGGATCGGCTGGTGCGCCGCAACGTGCTCGCCATGTCCGGCCGGGCGGTGGAGGCGTCCGGCGACGTCGACGTGCTGCTCCTGGACAAGACCGGCACCATTACCTTCGGCAACCGCCAGGCGACCGAGTTCCTGCCCCTCCCTGGCGTGCAGGTCGATGAGCTGGCCGACGCGGCGCAGCTCTCTTCGCTGTTGGATGAGACGCCAGAGGGCCGCTCGATCGTGGTACTGGCGAAGGAGCGGTACGGCCTGCGCGGTCGCGAGCTGCTGGACCGTAAGGCGGAGTTCATCCCCTTCAGCGCCACCACCCGCATGTCGGGTGCCGACCTGAACGGCCGCCGCATCCGCAAGGGCGCCACCGACGCGGTGGTCGACTGGGTCACCGCCCAGGGCGGCACCGTGCCCGACCAGCTGGAGCCGATGGTGGAGGAGATCGCCCGCAGCGGCGGCACCCCGCTGGTGGTCGCCGACGGCGTCCGCGCGCTGGGCGTGGTACACCTCAAGGACATCGTCAAGGGCGGAATCCGCGAGCGCTTCGACGAGCTGCGCCGCATGGGCATCAAGACGATCATGATCACCGGCGACAACCGGCTGACCGCGGCGACGATCGCCGACGAGGCCGGGGTGGATGGCTTCCTGGCCGAGGCGACCCCGGAGGCCAAGCTCGACCTGATCAAGGAGCAGCAGGCCGACGGGCGGATGGTTGCCATGACCGGCGACGGGACCAACGACGCGCCTGCCCTCGCCCAGGCCGACGTCGGGGTGACGATGAACACCGGCACCCAGGCCGCCCGCGAAGCCGGGAACATGATCGATCTGGACTCCAATCCGACCAAGCTGATCGAGATCGTCGAGGTCGGCAAGCAGCTGCTGATCACCCGGGGCGCGCTGACCACCTTCTCGATCGCCAACGACGTCGCCAAGTACTTCGCCATCCTGCCGGCGATGTTCGCCGCCACCTACGCGGTCGCCGGCGACCCCACCGGCCCGCTGGACCAGCTCAACATCATGCGGCTGGGCACCCCGCTGTCGGCGATCATGAGCGCGGTCATCTTCAACGCGCTGATCATCCCGCTGCTGATCCCCCTCGCCCTGCGCGGGGTGCACTACCGCCCCGTCGGCGCGAACGCCCTCCTGCGCCGCAACGTGTGGCTGTACGGGTTCGGCGGCATCATCGCCCCCTTCATCGGTATCAAGCTGGTCGACCTCGTCATCCACAACCTCCTGGGCGCCTGACCGTGACCACCCGCGGGACCCTGCGCGTGTACCTCGGGATGGCCCCCGGGGCCGGCAAGACCTACGCCATGCTGGGCGAGGGGCAGCGGCGCAAGGCCCGCGGCAGTGACGTCGTCGTCGCCTATGTCGAGACCTACGGTCGGCTGAAGACCGAGGAGATGCTCCGCGGCCTCGAGGTCGTCCCGCGACGCACCATCACCTACCGCGGGGCGACCTTCACCGAGATGGACCTCGACGCCGTCCTCGCCCGCCGGCCGCAGGTGGCGCTCGTCGACGAGCTCGCCCACAGCAACATCCCCGGCTCCAAGCACGACAAGCGCTGGCAGGACGTCGAGGAGCTGCTCGACGCCGGCATCACCGTGATCAGCACCGTCAACGTCCAGCACCTGGAGTCGCTCAACGACGTGGTCGAGCGCATCACGGGCGTCAAGCAACGCGAGAGGATCCCCGACGAGGTGGTCCGCCGCGCCACCCAGATCGAACTTGTCGACATCACCCCGGAGGCCCTGCGCCGCCGCATGGCGCACGGCAACATCTACCCTGCTGAGAAGATCGACGCCGCACTGACGAACTACTTCCGCACCGGCAACCTGACCGCCCTCCGCGAGCTCGCGCTGCTGTGGGTTATCGAGCGGGTGGACGAAGGCCTTCAGCGCTACCGTAACGAGCACGGCATCACCCAACCATGGGAAGCACGCGAGCGCATCGTGGTCGCGCTGACCGGTGGCCCGGAGGGCGAGACGCTGATCCGCCGGGCGGCCCGGGTCGCCGCCCGAACCTCCGGGGCGCAGCTGCTCGCCGTCCACGCCGCCAGCAGCGACGAGCTGACTGGCGCCGACCCGGCCGAGCTGGCCCGCCAGCGAACCCTGATCGAATCGCTCGGTGGCAGCTACCACCAGGTCGTCGGCGACGACGTCGCACGGACGCTGCTGGAATTCGCCCGCGCCAAGAACGCCACCCAGATCATCCTCGGCGCCAGCCGCCGCGGCCGGCTGGAGACCTTCCTGGCCGGCGAGGGGATCGGCGCGACCATCACCCGGCTGTCGGGACCGATCGACGTGCACATGGTCACCCACCAGGAGGCCAGCGGCCACCACGGGCCTCGGCTGCCGAAGCTGCTGGGCAGCGGACTCACCACGCGCCGCCGGCTCCAGGGCGCCGTGGTCGCCGCCATCGGGCTGCCCTTGCTCACCATGGTCCTGACGGGGCTGCAGGCCGGGCTGAACCTGTCGAGCGAGATCCTGCTCTACCTGCTCCTGGTGGTCGGGGTCGCCCTCGTCGGCGGCTTCTACCCGGCGCTGGCCGCCGCCGTCGCCGCCAGCCTGCTCCTCAACTGGTACTTCACGCCGCCGGTGGGCACCTTCACCATCGCTGAGCGGAACAACGTGCTCGCGCTCCTGGTCTTCGTCGTCGTCGCCGCTGCCGTCAGCGCTGTCGTGGAGCGGGCCGCCCGCCGAACCCGGGAGGCGGCCCGGGCGGCCGCGGAGGCGGCCACGCTCGCCACCCTGGCCGGCAGCGTGCTGCAGGGCGCGAACCCGCTGGCCGCCTTGCTCGACCAGCTCCGGGAGACGTTCGGGCTGGCCACGGTGAGCCTGCTCGAACGCCCGACCGGCCAGCTCGACGACACCGGCTGGCAGGTCGCCGCCGCGGTCGGGCAGGCCCCCCCGGCCACGCCCGGCGAGGCCGACGTGCAGGTGCCGGTCAGCGAGACCGTGACCCTGGCCGCCACCGGGCCTGCCCCCCGTCCAGAGGACCTCCGGGTGCTGAGCGCGTTCGCGGCGCAGGCGGCCACGGCGTTGGAACACCAGCGGCTCACTCAGCAGGCCGAACAGGGACAGGGCGCGGTCGAGGCCGACCGCATGCGCACCGCCCTGCTTGCCGCCGTCAGCCACGACCTGCGCAGCCCGCTCGCCTCAGCCAAGGCGGCGGTCGGCAGCCTCCGCAGCCACGAGGTCACCTGGACACCGCACGACCGCGACGAGCTGTTGGCCACCGCCGACGAGTCCCTGGACCGGCTGATCCGGCTGGTGGAGAACCTGCTTGATCTGAGCCGGCTGCAGGCAGGAGCGCTCAGCGTGTTCGTCCGGCCAGTCGCGCTCGATGAGATCATCCCACTCGCCCTGGACGACCTCGGGCCCGGGGGCCACGACGTCGCGATCCGGCTCCCCGAGGACCTGCCTGACTGCCTGGCCGACGCCGCCCTCCTGGAACGGGTCGTCGCCAACCTCATCGCCAACGCGCTTCGGCACAGCCCGCCCGGCAACCCGCCGCTCCTGAGCGCCAGCACGCTGGGCGACCGGATCGAACTTCACGTCGTGGACCATGGACCCGGCATCGCGCCCGAGCACCGAGACCAGATGTTCGCTCCGTTCCAACGCCTCGGCGACACCGACAACACCACCGGCGTCGGGCTCGGACTCGCCCTGTCCCGCGGCCTGACCGAAGCGATGGGTGGAAGCCTGACACCCCAGGAGACGCCGGGTGGAGGGCTCACCATGATCGTCAGCCTGCCGAGCGGGGGGAAGCACCCACCTGCGCCGTCACTGCCAACGACGCCCTCCCAGGTCGCGCCATGACCCGCGTGCTGGTCGTTGACGACGAACCCCAGATTCTGCGCGCCCTGCGGATCAACCTGGCCGCCCGCTCCTACGACGTCGTCACCGCCGCCGACGGCCACGCGGCGCTTGCCGCGGCCGCCAAGGCGGTGCCGGACATCGTGGTGCTCGACCTGGGACTTCCCGACATGGACGGCATCGACGTCATCCGGGGGCTGCGAGGCTGGACCGCGGTCCCCATCATCATCCTGTCCGGGCGCAGCCAGAGCGCCGCCAAGGTCGACGCCCTCGACGCCGGCGCCGACGACTACGTCACCAAGCCGTTCAGTATCGACGAGCTACTGGCCCGCCTGCGGGCGGTCACCCGCCGTGTGCCAGCCGGCGACGAGGCACCCTGCGTCCGGATCGGCGATTACCTGGTCGACCTGCAAGCCCATCGCGTCACCAGCGCCGCGGCCACCGACGGCCTGCGCCCGCCGGCCGATCTGCGCCTGACACCGACCGAATGGCAACTACTCGAGCAGCTAGTCAGGAATCCCGGCAAGCTGGTCAGCCAGCGAGAGCTGCTGCTGAGGATCTGGGGGCCGAAATACGTCGACGAGACCCACTACCTCCGTCAGTACATGG
>Ga0207675_100004563_pt1 | contig 13359 bp, 10 predicted proteins | sample KBSSwiS42_FD_184305 | JGI IMG/M metagenome (GOLD analysis project Ga0207675, IMG submission 184305) | Switchgrass rhizosphere microbial communities from Kellogg Biological Station, Michigan, USA - KBS Switchgrass S4-2 (SPAdes) (version 2) | ecosystem: Host-associated > Plants > Roots >... | reverse complement strand
CCAGGCCCTCGCGGACCGCCTTGCGGAGCCCGTCGGTGTCCAGCTCGGCCGCCGGGGCGTCGAGGACCAGCTGCCGGTGCTTGTACGACCCGACCCGGGCCCTGGCCGCGGCCAGGGCGTCGAGGGGGACGGTCAGCGGGGCCCGGTTGCGGTCGTCGACCAGGGCCACCCCCGCCCGCTCGTCGATGCCGTAGACCGTCACCGGGGGGCCGCCGAAGCCCTCCAGCCAGGCCGGCAGGTGACGGTAGCCGAGGAGCTGCTGGTCGGCCCAGGCGATCACCGGGACGCCCTGCCCGACGGCGGCCCGTAGCTCCTGGTCGGCCCGGCGGGGCGAGCTGGTCTCGTGCATGCCCGCCGGGACGCCCAGGCGGGCGCAGACCTTCAGCGCCCAGCGGTCCGGGTACTGCCAGGAGTTGCGGAACCCGAGGACCAGCGAGCGCTGGTCGTGGGCCTTGAACTCCCAGAGGATGTAGCCGGCCCCGAGCCCGCCGCCGACGCCGAGGACCATGGCCTCGGACAGGGGCCGGCCGGTGTCGGGGTCGAGCAGGCCGCGGTTGGCCAGCACCCCGGTGATCGCGTGGGTGTCGGGGTGGGCGCCGCCCAGCAGGAGGTACTCGGAGGCCGGGAGGGCGTTGAGGACGTGGCGCCGGGCGGTGGTGTAGCTCTCCCCCGTCCTGGCCATGCGGGCGCGAACACGTTCCTTCAGGTGCTTGTGCGCGGTCATGACGCTCCATTCGCGGCAGAGCGGCCGGGTCCCACGCTCCCATGCCACTCCGCCAGGCGATGGAGTTCGACCAGCGCCAGACAGTCCCGAGGACAGCCATCCCCTTCGCCCCCGCAGGGCCGGATCGCGTGGAGACCCGGTCAGGGGGTCGGGCGTGAGGACCCGCCGGTCCGGACTGTACCACCCGGGGGGGACGAGAGCAGCCGGTGAGTCTGGTCGACGTCGGCCTTGATCTGGGCGATCAGCTCGTCGAGGTCGGCGAAGGTGGCCTGGCCGCGGAGGTGGTGGGCGAAGCTGACCGAGACCCGGTGGCCGTACAGATCGTCGTCGAAGTCGAGCACGTGGGCCTCGACCCGCCGGTCGGTCCCGAACTGGGGGTTGGTGCCGACGCTGATCGCCGCCGGGCGGGCTACCCCCCGATCGACCAGGGCACCCCCTTGGAGTTCCCCGGACCCCTCCGGCCGATCGACCAGGGCACCCCCTTGGGGTTCCCCGGACCCCTCCGGCCGATCGACCAGGGCACCCCCCTGGGGTCCCCCGGACCCATCCGGGCCGGCATCGGTGAGGTGGCCGGCGTAGACGCCGTCGGCGGGGATGGCGATGCCGGCGGCGATGTCGAGGTTGGCGGTGGGGATGCCGAGCAGGGGGCGGCCGCGGCCGTCGCCGGCGACCACCACGCCCTCGACGGCATGGGGGCGGCCGAGGGAGGCGGCCGCGGCGGCCACGTCCCCGGCGGCCAGCTCGGCCCGGACCCGGGTGGAGGACACCACCTCGTCGCCGGCGGTCTGCAGGGGGACGGCCACCACCTCGATCCCGCGGGGCCGGCCGAGACCGGCGAGCAGGGCCGGGTCGCCGGCCGCCTTGTGGCCGAAGCGGAAGTTCTCGCCGACCACCACCGCCCTGGCGGCCAGGCCGTCGAACAGGACCTGGGTGGCGAACGCCTCGGCACCGACCTCCGACAGCTCGCGGGTGAACTCGAGCACCAGCACGACCTGCATGCCGGCGTCGCCGAGCAGCTCGACCTTGCGGTCGAGGGTGGTGAGCAGGGGCGGCTCGCTCCCGGGGCGAAGGACGGCCAGCGGGTGCCGGTCGAAGGTGACCGCGGCCGCCGGGACCCGGCGGGCGGCCGCCTCGGCGGCCACCCGGTCCAGCAGGGCCCGGTGGCCGCGGTGGACCCCGTCGAACATGCCGACGGTGACCACGGCGCCGCCCAGGTCGGCGGGGAGGGCGGCCAGCCCGTCGAGGCGGCGGGGAGCTCCCGGGGAGCGCGGCGGCGACCCGTCGGGCTGGGTCACGCCAGCACCACCCTGGGGCGGGCGCGGCCGGCGCTGTCCTGGATGACGGCGACCAGGCGCCCGTCAGGGCCGACGGCGGCCACCGGGTCGCCATGGCCGGTCGGGTCGAGCGCGCGGCCGTTGGCCAGGGCGGACGCCTCGGCCGGGGTCAGGGCCCGGGTCGCCGTCGAGGCCATCGCCGCCGCCGGGTCGAGCACGGCCGCCTCCAGTCTCCCCGGCTCGGCCAGCTCCTCCAGGGTGTGGGCGTCCGCCTCGGCGAACCGGCCGACGGCCGTGCGGCGCAGGCTGGCCAGGTGGGCCAGCGTGCCAAGGGACCGGCCGAGGTCGGCGGCCAGCGACCGGACGTAGGTGCCGCCCGAGCAGACCACCGAGATGGTGGCCACCGGCCGCTCCCCGTGGACGAGCCCGAGCAGCTCCAGGTCGTGGATGACGATCGGGCGGGGGGGCCGCTCGACCTCCTCGCCCCGGCGGGCCTTGGCGTACAGGCGTTCCCCGCCCACCTTGATCGCCGACACCATCGGCGGGACCTGCTCCTGGGGGCCGAGGAAGCCGGCCATGGCGGCCCGTAGGCGCTCGGTGTCGACCCCGTCGGCGGCGGCGGTGGCGGTGACCGTGCCAGCGGCGTCCAGGGTGTCGGTCTCGGCCCCGAAGGCGACCTCGGCCAGGTAGCGCTTGGGCTCGGTGGGCAGGAACGGCAGCAGCCGGGTGGCCCGGCCGAGGGCCATGACCAGGACCCCGGTGGCGGGCGGGTCGAGGGTGCCGCCGTGGCCGACCCGGCGCTGGCCGGCCAGGCGGCGCACCCGGGCGACGACGTCGTGGGAGGTCAGCCCCGCCGGCTTGTCGCAGACGAGCACCCCGTCCACCGCGGCGCCAGCCTCCTACCCGACCGGGGCTCTGGCCGGGGCGCCGGTCAGCTCGGCGACCAGGGCGGCCATCGCCGCCTCGGCGTCCAGCTCGGCCGTGTAGCCGGCGGCGTACTTGTGCCCGCCGCCGCCGAAGCGGGTGGCCATCTTGCCGACATCGGTGGCCCCCTTGGAGCGCAGCGAGACCTTGTAGCCGCCCTCAGGCTGCTGCTTGAGCACGGCGGCCACGTCGCTGGCGGCGTCGGTGCGGACCAGGTCGATCAGGCCCTCGGTCTCGTCCATGTCGATCCCGTGGGCGGCCAGGTCGGCCTGGTCGACCCTGGTCCAGACCAGCGAGGCCTTGGGGACCTGGGCGACCCGGCCGAGCGCGTCGGCGACCAGCCGCAGGTAGCCGATGTTGTTGGTCTCGAACACGGCCTTGGCCACCTCGTACTGCTGGACCCCGGCGGCCAGCAGCTCGGCCGCCAGCAGGTGGGTGTCGGGGGAGGTCGCCTGGTACTGGAAGCGCCCGGTGTCGGTGACCAGCCCGGTGTAGAGGGCGGTGGCGATCTCGGTGTCGAGGGGCAGGCCGAGGCGGCGGAGCAGCTCGCGGCAGAGCACGGCGCTGGCCGGCGAGGCGGCGTCGATCAGGTTGACGTCGCCGAAGCGGGTGTTGGAGGCGTGATGGTCGACGACCAACGTGCGGGCCGCCCCCCGGAAGGCGTCGACCAGGGTGCCGAGGCGGTCCAGGGAGCCGGCGTCGAAGCAGACGAACAGGTCGGCGTCCTTGGGCACCTGGCTCGGCGGGACCAGCCGGTCGAGGTCGGCCAGGAAGCGGTAGTGGGGGGCGACCACGAACGGCTCCGAGAAGCTCACCACCGCCTCGCGGCCGGCGTTGGCCAGGGCCCGGTGCAGGGCCAGGGCCGACCCGAGGGCGTCGCCGTCGGGATGGATGTGGCAGGAGATCACCGCCACGTCCGCCTCGGCGATCGCGTCGGTGGCCGCCTGCCAGTCCTGCTCCGAGATGCTCACGCGCCTGACCCCTCCTGCTCCGACCCCGGCGATTGGTTCACCGGGTCACCCCGCGGGGGTTCCCCGGGCCCCTCCAGCTCGGCCAGCAACCGGTCGATCCGCGCACCCTGGCCGGGCACGGTGTCGGGAACGAATTCTAGCGTCGGCGCGTGACGCAGCCGCAGCTGCGAGGCCACGAAGGTCCTGGCCTGGACGGCCGCCGAGGCCACCCAGGCCTCGGTCTCGGCCCGCGCCTGGTCGTCGCCGAGCACGGTGAAGAAGACGCTGGCGTGGTGCAGGTCATCGGTGACGCGCACGTCGGTGACGGTCACCAGCGCGCCCGGCTGATCGGCCTGCTCGGCCTCCATCCATTCGCCGACCAGCCGCCGTATCGTCTCGGCCAGTCGGCGGGCTCTGGGGTAGCTGGGCTTTGCCATGGGAGCTCAGTCCTCGGGTCCGTACATGGTCACGTCGCTGGCCAGCAGCTCGACGCCGGGCGTGCGCTCGGTCTCCCGCTCGGCCGCAACCAGCACCCTCCGGGCGTGGAAGCCCTCGCCGGCCACGGTGGCCACCGCCAGGGTGGCCCGCTGGCGCAGGTCCTGGTGGTCGACCTCGGCGACCGCGCAGTTGAGCTTTCGCAGCGCGGCCGCCAGGCCTTTGACGACCGAGCGCTTGTCCTTCAGCGACGTGGCGTCGGGCAGGCGCAGGTCGAGTCGGAGCAGGGCGACGAACATGGCAGGAGGATGGCCCGGGGACCGGGCGCCAAACGCCGGGGCCCCGGGCCGTCGGGTTACCGTGGGATCTCGACCATCTCGTAGGCCTCGATCTGGTCGGCCTCGTGGATGTCCTGGAAGTTGTCCAGGCCGATGCCGCACTCGTAGCCGGCCGCGACCGTGCGGGCGTCGTCCTTGAAGCGGCGCAGCGAGCCGATGCGCCCGTCGTAGACGACCACGCCGTCGCGGACCAGCCGGGCCTTGGACCCCCGGGTGATCTCACCCGAGGTGACGTACGACCCGGCGACCACGCCGATCCGCGGCACCCGGAAGGTCTGGCGGACCTCGGCGGTGCCGGTCTGGCGCTCCTCGAACTCGGGGGCGAGCAGGCCCTTGAGGGCCTTCTCGATGTCCTCCACCACCTGGTAGATGACCGAGTAGAGGCGGATGTCGACGCCCTCGCGGTTGGCAAGGTCGCGCGCCGCCGGGGTGGGCCGCACCGAGAAGCCGATGATGATCGCCCCGGCCACCGCGGCCAGGCTGACGTCGTCCTCGGTGATGGCGCCGGCCGCCTTGTGGAGCACCCGCAGCCGGACCTCGGGGATCTCGATCCGGCCCAGCGCGTCGTCGATGGCCTCGACCGAGCCCATCACGTCGGCCTTGATGATCAGCGGCAGCTCCTGGAGCTGGCCCTCGCGGATCCTGGCGAACAGGTCCTCCAGGCGTGGGGCCCGGCTGGTGGCGATGGCCGCCTGACGCTGGCGGGCCTCCCTGGTCTGGGAGATCCCGCGGGCGATGCGCTCGTCGGTGACCGCCCTGACCTCGTCGCCGGCGCTCGGCGGGGCCGAGAGGCCGATGACCACCACCGGCTGGGCCGGGACGGCGGCCTCGACCTCCTTGCCGTTCTCGTCGAACATGGCCCGGACCCGCCCGAAGGCGGTCCCGGCGGCCACCGCGTCCCCGACGTGCAGGGTGCCCCGGCGGACCAGGATGGTCGCCACCGGGCCGCGGCCCTTGTCCAGGTGGGCCTCGATGACCGAGCCCTGGGCGCGCCGGTCGGGGTTGGCCTTGAGGTTCAGCTCGACGTCGGCGACCAGCAGGATGGTCTCGACAAGGGTGTCGAGGTTCTGCTGGGTCTTGGCCGACACGTCCACGAACTGGGTCTTGCCGCCGTACTCCTCCGCCACCAGGTCGTACTCGGTCAGCTGCTGGCGGACCTTGGCCGGGTTGGCGTCCTCCTTGTCGACCTTGTTCACCGCCACCACGATCGGCACCCCGGCCGCCTTGGCGTGGTTGATCGCCTCAACGGTCTGGGGCATGACCCCGTCGTCGGCGGCGACCACCAGCACGGCCACGTCGGTGACGGCCGCGCCCCGAGCGCGCATGGCGGTGAACGCCTCGTGGCCCGGGGTGTCGATGAAGGTCACCAGCCGGCCGTCGGCGCCCGCCCTGACCTGGTAGGCACCGATGTGCTGGGTGATGCCACCGGCCTCACGGGCGACCACGTCGGTGTTGCGGATGGCGTCGAGCAGCTTGGTCTTGCCGTGGTCGACGTGACCCATGACGGTCACCACCGGCGGGCGGGGACGCAGGTCCTCGTCGCGGTCGGCCTCGGTGTCCTCCCAGCCCTCGATCTCCTGGAGGGCGTCGGCCTCGCTCGGGTCGACGACCTCGATCCGGGCCCCGATCTCCTCGGCCAGCAGGGCCACCGCCTCGTCGGACATCGACTGGGTGGCGGTGAGCATCTCGCCCATCTGCATGAGCACGCGGATCAGGTCCCCGGCGGGCTGGCCGAGCCGGTCGGCCAGGTCCTGCACGGTGACCCCGCGCGGGACCCGGACCAGACCCTCGACCGAGATGTCGGGGTTGGCCTCGATGGTCGGGGCGCCCATGGCCTCGAACTCTTCACGGCGACGCCCGCCGCGGCGCTTCTTGGGACGCCCGCGGCCTCCGAAGCGGCTGCCACCGGGACGGCCGAGACCGCCACCGGGACCACCGGGGCGACCACCGAAGCCGGGACGGCCACCGCCGCCACCCGGGCCGCCGGGACGGCCACCGCCGCCACCGGGACCACCGGGACGACCGCCGACGCCAGGACGGCCGGTCCCGCCGCCGGGAGCACCCGGACGGCTGCCGTAGCCGCCGGGACGGCCGGTGCCGCCACCGGGACCACCGGGGCGGCCCTGTCCGGGCTGTCCACCACGCGCGCTGGGCTGGCCGGGACCGCCGGGGCGGCCACCCTGACCCATGCCGGGTCGGCCGCCGGCCCCTGGTGGGCCCTGGCGCTGGCCCATGCCTGGACGCCCAGCCCCCGGCGGGGCCGGGCGGGCGCCCGGGGGCAGCGGGCGGCCGCCGGGCCCGACCGGACGGGCACCTGGCGGAAGCGGACGGCCGTCACGGCCGACGGGCCGGGCGCCGGGCGGCAGCGGCCGCGCTCCAGGGGGGAGCGGGCGCACGCCCGGCGGAAGCGGACGAACCCCGGGCGGCAGCGGCTTGCCGTCGCGGCCAATGGGCCGCGCGCCCGGGGGAAGCGGACGGACACCCGGAGGCAGCGGCCGCGCCCCAGGCGGGAGCGGACGAACCCCGGGCGGCAGCGGCTTGCCGTCGCGACCCACAGGTCGCGGCTGCCCTGGCTGCCCAGGTCGCGGCTGCCCGGCGCCCGGCTGCCCAGGGCGGGCCTGACCGGCACCCGGCTGTCCCGGGCGCTGTCCGGCACCGGGCTGGCCCGGACGTGGCTGACCGGCGCCCGGCTGCGCGGGGCGGCTCTGTCCGGCACCCGGCTGCTCGACGCCCGACTGGCCCGCGCCCGGCTGGGCGGGTCGCGCCTGTCCGGCCCCGGACTGCCCAGAACGGGCCTGGCCTGCCGACCCTTCCTGGCCGGCGCCAGCGCCGGCGGTACGAGCCTGCGCGGGACGGTCGCCCTGGTCCTGCCGGGACTGGCCGGTCCGCGCCGGGCGGCCTCCGCCTGCCGACGAACGCAGCTTGTCGGCCACGTCCTGGGTCACCGTCGACGAATGGCTCTTGGCCTCCACCCCCATGGAGGACAGCTTGGCAAGCAGGTCCTTGGACGGGACCCCAAGCTCTTTGGCGATCTCATACACCCGCGGGTTGCTCAACCAGATCTCACTTCCTCGTCATCGCTCGAGTGGGAGGGCCGACTGGCCAGCGCGACCCGCTCGCTCAACATTCGGTTCTTCAGTGCCTCGACGGCGGCGCTGGCCGCCACCGTGTCGGTCACCTTCAGGGCTCGTTGGATGCTGCGCCGCCGCACCGCCATGTCCAGGCACTCTGGCTGCCCGCACAGATAGGCGCCACGACCGGCCGCCTTCCCGGTCGGGTCGTAGGTGACCGTCCCGGCCGGCGAACGCACGATCCGATGGAGGGTACGCTTCGCGGTCGTCGCCCGGCACACCACACAGGTCCGCCGCGGCGTTCGGCTCGCACCGGCCCGCCGCGTGGCCGCATTGGCATCTCGTTGCCGAGTCGTCGCCTGGACGCTCGCACGCCCGGACTCCGCCTCATCACCTGCAACGCCTGGTGACCGCTTGCGCATTCCCACCTCCTCCACCGTTCGCATCATGCCCGCCTCCCGCTCGTCAGCGCCGCTGGCCCTGGCTCGCCTGCTCGGCGGCCTGGCTCTCGCTCACGATGTCGATCCGCCAGCCGGTCAGCCTTGCCGCCAAGCGGGCATTCTGCCCCTCCTTGCCGATGGCGAGCGAGAGCTGGTAGTCGGGGACCACCACGTGCGCGGTCCGCTCCTGCTCGTCGATCTGCACGCTCTTCACCTTGGCCGGCGAGAGCGCCTCGGCCACGAACTGGGCCGCGTCCTCCGACCAGGACACGATGTCGATCTTCTCACCGCGCAGCTCGTTGACCACCATGCGCACCCGCGACCCGCGGGCCCCGACGCAGGCGCCCTTGGGGTCGACCCCGGGCTCGTGGCTGCGGACGGCGATCTTGGTCCGGTGCCCCGGCTCCCGGGCGACGTTGGTGATCTCGACGATGCCCTCGGCGATCTCGGGCACCTCCAGCTCGAACAGGCGCTTGATCAGGTTGGGGTGGGTCCGCGACACCACCACCCGCAGCCCTCTGGCCGACCGGACGACGTCGGTCACGTACACCTTCAGCCGGTCGTTGTGCTGGTAGTGCTCGCTCGGCACCTGCTCGGAATGGGGCAGGTCGGCCTCGATCTTGCCCAGGTCGACCGAGATGTGGCGCTGGTCGCGCTGCTGCACGATGCCGGTGACGATGTCGCCGACGCGCCCCTCGTACTCGCCGAAGGTCACGTCGCGCTCGGCCTCCCGCAGGCGCTGCATGATCACCTGCTTGGCGGTGACCGCGGCGATCCGGCCGAAGTCGGAGGGGGTGTCCTCCCACTCGCGGATGACCTGCTCCTCGTCGTCCAGCTCCTGGGCGAACACGGTCACGTCGCCGCTGTCGCGGTCCACCACCACCCGCGCCCCCTCGGGCGCGTTGGGCTGGCGCTTGTAGGCGGCGGCAAGGGCGCTCTCGAGCGCGCTGATGACCGTCTCGAGTGCGATGCCCTTCTCACGCTCGAGGAAGCGCAGCTCGTCGATCGGGATCTTCACGTCGCCGTCCTCTCATTGCTGGTGGCTCCTGGTCGGGTGCGGTTGCGCGTCACCACGGCAACACCACCTTCCCCTGAACCACCTCGGACAGCGGGACCCTCACCTGGCTGCCGTCCACCTCCAGGGTGACCGCCTCGTCGTCGGCGTCGACGACCACACCCTGCACCGGTGTCTCGCCGGGGACGCCCTCGGCGGTGTCCGCCGACCCGCCCCGGACGATGCTGACCTCGTGACCGCGCTGGCGGCGGAAGTCCCGGCGGGTCTGGAGCGGACGCGAGAGCCCAGGAGTGCTCACCTCGAGGGTGTAGCTGCCGGCGACCGGGTCGTCCTGGTCGAGCGCGCGCGACAGGTCCTTGGAGACCACCTCGACGACGTCGGCCTCGACCGGCTCCTCGGCGTCGATGATCACGCTCAGCACCCGCCCGCGGCCCTGGCCGCGGAGGGCCAGCTCCAGCACCTCGACCCCGTGGCCGGTGGCCACCCGGTCGGCCAGCTCTTGGACATGCGAAGGAAGCGCCGTCACGCTCACCGACCTCCCTCACATGTCGCGCGTTGCTGCTCGCCCTCTCGGTAGCGGCACCATTCCACCTCGTCGCCGCGCCGCCGGCCCCCTGACAACACAGAAGTGGGCGCAATGCCCACTTCGCTCCTCACCGGTGCCTGACCTGGCAACAGGCCGGACGGCCATACGTCAACAGGGTGCAAGATAGCACTCGTGACGCCAACCAGCAACCAATTTGACGGCCCTGGCCTGCGCATTTACCCCTCCCCCACCCACCCCTCCGGCCGCGCTTCACCCGCTCCGGAGTCTCCCTCAGCGGATCGGCCCGGCGGGCTGTAGAGAACCTGCACGAGGGTCGGCGGCCGACGCGACCGGACGAGGAACCCTCGACCGGGAGGAAGGTGGGCCGCCTTCTGACCGCCGAGGAGCGGTCCCTCGCCGGGATCGCCACTCAGAACCAGCCCCGGCCCCCCGAGCTCCCGGAGCCGCTGGAAGACCGGTTCGAACGCCGCCCTGGCGGCCCCGGCGACCCGGCGGGCCAGAACCAGATGCAACCCCAGCTCGCGGCCCAGGCCGAGCAGGTCCAGCAGCGGAAGCAGCAGGCTCCCGGCCGATGCCGGCAGGAGATCGTCGTCGTCAACCAGCACGACATACCGCGGCCCCCGACCCACCCCGACCGGCCCGGCCGGCCGGGGACGCGGCCTCGCGGGCGAGCTCCGGGACCCGTTCGGCGACGCCACCAGCTGGTCGGGCAGCCGGGCCGGCGCCACGGGCCCGAGTGAGAGGTTGTGGTCGGCCGGGGTGCGGTCGGTCAGCTCGCGGTGCAGGTGCTCCACCGTCTGGGCGACCGTTGCCGGGGTGCAGGCGTAGCCGGCCAGGTTCGGCAGCGCGGTCAGGTCGAGCAGTTCCTGTCGCAGGTCGACGACCAGCAGGGCGACCTCCTCGGGCGGATATCGGGCGGCCAGTTGCCTGGCGATGAGCCGGAGCAGGCTGGTCTTGCCGCACGCGGCGTCACCAAGGACGAGCAGGTGCGGCGACCCCACGAACAGGTCGAGCCGGACCAGTTCCAGGCGATGCTCCTCGACGGCGAACGGCAGCCCGGCCGGTGCTCCGTCGGCGGCTGGGTCGGCGGTCCTCAGGACCGACTCCCCGATCAGCGTGGGCAGGAGCCGGAGCGGGGGCGCGACCGTGCCGCCGCGGCTCGCCATGGCACGGCCGAGGATGGCGCCCGCCGGGCCGGGGAGGGCGGCCTGGAACTGGAGGCCGGCCCGGGTGAGGCCGCGGCCCGGCACCATGGGCAGGGCCGCTGCCGCCGACCGGCCGAGCTCGGACTCCAGCGGGTCGTTGAGTCGAAGCTCGAGGCGGCCGCCGAGGTTCTCGCGGAGGCCGGGCCGCAGCTCGGCCCAGCGGTTGGCGGCCAGGACGAGGTGGACGCCGTAGCGCAGACCCGACGCGGCCAGCTCGGTGACCTCGGCCTCCAGCTCGGGCAGCTCATGGACGAACGCCGCCCAGTCGTCGATCAGCAGGAACACCTCTCCGAAGCCGCCGAGGTCGAGACCCTCCCGGCGAAGCTCATGCCAGGAGGCCATCGAGTCGACGCCCAGGTCCTGGAAGCGCCGTTCGCGCTCGAGGATCACGGAGCGGAGCTCACGGACCAGGCGGTGGGCCCGCTCGGCATCGCGGGGCCCGCACACGGCCCCGACGTGTGGCAGGTCGCGCAGTCGATGGAGGAGCCCGCCGCCGAGGTCCACGGCGTAGGCCTGCACCTCGTCGGGCGGGCGGCGGGCGGCCAGGCAGCCACGACCGTGCAGAGCAACGTGCTCTTGCCGGTCCTCGGCGCCCCGACCACCGCCAGGTGCCCGGCGCTTCCCGAAAGGTCCAGGACCAGCGGCTCCTGCGCCTGTTCGTGCGGCCGGTCAACCACCCCGACCGGCACCCGGAGCCAGCCCGGCTCCGCGTCGCGCAGCAGCGGACCCAGGGCGACCTCCGCGGCGAGTGGCGGAAGCCACACCTGATGGACCGGCCGGCCGGTTCCCGCCAGAGGGCCGACCAGGTCCTCGAGGTCGGTCCGGCCGGCCGCCCCGGGCTGACCAGGCTGTGTGGAGACGAGGGCGGCGGTGAAGGGGACGGGCGAGGACGCGTCCACCTTGATCAGGGCCGAGCCGGGGGCTGCGGGCAGGTGGTAGGCGTCGGGGACGCCGAGGACCGCGGTGGACTCGGCGGCGCTGAAGGTGCGGAGGCAGATCCGGAACCGGAGGTGGCTGTCGAGGCCGCGCAGGCGGCCCTCGTCGAGGCGTTGCGAGGCGAGCAGAAGGTGCATGCCGAGGCTGCGCCCGACCCGGCCGATGGCGCTGAACAGGTCCAGGAACTCGGGGCGGGCGGTCAGCAGCTCGCCGAACTCGTCCACCACGATGAGCAGCCAGGGCAACGGCTCCAGCCGTGGGTCGGTCGCGCGACGCGCCGTGTAGGCACGCAGGTCGGGCTGGTTGCCGGCCAGGTGGAGGAGCCGCTGGCGCCTGGCCAGCTCGCCCTGGAGGGCGGCCAGGGCCCGGTCGACCATCGACAGGTCGGACTGCAGGTTGGTGATGAGGCCCGCGACCTGCGGGAGCGGGGCCAGGTCGGCGAAGGCGGCGCCGCCCTTGAAGTCGACCAGCACGAAGGCGAGCTGGTCGGGCGGGTGGGTGGCGGCCAGACCGGCGACGACCGTGCGCAGCAGCTCGCTCTTGCCCGAACCTGTGGCCCCGACCACCAGCCCGTGCGGCCCGATGCCGTCCTCGGCCGCCTCCTTGAGATCCAGCAGGACCGGATCCCCACGCACGGTGACGCCGACCGGCACCCTGAGCAGCTCGGATCGAGGACGCGGTCGCACCCCGTGACCAGGTCCGTCCGGTCGGTCGAGAAGGTCGAGGAGGCGGACGGGACCTGCACGCGGCGCTGTCGAGGGTGGGGGCTCGAGCCGGAGTGGGGCCATGCGACGGGCGAGGGCCTCGCAGAGGGGAAGGCCCGCGGTGTCGGTCCGGATGCCGTTGACCCGGTGGCCGCCCGGGGTGGTCTCCTGGAGGGTGGCGAAGCCGTCGTCGTCGAGGCGAACGCGCATCGAGATCTCGGACGGCTCGCCGGTGGTGGCCTCGGCCAGCCAGATGACGGTGACCCCGACCGCCGCGGAGCGTTGGAGCAGCTCCGCGACCCTCGCCTCCCCGCCGTGCCCCGACGGTGCGCCGCTCCCCGGCTCCGCCGGCGAAGGGTCGCCGCCCTGGCCCGGCTCGGTTCGGTCGAGGATCGCGACGAGATACGGACTGGCGTCGGCGCGGGCACCGGTCAACAGCGAGGCTGAGGGCTGGCCGCCGGCGGTGGTCGGGTCGCGGGCGTGGGGCAGCGAGGTCGTCCACTCCCACGCGGGGCGGGCGCTGGGGGGATGGACCACCTCGATCCTGAGGTCGTCGGGAGCGTGGAAGGTGGCGAGCTCGCACAGCAGCGAACGGGCGAGGGCGCGCGTTCCGGCCGGTGGCCCGGTCAGGGCGAGGACGCCGAGCTGGCGGAGCGGGACGACCACCGGGGCGCCGGGGAGCCAGGCCGTTCGGCGGACGACCTCTTCCGCCGCTTGCAGCAGCTCCGGGTCGTGCTCCATAAGGGGGCCGCCGGCGGTGTCGACGCGGGCCCTGGCGGCGAGGGGGGCCGGGCCG
>Ga0207675_100004562_pt1 | contig 13359 bp, 9 predicted proteins | sample KBSSwiS42_FD_184305 | JGI IMG/M metagenome (GOLD analysis project Ga0207675, IMG submission 184305) | Switchgrass rhizosphere microbial communities from Kellogg Biological Station, Michigan, USA - KBS Switchgrass S4-2 (SPAdes) (version 2) | ecosystem: Host-associated > Plants > Roots >... | reverse complement strand
GAATCGGGGTGCTGGTCCCCGTAGTTGATCGCGAAAGCCCTGGCGGCGTTCGTACCGTTGCTCTGCTCGAGGATCGAAAGCTGCTCCTTCAGGCTGCTCGCGTGCGTGGGGAAGCGCTTCAGGTTGCCTTCCAGCAGGCGGCGCGCCTGCTCGAACTGGCCCCGCCGCCGCAGCGTGATCGCGAGCCAGTAGCGTGCATCCGGCTCTTGCGGCGCGAGCTCCCAGACCCGTCGAAACGCTTGCTCGGCCAGATCGAGATGCCCCGCCTGGAGCTGCGCCTCCCCCAGCGTGGCGTGCGCGCGCGCCAGACGCCCGTGGTTGTCCGTCAGCGTCAACAGCACCTGCACCGCCTTGTCCGGCGCGTTGCGCAGCATGTGCAGGCGCGCCAGCGTCAGGCTGGCATCCACCTGCTGCGGGTCTTCCTCCAGCAGCGCGCTCAGTTGCGCCTCGGCGCCCTCGTACTGGCGCTGATCCATCAGCGTGCGAGCCAGCACCTCTCGAACCCGTGAACGCTCGTGCCGCTGATCGCTCGGCAGCTCCTGCAGCAGTGCTTGCAGCTTCTGGGTGGACTCGGCTTCCATGCCGTTTGCCAGGCCGAGCCGCGCGTCGAGCAGCCGGAACTCCGGATCGCGTGCCCGTGCGCTCAAATGCTTGACCGCGGCGCGCGCTTCGGCGGGTTGCCCCAGCTCGATGGCTGCCGAGGCCAGCGCCTGCCAGGCATCCGTCTGCCAGCTGGCGCCATCGCTGGGCAGCCGCTCGACGAGCGGCAGCAAGAGAGAGCGCGCCAGCTGGCTATTGTCTCGATCCAGACTCGCCCGCGCCAGATCCAAGGTCAGGCGCGGGTCCTCGAGCGAGAGATAGCGTACGTTCTCGCGCAACTTGTCGGCGCTGTCGCCACGATTCAGCCGCGCCATCAGGTCGGCGAGCACGAGCTGGCTCTCCAGGCTGATCGAGTGCGCCTGCTTTTGCAGGCGCTCGCTGCGGGCCTCCAGGAAGTCGACCGCCTGTTGGATCTGCGGGCGCGTCTCGGCGTACACACCGAGCAACAGCAGTGCAGGATCGTGATTGGGCTCCTGCTCGATCGCGGTCAGGAGCTGCTGACGCGCCTTCTCATACTGGCCAAAGCGCGTGTGCACGCGGGCGAGCGCCACGCGCGCCTCGAGATCTCCTGGCTTTGCCTCGAGCGCGGCCTCCAGGTGGCGCTCTGCTTCCGCAAACGCGGCGAGTGCTTCGTAGGCCAGACCGAGCCCGCGTCGAGCGTGCGCGCTGGGCTCGACGTTCAAGGCATTCTGGTACTCGACGATGGCTTGCTTGTTGTCACCAAGCGCCAGCATCCGATCGCCACGCTCGAGGTTGGCGTAAGCGTCGCGATGACAGGCTCCTGCGAGCGCGAGCAGCAACAACCAGGCCGCGCACGCCTGGCCCGGAGCGCGCAACTGGTCCGCACGCTCGGCGCGCGGCTGCGTCGGCCTTGGGGTTTTCCGCGTCGGATCCGCGCGCGGCGCCGGCGAACTCGGTTGGGTCGGAGCCCCGCGCATGCTTCGAGGATACGGGGCCACGGTCCGGAACGCCAGGTCGCGGGCCTTGGTACTCGATCCAGCGGCATCGAAGCACTAGAATCCAGGGCATGAGCGACACGCAACCGCCGATGGAATGGCCCAATTTTGCGGACATTCCACTGGAGGAGGCCATCCCTACCTCGCGCCCCAAGGGCCAAGCCCTGTCCCGCTTCATCTGGTGGGACGGTGAGATTCGCAAGGCGGAGAAGCAGAGCGTGCACTATTACGCCAATGCGCTGCATTACGGCACGGCGGTGTTTGAGGGCATCCGTGTGTATCCCACCCCGCGCGGACCCGCGCTGTTCCGTGTGAAGGATCACATGCGCCGCCTGCTCGGCTCGGCGCGACTGTACGGCATGAGCATTCCGTACGGCGTCACAGAGCTGGCCCAGGGCGCGCTGGACGTGACGCGCCAGAATGGCATGACCCACGCCTACATTCGCCCGCTGGCGTTTTTTGGCTATGGGCCCATCGATATCAAGCCCAAGCAGGCCTGCTCCGTCAGCGTGTTCATCGCGACGCGCGAGCTGGGTACGTTTCTCGGGGAAAAGGCGCTGCGCAACGGTGCACGCGTGACCATCTCCTCCTGGCGCAAATTTCACCACTCCGCGCTACCCACGATGGCAAAGGCCAGCGGTCACTACGCGAACAGCGTGCTCGCCGCGCATGAGGCGCTCGATCGCGGCTACGACGACGCCATCCTCCTGAATCAGGACGGCACCGTCTCGAGCGCGACCGGAGAAAATGTGTTCTTCGTGCGTGACGGCCAGCTGTGCACCAACGACGAGACCTCGTCGATCGTACCCGGCATCACACGCGACACCATTCTGCGGCTGGCAGAAGAGGCGCACGTGCGCACGTCCATCAAGGGCTTCACGCGCGAGGAGATGATGCGCGCAGAAGAGATCTTCCTCACGGGGACCGCAGCGGAAGTCACGCCCGTGTGCGAGATCGACGGGGTCGAGTTCCGCACCGGCAAGGACACCCTCGGCGCTCGACTGCAGCGCGCCTACCTGGCCACGGTGACGGGCAAAGACGCCCGTCACCACGACTGGTTGACCTGGGTCTAGGCCTCAGCCGACCCGAGCTCCTCAGCCTGGACCCGCGTCCGCCACGCCGAAATTCGCAACGACAGCCGGCAAGCATTCTCCCAGGCGGCCTACCTGTTGCTCCGCGTTCACGTCGTTGAACGGGTTGCAGACCCAACCGTTGCCAGACTGAGCACAGTCGGCGTTCGAGTCGCAGAGGGGGAAGCAAAGCCCGATGTCTCCAGGCTGGCCGCCGTCGTCGCTCGCCTGCAAACAGGCCGCCTGCCGTTTGCCACCCGAGACATTGTCGAAGCCGCAGCCATTGGAGAGCCCGAACGTGCAGCCCCCGCTACAAAAGCTGCCGGCGACCACAGAACGGTTATTGGGATCTGCGTACTGAAGGCACACGCCACCGGCGCAATCCGTCGCTTCAGTGGCCGGGGTGCAGGGATCTCCAACTTTACCGCCCGGCACCTGAGCGTCGACGCACAGACCGGTACCCCCTGGGTCGCAGAAGCGACCCGCTCCGCAAGCCGCGTCACTGCTGCAACGCGGAATGCATACTCCAAAGTTAGTGTTGACTGTCACGCAAGCCTGCGCGCGATCCGAGCCGCATTTGACCTGGCTCATACCCGGGATGCAGAGCGCGAAGCAGTAGTGCAGCGTAGTGTTGCATGCGGAGATGTCATCGACTGCCGTGCAGTCATCATTCGTCCCACACGGGAGAGAGCAGTAGCCGCCTTGTGGCCCACCCTGCTGAAACTCCGTATTCGACGTGGCTTTGATGCATACCAGCGGTGCGCCCGCGCACTGGCTGTCCGCGGTGCAGGGGCTGCCCACCTCGCCGCCGAAGGGCGCGGGAGCCATGCTGCTGTTGCCGGCGACGCCGCTGGCGCTGCCGCCCGTGCTGCTCGAGCCACCACCACCGCCGCTGCCGCCGACGCTCGCGGTCCCATCACAACTGCAGTCTTCGTAGCCGCTGTTGTCGTCCTTGCAGATCTGCGAACCCATGACGCCGCCCGAGCACGTGCAGGGGTGCAAGTCACCCGCGTTGCACGCCTTGCTGTCATCGTCGGAGCCACACGAAGTGAGCACCTGGGCCAAGAGCAGCAGCGGGGCCAGCAAGCCCAGCACCGAGGTCAACTGGCTGCGGAGTGATTGGCTGCGGAGTGATTGGCTGCGGGGCGATTGGCTGCGGAGCGATTGTCTTCGGCGGGACACTTTGCAACGGGCGGACAAGGAAGACTCGTTACGGCCGATTTCGGGGCGAGGAGGAAGCATCGACTGCTCATACTGTCGGAGGGTCTGGTTGCCTGCAAGGGACATCTGCTGGCGCGGAACCCCACATGCCGTAGCCACGCGAACAATCCAAGGGCGCATGATCCCGGCGGGAAAGGTGCGCGATCTCGCGATTTCGGGGCAAAATCTTCACTTCGAACCGTGACAGGTTGCCGCGCCGTTTCATCGCGGACCTGCTCGCCAGCATTGCTCGGCAGCCAGTTGCTCGGCAGTCCGTTGCTCCGGGTTAGCTGCTCGGGGGTCAGTCGTCCGAGAGCGGCTCCATCAACTTGCCCAACGCGCCTCCGGCGGTCACACTTCGGCTGCTCGACTGCTCCGGCGAGTGCTGGGAAGGCAGGGACTGACAGAGGGAAAGACGCGCGTGAAGATCAAGAAAGCAGTCATCGCGGTGGCAGGCTATGGGACACGGTTCTTGCCGGCCACCAAGGTCGTACCAAAGGAGCTGCTGTCCATCGTCGACAAGCCGGTGATCCAGTACCTGGTCGAGGAGTGTGCCTCGTCGGGCATCGAAGACATCATCTTCGTGGTGCGCGAGGGTACGCAGAGCATCGCGGATCATTTCGACAGCAGCCGCGCCCTCGAGCTTCACCTGACAGAGAACCGAAAAGAGGCGCTGCTCGCGCGCGTGCGTTCGATCTCGCAGCTCGCCAACTTTGCGTTGGTGCGTCAGACCGCCCACCTGCCCTACGGCAACGGCTCACCCATTTTGGCGGCCCGGCGCTTCATCGGGGACGAGCCGTTTGCGTATTTGTTTGGCGACGACCTGGTCCTCTCGGAGACGCCCTGCGTGCGTCAGCTGGCGCGCCTGTTCGAGGCGCACGAGCCGGCAGCCGTGGTTGCTGCTCAAGAGGTGCCGCGCGCGGAGATCAACCGCTATGGCGCCATCGCGCTCAAGCCCGGTCGCGACCCGCTGGAGCTCGAGTCGGTGGTGGAGAAACCGGATCCGGATCGCGCCCCCAGCACGCTCGCGCAACTCGGCCGCTTCGTGCTTTCACCGAAGGTGGTGGATCTGCTGCTGGCCGCCAAGGTGGGACCCGGCGAGGAGCTGTATTTGACACCGGCGATCCATCAGCTCTCGAAGACGGACCGGGTGTTGGTGCATTCGATCGAGGGCACCTGGCACACCACGGGCGACCCGCTCCGCTTCATGAAAGCCAACGTGGAGTACATGCTACGCAGCTCCGAGTTCGGCGCTGACTTCGCGGCTCACCTGCGTGAACTGGCCCAGAGCGGTGTGCTGAACCGCTACTAGACTAGTTTCCTTCACCAGCGCGGGGGCTGCGCGATCGTCCGCGTAGCCCCTCGCAATACCGTGCTCAGCCGAGGTCGAGCTTGGCGTTGCGGTGCAGCCCGCGTACCCAGACGTCGAACATCACGCGCGTCATCGTCACGCCCGTGAACAAGCTGCAGGCCACGCCCACGATCAGTGTGACGGCGAAACCCTTGATCGGCCCAGTGCCGAACTGTGCCAGCACGATGCCGCTGGTAAGCGTCGTGAGGTGCCCGTCGACGATGGCGCTGAAGGCTTTGCCATAGCCGAGATCGACGGACGCACGGGGGCTGCGGCCGCCGCGCAGCTCTTCTCGGATGCGTTCGTTGATGAGCACGTTGGCGTCCACGCTCATACCCACGGTGAGCGCCAGCCCGGCGATGCCCGGCAAGGTCATGGATGCGCCGAACGAGGCCAGGATCGCGAGCAAGAGCACGATGTTGAGGGTCACGGCGATGTTCGCGAAGATGCCGGACTGCCGGTAGTACATCACCATGAAGGCGAGCACGCTGATCACGCCGACCAGGGCGCCGCGCACACCGAGCTGAATCGAGTCCGCGCCCAGCGAAGGACCGATGTGTTGCTCGTTCGAGGGTGTGATGGGCGCCGGCAGCGCACCGGAGCGCAGCACCAGCTCGAGCTTGCGCGCATCGCGCAGCTGCGTCTCAGGATCTGCTGAGCCGAGCGTGATGCTGGCATTGCCGCCGGCGATGCGTGACTGAATCACCGGCGCGCTCTCGATGCGACCGTCCAGGATGATGGCGAAGCGCCGCTTGATGTTGGCGCCCGTGATGCGCTCGAAGATGCTGCCGCCGGCATCCGTGAAGCGAATGCCCACGTACCAGCCGCCCAGGCTGTTCTGGCTGGTGTCCGGCTGCGCCCGGGCGTCGCGGATCATGTCGCCGGTGATCTCGGCGCGACTCTTGAGCAAGAACGTGCGCCAGCCGACCTCCGTGGACTTGAGCGTGACCGGATCGGTCTCGTGCTCCAGCTCGTAGCCGAGCTCACGGTCGGGCGGCAGCGTGAGCGTCTTGGTCCACTCCTTGAAGCGATCCAGCGCCTGCTTCGAGGTCTCTTCCGGCTTCTTGTGAATGGCGGCGTAGCTGATGGTCTTGCGCTTGATGTCGCCGTCGGGGTCCTGCCCGATGCTGGTGGTCTCCTGCGGGAAACCGATACCCTCGGGCAAGCTGGTCTTGTCGGCGCTGCTGCGAAACGACGCAAAGAAATCCGTCTCGTCGTCCAGCAGCTTGAACTCGAGCCGAGCCGTCTGCCCGATGATGTCGCGGATCTCCTTGAAGCCAGCCTCGTCCTGCCCCGGGACCTCGATGATGATGTCCTCGTCGCGCGTGGAGACCGCGGCCTCGCGCAAACCGAGCTCGTCCACGCGCCGCAGCACGATCTCTTTGGCCTGAGCGACCGCGTTTTCGCGGATCTGGCTCTCGACGTTGTTGCGCAGGCGGAAGGTGTAGCCCTGCTGGTCCGCGGCCTGCGAGAACGAAAGCTCCGAGGCAAACTGCTGCAGGAACGGCGCGTCGATCTTGCCGGCGTCCGCTGGGTTCTTGATCGCGAGCCGCAGCATGCGCGAATCACCAGCGGGCTTCTCCAGCGTCACCCTCTCGCGCAGCTTGGCAAAGACTGCATCACTGGGCCGTTCGTCGCCCGAATGCAGCTCGAAGATCTTGGCGAGGGAGACCTGCATGTCCTCGTAGTGGCGATCGCGACGATCCTTGAGCGCCTCGTCCACGTCGACGGTGTAGACCAGCCGCAAGCCGCCGCGCAGATCGAGCCCCGCCACGAGTCGGAACTTGACGCGCTCGCTGATGTAGTGGGGACACGGGATGAGCCCGTCCGTCATGTTCTGAAGCGAGGGCCAGATCGACACCAGACCGAGCGCGCTCACCGCCATCACCAGACCGAAACGCATGCGCCAGTTCGTGTCGAGCACCTTCAGCCCGGCGACGAACGCCCAGGCGCCTGCCAGCCCGAAGCAGAACATGGTCCAGAACGAGTCGTAGTGTGCGGCCGCGGCCGCAGAAGCGGTTCCGATCGCTGCGAGCCAAAACGCGGCTCGGCTTTGGCGACGCAGCTGGCCGCCCACGAGCAAGGCGAGCGTGAAGGCCGCGAACGTGAAGGCGAGAACGGTATTGGTATCCACTAGAGAGGGTCCCGTGTCTGTCCCCTGGGCAACTGTCCCTAGGAGGATTTGGATTTGTCGGCGCTCTGCTCGGTGCTGGCCGGTTCGCCTTCGGCGTCGCGCCCGAGCAGACCGGTACGCAGGATCGTCACCTTGGTGCGTGACGGCGGCAGCTCGAGCTCTGCATAGCGCCCTTCGATCGACACCAGGCGCCCCACCAGCCCGCTCTGAGTGACGACGCGATCACCCTTCTTCAACCCCGCGATGTTGGCTTCCTGCTTCTTTGTCTGCGAGCGACTCTGGTAGAACAGAATCAAGATGAACGGGATCAAGATCAGCAGCGGAGTGAACAGCCCAAGTCCGCTCGGAGGTGGAGCACCCGACTCCGCGGGCGGAGCGGCCTGCGCCGTCCCCGCGCTGGGAGCGCTCCCAGGCTGAGGGGAATCTGGCACGGCTTGGAACGCAAAGAGCCCGAAATTCAAGATACCTCCGAGGGGCGGGCCTATACCGAGTTTAGCCAGCCCGCGCAAGTTGGGGCTCCCGCGGGCTCCACAGCGCGGACGAGGGTGAAAACACGTTCAGTCGCGGGAGCTACCCGCACGCGGGACGGAAATAGCTCAAAACGGGGGCGGTCCGGCCGCTGGTGGGCAAAGGCTCGAAACGATACGCAAGCGCGGGCCGAACGCGGCTGCCCACGCTTGCTTGACAGTCGCCGGACGTACATCCTAAGTAGGCGAGGTCCGTGACACGATCCAGGCGCGTAGCTCAGTGGTAGAGCACTACCTTGACACGGTAGGGGTCGGCAGTTCAATCCTGCCCGCGCCTACGGGAGAGGCGGCTGACTTTGCCAGCGCCGCCTTTGCCCGAGCGGGGTTTGCCAGGGCAGGTTTTGCCAGAGCAGGTTTTGCCAGAGCAGCCTTTGCCAGAGCGGCCCGCGGAGTGCCAGCCGTTCGTCGCCTGTCATCCGGCCCTGCGACGCGGCGACGTGTGTTACCTCCCAGTTCGACGCGGCCATGATGGCCCGCGACGAAGTTTTGGTGCTGCGTCAACCAGGGGTAGGCGGTCCGAGACAGATGAGCGACCGGGTGGGCGGATCGCAATGGGGCGAGTGTTCGGCGCGGAGCTGCGCTAGAGTGATTGGGCTGCCGTGCTCGGTCCGGCGGCGCGCGGGCGCTCCGGGGAACGCCAGCGTGGCGGGTGCGTGGTGCGCCGCCGAACGGCGAACTGTTTGCGAGGCCTCGAGGGCTTCTCGAAAAAAGCAAAAGGAGCAGGAGTAGCAATACATGGCGATGGGTAGACGACCGATGCCGCGCGACTCGCGCGCGCCTCAAATCCGAGTGAATCACCGCATCCGGGTGCCCGAGGTGCGGGTGGTGTTGGATGATGGATCGCAGCTGGGGGTGATGCCGACATCGGAGGCGTTGAAAGCTGCCGAGGGCCGTGGCCTGGACCTGGTCGAGGTCAACCCGAAGAGCGTCCCGCCGGTGTGCAAGATCCTCGACTTTGGTCGCTACAAATACGAGGAAAAAAAGCGCGCCAGCGATGCCAAGCGCAAGCAGACCGTCGTCGAGCTCAAGGAAGTAAAGCTGCGTCCGAAGACGGACGATCACGACCTGCAGGTGAAGGTGCGGGCCGCCCGGCGCTTTCTGGAATCGGGCAACAAGGTCAAATTCACCGTGCGCTTCCGGGGTCGGGAGATCACGCACCCCCAGCGCGCGCAGATGCAGCTCGACTGGTTGATCGAGCAGCTCATCGATCTCGCCAACGTAGAGCAGCGCCCGCAGATGGAGGGCCGCACCATGAGTGCCATCGTGGGTCCCAAGCCCATCGTGCTGCAGCGCCTGGCGAGCGACCGTGCCCGTCGCGAAGCCGAGGCCGCAGCTCAGGGCGTGGATGTAGCCGAGCTCGAAGAAAAGCAGGACGACTCCGAAGAGGAGTCAGATTCCGACGACGACGACGACGACGACGAAGAGGATTGAGGGAGCCCTCGCGAGCGTCAGCTGAAGACACCCGCGAGGTACGCTGCCAGCACGACGCCGGCCAGGACCAGGGTCGCCGTCAAGATCCAGAAGCGCAGCGGCAGCGCCGGCGACGTGGGTGCAGGCACCAGGTGTGGAGCGTGTCCAGGGTACGCTGCCGGCGGCAGCGACAGCGCCGGCCGGCCCGAGCCGCGCACGCCCTTCGGCGGCGGCGGCCTGCCGGGGGGCTGCGGAGCGCGCGGCGGCTGGCTCTGCGCTCGGGGGAACTCAAAGCCCTGGTCCTCCAGCGCCGCCAGGTTGCCCGCCTCATAGCCACCCGGGGGCGCGAGGTTCACCTGCGAAGGCTCGGCAGCCGGCAAGCGGGTGGTGGAGTGCGAGCCTTCGAAGGTGCCGAAGCTGAGCGGGATGGCGCCCACACCACTCTGTTCGTCCGGACCGGGGTCGAGCGCGGCGTCGCTTTCCTCGTCCTCTTGCAACGAGGTGAAGCTCACCATCGCGTCCTGGATCAGGTTGCCGATCAGGGTCTGCTGTTTCGGGCGCGCTCCGCGCTGGCGACGCTGCTCCTCTTTCACGTCCGTGACCAGACCGCCGATGTCAAACGAGGATACGGGGCGGCCCATCTGGAACAGCACGCGGTTTAGATCGCGACCAAATTCGCGCGCGCTCTGGTAGCGGTTCTTGGGATCGCGTGCGAGCGCGTGGCCGATGATCTGCTCGAGCGCTGAAGGAATATCCTTCACGTACTGGGACAGCGGTGGAACTCGCGCCGCCTGGACCAGGCGCACCGTGCCCAGGTCCGTGTCTCCCATGAACAGGCGCTGACCCGTGATCATCTCCCAGAGCATGATGCCGGTGGCGAAGATATCGGTGCGATGGTCGACCTCTTCGCCCAGGGCGGCTTCGGGAGAAAGGTAGCTGAACTTGCCCTTGATGATACCGGGCTCACTCGACTCGAGCTGGCTATTGGCCTTGGCCAGACCGAAATCCACCACTTTGACTTCGCCGTGGCGAGTGATCAGCACGTTGGGAGGCGACACGTCTCGGTGCACGATGCCGAGCGGTTGACCGAGCGCGTCTTGAGCTTCGTGCGCGTAGGAGAGACCTTCACAGGTGCGCAGCGCAATCAGGCAGGCCGCTTCCATGGGCAAGGGTTTGCCGATCTGCTTGCGGTGCTCGATCACTGCCTTGAGATTGGCGCCGTCCACGTACTCCATCACGATGAAGTAGGTGTCATCGCCCACACCGATGTCGAAGACCTGGACGACATTGGAATGCGAGAGGCTGGCGCTCAGCCGTGCCTCATCCAGAAACATCCCGATGAACTGCTTCTTTTGCGACAGGTGAGGCAGTACGCGCTTGATCGCGACCGTTTTCTTGAAGCCTTCCAGCCCGGCGCTCTCTGCTCGGAATACCTCCGCCATGCCGCCAGCGGCGATCTTCTCGATGACGCGGTAGCGTTGTTGTGGGGCGTGGGCCATGGGCTGGGATCGGGGTTCCCTCGGCGGCTCGCGACTGGCGAGCGTGCGGAGGCTAGGGGTGGGCCCGCCGCTAGGCAAATAACATACCGCGTTTGGCTCGCCGCTCAGCGTCTTGGACCGGTAAATTCAGTCCTCGAGGGCGGAGACTTGACGCTGGGCCAGACCCCTCCCTAGCCTGCGCGCCGTGGAAGAGCACCCGCCCGAAGAGACCCTCGCCCCCGACGAGCCGCCGACCCCCCTCTGGCTGCCGGTACTCGGCGCGGCGCTGTTCCTGGTCGCCGCCATCCTGATTTTTGCGGGCCGCTGATCGCTAGAAATCGCCAAAAAAGTCTCGCCTTTGGCCGCGCTGCGTGCGAGCCTCGGCGCCCCTTCGGGGCCGTAGCTCAGCTGGGAGAGCGCCTGACTGGCAGTCAGGAGGTCACCGGTTCGATCCCGGTCGGCTCCACGAAGAAGCCCGCAAAGTCCTGCCGAGACGCAGCCATATCCCATCAGCATTTGGTGCTGCGGAGTGGCGGAGTGCCTTCTGGCTCCGCAGCGGAATGTGGGCTTCCGGCGCCGGAGTGCCAGTGGGCTTCCTGGTGTTGCTCCGGTGCCGCGCGGCTCCGAGCCCAATCCTAGTCAGCTCGCTCGAGGCCCGATCAGCTGCTCGGCGAGCTTCAGGGCGGCCACCATGCCGCGGGCATCGGCCTTGCCCTGCCAGGCGATGTCGTAGGCGGTGCCATGATCCACGCTGGTGCGCACCCGGCTCAGGCCGAGCGTGACGTTCACCGCGTTGCCGAACGCGACCAGCTTGGTCGGGATGGTCGCCTGATCGTGGTACATCGCCACCACTCCGGCGTACTTGCCGGCATACGCGAGCCGATAGGCAGATTCGGCGCCGATCGGCCCGACCAGCTCGGCGCGTCCACGCAGGCGGCGGCGCGCCAGACGGATCCCCGGCAGAATCGCCAAGCGCTCCTCGTCACCGAGCAGCTCGCTCTCCCCGGCGTGCGGATTGAGCGAACACACGGCCAGCTTGGGGGCGTCATGACCCAGGTCGATCAGGAAGCGGGCGAGCTGATAGCTCGCTTCGGCGACGTGCTCGGGCGTCAGCCACTCGGGCACGCTATGCAACGGCAAATGCGTGCTCGCCAGGCTCGTCGTGAGCCGAGGCGAGGCGAAACACATGATGGCGCTCTTGGCGCCGTCACGTGCCTGCAACCATTCCGTATGACCCGCGAAGCGTTCGGCTCCGGGCGCGCCGCAGCGAGCAATCAAGGCCTTGCTGACGGGCCCCGTCACCAGCGCCGAGCCACGGTGCGCCCGCACCAGATCGAAGGCGGCATCGACGGCCGCGAGCTGCGAGCGCCCGGTCGCCTTCGTAGGCCGGCGCGGATCGAGGTCCGCAGCGCGCAGCTCCGGGCCTGCGTCTAGATAATAGAGCCCTGCCGTGCGCAGCTCTTGCCCGGTGTAGGGTTCGAAGCGTGCCCAGCGCACACCGACCAGCTCGGCTGCCTGCTGAATCGCGAGTCTGCTGCCGACGAGAATGCACGGGGTCTTGCGGCCGCGACGGACTGCCGCCACGGATACCTCGGGGCCGACCGATGCCGGACACCCCACCGAGAGCACGATCATTCTTCTTCGGAGTCCAGCTCTCCCGGCCCTTCTTCGCCGCCTTCTGGGTCGGGCATGCGGAGCTTGTAGCCGGAACCGCGGAGGGTCTCCAGGGGTAGCGCGTCCCCGAGCTTGGCTCGCAGACGCCGGACGTGAATATCCACCGTGCGGGGGCCGCCGTCGTAGCGATTGCCCCAGACGCGGGCCAGGAGATGGTCGCGGGAGAGAACCTTGCCTCGGCGCTCGCACAGGTACACGAGCAGAGCGAACTCCTTGGCGGTGAGCGCGATGGGCTGACCGCCCTTCGTCACCTCATGCGAGGCCTGATCGACGACGATGGGCCCGACCTTGTGCCGCTCTTCCGTCGCGAACTCGCTGCGGCGCCATTCGACCGCGCGAATTCGGGCGTACAGCTCCTCGGGCACATAGGGGTGCAGCACGAAGTCATCGAAACCACTCGACGGATCGACACGAGCCATCTGGCCGACCGTGACCGCGATGAGCGCGCCGACATTGTCGAATGTCTGCTCTTTTCGAACCGCACGCAGCGCGGCGATGGCGAGATCGGGCCGATCGAGCGCCTCAAACACCAGAGCGCGAGGCCGGCCCTCCATGTTCGGGTCGTCCTCGAACAGATTGACGGGATCGTCCCACAGGTCGAGGGTCCGAACGCTGGCGCCCAACTGTCGAAGCGTGGCGCTCGCACCGTCCTCACGGTCCAGGACGGGTCCATGACCCACGACGGCAACAAAGGGGACTTTTTTGGGGCTCGCGTCAGCCAATGTCTGTTCCACCAACGGTAATGCTGGAGAGCTTCATGGTTGGGCAGCCCACTCCGACGGGCACACTTTGGCCGTCCTTGCCACAGGTCCAGCTTCCATCGGACAGCGCCACGTCATTTCCCAGCATGACTACACGGCGCAGCGTTTCCGGACCATTTCCAATGAGATTCGCCCCCTTGAGCGGAGCCGTCAGCTTACCGTTTTCGTTCAGATAGCTTTCCGTCAGGGAAAAAACGA
>Ga0207675_100004559_pt1 | contig 13366 bp, 13 predicted proteins | sample KBSSwiS42_FD_184305 | JGI IMG/M metagenome (GOLD analysis project Ga0207675, IMG submission 184305) | Switchgrass rhizosphere microbial communities from Kellogg Biological Station, Michigan, USA - KBS Switchgrass S4-2 (SPAdes) (version 2) | ecosystem: Host-associated > Plants > Roots >... | reverse complement strand
AGCGGCTTTGTGCCGCAACTACCAAGGTTCCGCCCGCCTACAGCGCGGTCGACTCGACGGCGTGGCGGAGCTGCAGGCCAGCATCGCCGCGGCTCGCCAACTCAACAATCACGAGTACGTCATGCGTGGGTACTACAACCTCGTCGAGGGCCTATGGCGACTCGGGCGATACGACGACGCGTCCGACTATATGCGCCTCGCTCGGGAGTACAGCCAGGACAGGGACTTTCCCGTTCACTCGTACATGCTCGACGCGCGTCGATTCCGCCTGATGGCTATGCGTGGGCGGTGGCCCGAGGCAATCGCCGGACTGCGGTCCTTACTCGATGGGCAAGACGACCCCGGCATGATCGGGCGGGAAACCCTTCCCATGCTTGCTAGATTGCTCGTCCGACAAGGTCATCCTGACGCGACCCAGATACTTGCCGCGGCCGTCGAGCACGCGGAACGCGCGGATGTGCTGGACTGGCTGGTGCCGACGGGACTCGCGTGGATCGAGCGCGCGTGGCTGACCGGGCGACCGGAGCAGGCCAGCCGGTTTCAGAATCTGCTGCTGGACCGGACTGATCGCCCGGGCTTGTCGGTGCAGCGGGGCGAGCTGCTGCGCTACCTGCGCCGGCTCGGCTATCCGAGTCGACCATTTCGCGGGTGCCCGCCGGCGTACGCCGCCGGACTTCGTGGAGACTGGCAGACGGCGGCGGCCGCCTGGGAACGCGCCGGCAACCGGTACGAACAGGCGTTGGAACTCGCCGATTCAGGGGAGCAAGTACCGACTCTCGAAGCACTGCAGCTGCTTCTCGATCTGGGTGCGGAGCCGGCCGCTGCTCTCGTGCGCCGCCGGCTGCGGGCGCTCGGCGTTGCCAAGATTCCACGTCGGCGGCCGCTCGGAAGCGGGGCCAATCCCGCTGGTCTCACAAACCGTCAGATCGAGATCCTCCGGATGCTGAGTACCGGCATCTCTAATGCCGAGATCGCGCAACGCCTGGTGGTTTCTACCCGGACGGTCGACCACCACGTCTCCGCGATACTGCAAAAGCTGGGCGTGCGTAGCCGGCGAGAGGCGGCGAACCACCTTGCGACTCTTGACGCCAGCGACCAAGGTCGTCGCGCTGTGAGCCAAATCTCGTCGAAGTCTTAGGCCAAGCGCGAACAGGCCCGCCCGAGCCGTCGTACTTCTGGCATGTCACTCCGTTGCGTTTCTCGGACCTCCGGCCTGGCTGGCCGTTTGATTGTCAGATCGGCTCGGCTGACCGATCACGATGCGATCCGAGAGGTCGTGCGCGCCGCGTACCAGCAGTATGAGCCGGTCACCGGATCCGAGCTGTTCTCCCGCTACATCGCCGATCTGCTTGATTTCGAAAGACATTCCCGGCACGGCCAGCTGATCGTCGCCGAACTGGACGGCGCTGTCCGCGGTTCCGGAGCCTTCTACCCGGACGTCTCGGTGCAGGGTCTCGGTTGGCCCCGCGGCTGGGCCGGGGGTCGCGCTCTTGCGGTACATCCGGAAGCCCGCGGGCACGGTGTGGCGCAGGCCCTGCTGGCTGCGGCGGAATGCCTCGCCCGGCACCATGGCGCACCGGTGTTCGCGCTGCACACCGCGAGCTTCATGACGACGGCGATAGCCTTGTACGACCGGTTGGGCTACCGCAGAGCACCCGAATTCGATCGTGACCTCGGAGCCTTCCTCGGCCTGGCGGCCCAGGCTACGTTCCGCTCCGTCGCCTACGTCCGTGACCTCTCGGCGGACCAGCCCGGAACGAGCTCGGCAGACGAAACCCGCCTAGCGACCGCGGCCCAGGCCTGAGGGCCCGCCAACGAACGATCCAGCCAGAGAGCGGGCGGTCGCCGCTCTCCGGCTGGAGACGGTGGTCGGTCGACGTCAGGCGTTGACGGACTCCAATTGCGGTAGCTCGCTGACCGTCGCGGAGCGCCGGGCCCGACCGGGCAGGGCCAGCGCCCCGGTCGCGCCGACGAGGCAGATGGCGGCGGCGACCAGGCAAGCGACATGGAATCCCGACATGAACGACGTGTGCAGCGCGCCGAGCAGCACCTCACGAGATGAGCCGCTGGTCCGGCTGACCGTGCCCAGCGCGGCGGCAACTGAGTCCTGCGAGGCCTTGCTGACCGGAGCCGGCAGCGCGGCGAACGAGCTCGACGCGATGTGGCTTGCGTACAGCGAGGTGAAGATGCTGCCGAGCACGGCGACGCCCAGGGTGCCGCCCGCTTCGCGCGTCGCGTCATTGACAGCTGAGCCGACTCCTGCTTTCGCCGGCGGGAGCACGCTCAGAATCGATTCGGTCGCCGGTGCGGACGTCAGGCCGAGGCCGAGGCCGATGAAAACCATCTGCCCGACGATTTGGTTGTAGCTCATGAACGTCGGTGAGAGGGCGATCCAGCCGAACGCGACGCCAAGGAACAGCAGGCCGGTCACGACGACCGCGCGGGTGCCGATGCGGGTCACCAGCGCAACGCCAACCACCGATCCGAGGGCGATCGTCATCGCCACGGGCAGGATCCGCACGCCGGTTGCGAGCGTCCCCCAGCCTCGGATGAACTGCATGTACTGCGTCACCAGGAAGATGAATCCGAACAGGGCAAAGAACGCCACCGTCACCGCCCCGCTCGCCGCCGAGAACGCCGGCGTGCGGAACAGGGAAACGTCGATCATCGGCTGCCGGCGCCGGCGCTCGATCGCGACGAAGCCAGCCACGAGGATCGCGACGGCGACGAAGCTCCAGATCGTGAGCGGGTCACTCCAGCCGCGACGGGGCGCCTCGATGATCGTGTAGACCAGCAGTCCGATCGCGGCCGACGAGACGATCAGGCCCGGAGGGTCGAGCCGTGCTTGGTCGGGATCGCGGGATTCCGGAATGAGAACGAACGCGGCGACCATCGCGACGACGGCAACCGGTACGAGGGCGATGAAGACCGACTGCCAGCTGTAATGGGCGAGCAGGAAGCCGCCGGTTACCGGCCCCACCGCGACGCCCAAGCCAGTGACGGCACCCCAAATGCCTACCGCCTTCGCCCGCTCCCGCCGCTGGGGGAAGGCGTTGGTGATGATCGACAGCGTCGTCGGGAAGATGACGGCGGCAAACGCACCCATCGCGAAGCGGACGGCGATCAGTGCGTTTGCTGACCCGACGAGGGCTCCGATCGTGCTTGCCGCAGCGAATCCGCCCAGCCCGAGCAACAGAGCGGGCCGACGACCGAACCGATCGCCGAGCGAGCCCGCGGTCAGTACCAACGCCGCGAACGCGAGGTTATAGCCGTCGACGATCCACTGGAGGTCACGTGTGGTCGCGTGCAGCTCTCGGCCCAGGTCGGGCAGAGCCACGTTGACGATCGTGGTGTCGAGGTTGATCGCGAATGCCGCCAGGCAGACCGTGGCGAGTATGAGATACCTGCGTCGAACACTTGGCTGAGTCATGGCGTCTCCTGCTGACTTGATGTTGACGTCGTCAACATTGACGAGCATGCCACCGCTTGTGGACACTGTCAACATGGATATCGAGGAGATCTCGGAAGCGCGCCGCCCGTACCACCACGGCAACCTGCGAGAAACCCTGATCGACGCGGGCACCGAGCTCGCTCGTACCGGCGGCCCTACCGCCGTCGTGTTACGCGCCGTGTCCCGCGAAGCAAACGTGTCGCACAACGCTGCTTACAGACACTTCGCCGATCACGAGGATCTGCTGGCCGCCGTCAGTGCCCAATGCATGCGGCAGCTCGGACTGCTCATGACCGAGCGCATGGCCGGCGTAACGGCGGGCAGCAAGGTCACCCGCGCCTGGGCCAAGCTCGAGGCGATCGGCCGGGCCTATATCGAGTTCGCAATCACCGAGCCGGGCTGGTTCCGTACCGCATTCGTCGGCGCCGTCCCGCACGACAAGCCATCGACGACTACCCGCAGCGACGATCCGGACCCGCTCAACCCGTACACGATGCTCACTGCGCGCCTCGACGAACTCGTCGCCGTGGGAGCGCTTCCGCCCGAGCGTCGCCCGGGCGCCGAATATGCCGCCTGGTCGGCTGTCCACGGATTGTCGTCCCTCATCGTCGACGGACCCCTACGCGACATTCCGGACGATGAGATCGAACGTGGCGTTTCCGCCGTAATCGGGGTGGTTCGGCGAGGCCTTTGAGGCGATTCACCCCTCGGCTCCGCTCGTAGCTGCCGCGGCCGGCAATCCGCGAGCTACTGTCGAGCGGACCGCGAGTACAGGAGAGCTGCGTGCAAGGCTGGGGATTGTTCGTCGCCGTGTTCTTTGCGTGCGCGGTCGAAGCGGTCGAGGCGCTGACGATCGTGCTGGCGGCCGGCACGGGTCGCAAGGACTGGCGCTCAGCCGGGCAAGGTGTCTTCGCCGCACTCGCGGTACTGGCCGGCACGGTCGCCGTACTCGGACCGGCGCTGACCGCGATTCCATTACAGGCGCTTCGGTTGCTCGTCGGCGGTTTGCTGCTCGTGTTCGGACTGCAGTGGCTTCGCAAGGCGATCCTGCGGGCAAGCGGCTACAAGTCGCTCCACGACGAAGCTGCGATTTTCCGCACCGAACGGGAAGCTGCGCTGGCCGCGCCAGCCCGCCACCGCGGCCTCGTGAACGACTGGTACGCGTTCACGCTGTCCTTCAAAGGGGTGCTCCTGGAAGGGCTCGAGGTCGTGTTCATCGCGCTGACGTTCGGTAGCAATCAACACAACCTGCCGCTCGCAGTGCTCGCCGCCGTATCCGCGGTCGTCGTCGTCGCCGTCGCCGGCCTGGCCGTTCGGGCACCGTTGGCTCGAGTGCCGGAGAACGGGATGAAGTTCATCGTTGGCATCCTGCTGACGGGCTTTGGGACGTTCTGGGGCGCCGAGGGTGCCGGCGCCGAATGGCCCCACGGAGACACGTCGCTGCCAGTGGTCGTAGCCGGTGTCGCTGTTCTTGCCTTCGGGCTCGTCGTCCTGCTCCGTCGGACTAGCCGGCCCAAGCAAGCCGCGGAACCGCAAGCGTCAGTGGCTGGGGCCGGATCATGATCGCGTGGCTGCGCCGCTTCGGCGCGTTCTGGTACGACTTTGTCGTTGGCGACGACTGGCGGGTCGCGCTCGGCGTCGTCATCGCGCTCGCGCTCACCTACATACTGTCTACGGCGACCTCCATCCCCAGCTGGTGGGTGCTGCCCGTCGCCGTCGCGATCCTGCTGACCCTGAGCCTGCGCCGAGCGATACAGCCCAAAGGCGGCGCGAAGGTCGAGAGATAACCGGCGATGACGTCGGACGTACCGTCGCTCCCGAGTTCCAGTTCCAAGATCACGCTTGACAACTCAGAACCGTCACGATTGATCCATCCCGACCGCCACATCCTCGTGGCGACAGCGGCGTCACGACGGTTCGCCGCAGCCGGCGAATCGTATAGCGTGCTGCAGGCACGCTCGAGCCAAAATGGCGCAGCCGTGCATCCCCGAAGGGCAGGCTGGGCGACCACATGACCGACTACATCACGGCAACGCTGGCGAAAGCGGAGGCTGGGGGCGCCCGTCCGGCCGAACTGGCCGCCTTAGCCCGGCGCCTCGAGCAGCTTGCCAATCCCCAAGCCGGCAGCCTGCCGGGAGATTCCCTCAAGCCGCTCAGCGACCTCGATTCTCTTGACGACCTTCCGAAACCCACCGCCGCCCAGGCACGGTTCGTACTCGACCGGCTCGTCGTCGTGAAGCTCAATGGCGGGCTCGGCACGAGTATGGGTCTATCCGGGCCGAAGTCTCTGGTGCCGGTCAAGAACGGCCGAAGCTTCCTGGACATTCTGGCCACACAGGTCCTGGCGCTGCGAGAGCATCACCAAGCACGTCTCCCCCTGCTGCTCATGAACTCGGCGATCACCCGCCCCCCGACCCTCGATCAACTAGGCCGCTACTTGTCCCTCAAGGACGCCTCACTCCCGTTGGACTTCCTCCAGGGCCGTGAACCCAAGCTTCGGGCCGACGACTACCAACCGGTGTCGTGGCCGACCGACCCGACACTGGAATGGTGTCCCGCGGGTCACGGCGACCTCTACACAGCCCTTTCCGCATCCGGAATGCTGCGGGCGCTGCTGGATGCCGGCTTACGGTGGTGCTTCGTTTCCAACGTCGACAACCTGGGGGCGCTGGTCAACGCGCGGATCGCGGCCTGGATTGCTTCCGAGCACGTGCCGTTCGCCATGGAGGCGGTCGTCGGCACGCCCGCCGATCGCAAGGGCGGCCACCTCGCCAGCCATGACGGACGAATTGTGTTACGAGAGACGGCCCAGGTGCCCGAGGGCGACTCGTCGTTCGGAGACGTCGAACGTTGGCGGTTTTATAACACCAACAATCTGTGGATCGACCTGCAAGCGCTGAACAGATTGCAAGAATCGGATCCGGCTGCGCCGACACTCCCCCTGATCGTGAACCGCAAGACGGTCGATCCGACCGACGCGTCGAGTACTCCAGTCATTCAGCTAGAGACGGCGATGGGCGCCGCGATCGGCGCAATCGATGGTGCGCAAGCAATCTTGGTGCCGCGTACTCGATTTGCACCCGTAAAGACGACGGACGATCTTTTGCTCGTTCGTTCCGACGCCTACGACCTTCGTCCCGACGGAGCGGTGACTCCCACATTCGACGGCAAAGCGCCAATAATCACTCTCGATCCTAAGCATTTCAAGCTTCTCCCAGATTTCGAGCGGCGATTTCCGACGGGAGCGCCGTCGCTGCGGCGTTGTTCAAAACTTGACGTCGACGGCGACGTCACGTTCGGCGCCAACGTCACGATCGAAGGCGCGGTTCGGATCGAGGGTCCGTGGCACGTGCCCGACGGAGAAGTGCTACGTGGATGACGCGAATTGACCGCCGGGCTGATCCGGCCGGCACCTGGGCCCGGTCATGAAGCTCCTCGTTACCGGCGGCGCCGGCTACATCGGCTCGGTTGTGGCGGCGCAGCTGATCATCGCAGGCCATGATGTCGTCGTGCTCGACAACCTGTCGACCGGGCATCGCGACGCAGTGGTCGATGGAGCGCAATTCAGGCAGGAGGAACTGAGTCACGTCGCCCAGGTTCTCGACGGCTCCTTTGACGGCGTTCTGCATTTCGCGGCGAAGTCGCTGGTCGCCGAATCGGTGGGGCGTCCTGAGATCTATTGGGACAACAATGTCGTCGGGACGCTCGCGCTGCTCGAGGCAATGCGGGTTGCTGGAGTCGAGCGTCTTATCTTCAGCTCGACCGCGGCAACATATGGCGTGCCGCACCGGGTACCGATACGAGAAGACGATCCCGCGGCGCCGATAAACCCATACGGTCAGACCAAACTGGCTGTCGACATGGCAATTACCGGTGCGGCCCACGCGCACGGATTGGCAGCGGCCAGCCTGCGCTACTTCAACGTCGGCGGCGCTCAAGGCGGCCTAGGCGAGCGGCACAGTCCGGAGACCCATCTCATTCCGAACATTCTCCAAGTTCCGCTCGGCATCAGAGAGTCGGTTTCGATCTTCGGAACGGATTACGACACCCGGGACGGGACGTGTATCCGCGACTATCTGCACGTCGTCGACCTCGGCCGAGCGCACTTATTGGCATTGACCGCCGTGCAGCCGGGTACCCACAACATCTACAACCTGGGCTCCGGCACTGGATACACCGTTCGTGAGGTGGTCGATAGTTGCCGTCGGGTCACCGGCCATCCCGTGCCCTCGGTCGACCGCGGGCGGCGCGGTGGCGATCCGCCGGTCCTGGTTGCGTCGTCGGATCTCATCCACACCGAGCTCGGCTGGAAGGCCGAGCTTGACCTGGACCGCATCGTGTGTGATAGCTGGAGCTTCGCCACGGAACACGCATGATCCGCAGGCGCACTGACGAGCTCGGCGCAGCGCCCCTGTCGAATGACCGCGTTTCTGGCCTGTTCGACGAGACCTTTGGCGGCAAGCCCGAAGGCTACTGGTGGGCGCCGGGGCGAGTGAATCTCATCGGCGAGCACACGGATTACAACGACGGGTACGTTCTTCCGCTCGCGTTACCGCAAGGCATTATTGCGGCAGCGCGGTTGTCCCGTGCACCCACGCTTCGAGTCCGCTCGCGCCAAGAGAGCGGAGGCGCCGAGATTCCGTTGGCCGCGATAACGCCACAATCGGTCGACGGCTGGTTCGCTTATATAGCGGGCGTGGCCTGGGCATTCCGGCAAAGCGGTCACGACATCCCCGGTCTCGACATGGTCATCGACAGCGACCTACCGACCGGCGCCGGACTGTCTTCCTCGGCGGCGCTCGAGTGCGCCGTGGCCATGGCCTGGAATGATCTCACCCCGCTCGACTTGTCCCGGCACGAGTTGGCGGCTATTGCGCGACGCGCCGAAAACGACGTCGTCGGCGCTCCGACGGGCGTCATGGACCAGATCGCATCGCTGTACGGAAAGAACGACCGGCTGGTGTTCTTGGACACCAGGTCCATGGCCGTCAGCCATGTGCCGTTCGATCTGTCTACCGCTGGGCTCGCACTGCTTGTCATTGACAGCCGGGCGCCGCACGCGCTGGTCGACAGCGAGTACGCCGAGCGGCGAAAAATATGCGCGCTGGCAGCGAAACAGCTCGGCGTCCCAGCCCTTCGAGATATTCCATTCGAGAATCTGGACAACGCGTTGGCTGGACTGAGCGACGAACTGATGCGGAGGCGAGTCCGTCATGTCGTGTCTGAAGATCAACGCGTGTTGGACACCGTCGCCAGGCTCGAAACCGGGCACGACCTGCGGCAGATCGGACCAATCCTGGCCGCTTCGCACGTCTCGATGCGCGACGACTTCAACATCACAGTGCCACAGATCGACCTCGCTGTCGTCGCGGCGCTCGATGCGGGCGCGTTTGGAGCCCGCATGACGGGAGGCGGCTTTGGCGGCAGCGTCGTGGCGCTGGTTGACGCCGACCAGACCACCGGCGTGTTCCATGCAGTTCAGGCCGCATATGCTGCGGCCGGGTACCTGGCCCCGGTTGGGTTCACCGCAACGGCCAGTACGGGCGCGCACCGCCTGTAGCCGCGGCTGGACGAGTTTCGGCCCAACACGGTCGGGCGAAGAGGTGACCTGCAAACTAGCCGCGCCGGAACCAGGGAATGCTCTCGAGACCCACCGGCAGCTCAACCGTGTCCGGTCCGGTGAATGAGTGGCCGTCCCCGTCGATCCAGTTTCCAGGTGGGACTTCGACCGACCTGGTCGATGCTCGTTGACGAAGCACCGGAGCGACGAGGATTCTTTCGCCGAGCAGGAACTGGTCGTGGACATGCTCGTAACCGGAGAAGTGATAGGCCAGCGGCCGCAGGATCGGTTCCCCGCTCGCGGCCGCTTCGTTAACAAGATCGAGAATCTCGTTGGCCAAACTCTGGCGTAACCGCACAGCGGCTTGGACGGCGCGCAGGTGATCGGCGTCGAGCACCCCGGCCGGCGCCATGGAGAACTGCATCATTGGAAATAGCGCGGCGCATTGCGCATAGCGTACGAACAATTCTTGATCAACCGGCCGGTCAGCTGAGCAATAGTTGACATCGCCACCCCCCACCATGTCGGGGCAGACGAAGGGGTGGCCGATCAACCCCTGTGCGATGCATTCCGGAACCAATGACAACAGGCCACGTGCACCCCAAAGCGGCGGCTTGTCATGCAGTCGTTGCGCCAATGGCTGGCCGCCCATTTTCCAGCAGGCCCGAAGTTCGTTGAAGCGGTAGCGCCGTGCGATCCGCGCCCACGCCTCGCACTGCTCGGTCGGTTCGGCCATAGCAGCGTTCCGGTCCCCGGAGCGAAAGTCCCGTAGGTCTCCAGCGTCGAACTTGAATCCGTCGATCCCATGTTCGCTGACTAGACAGTCGAGATCCTCGCATAGGCCAGCAGCTGCGGCCGGATTGCTGACATCCAGCACGGCGCTAAAGCCGTTCCACCAGTGCCGAATAGCCGTGCTGCCGTCCGCATTGCGTACCAGCAGATCATTCTTTTCGAGATCGCGAAATCGATGCGTATCGGGACTGACGAATGGCACGATCCATAACATGACGGGGCAACCCCATGCATGCAGCGTTCGGACCATGGATGTGGGATCGGGAAAGCGGCTGACGTCAAACTGCCATGTCCCATACGCCGGTGACCAGTTGTCGTCAATGATGACGAGCCCGGGCGGCAGCCCGGAATCGAGCAAGCCGCGAACATAGCTGAGTACGCCATCCTGGGTCGGCTCGTACGGCATCTCCATCCAGGTGTTGTACTGAGGCGACAGGAACATCGCCGCAGCTGGTGTTGCGCCAGTGGGGGGAAAGTGCGTGCGGGACGCCACCCTGAATGCCGACGCCAGCGTCGGCTCCGGGCCGGCGCCGACCACCGGATGGCCGCCGGTAACTCCCAGCGTGCCGTCGACGAATTCGAAGGAGAACGCGTCCTCCGACCATATGTACCGCCCCCGGTTCGATATGAGAAACGGAGCCGACTGATTCGCGCCGTCTTGATCATTGGTCAACAACCCAGCCGAGGTAGCCAGGTTGCGCCGAAGCGCGGCACGGCCGAATGGCATGCGCTGACCGTCGGCAACCGCGCCGCCCCACCAGCACTCCCCTTCAGCAAGATCAAGTATGGTCTCGTGCGCGGCCGTGATCGCCATGCTATGCCCCATTTCTGGTACTTGCGTCGCTGATCAAAGCGCACGGGAGCGTTTCCACCACGGACCGAGTGGACCCGGCCACGGCAATCCCGACCCGAGCCGGCTGCCATCACTCCAGCGAGGCGTCCCATTCATGGACGTCACCGGCGTCGGTGGCCCGCTGCAGCACATCCATCGTCCCGACCTTCTTGCCCTCGCCGAATAGCGGGCTCTGCCAACCGCAGCTGCACACGGCCCGAGCGGCGCCCTCGCCGACCTGGACGATTGTTACTTCATGCTTCATGCTGATCAGTCCGTAGCCAGAGGCATCGTTCCGCCAACTCTAGCCCGACCGCTCGCCATCCATCGGGCATTCGTTGGTGTCGCGCTCCTCCGACAGAGCGGAACAACGGCCATCAGGTGGCAAGATCCATTTGCACTCGACGTCGCAGACCGCCGACCACTAGGTTTCGCTCCGTGGGCTGGATCAACGCCGAGCTTGCTCTGACAGCAATAGCTGCGATGATGTCCCCGACAACGTTGACGTTCTCGGTGCTCGCGCTCGTCTTGGGGGACCGGCCCCGGCGTACCGGCTTGTGGTTCTACGTTGGCGCCCTGGCCGCCACCCTGGCGATTGGCGTCATTGCCGCATTTGTGCTCGGCGACAAGGCGGCTACCGCAAACCCGTCGCAGCCCAAGATATGGGTCGCGATTGTGGACGTCGTCGCTGCGATTCTTCTGACCGGCTGGGCAGTGCGTGCTCTTCGCCGGCCCGTCAATCAGAAGCGCATGAACGGCATGGTGGAACAGATGAGCAAGATCGCCAGCTCGCCGGTCATCGCGATCATTGGCGCCGGAGCAACTCTCGCGAATCCGGGCGGCTTTATTCCGCTGGCGCTCAAGGAGATTTCTGAGACCGATCCGAGTAACGCCGAGTACATCGTCGATTGGGTCTTGTTCTCCCTGGTGTCATTGCTTCCGTTGGCTACCGCGCTCGTCCTGCTCGTGGTGACCCCGAAGCTGGCTGAACGCGTTCTGCAAGCAACCCGGACCTGGCTTCTGAACAACGTGCGCAAGGTCGCCGCGGCCATCGCGCTTCTTCTAGCCGCAGTGTTGCTACGAAACGGAATCGCCGGCTTGATCAACTAGCGCGGCGGGATCCCGCCTGTCGTCACGCTTTCTTGGCTCGGCTCGGTTGAACCCGAGGCGGTTCGTGGGGTTGCTTGGGGTAAACCGGCGGCCACGGGGCGTCCATGAGCCCGTTCGCCCGGTCACGGGCATCCATCTGCAGAAACGGCTCGAGCGACTGGGGATTGTCGTTGATCTGCAGCCAGGGATCGCCTCTTGTCGCGAGCCGTTCCGGCAGCGACGCGATCGTGAACTGATCGGGGTGAATGTGGTCGAGCTCGTCCCAATAGATCGGTGTCGAGACCTGTGCCCCGGCGCGAGCCCGGACCGACCAGGCCCCGAACACCGTCTTGTGGGGCGCGTTCTGGTTGAAGTCGACGAATACCCGCTGGCCGCGTTCCTCTTTCCACCACGCGGCCGTGATGAGATCCGGTCGACGGCGCTCGAGCTCGCGGGCTATGGCCACGGCGGCGCTGCGGACCTGGTAGGAATCCCACCGCGGGTCGAGCCGCACATAGATATGCAGCCCTCGGTTGCCGGTGGTCTTCGGGTAGCCCATCACGCCGCACTCGTCCAGCAAGGTCTTCAGCTCGTGCGCAGCCTGGCGAATTTGGCCGAACTCGACTCCGGGCGTCGGATCCAGATCCAGGCGCAGTTCGTCCGTGTGATCGGGGTCGTCGGCGCGATACGGCCAGACATGGAAACCGAGGCAACCCAGGTTCAACGCCCACAGCACGTGATCGATATCCGCTATCACGAGCGCCTGAGAGGTCGTGCCGTTCGGCGTCGAGACGACCGTCGTCTGCAACCACGGTGGGATGGATTTCGGCACACGCTTCTGGAAGAACGACGGCCCTCCGGCGCCCTCGGGGAATCGTTGCAACAGCACTGGCCGTCCCCCTATCGCGCGCATCAGCGGTTCCTCGACCCGCAGGTAGTGCGCGGCCAGATCGCCTTTCGTATCACCCCGCTCCGAGAAGTACACCCGCTCGGGATGGGTGATTACGATCCTCGGCTCAGCCCGTTCCGCCACAAGATCAACGTACGCGCCGGCACGGACAGACAGCCAGTGTCCGGCTAGCGTCCCGCTAGCTCGCGTCGAGGACGCGACGCAGCAGCTTGATGAATTGGCGCCGCTCGGTCGGTGACAGAGGGGCAAGGAGCCGTTCTTGAACGTCGGAGATCACCTGATCGAGGACGCCAAGCTGCCTCGTGCCCGAGCGGGTGATCGACACGATGTTGCGGCGGCGGTCGTCGGGGTCAACGGCACGTTCGATCAAGCCGCGATCGGAAAGCTCGTGCAGCGCGGCGGCCACGTCACTGCGGTCAATGCCGGTGCTGCGCCCTAGATCAGCTTGGCTAGCTGGCCCCCATTCGTCCAAAGCCGCAAGCAGCCGATAGTGGTAGCTGCGAAGTCCCGTGCCCTGGGAGGCAAACCCGTCGTTCAGTAGTCCGGCCGACCGGGCGTAGGCCCGGCTGATCAGCCAGGTCGGCCGATCCCGGATTCGGGCAGGGGCAACGTCGGCTCGGTGCGATTGCTCGGGCACGGCGCGATCGTAACAGTTGTGGGTCGCGCCAACGGTTTGCTATGTTGGATGAGCCAACGTTGGTATTGCCAACGATAGTTGACCCGCTGCAGAAC
>Ga0207675_100004554_pt1 | contig 13372 bp, 7 predicted proteins | sample KBSSwiS42_FD_184305 | JGI IMG/M metagenome (GOLD analysis project Ga0207675, IMG submission 184305) | Switchgrass rhizosphere microbial communities from Kellogg Biological Station, Michigan, USA - KBS Switchgrass S4-2 (SPAdes) (version 2) | ecosystem: Host-associated > Plants > Roots >... | reverse complement strand
CGGGTCGTACGCGTCGCCGGGCTTGTACTTCTCGTGCATGCCGAACTGCGCCGCGTGCGACGCGAGGAACACGTCGACGGGCAACACCTTCTGCGCGGCGAACGTGCGCGCGTAGTCGTCGGCGATCGTCGGATACTTCGGCATGCCGCTGACCGTGACGCCCGGATTGATGGTGCCCATGTTCGCGATGAGCACACGGTAGTCGCGCCCGCCTTCGCGCACCGTGAATGCAAAGCTCGTCGCGCCCTTCGTGTGCCCAGGATGATGGTGCGCCGTCAGCGTCACGCCGCCGAGCTCGATCGTGTCTTTGTCCATGAGCAGCCGATCGACTCTCACCGCCGGAAAGCTCGGCGTGCGCCCGTCGCCGAAGCGGAAGTCGCTCGCGCCGCCGTCCTCGAGCAACGCGGCGTCGGCCTCGGACATCCACATCTCCGCGTCCGTCAGCCGCTTGAGCTCGGCGAGCCCCGCGACGTGATCGCCGTGCGCGTGCGTCGCGAGCAGGATCTTGACGTCCGACATCTTGAAGCCGAGCTGCTCGACTCCTTGCGCGATCAGCGGCACGGTGTCCTCGAACCCCGAGTTGATGAGGATGTGCCCATCGTCGGTCGTGATCAGGTACGTCGACAGATCGTACGTACCGACCCAGTAGACGTTGCCGATGAGCTTGAACGCCGGGAACGGCTGGCGCCATTCGGCGTTCTGAGGGACTCCGGAGTTCTGCTGCGCCGTCGCGGAGACGCAGAAGCACAGCGACAAGAGCAATGCACGCATGAGCATGGCGCTTTCCCCCGAATTGGCCTTACGACTTGCTACAACGTCAGCGCGACGAGCTCGGCACCGTTCTCGCCGGCGACCGAGACGACGACGTACTGCTTGCCGTCGAGCATGTACGTCATCGGCCGCGCGCCGACGGCGCCCGGCAGCGCGACCTCGGCGAGGACGGCGCCCGTCGCTTTGTCGTGCGCGCGCAGAAACGGCGTGCCGGCCCACCCGTCAGCGGTGAACAGCAACGTCTTCGTCACGAGAGTGAGCGCTCGCGCCGCCGTCCCGGTCGGCGGGATGTCGAGGCCTTTGAGCGCCGGGTTCTCGGCGATTGCCTTCGGTGTTGGGCCGCTGGCTCGCTGCCAGAGGATCTCCCCCTTGTTCATGTCGAACGCCGTGATGCGTCCATACGGCGGCTTGATCAGCGGCAAGCCCTGCAGCCACGGCAGCTGCGCGCCGCCGCCCGAGATGTAGGTGATATCCGTGGCCTCCGGTGGAGGCTCGAGTGCGAAAACGGACGGATTCGTCACCGAGCCGACGTAGAGCACGTTCGTCTCGGGATCGAAGGCGCCGCCTTCCCAGTTAGCACCACCCGTCGCGTTCGGTAGCGTCAGCGTGCCGCTCGTGCCGTCAGCCGCCTTGGCGAGCGACGGCGGCGTGAAGATCGGGCCGAGACGAAAAGCCTTGACGCCTTCGATCGCCTCGGCGCGGAGCTCCGGCGTGAAGTCGATGAGGTCGTCGATCGACACGCCTTGGCGATCGTAAGGCGGCGGCTTCGTCGGGAACGGCTGGGTGGGCGAAGTCCACTCGCCGGGCACGTCGGTCTGCGGCACGGGCCGCTCTTCGATCGGCCACACGGGCTCGCCGGTGACACGATTGAACGTGTAGACGAACGCTTGCTTCGTGAGCTGCGCGACGGCTTTGATCGGCCGGCCGTCGACGACGAGATCCATCAGGATCGGCGCGGTCGGGTTGTCCCAATCCCAGATGTCGTGGTGAATGAGCTGGTAGTGCCAGACGCGCTCGCCGGTCTTCGCGTCGAGGCACACGAGGCTCGAGCTGTAGAGATTGCTGCCGTGGCGCTCGCCGCCCCAGATGTCCGCAAGCGGCGCTTCGGTCGGCAGATAGACGTAACCGAGCTCGGGGTCCGCCGTCATGGCCGCCCAGACGCCGGCGTTACCGGTGCGCTCGGCGGAGCCGTCGAGCCACGTTTCGTAGCCGGCCTCGCCGGCTTCGGGAATCGTGTGGAACGTCCAGAGCAGCTTGCCGGTGTGGACGTCGAACCCGCGGACGTCGCCTTTGAAATTGCGCTGCGACGGCGGGCGCATGCCGACCTCGTGCGCGGGGCCGACGATGACGACGTCGCCAATCACGAGCGCCGGCGAGCTGTTGCCGATGCTCGACTTGTCGTCGACCCTGCCGCGCGTGCCGATCATGAGATCGACGACGCCGTTCTCGCCGAAGCCCGGAACGGGCCGACCCGTGTCGGGGTCGAGCGCGACGAGATTGAAGCCCGGAGTCACCGTGAACAACCGCTCGTTGCCGGCGCCGTCCGTCCAGTACGCGGGGCCGCGGCCCGAAGTCTTGCGAGGCGCGCGCGCGAAGCGCTGCTCGCCGTCGTTGGGCCGCCAGACCCAGAGCAGCTCGCCGCTCTTCGGATTGATCGCGACGACATTGCGCGTGACGCCGACCTGCGTGTAGAGCACGCCGTCGATCATCAGCGGCGTCGTCTCGTTGCGCGCTTCGGGGCGCGGCCCGAAGTTGCCGGTGTTGAACCGCCACGCGACCTTGAGCTTGCCGGCGTTGCTCGCGTCGATCTGATCGAGCGGCGAATAGCGTTGCGACGCAAGGTTGCCGCCGTAGAACCGCCACTCGACGGTTGGCCCCGTCGCGCCCGCGGCCCCCGCCGAGGCGGTCGCCCCGGCCGGCGGCGGCGCTGCGGCTTCGGTCTGCGATTCGCTGCCCGAGGGCGGCGAGCACGCGCTCATGAGAGCGGCGGCGAGGAACGGCAATACGACGCGCGGCGAGCTCGGCACGGATTTCCCCCCTGACGTTTTCGGGCACGGCTACTCTACACTGGCACGACTAACCGCAGGAGCCGGCACGTGAGTCAGAGCGATAGGCAATCGACGGGCGATGCGCAACGATCGAGGCGCGTCGTGATCAAGACGATGAGCGCCGCCGGCGCGGCCATCCTCGCCCCGAGCTGGCTAGCGGCGCAGTCCGAGCCGCCGTCGACGGTCTCGGTTCCGCCGCGCGACTTCGGCCCCGGAGCGCCGCCCGTGACTTACCCCGACCCCGATCTCGTGACCGTCGACCCCGCGTTCAACGGCTTGCGCGTCGGCAACACGCCGATCCAAAGGCTCTGGACCGGCGCGTTGTGGTCCGAAGGGCCGGCGTGGTCGAGCCAGGGCCGCTACCTGGTCTGGAGCGACATCCCCAACAACCGACAGCTGCGCTGGCTCGAGGATGACGGCCGCGTCACGGTGTTCCGCTCGCCGTCGAACAACAGCAACGGCAACACGTTCGATTTCGAGGGCCGGCAAGTCTCGTGCGAGCACCTGCTACGCCGCGTCGTGCGCTACGAGAACGACGGCACGGTCACCGTGCTCGCCGACGCCTTCGACGGTAAGCCGCTGAACTCGCCGAACGACGTGGTACCTCATCCCGACGGCGGTTACTGGTTCACCGATCCGCCGTACGGCGGCCAGCTCTACGAAGGCGTGCCCGATGCCCCGGGCGGGCCGAGCAATGCGCAAGGCACGCTGCGACAACGCGCCGGGCAGGCCGCGGGCGTCGGCGAGGCGAAGCGCGAGCTGCCGACGAACGTCTACCGCATCGCGCCGAACGGCCGCGTCACCGTCGCGGTCGGCGCCGATCAGCTGCCCGGGCCGCCGAACGGGCTCGCGTTCTCGCCCGACTACAAGCGGCTCTACGTCGTCAGCGCAGGCGGCGTTCACGCCGGCGACGTTGCCGACGATGGCCGCGTTAGCGGCCTCAAGCAATTCGCGGATTTCACCGTCGACCGCGTGGCCTGCCGCACCGACGGCATCCGCGCCGACGTCTACGGCAACCTCTGGTGCTCGAGCAACGCGGGCGCGAGCGTCGGCTACAGCGGCGTCACCGTCTGGAACCCGTCCGGCACGCTGCTCGGCAGGATCCGTTTGCCCGAGGCGTGCGCGAACGTCGCGTTCGGCGGACCCAAGCGCAATCGGCTGTTCATGGCCGCAAGCCAATCCCTCTATGCGGTCTACGTGAACACGCAAGGCGCCGCGCCGGGCTGAGGCGTTGCGGCCGCACAACCGCTATGCCATAGAATCTTTCGCCGGCTCGGGTAGACTGTCGCGCGACGGCAGGTAGGCGCTCCGGTGTTGCTCCGCGTACTCGGGGCGCAAACCGTCGCGGGAACGAGAACAAACAAGGGGGATCCATGCGAAGAGCACTCAAGCTGCGCGTCGAGCGCGCCGCGTCGTTGGCCGCCGCGATCAGCGCCGCACTCGCTGCGACATCCGCAGCGAAAGCGCAACAACTCGAAGAGATCATCGTCACGGCGGAGCGCCGCGAGCTGAATCTGCAGGATACGCCGATCTCCGTCATGAGCTTCGACGGCAACTCTCTCGAGCTACGCGGCATCGACGACATGTTCGAGCTCGCCACGATCGCGCCGAACCTCGACATCAAAGGCTCGCGCGGCACCGGCAACACGTCGCCGACGTTCCAGATCCGCGGCATCAGCGGCGGCGGCGGCGCCACCGGCGAGCGCAGCGTCGGCTTCTACGTCGACAACGTTTTCATGCCGCGCACGACGGGTCCTGTCATGCGCATGCTCGACGTCGAGCGCGTCGAGGTGCTGCGCGGACCGCAGGGCACCCTCTTCGGCCGCAACAGCACGGGCGGCGCGATCCGTGTGTTCTCGCGCCAGCCCGAGCGCGAGTTCGACTCCTACTTGCGGCTCACGCTCGGCAGCTTCGAGCGCGAGGACCTGCAAGGCATGATCAACGTGCCGCTCGGCGACAAGTTCGCGTTGCGCGCGCAAGCGGCGTCGCTCGAGCAGGACGGCATCGTGCAACGCGGCCCGCAATCGCTCGGCAACAACGACGACACGATCGCGCGCGTGCAGCTCGCGTGGGACGCGAGCGACACGCTGACCCTCAAGTTCGGCGCGATGCACTCGGACTCGAAGTCCGACGGCAGCCCGACGGACATGACGTTCTTCAACATGGCTCCGGTCTGCCCGCTCGACCCGAACGTTCAGACTTACTGCTTGCAAGGCAACTACGCGGACTGGGTATCTGACTTCCTCGAGAACTCGGGCCAACCGCGCTTGAGTCAGGACGATCCGCGCCTGACGACCGGCGACTACCAGATGCCGGACTGGTGCTTCCTCGACGATCAGAACCCGGATTGGGACGATCTCTGCAAGCAGTGGAACAAGTCGCAGTACACGCAGGTCGACGCGAACATCGAATGGCAGATCTCCGAGGGCCTGTCGCTCCTCTCGACGACGGGCGTCTCGCAGTTCGAAAGCAGCGGCGTCAGCGACTGGCAATTGATGGGCATGGAGTTCCGTCCCTCCGGCGTCGACTCCGACGTCATCTATCAGGAATTCCAGTTCAACTTCTCGATCGGCGAGCGCGTCGACTTCGTGACCGGCTTGAGCTACTTCAACGAGGAGTCGGGCACGCCGCGTGAATCGCTGATCAACGCGATCGGCTCGAGCAACTTCAACGCGGTGACCGGCGGTGTTGCCAACGGCAACCAGTGGGGCTGCAACGACACCCTCGGAGTGCCGTGCGCGCAGCCCGCGCGGCGGCTGCGCACGACCGGAGACAGCCAGACTTTGCAGGAAGCAACCGCCTACGGCCTCTTCGCGAACGCGGCAATCCATTTCGGCAGGCTCGTCGACTTGACGCTCGGCGTGCGCGAGTCGTACGACGAGAAGGAGTTCTCGAACGAGCTGTTCGCGTCCGACAACTTCGTTCCGCAATTCGGCGGCTCGACGACCGTCACCGCCAAGGACGACTGGGACGCGACCGACTATCGCGCGACCGTCGACTTCAACATCACGGACGACGTCATGCTCTACCTGACGTCGTCGAAAGCGTTCCGCTCCGGCACGTTCTCCGTTCCGGCGCCCGTCTGCGCAGTGGCAGTGGCGCCCGGTGCGGCGTGCCCAACGTACCTGGTGCGGCCGCAGCCCGCGCTCGTGCCGCCGGAGACGCTCTACAACGACGAGATCGGCATTCGCACCGAGTGGCTCGACGGGCGATTGCGCTTCAACGCGACCTATTACGACATGAACTTCACGGATCGCCAGGGCGCGTCGGCCGTCGTGGATGCCACGAGCCCGACCGGCTTCCGCATCGACCTCGTCAACCAAGGCGACGTCGATCTCTGGGGCAACGAGTTCGAAGCGAGCTTCGCGGTCACCGACCGCTTCACCGTCGAAGGCGCGACGGGACGCGCGAATTACGAGATGGCGAACCCGTGCATCAACAACGGCCCGTACCTGTTCCCGCCGCCGATGGACCGCGAGTACAACGTGGCCGGGCGATACAACTGGGCGACCGAGCGTTCGGGCAGCTTCGACTTCACGCTGAGCTACACGAAGACGGGCCCGATGCAGACGCACCCCGGCGGCTTCACGCCGGAAGAGCTCGCTCAAGTGACGTGTTTCGCGACACCCGCCGCAGCTGTGTTCCCTTCGACCTTCATCGACTCGCGCTACGAGGTGCCGAGCTACAACCTCGCGAACTTCTCGATGCGCTTCACGCCGATGAACGACAAATGGACGACGACGTTTTTCGTCAACAACTTGACCGACGAGGTCTACGCGAACAACGCGCAGTCGTTCGGCCGCGGCTTCTGGACGCAGGGCGGCCCCGGGGGCGCCGTCGGCTTGAGCGCGCCGCCGCGGCAGGCCATCGCGGACTATCGCGGCCGGCCGCGCGAGTACGGACTCACGTTCCAGTTCAACTTCCGTTAGGTTTGGGGGGATGGCGCGCGTATCCAGGACGGACACGTAAGCGCCGACGAAGGGGGAAGCCGGGGCCGAAAGCCCCGGCTTTTTCCTTTACTGGAGCTCTGCGCGCACGAGCTCGGCGCCGGCGACGAGCGCGGCGAGCTTGCCAAACGCGACCTCGCGCGGCAGATATTTCATACCGCAATCGGGCGTCACGATGAGGCGCTCGGCCGGAACGACGTCGAGCGCTGCGCGTATTCTCGTCGCGACCTGGTGCGGGCTCTCGATGTTGCGGTCGCCCAGATCGAGCACGCCGACGTGCACGGTCTTCGACTTGAGCGCGCGCAGCACTCCCAAGTCGAGCTTCGGCTGCGCCGCTTCGATCGAGATCTGACTCGCGGCCGACTCCTCGAGCTCGGCGAGAAACGAATAGCCGCTCGCGGGCTTGTCCTTGACGAGCGCCGCGTAGCCGAAGCACAGATGCAGGGCGGTCGTGCCGCGCACGCCGGCCAGCGCGCGATTGATGGCCTTGATGCCATAGCGCCGAGCGGCTTCGGCCCGCGCTTGCAGCCACGGCTCGTCGAGCTGCACGACGTCGGCGCCGGCCGCGAAGAGATCGTGGACCTCCTCGTTGACGGCCTCGGCGTACGCGAGCGCGAGGCTTTCGTCGTCGCGGTAGTGCTCGTTGACGGCTTGTTGCGCCATCGTGAACGGCCCCGGCAACGTGATCTTGATCGTCTTGCTCGTGTTCGCGCGCAGGAACTCGACGTCGCGAACCTCGACGGGAAACCGCCGCTTGATCGGCCCCGAGACGATCGGCACGGGAATCCTGTTGCCCGTGCGCCCGACGATCTCGCCGACGCGCGTTTGGTCGATGCCGTCGAGCGCGTTCGCGAACTTGTTCGAATAGCTTTCGCGGCGAATCTCGCCGTCCGTGATGATGTCGACGCCGGCGCGCTCCTGGTCGCGGATCGCTTCGAGCGTCGCCTCGTCCTGCGCTTGCTCGAGGCGCTCCGGCGGCACGCGCCATACCTCGCGGACGCGAATGCGCGGCGCCATCATCTTCGTGAGCCGCGCGCGGTCGATGAGCCACTCCGGTTGCGGGTAACTCCCGACAACCGACGTCTTGAGACTGCGGGTCACCCGCCCCCCTTCGCGCGACAGACCTGAGCTTTACGATAAGCTGCTCACTGCCTTTTGTCCTAGCGTTTCGGCCCGGAGGCCGTATGTCGGAACGGAGCGAAACCGCCGTAGCGCATCGAAACACGCAGCGCCGCCGCGTCCTCAAAGCCTGCTGCGGCCTCGCGCTCTGTGCGCCCGTCGCCGCGCGCGGCGACGACTCGGACGAGGCCGTTGCGCCGCCGCAAGCGGGCGACGCACTGGTGTTCGCGTACGGCGATCGAGCGGGCCAGGTCATCGCGCCGGCAGACGTCGTGCTGGGGGCGAAGCAGATCCTCGCCTATCCGATGCAGCCCGCGACGCGCCGCGTCCGCGACGGCTCGCGATTGAATCAGCTCATCGTCGTGCGGCTACCGCCCGACAAGCTCGGCGAAGAAACACGTGGGCGCGCCGCCGACGGCGTCGTCGCGTACTCGGGCGTCTGCACGCACACGGGCTGCGACGTGACGGACTGGTTCGGTGACACGCTGCACTTCAAGTGCCCCTGCCACGAGTCGGAGTTCGATCCCGGTGACGGCGCGCGCGTCGTCGGCGGCCCCGCGCCGTTGCCGCTCGCCGCGCTGCCGTTGAAGCTCGTCGACGGCGCGCTCGTCGTCGCGAGCCCGTTCGAAGGCCGAGTCGGCTTCCAAGCCCTCGATCCGTTCAGCGCCGCGCCGCCGCTGTAGCACTACCTTAACGCGGGCGTCAGCGTACTGTCAGCGTAATCCCGGACGATTCCCTCTCCGCCCATCGATGGAGAATCGTCATGCATTTCACGGAAGTCACCCAGGACTTTGCCGGCCTCGACGAGACGAATCTGCCGCGGCACGGCACGCGCGCACAGTGGAGCACCGGCAACGGCAGGACCTGGGCGATCGTGCTCGCGGGCGGCGCGGGCACGCGGCTGCGCCTGCTGACGATGAACCCCGCCGGAATACCGGTGCCGAAGCAGTACTGCTCGCTCGACTCCGGTCCGTCGTTGCTGCAGCAAGCGCTGGCGCGCGCGTTCAGTGTCGTGCCGCGCTGGCGCACCTCCGTCGTCGTGGCCGAGCAGCAGGTGCAGTGGTGGGGGCCGCTCGCACGCGAGCTGCCCGGCACCGTGGCGGTTCAGCCCGAGGACCGCGGCACGGCTATCGGCATCCTGCTCGCGCTCGTTCGAATTCTCGAACGCGATCCGAATGCCCGCGTCGTGATATTGCCGGCGGATCATCACGTCATCGACGAGCGCGCGCTGACGCGCACGTTGCGGAACGCAATCGGGGCGCTGCTCTACGGGCACGCCGACATCATTTTGCTCGGCGTCGCGCCCGAAGGCCCGGATCCCGAGCTGGGCTACATCGTTCCCGTCAGCCTCGGCATGAGCGGGCTGCTCGGCATTGCCAAGTTCGTGGAGAAGCCGGCGCGCGCGCATGCTGCGAGGCTGATCGCGGCAGGCGCTCTCTGGAACACCTTCATCATGGTGGCGAACGCCAGAGAGCTGCTCGAGCTGCTGCGCGGCTGCGAGCCCACCGTCGTCGCGGACCTACAACGCTGCCTGCAGGATGGACTTTCCGAAGACGGTCCGGCCCCTGCGCTGCGCGAGCTCTACCGGCGTCTACCCGTGCTCGACTTCTCGCGCGACGTCGCGCAATGGAATTCCGCGGCCTTCTCGGCTCTGCGCGCGCCGGCGTGCGGTTGGACGGATCTCGGCACCGTGGACCGCGTCCGAAAGGCGCTGTGGCAGCACGCGAAGGCACCCGGCACGGGGTCGTCGACGGCCAGCGACCTGGCGGCGCTCAGCCTCGCGCATGCCTTGCGGTCCGAGCGTCTACCAGGTCAGGCCGGTCGTGATCTGCCGGACGAGCTCGGTGTAAGCACCGTTGAAATGATGACCGCCCGGTAGCTCCGTCACGCGCGCGCCGGCGGCGAGCGTCGCGCACGGCGACTCGTCGCTCTCTTCGCGCCCGTAAATGCAGGCGACGCGACCGAGGTCGAGCCGCTCGATCTCCGGCTTGACGGGGAGATCGCCCGAGTTGCCGCCGATCCAGCTCGTCAGATGAAACTCGAACGCGGCCATCTCGGCCGGCGCGAGCAAGACCGACCGCTCGACGAGCGCGCTCGCTTCCCGCGAAAGACGGTTCAGCGCGAACGGCAGCACGTCGGCGCCTTGCGAGTAGCCGATGACGATGGCGCGCCGCTTGTCCCAGTGCTGCGCATAGAAGCGTAGCAACCGATCGAGGTCGGCCGCGAAACCGTCGGGCGTGCGCGCTTTCCAGAAGTAGCGCAACGAGTCCACGCCGACGACGGGAATGCCGCGCGCCGCTAGACCCAAGGCCACGTCCTTGTCGAGACCCGCCCAGCCGCCGTCGCCGGAGACGATCACGGCGAACAGGTCGCCGCTCCCCGCAGCCGGTACCTCGACGAGCGGCAGGTCGGGCAAGCTCGGGTGCGCGAGCGCGCTCGGCATCTTGGCAACGGCGGCGCGAAACGTGTCGAGCAGCTGCGGCAGCCAATTCCGCTGCACGGAGTAGCCGTGACCCACGTTCGGCAGGTTGACGAACGTCGCTTGCGGCGCAGCCGCGGCGAACTCGCGCGCCGCCGCGATGTCGCAGACTGCGTCCTGCTCGCCGTGCAACGCCCACCACGGCGCGCCGAGCGTCGAGCTCGCCGCGAGGTCGATGCCTTTGTGCGGCGCGCGCGGCTGATAGCGCAGCCCGGCGCCCTGGCACGGCCGCGCTTCGAGGTCGAGATCGGGACAGAAGCCGAGCGACAAAGCTCCCCCGAACGTCCCCGAAGGCGCTTGCGCAAGCATCGCGTAAGCGAGCGTCGCCCCCGACGAATAGCCGACGAGCAGCGGCTCGATGTACGTCGGCAGCTGCGCGTAGCCTTGCAGGTAGTGCGAGAGGTTCTCGAGGTCGCCGTCCGGATTCACGCAGCTCGCGGCATCGCCCGCGAAGCTCGCGAGAAATCGCGGCACGTCGACGCCCGCGACGAGCGCGCCCTCGCCGGCGAGTGCGCGCGCCATGCCGTCGACACCTCGATTCCAGCCGCCGTCGCCCGACAGGAACAGCACGAACGATTTGGTCTCGCCGGCCGGACGATACAGCGCGACGTCCTCGAAGCGGCCGTGCGCCACGTGTTCCTGCGCCTCCGCGAATGGCGCGGCGAGCAACAGCGCGGCGAGAAGCGCGAGCGATCGCGTGCTCATTTCGCGAACACTCCTTTCCAGCCGCCGCCGACGAGCGCCGCGACGTTCGAGAGCGCCGTGAGCGGCGTGAGCCCCGAGGTCGCGAGATAGCGCGGCTCCCAGATCGGGGAGAACTTGTCCTTGAAGCTGCGCACGCCGCGGAAGTTGTAGAGACTCTCGCCGTGCTCGAACAGCAGGTGCGCTAGCTTGTGCCAGTGCGGCGCAAACGCGTGCTCCGCGATCCCCGACAGCGGCGCCATGCCGAGATCGAAGCGTCGATAGCCCTCGCTTTGGAAGTGCAGCAGCAGACGCACCAGCAGCACGTCCATCGTGCCCGGCGGCGCCGCAGGCAAGTAGCGCATCAGGTCGACCGACGCGTCCTCTTTCGTGTCGGTGGTCATCAGCGTCGCGAATGCGACCATCGCACCGGCCTGGAAGATGGCGGCGACGCCTTGACGCGTCACATAGTCATCCGTGAATGCGCCCAGCGAGAAACCCTTCTCGGCGGAGCGCCGGCGCGCGAGCCACGCGGCCGAGACGCTTCTCAGCTCCGGCAGCACCGGCGCGACCTCGGCGGGTGGGATGACGCGGAACGTGAGCCCCGCGCGCTCGCCGCGATTCAGGGCGTGGCGCAAATCTGCGCGGCGCGTGCCCTTCAACGAGAACTCCGGCAGCGGCACGAGCGCCTGCTCTCCGACCTTGAACAGGCGCAAGCCCGCGTCGAGATAGAGCGGCAGCAGCTGCGGGCGCACCTGATAGAACGCCGGCCGCCCGTCGAATTCGCGCGCCAGGTCCATGAAGCGCCAGACGAGCTCGGCGGCCTCGCCCTCGGGAGCCACGGGATCGAACAACGCGACCCACGAGCGACCGCGAACACCGAACATCAGGAACGAGCGTCCGGAGTCGGAGAACAGCAGATGCTTGTCGCCGAGCAGCGCGAGGCCGGCCGCCGATGAATCCTGCGCGCGGACGATGCGCTCGGCATGCACGAGATCCGCCGGGCCGGGTGGCTGGAGCGCCGCGGGCAGCGGGCGCAGCAGAAAGCGCAGCGCCAGCACGAGCAACAGGATCGCGATCCCCACGAGTGCGCGCAGCGAGCGCGGCGCATGCGCGTCGAACTCGAATTGCCACCACAGGTCGTGCGCATACGAGACGTCGCGGTAGGCGAAGAACAGCACGACGACGATCGCGGCGAGGGCCGCTGCGATGGCCGCGAGCCAGCGCTCGCCGAATGCGCCCGCGAGCAGGTTGGCCTTGCGCGTGAACTGCTCGCGTGACAGCGCGAGCGCGACCAGCAGCACGCCGAGCACGACGGCCTCCGACACGGCGACGCCCTTCGGCAGCGCCGCCACGCAAGCGAGGCCGGCGAGAGCGACGCCGGCCCACCATGCGACGTCGAGCCGGAGCAGCATGCCGCGCGCGATGAACAGGAGTCCCAAGCCGGCGACGCTGCCGAGAAAGTGCGACGCCTCGAGCAGCGGCAGCGGCACGTGCTCCATGAGAAACACCGTCGCCTCGTCCGATGCCGGCGTGACGCCGGAGACCATGAGCATGACGCCGATGACGAACGTCAGCGCGGCGAGCAGCAGCGGGGCCGCGCCGCGCGCCGCGCGGCCGAGCGGCGACAACGTCGCCGCGCGCAGCTCGTACGCGCTCAGCATGACGAGCGCGAGCGCGAGCGGCGCGAAGAAATAGAGGCCGCGGTACAGCAGCAGCGCGCCGGCCAGCTGACCGGCGGGCATGGCGCTCGACAGCGTGACGAGCATCACCCCTTCGAACACGCCGACGCCGCCCGGCGAGTGACTGACGACGCCGAGCAGCGTCGCGAGCGCGAAGAAGCCGACGAACGCGAGAGGCCCGACGTTCGAAGCCGGCAGCAACCACCACAGCGCGGCCGCGGCGAACACGATGTCCGCGACCGAGACGAGCAGTTGCCACGCAGCAAGGCCGGGCGACGGCAGCGCGACGACTCGGCTTGCGGCTCGTGCGAACGTGCGGCGACCGGCGCACACCGCAAGCAGCGCGGTGACGAGCACCAACCACACCGCGGCAGCCGTACGCAGCACCGCGCTCGGGACGTGCAGCAGCGGCGCCACGGTCGACGCATCGGCCAGGAGGCCGAAGGCCGCCACGAACCCGGTCCCAATGCCGAACGAGATCGTGCCGAACGCGATGGCGCGCGAGATCGTCGTCGGCTCGACTCCGGCGGCGCCGTAAAGCCGCATGCGGACGGCGCCGCCCGTCAGCACGCCGAACCCGACGGTGTTCGAAAGCGCATAAGCGGCGAACGCCGTCGGCGCAACGACAGGGTAGCCGACCCGCGC
>Ga0207675_100004551_pt1 | contig 13373 bp, 13 predicted proteins | sample KBSSwiS42_FD_184305 | JGI IMG/M metagenome (GOLD analysis project Ga0207675, IMG submission 184305) | Switchgrass rhizosphere microbial communities from Kellogg Biological Station, Michigan, USA - KBS Switchgrass S4-2 (SPAdes) (version 2) | ecosystem: Host-associated > Plants > Roots >... | reverse complement strand
GTACGAGGATCTCGTCGCCGACTCGGCTGTCGCGGTGAAGGGCCGGGTCAACTGGCGCGACGAGCGGATGTCGGTGTTCGCGTCCGGGGTCGTGTCGCTCGACATCGCCGACGCGCAGGCCGGGCTCGTCCAGCCGCTCGTGCTCAAGGCCGATGCGCTGAAGCTCGACCACGCCACGGTCGGCGAGCTCAAGTCGGCGCTCATCGCGCACGCGGGCGACACCCCGCTCACGCTCGTGCTCTGCTACCGCAACCGGGAGACGCCGCTGTCGATCGACGGCTTCTCGGTGTCGGTCACCTCGGCGTTGTTGGGTGAGCTGAAGGGCATCCCGGGGATCGCCGTCGCGGGCTAGCGGCCCGCGGCGGCGCGGCCCGCGCCGTGGCGCAGCGAGCGGGGGGCGGGCACCGTGACGCCCGAGCGGCCGGCCTCGACGGGGCCGATCCGGTCGAGCGCGGCTGCGATGTCGGCGTCGGAGACGTCGGCGTGGGTCATCAGCCGCACCCGGCCCGCCATCGGGGTGGCGCGCACCCCGGCCTGCTCGAAGCGTTCGAGCGTGCCCGCGAGGTCGGCCACCGTCACCAGCACGATGTTGGTCTGCGGCGTCACCACCGCCCAGCCCCGCTCGATGAGGCCGTCGGCGAGGGCGGTGGCCTTGGCGTGGTCTTCGGCGAGCCGGTCGATGCGGTCGAGCGCCACCAGGCCCGCGGCGCCCAGCACGCCGCCCTGGCGCACCCCGCCGCCGAGCATCTTGCGCAGCCGCCGCGCCTCGGCGACGAACTCCTCCGACCCGGCCACCATCGAGCCGACCGGAGCGCCCAACCCCTTGCTGAGGCACACCTGCACGGTGTCGGCGCCCACCGTCAACGCCGCGGGCGGCACCCCGAGCGCGACCGCCGCGTGCCAGAGCCGGGCCCCGTCGAGGTGCACGCGCAGCTTCGCCCGCCGGGCCGCCGCGGCGAGGGAGGCGTGCTCCTCGGGCGCCGTGACCGTGCCGCCAGCGGCGTTGTGCGTGTTCTCCAGGCACAGCAGCGTGGTGCGGAGCGCGTAGTACGGCCCGGCGGTGCCCGCGGCCCGGCGCACGGCGTCCGGGCTGATCTTGCCGGGGCCCGCGTCGTGCGGCAGGGCGCGCGGCATGCCGCCCGCGAGCCACGCCGCCGTGCCCAGCTCGTTGTCGAGCACGTGCGCGCCCGCGGGTGCGAGGAACGCGTCGCCGCGGGAGAGGTGGCTGGTCAGCGCGATGAGGTTGGCCATCGAGCCGCTGGGGGTCCACAGCGCATCGGCCGTGCCCAGCAGCCCTGCGACGCGTGCCTCCAGCTCGCGGAGGGTGGGGTCGCCGTCCAGCACGTCGTCGCCGACCTCGGCGTCGGCCATGGCCGCGCGCATCTGCTTGGTCGGCCGGGTGACGGTGTCCGACCGCAGGTCGATCGGGCCGTCGGACGCCCGGCGCGCTCGGGAGGAGGGTCGCACAGCAGTTGATTCAACCAGTCGGCGTCGCATCGGTCGCGCCGGAGTAACGGAAAGGTCACGTCCTTGCGCTGATCGGGCGAATCCGGGCGCCGAGTGCAACGGTGCGCGACGCCTCTATCGTCCCCGACGGAAGGAGGGACGTGGACGCGCTCGCCGAGGCCGATTTCGAGCGGTACTTCCGCGCGCGCCGAGACGCCATCCGCCGCACCGCCTACCTGATGTGCGGCGACTGGCACCGCGCGGACGACCACACCCAGGCCGCCTTCGTCGCGTTGCACCGGCACTGGCGGCGGGTGCGGGACAAGGGCGCGCTCGACGCGTGGATGCGCCGCACGCTGATGCGCGCGGTGGTCGACGAGTCGCGCAGGCCCTGGCGGCGGGAGCGGTTCACCGACGACGTCGTGGCGGTCGACAAGGTGGTCGCGGACCCGGACGTCACGACCCGGCACGTGCTGGTCGACGGGCTGCGCTCGGTGCCGCCGCGGCAGCGGGCCGTGCTGGTGCTGCGGTACCTCGATGGGCTGGACGTCGCCGCGACGGCTGCCGCGTTGGGGTGCAGCGAGGGCACGGTGAAGAGCCAGACGTCGCACGGGCTCGCCGCGCTGCGCACGGCGCTCGGCGGCTCGCTCGACGACCTGCGACCGGCGGGCTGAGGGGAAGGGAGGACGAGATGACCGGCGACACGGGGGACGACGACCGGCTCGCGGGGCTGTTCCGCGAGGCCGCGTCCGACGGGGGCGCGCCTGCGCCCGGGTTCGACCACGGCGACGTCGTCGCCACTTCCCGGCGGATCACCGCCCGCCGCCGTTCCGCGGTGATCGGCGGCGCGGTGGCGCTGTTCGCCGTTGCGGGTATCGGCACGGTGGTCGCGCTGCCGCGGGGGGACACGAGCACGGTGAGCGCGGCCGCCCCGGCTCCGGCCCAGCGCGCCGCCGACGCGGCCGCCCCACCCGCCCTGGCCGCGCCTGAGGCGGCGCTCGGCTGCCCCGGCGGCGCGGGCGCGCCCCGGGGCGCAGACGACGGCGCCGGCTCGGCGGGTGCCGTGGCCGGTGGTGCCGGCTCGGGCGGCGGCGCGGGTGCGCCCCGCGGCGCAGACGACGGTGCCAGCTCGACAGGCGGCGTGGCCGGTGGCGCTGCCCCGGGCGGCGCGGGCTCGCCTGGTGCCGCCAACGGCGGCGCGGGCGGCTGTGCGGCGGGCGGTTCCGGGTCGGGTGGCGGTGCCGGGTCGGGCGGCGCGGCCGGGCCTGCCGCCGCCGTGGGTGCGCCGCTCGGGCCGGGCTCCACGACCTGCGCCGACCGGCAGGACCCGGCGCTGCGGGCGTTGCTGGTCGAGGTGCTCCCGGAGGCCGCGAGCGCCCCGGCGGCGGCGACCACCGATGTCTGCCTGCCCGGGAGCGAGCGCTACGTGAGCCTGGAGCTCGGTGGCGGCGTGTTCACCGCGGCCTACCTGCCGCCGGGCACCGTCCCGAGCCTCGCGGAAGGCGCGAGCAGCGCCCCGACGGCGTCGGGCGGCACGGTGATCGTCAGCCCGCCTGCCGCCTTGCGCGACCGCGCCCCGGCGGTCCTGCAGTACCTCGGCCCCCGGCTCTGACCCGACCGCGGGGAGACTGGAGGCGTGGGCACCCCGAAGGGCGAGCGACGGCGGGACGCGCTGACCGCCGCGGCGGCGGAGCTGCTCGGCTCCGGCGGGTTCGACGCCGTCCGCCACCGCGCGGTGGCGGAGAAGGCGGGCCTGCCGCTCGCGTCCACCACTTACTACTTCGGCTCTCTGGACGAGCTGGTCACGGTGGCCGTCGAACGCCACGGCCGCGACGGCCTCGCCGAGGGTCGCCTGCGCCTCGCCGCCCTCACCGACCCCGTCGACGACGCCGAGCTGGTCGAGCTGTTCCTCGACCAGCTGCTGGGCCCCGAGTCGCGCGACGGCGGCCTCGACGCCGTGCTCCTGCGCTACGAGCAGCTCGTCGGCTCCGGGCGGCGGCCCTACCTCGCCCCGCTGATGCGCGCGATGCGCGTCGAGTTCGACGCCCTCCTCGGCGAGATCCTCACCCGCGGCGGCCACCACCGCGACGACGCGGAGCTGCACGACCTCGTCGCGATCATCGACGGGGCCGTGATCAGCGCGCTGATCGAGGCCGACCCCGACCCGCGGGCCGTCGCGCGCGCCGTGCTCGTCCGCTTCCTCGCCGCCCCCGCGTGATCGGCGGTCGTGCCGCGCCGGGCTCATCCTCGCCGCCCCCGCGTGACCGACGGTGGTGCCGCGCCGTGCCAGCTCCGCGTCGGGCGGGACAGTAGGCTGACCAGACGTGATCCCCAACGTCCTCGCCGCGCGCTACGCGAGCCCGGAGCTCGTGCGGCTCTGGTCGCCGGAATCCAAGGTCGTGCTGGAGCGCCGCCTGTGGATCGCCGTCCTGCGCGCCCAGCGCGAGCTCGGCATCCCCGTGCCCGACGGCGTGATCGAGGACTACGAGCGCGTGGCCGAGGACGTCGACCTCGCCTCCATCGCCGCCCGCGAACGCGTCACCCGCCACGACGTGAAGGCCCGCATCGAGGAGTTCGCCGCGCTGGCGGGCCACGAGCACATCCACAAGGGCCTGACCAGCCGCGACCTCACCGAGAACGTCGAGCAGCTCCAGATCCGGCTCTCCCTCGAACACGTGCGCGACCGCACGGTCGCCGTGCTCGCCCGCCTGGCCCGCCGCGCCGCCGAGCACGCCGAGCTGGTGCTCACCGGGCGCAGCCACAACGTCGCCGCCCAGGCCACCACGCTCGGCAAGCGCTTCGCGAGCGCGGCCGACGAGCTGCTCGTCGCCTACGAGCGCCTGGAGGACCTGCGCGCCCGCTACCCGTTGCGCGGCATCAAGGGCCCGATGGGCACCGCACAGGACATGCTCGACCTCCTCGGCCCCGTCAACAACCCAGACCCGGCCCGCCTCGCCGACCTCGAACGCCGCGTGGCCGAGCACCTCGGCTTCACCCGCGTGCTCGACAGCGTCGGCCAGGTCTACCCCCGCTCCCTCGACTTCGACGTGGTCAGCGCGCTCCTGCAGCTCGCCGCGGGCCCGTCGTCGCTGGCCACGACGATCCGGCTGATGGCGGGCCACGAGCTCGTCACCGAGGGCTTCCGGCCCGGCCAGGTCGGCAGCTCCGCCATGCCGCACAAGATGAACTCCCGTTCTACCGAGCGCATCAACGGCCTCACCGTGCTGCTGCGCGGCTACGCGGGCATGGTCGGCGAGCTGGCGGGCGCCCAGTGGAACGAGGGCGACGTGTCCGACTCGGTGGTGCGCCGGGTCGCGCTGCCCGACGCCTTCCTCGCCCTCGACGGCCTCTACGAGACGTTCCTCACCGTGCTCGACGAGCTCGGCGCCTACCCCGCCGTGATCGCCCGCGAGCTCGACCGCTACCTGCCCTTCCTCGCGACGACGGCGGTGCTCATGGCGGCCGTGCGCGCGGGCGTCGGCCGGGAGACCGCGCACGAGGTGATCAAGGAGCACGCCGTGGCCGTCGCGCTCGCGATGCGGGAGAAGGGCCAGGCGGACAACGACCTGCTCGCGCGGCTCGCCGCCGACGAACGCCTCCCCGCCTTCACCACCCTCCCCGATCCGCTCGCCTTCACCGGCGCCGCGCGCGCCCAGGTCGCCGCCGTGATCCAGAGGGTGGATGCGATCGTCGCCGAGCACCCCGAGGCCGCCGCCTACACCCCCGGAGCCATCCTGTGAAGCTGCTGCACTCGGGCAAGGTCCGCGATGTCTACACCGATGGTGACGACCTCGTCCTCGTCGCCTCCGACCGCATCTCGATCTACGACGTCGTGCTGCCCACCCCGATCCCGGACAAGGGCGCCGTGCTGACGCAGCTTTCGCTCTGGTGGTTCGCCCGACTCGCCGACCTGGTGCCGCACCACGTGCTGTCGGCCACCGACGTGCCGCCCGAGTTCGCCGGGCGGGCGCTGCGCTGCCGCCGTCTCGACATGCTGCCGGTGGAGTGCATCGCCCGCGGCTACCTCGCCGGGCTGGGGTTGAAGGAGTACGAGAAGAACGGCACGGTGTCGGGCGTCGCGCTGCCTCCCGGTCTCGTCGAGGGCTCCCGGCTGCCAGAGCCGATCTTCACGCCGACCACGAAGGCCCCGGTCGGCGAGCACGACGAGTTCCTCACCTTCGGCGACGTCGAGGCGCTCGTGGGGACGACGACGGCGGAGCGGCTGCGCGCCCTCACCCTGGAGGTCTACCGGCGTGGCGCCGAGCTGGCCGAGGCCCGGGGCATCCTCGTCGCCGACACCAAGCTCGAGTTCGGCCGCGACCCCCAGGGCGCGATCGTGCTGGCCGACGAGGTGCTCACGCCGGACTCGTCGCGGTTCTGGCCCGCCGACCGCTGGGCCCCCGGCGGCCCGCAGTTCTCCTACGACAAGCAGTTCGTGCGCGACTGGTCCGCGGGCCTCGACTGGGACCGCACCGCACCCGGCCCGGAGATCCCGCCGGACGTCGTCGCCGCCACGCGCGCCCGTTACACGGAGGTCTACGAGACGCTCACCGGGGTTCATCTCGCCATGGCGCAATAGCGGTGTGCTCTACGTATCGCTCTCGGGCGGCGTCGTCCAGGAGGCCTTCGTCGCCGCGCTCGACGCCCGCGGCGTGCCGCTGACGCACCTGCTGCGGCCCGCCGACGCCCCCGCCGAGCTGGTCGCCTGGATCCGCGCGCGCGGCGACGATCTCGCCCTGCACGGCTACGACCACGCCACCCGGCCCCTCGGCCACGGCAGGCGCAAGGGCGAGTTCGCGAGCCTGCCCCACCACGAGGCCGCGCTGCGGCTCACGGCCGCCCGGCGCGCGCTCACGGCCGTCGGGCTGTGGACCGACGTGTTCGTGCCGCCGCGCTGGCTGGCCTCCGACGGCACGGTCGCCGCGGCGGCCGAGCAGGGCTTCCGCGTGCTGGCCGTCGAGTCCGGGATCCACGACCTGCATTCGGGTGCCGTCGTGCCCGCCCGGGTGCTCGGCGCGCGCTCGGCCCCGCTCGGGGTCGCGTGGGTGCTGCGGCGCGGCGGACCGGTGCGGATCCACGTGCGCGCCAAGGATCTGCGACGACCGGGCCGAACCGATTCGGTGCTGGCCGCCATCGACACCGCGCTCGGCCACGTCACCCCGACGACGTACGGGCGGCCCACCCGTCGGGCGGCCTGACCCGCACCGGCAGCGGCTGGTCGGGGGAAGGCTCCCTCGGTAGCCTGACACACCGATGGAGGGGTTACGGGGACGCTCGCGCGAGCTGTCCACGCTGACGGACGCCTTCCGGGCGGCCTGCGTAGGCCAAGCGGGCGCGGTCCTCGTCGGCGGCGACGCGGGTGTCGGCAAGACGAAGCTGGTCGGCGAGCTCGTGCGGCAGGCGCGGCGGGCCGATGCCGTCGTGCTCACCGGGAGCGCCATCGACATCGCCGACGCGCCGCCGTTCTGGCCCGTGCTCTCGGCGTTGCGCACCGCGGTGCGGGCGCGGCCCGACGACGACATCGGGGCCCTGCTCACGAAGTGGCTGGAACGGCTGCCCTCGGCCCGCGGCGACGGCCCGCCGGTGCGGCTGCTCGACCTCCTGCACCAGACGATCACCGAGCTCGCCGAGCTGCGCCCGGTGCTGCTGGTGGTCGAGGACCTGCACTGGGCCGACCGGTCCACCCGCGACCTGGTCGCCTACCTCGTCGCCATCCTCACCTACGAGCCGGTGCTGGTGGTGGCCACGTTCCGCAGTGACAGCGCCGCCCCGGACCTCGTCGTGGCGCTCGCCGAGCTGCGGCGCCACCAGAAGGTCACGGCGCTGGATCTGGAGCCGCTGCCGCGCGACGTGCTCACCGAGCTCGTGGCGGAATGGGCGCCGGGCCGGTCGGACCTGGAGGAGCTGGTCTGGCAGCGCTCGGCGGGCAACGCGTTCATCGCCGAGGAGACGGTGCGCGCGGTGCTCGGCGGCGACGCCCACGGCCTGCCGCCCACCCTGCGCGAGGTCGTGCTGAGCCGCATCGCGGTGCTCTCGGCCGACGGGCAGCAGGTGGTGCGGGCCATCGCGGCCGCCGCGGGCCCGCCGCGGCACCAGCTGCTCGCCGACGTGCTCGGGCTGCCCGCGGCCACGCTCTTGGAGGCGCTGCGGGAAGCGGTGGCGCACGGCGTCGTCGTGGTCGACGAGAGCGGCGAGGGCTACCGGCTGCGGCACGGGCTGATGACCGAGGTGGTGGCGGCCGACCTGCTGCCGGGCGAACGCCTCGACCTGCACCGGCGGTTCGCGCTGGCGCTGGCCGGTTCCGGGCAGGCCGCGCAGCTCGCCCACCACTGGTACGAGGCGGGCGACGCCGAGCAGGCCCTCGAAGCCTCGGTGGCGGCGGCGTGGGCGTCCGAAGGCGTGCACGCCTACACCGAGGCGCACCGCCACTGGCTGCGGGCGGCCGAGCTGGCGGCAGGCCCGCGGCGCGCCGAGTACCTGGACCGGTCGGCCCGGGCGGCCGAGTTCGCGGGCGACCACGACCAGGCCGTGCGGCTGCTCGACCAGCTCCTCGGCAGCCCCGGTCCCGACGGGATGGCCGTCGCGTTGCTGCACGCCCGCAAGGGCAGTGCGCTGCGCGCCGCGGGCCGGGTCACGGAGGCGGCGCAGAGCTACGAGGTCGCCGCCGCGCTGCTCCCCGCGTCCGGCGCCGAGGCCGAGCGCGCCCAGGTGCTCGCCGCGCACAGCGCGGCTCTACTGCAGTCGCTGGAGTTCGCGGGCGCGCGCACGGTCGCGCTGCGGGCGTCGGCGCTGGCCCGTGCGGCGGGTGCGCGCACCGTCGAGGCGCGGGTCCTGTCCGTGCTGGGCTTCAGCCTCGCCTACCTCGAGGACGCCACCGCGGGCGCCGCCGCCCTCGACGAGGCCGTGGTCGTGGCGGAGGGCACCGGCGAGCCGGAGGCCATCATCGAGGCCCACGTGCGCCGCGCCGAGCTGCTCGCCGGGCCGCTGAACCGGCTCGAAGAGGGCATCGCCTACGCCCGCACGGGCCTGGAGCGCATGCGCGAGCTGGGCCTGGCCCGTACCGCGGGCGTCGCCCTGCTCACCTACGCCGCCAACGCGCTGTTCCGGAAGGGCGAGTGGGCCGAGGCCCAGAGCGCGGTCGCCGAGGCGTGGGACCTGCGGCCGACCGGCGCGGCCGCGCTGGACGTGCGGCTGGCCCGCAGCCGCATCGACATCGCCCGGGGCAACCTCGACGACGCCGCGGCCGACCTGGAGGCCGTCGAGCTGCTGGCCAGGGCGACCACCGGCCCGCGGCAGCGCCTCCCGCTGCTGGTGCTGTTCACCGCGCTCGCGCTGTGGCGCCGCCGCCCCGAGGTGGCGCTGGCGCACGTCGAGGACGGGTTCACCGTGGTCGAGGCGGGCGCGGACGACATCCTGGCCGTGGCCCCGCTGGTGTGGCACGCGACGTGGGCGTGGGCCGACGTGGTGACCAGCGGGCACGCCCCGCCGTCGGAGGCGCAGGTCGAGCGGCTGCGCCACCACTGCGCCGAGCTGGCCCGCCGCGGTTCGGACACCGTGCCCGCCGTCCGCTCGTCGATCGAGGCGTTCAGCCTCATGTGCGCCGCCGAGGTGAGCCGGGCCGAGCAGGCCACCGACCCCGACGCGTGGCAGCGCGCCGCCGACACCTTCGACCGCCTCCAGCACCCCTACCCGTCCGCCTACGCCCGGATGCGCCAGGCCGAGGCGCTGCTCGTCCGCCGGGCCCACAGCGCCCAGGCCGCGGAGGTGCTGCGGCGGGCCGACGACCTGGCCCGTGCGCTGGGTGCCCGCCCGCTGCTGGACGACATCGCCGGGCTGGCGGGCCGGGCCCGCATCTCGCTCGAGACGCCGCCCCCCGCGGCGGCCCATGCGGAGCCCGGCGTGCTCGACGTGCTCACCGCGCGCGAGCTGGAGGTGCTGCACGAGGTGGCCAACGGCTTCACCAACAAGGAGATCGGCCAGCGCCTCTACATCAGCGAGAAGACGGTGGGCGTGCACGTCGCCCGGATCTTCACCAAGATCGGCGTGCACAGCCGGGTGCAGGCCAGCGCCGTGCTGCACCGCTCAAACGGCGCACCCTGAGCCCTCCTCGACCAGCCGCCGCAGCTTGCGCAGGGCCCTGGCCCTGGTCGGCCCGATGCTGCCCACCGGGATGCCGGTGCTGGCCGAGAGCTGGGCGTACCCGGGCGGGTTGTCCTGGAACAGGGAGTTGATCAAGGCGAACGACCGCGCGGGCAGCGTCGTCAGCAGGCCGCGCAGGTGGCGGGCCTGGTCGGTGTCGAGGACCGACCGCTCGACGTCGACGGTCGTGTCCGGGCACTCGGTGCCCTCGGGCAGCGGGTCGATCCGCCGCTGCTCGGCCAGGATCCGCAGGCACTCGCGGCGGGCCGTGGTCTTCAGCCAGCCGCCGAGCGCCTCCGGCTCGCGGATCTGCTGGTGCGACTCGAGCAGGCGCAGCCAGGTTCGCTGCGTCGCGTCGCGGGCGTCGGCCTCCTGGAGCCGGTAGGTGACGACCATCGCGGCGACGGCGGGCTCGTACCGCCGCACGATCTCTTTCCAAGCGCCGGGGTCGCCCGCCCCGGCGCTGCGCAGCAGTTGGGTGGTGGTGGGGGTGGGGTCGACGGCAACGCTCATCGCGGCTCTCCTCCTGCGGGGAAAGCCAGCCTGGATCCACGACCGGGTAGGTGACGTCCGGTGAATTGCTTACGCGGGAGCCTGCGAGCGCCTTATTTCGCCGACCGGTTGCTCGAGCTCCAGCGGGTCGTGCTTGCAGCAGCGCTCCTCGATCGGCGTGGCCGCCCACTTGGCCTTCCTGCGGAACGGGACGATGACCGCGTTGAGGGCGCGCTCGGTCCGCCACATCCACTTCGTGCTCGACAGCCGCTCGGCGAGGCGGTGGGACTGCCATTCCAACTTGTTGTAGACGATCCGCTTGCGCTCCTCGTCGGGGGCGGAGGCGTAGGCGAGCGCGTCCCACCAGACCCGCTCGCGGTAGTGCCGCAGCGCCGCCTCGCTCACCCGCTCGTCGAGGTGGCCCAGGAGCCAGTCCGCGGCGGCGATGCCCGGCTCGTAGTCCTTGGCGAGGATCTCTTGCACCGGGTTGAGCGTGCGGACCAGCAGGTTGTTCACCTGGTCGTGGTCGAACTTGCGCTTCTGCATGGTCATGAAGTCGCCCACGTCGTCGCCTTCGAGGTTCTTGGCGATGGCCCGTGGGAGATCGAAGTTGATGTGCGCGTTGATCCCCAGCAGCGCGTTCTCGACGACCGACGAGCCGGGCCGCGCCGCGGTCTCGTAGGCGAGCGTCCACGCCCGCTCCGTCGCGGGAGCCTTCAGCGACTTGAAGTAGAGGGTCGAGAAGTGGCCGGAAAGCCTGCGGACCCAGCCCGGTTCCATGAAGACGTCGCGGCCCTCGTAGTCGCCGCAGCCGTTGATCGCGGCGTGCACCTCGAGGGTCATCTTGTGGTAGAGCCGCAGGAAGATGGCCCTGCGGTCGTGCGCCTCGTGGAAAAAGCGGAGGCCCGTCTCCATGCAGTCGAGGGCGTCGTCGATGGTCTGGGGTTCTTGCGCGGCCAACGTGTCGATATCCACCAGGTGCTCCTCCTCCCGATGATGAGGGCCGTGACCCCCGCCCTGATACGTCCGAGTTCGCGGGCTCGTAGGCTGCACATCCGTGGCCAGAGTGGTGGTGGACGTGATGCCGAAGCCGGAGATCCTCGATCCGCAGGGGCAAGCCGTGACGGGTGCGCTCGCCCGCCTCGGGATCGACGGCGTGGCCGACGTGCGCCAGGGCAAGCACTTCGAGCTGGAGGTGGACGACGCGGTCGACGACGAGACCCTCGAACGCATCGCGGGCCAGCTCCTGGCCAACCCGGTGATCGAGGATTGGCGGGTCACGAGGTCGTGAGCACGCGACGTTCGGTTGTCAGGGCGGCGCCATGAAGATCGGCGTCATCACGTTCCCCGGCACGCTCGACGACGGCGACGCCGCGCGCGCGGTCCGGCTGGCGGGCGGCACCGCGGTTGCGCTGTGGCACGCCGACCACGACCTGCGCGGGGTCGACGCCGTGATCGTGCCCGGCGGCTTCTCCTACGGCGACTACCTGCGCGCGGGGGCGATCGCGAGCCTCGCGCCGATCATGACCGAGGTCGTCGCGGCGGCCGGGCGCGGCCTGCCGGTGCTGGGCATCTGCAACGGCTTCCAGATCCTCTGCGAAGCGGGCCTGCTCCCCGGCGCGCTCGTGCGCAACGCGGGCCTGCACTTCGTCTGCCGCGACCAGCGGCTCGCGGTCGAGGCCGAGACGGCCTGGACCGCCGACCTGAAGGGCCGGGAGATCGTCGTCCCGGTGAAGAACGCGGAAGGTCGGTACGTGGCCGACGCCGCGACGGTGGCCGAGCTGGAAGACACCGGGCGCATCGTCTTCCGCTACAAGGGCGGCAACCCGAACGGCTCGCTGAACGACATCGCCGGGGTCGCCTCGGCCGACGGCCGCGTCGTCGGGCTGATGCCGCACCCCGAGCACGCCATCGACCGGCTCACCGGCCCGTCGACCGACGGCCTCGCGCTCTTCACCTCCGTGCTGCGAGCGGCCGCGAGAACGTGATGGTCGGTCGGAGCGAGGAGCGGGAGCCGGTACGGCGGCTCCTGCTGGTCGAGGACGACCCCGGCGACGCCTTCCTCGTGGGGGAGCTGATCGCCGAGGTCGATCCGGACCTCGCGGTCACCGTCGCCGGGTCCATGCCCGAGGCGCTACCCCAGCTCGCGGACTCCGACTGCGTGCTGCTCGACCTGAACCTCCCCGGCTACGCGGGCCTCGACGGGCTGCACACGCTGCTCGGCGCCGATCCGCTGGCCGCCGTCTGCGTCCTCACCGGCCTCGACGACGAGCACCTCGGCACCGACGCCGTCGCCGCGGGAGCCCAGGACTACCTGGTCAAGGGCAAGGTCGACGGCCCGCTGTTGATCCGCGCCATCCGGTACGCCGTCGAGCGCCGCCGCGCGGAGACGAGCCTGCTGCGGCTGCGGGAGGAGCAGCTCGTGGCGGCCGAGAGCAGCAGGCTCGAACGCGGGCTGCTGCCCTCGCCGCTGCTGGCGGGCAGCGACGTGCACTCCGTCACGTTCTACCGCGCCGGGCGCACCCGCGCGGTGCTGGGCGGCGACTTCTTCGACGCCGTGCGCGACGCCGACGGCACCGTGCACGCGATCATCGGTGACGTCTCCGGCCACGGACCCGACGAGGCCGCGCTCGGTGCGCTCCTGCGGGTGTCGTGGCGCGCGCTCGTGCTCGCCGGGGTGGGCGAGGAGCGGCTGCTGCCGGAGCTGCAGCGGCTGCTGGTCAGCGAACGCCACGACAGCAGGCTGTTCACCACCGCGTGCATGATCACGATCTCCGGTGGGGTCGCCGTCGTGCGGGTGGCCGGGCACCCACCGCCGGTGGCGCTGTGGTCGGTGACCACGCTCACGCCGCCGGTCGGCCTGCCGCTGGGGGTCGGTGTGAGCGAGTTCTGGCCCGCGCAGACCTTCGCGCTGCCGCCGCAGTGGGCGTTGCTGCTCTACACCGACGGCCTCATCGAGGCCCGCGACCCCGTCGGCGGCGACTTCCTCTGGATCGACGGCCTGCTGGAGATGCTCGGCGCCGACCGCGACACCGCCCACGCCGAGCTGCCCGCCCGGCTCGTCGAGCGCGCGGAGGCCTACAACGGCGGACCGCTGCTCGACGACGTCGCCATCCTGCTCCTGGTAGGTCCCTGATGCGCCCCGACCCGACCAAGCGCTGGACACTGCGCCGGATCTTCGCCTTCGGTGCGGCCTGCGCCGCGCTCATCACGATCGGGGCCATCGCGCTCGGCACCGCTGCATTGCTGCGGCTGTCCGAGGCGCGCTTCCTGCTGCTCGACCAGGTCGGCCCGGC
>Ga0207675_100004550_pt1 | contig 13374 bp, 10 predicted proteins | sample KBSSwiS42_FD_184305 | JGI IMG/M metagenome (GOLD analysis project Ga0207675, IMG submission 184305) | Switchgrass rhizosphere microbial communities from Kellogg Biological Station, Michigan, USA - KBS Switchgrass S4-2 (SPAdes) (version 2) | ecosystem: Host-associated > Plants > Roots >... | reverse complement strand
GGGCATCGGAGTTGAGCACGTAGATCCCCAGGAAGTCATGGTTCGTGCCCGTGACATAGTTTGAAGCCGGAACGGCGCCCTGATCGCGCCCATCGACGGTTAGGCCTTCGATAGTCACATCGGCATTGTCAGTAACGGTGATAACCGCGAACTTGTTCGGTCGGCCGGAGTTCGTATCGATGGCATTGGCAACCAGCGAGGCCGCATCCGGCGATTCGATGATGGTCTGGTCGCTGCCGGCGCCGTGAATAGTGATGTCCTTACCGTTGACCGTCACTTGCTCGCGATAGATCCCCGCGGCGATCTCGATCGTGTCACCGTTCCCCGCTGCGTCGACTGCAGCCTGGATCGAGGAGAAATCGAAGGTGCCACCAAGTCCGACGGTCCGAATTGTCACTGGTTTTCTCCTTCAGTCTTGAATTTTTCGCGCTTCCTTCTCCCGGGGAGACGAAGGAGCGTTACGGCTGGTTGTTTTTCATGAGTGGCCCCGATCACCGCAGCGGCATCGGGGATGGGCGCCGGGAAGCCCGACGGGAATGATGGCAAGGCAAGGCCTGTCAGCACCGGAACTTTCGGCCGGGCGCCCCACATCGGGCGAACGCCGACCGACAGATCCCACTGAAATCGTTGCGGGATCCGCGACCATGGCCGGCCGCGACCAGCACCGGCGAAGATTTTTCCGAAATAAGCGACCGCCCCCGGAACGAATCCGAGGGTTGTGCGTTAGGGCGCTGTCTATAAGTGTGCCGGCCCGATAGGGGGCACTGGGGGCTACAGGGGCTGGAGGGCCGCCATCTGACATGGATGCGCGCCTACGAAGCCCGGCCGAACAGCCGAAGCCTGGCGTCAAAAGCGGACGCAATCGTGTAGGCTGACAAGACGAGCATCCCCCTCGGTTAGAACTGGAACGTGACTGCAAGAGTTATGGGCGCGAGATTGAACGCGAGCGCCCAGACGACATTTTATTATTCGGTAGGAGCATCCTGGAGACGTTTGAGTGACCGATCCTCCCGATCGATCCGTACAGCGCTGCCCCACCCGAGTACCTAAAAGGCCGATGCTCGTCTGTCAAGCAGACGATGCCGAGATACGTCGATCCGCGACATTAAATTTTTTTTCAGCCGCGGCGAGGGAGTTTTAAATTGTTTTCAGCCTGGGCGCTTGGCTTTCAAACCACGCGAGAATCTTCAGTCGTTGCAGCCAATTCGTCAATGTCCACCGCAACATACCAAACTAAAGCATCAGTGCCGGCAACGGGCCGACGAATTCCCATGCGACATTCGTATAATAGGTTTGCGCAAGCCTATTTCAGGATCGTAAAAGCTGCCGCCACCCGAATCAATGCCGTAGGCAGTACAAGCTCAGCAAACGCCGGACCAAATTCGTCAATTACATCCGCCATTTGGAGATGGCAGATCGTTTGTACGCTAAAGATGGGCCGGATCGTTTGTACGCAAACAGACAAAAACGCGCGGCGTCAGGCCCCCGCGAATATCCCACGAAACAGCCCATTTCGACCAAGGGGTCAGGCCGCGCGGTGGGCAACCGTGCCCACAAGCTGCGGTGGATATCCTTCCGGTTACTTGTCGCACAATGAGGCCAGCGCCCCTTTGTGACATTTCGGGGCGTATTGGAATGGAAATCAAGAACCGACTTCGAACTCGAGCCGCTGATCGCCCGCGCTCGCGTCGGCGGCCGCCGGCCGCCCAACGCCGGTATATGAAAAGCCTTTCCGGCGAACCTCATCGGCGCGATATACGTTGCGAAGATCGACCAGGATCGGCGTCGCGAGCAGACCGCGAATCCGGCCAAGGTCGAGCGCGCGGAACGCCTCCCATTCCGTCACCAGGACCAGCGCATGCGCTCCCTCCGCGCAGTCATAGGCGTCCTCGGCGAATGTGACACCATCCAGGATCGTACGCGCGAGATCCATTCCCACCGGATCATAGGCACGCACATGCGCACCGGCATCCTGCAAGCCGCGAATGATCGCGAGCGAAGGCGCCTCCCGCATGTCGTCCGTGTTCGGCTTGAACGTCAGCCCCAGCAGCGCAATGGTCTTGCCGCGGACCGAACCGCCGCATGCGGCGACGACCTTGCGCGCCATCGCACGCTTGCGTTGCTCGTTCACGGCGGTGACCGTCTCGACGATACGAAGCGGCGCGCCATGATCCTGGGCGGTCTTGATCAGGGCCAGCGTGTCCTTGGGAAAGCAGGAGCCGCCGTATCCCGGTCCGGCGTGAAGGAACTTCTGGCCGATGCGGCGGTCGGACCCGATGCCGCGCGCGATCTCCTGCACGTCGGCGCCGACCTGCTCGCACAGGTCGGCGATCTCGTTCATGAACGTGATCTTCATGGCGAGGAACGCATTGGCGGCATACTTCGTGAGTTCCGCGGACACGCGCGAGGTCGTCAGGAGCGGCGCCTCGTTGAGGAACAGCGGGCGGTAGACCTCCGCCATCACCTTCCTGGCGCGTGGATCCGTGGTTCCTATCACGATCCGGTCCGGATGCTTGAAGTCCTCGATGGCGGCGCCTTCGCGCAGGAACTCCGGATTGGACACGACGGAGAAATCGACATCCGGGCGGACCTCACGGATGATGCGCTCGACCTCGTCGCCGGTGCCGATCGGTACCGTCGACTTGGTGATGACGACCGTGTAGCCGTCGAGCTCGCGCGCGATCTCGCGCGCCGCCTCGTAGACGTAGGACAGATCGGCGTGACCGTCACCGCGCCGCGACGGCGTGCCGACGGCAATGAAGACGGCATCCGCCGCGCGCACCGCCGGCGCCGCATCGGTCTCGAAAAACAGCCGCGCCTGCTGCGCATTCTTCGCGACCAAATCGTCGAGGCCGGGTTCGAAAATCGGGATCACGCCGTTTCGCAACGCGCCAATCTTGCCGGCGTCCTTGTCGACGCATGTGACCACATGGCCGAAATCGGCGAAGCATGCGCCGGACACGAGTCCGACATAGCCCGTCCCGATCACCGCAATGCGCACGATTGGATGTCCCCGAACCGACGGCGATTCGGGGTTCGTAACAGCCTTTTGCACCGACGCCAAGGGCCGCCCAAACGTCGAAAAATACCGCCGAATCGATGATGCGCGCGAGCCATGGCGAGCGCACGGGCTTGGATGCATGAGGCCCGCGCGCGAGCGCACGGGCTTGGATGCATGAGGCCCGTGCGCGAGCGCACGGGCTTGGCGCGGCAACCGATAACGATTGCGGGTAAAAGCCGACTTGCCTAGGGTGGGGAAAGCAGGGAGCTTCCCTTCCCCTTTTCCAGGCTCATCCTGGCAAACCTCAGTTCGCAATGGACGATCTGTATTCCGGCAAAAAAGCCGTCGTCGGTATTATCGGGCTTGGCTATGTCGGCATGCCGCTCGCACTCGCCGCATGGACGGCGGGCTTCCGGGTGGTCGGTTTTGATATCGATCCGCAAAAGGCCGCCAGCATCAATGCCGGCGAGAGCTACCTCAGGCACATTCCAAGCGCGGAGATCAGCGCCGCTGTTTCCGCCGGACGACTGCGCGCCACCACGCGTTTCGAAGAGGTGCGCGACGTGGACGCCATCATCATCTGCGTACCGACGCCGCTGACGGCGCACCGCGAGCCCGACCTGAGCTATATCGAGAGCACGACACACGCGATCGCGCCACATCTGCGCAAGGGCCAGTTGATCGTGCTCGAATCGACCACGTGGCCGGGCACCACGACGGAGGTCATGCAGCCGATCCTGGAACGCGGCGGGCTGAAGGCGGGCCGCGACTTCTACCTCGCGTTCTCGCCCGAGCGCGAGGATCCCGGCAATGCCAGCCATCCCACCAAATCGATTCCCAAGGTCGTGGGCGCGGACGATCCGACCTCGATCAAGCTCGCCAGCGCACTCTACGGCGCGATCGTGACGCACACCGTTCCGGTCTCATCCATGAAGACGGCGGAGGCGGTCAAGCTCACCGAGAACATCTTTCGCGCGGTCAACATCGCGCTCGTCAATGAACTGAAGGTGGTCTACGACGCCATGGGCATCGACATCTGGGAGGTGATCGAGGCCGCCAAGTCAAAGCCGTTTGGATTCATGCCGTTTTATCCCGGCCCGGGATTGGGCGGCCACTGCATCCCGATCGATCCGTTTTATCTCACCTGGAAGGCGCGGGAGTTCGATATCTCGACGCGCTTCATCGAGCTTGCCGGCGAGATCAACGCCGCGATGCCGCAGTACGTCGTCGACAAGCTCGCACGCAGCCTCGACGAGCGGGCCGGCCGCGGCCTGCGCGGCGCGAAGATCCTGATGATCGGCATCGCCTACAAGAAGAATGTCGAAGACATTCGCGAGAGCCCCGCCTTCAAATTGATCGAGCTCCTGGAGGAGCGCGGCGCCGCGGTCGACTTCCATGATCCTTACGTGCAGACGATTCCATCGACCCGCAAGCATGCGAAGCTTGCCGGGCGAGCGTCGATCGCCTGGGACCCAAAAACGATCGGCAACTACGACGCGGTCCTGATCGCAACCGACCACGACAACATCGACTATCGCGCGCTGGTCGAACACGCGTCGCTCGTCATCGACACGCGCAACGCCTGCGCCCGCGCCGGGATGACGTCGCCCAACATCGTCAAGGCGTGATGGGATCGACGCGCCAGGGCCTGCTTTCGGACGGACGCGGCGGAGGGCAAGCTGCCGAGCGGTTCCGCAGGAGCCCACGGAAGGAGACACTGTGCGCTTTCTCGTGACAGGAACGGCCGGCTTCATCGGCTTCCACGTCGCCAAGCGGCTGATCGAGGCCGGCCACGACGTGGTCGGGATCGACGGCATGACGCCTTACTACGACGTCGCGCTCAAGCGGCGCCGTCACGCAATCCTGCTGCAGTCGGCGCATTTCTCCGCCCAGGAGCTGATGCTCGAGGACGCCGAAGAGCTTGCGCGCGTCTACACCGAGTTTCGTCCCGACGTGGTCATTCATCTCGCCGCCCAGGCCGGGGTGCGCTACAGCCTGGAGAATCCGGGCGCCTATATCAGCGCAAACGTCGTCGGTACGTTCAATATCCTCGAGCTCGCGCGCAACCACCCCCCGCGGCACCTGCTGCTCGCTTCGACCAGCTCGGTCTACGGCGCCAACACGAAGATGCCGTTCGAGGAGAGCGACCGCACCGACCATCCGCTCACGCTCTATGCCGCCACCAAGAAAGCCACGGAGTCGATGGCGCACGCTTACGCCCATCTTTGGAAGATACCGACGACGGTGTTTCGGTTCTTCAGCGTCTACGGGCCCTGGGGGCGGCCGGACATGGCGCTGTTCAAGTTCACCAAGGCGATTCTCGCGGATGAGCCGATCGACGTGTACAATCATGGACAAATGGATCGCGATTTCACCTATGTCGACGACATCGCGAACGCCATCACCCTCCTGGTCGACGCCATTCCCGGCGATCCGACGCCCGCGCACGAGACCGATGACGATCTCGGGCTCAGTCCGGTGGCGCCATTCCGCGTGGTCAATATCGGCAACGGCGATCCGGTGCGGCTGCTGGCATTCATCGAGGCGATCGAAGCGAGCATCGGCAAGACCGCGATCCGAAATTATCTGCCGATGCAGCCCGGCGACGTTCCCGCGACCTTCGCGGACACGGGGCTGCTGCGCCGGCTGACCGGGTTCCAGCCGGCCACGCCGGTAGCTAGCGGTGTTGATCGTTTTGTCGCATGGTACCGGGAGTATTACCGGGTGTGATCCCGGCAACGTCGAGGCATTCCGCAGCGTGACGACCCTGGTGACCGGCGGCGCCGGCTATATCGGAAGCCACATGGTTCACGCGTTGGCCGATGCCGGCGAGCGCGTGGTGGTGCTCGACAATCTCACGACCGGCTTCGACTGGTCGGTGGCGCCTGACGTGCCGCTCGTCGTCGCCGACACCGGCGACCAGGCCCGCGTTGCGGCGCTGCTCGCGGAGCACCGGGTCGACGCCATCATCCATTTCGCCGCCTCGATCGTGGTGCCGGATTCGGTCCGCGATCCGCTCGGCTATTACCGCAACAACACCGCGAACTCGCGCGCCCTGATCGAGACCGCGGTCAAGCACGGCGTGCGCCATTTCATCTTCTCCTCGACCGCCGCGGTCTACGGCAATCCCGAGCGCATGCCGGTGGGCGAGGACGATCGCACGGCGCCGACGTCGCCGTACGGCTCGTCCAAGCTCATGACCGAGATCATGCTGCGCGACGCGGGGGCCGCGCACGGGCTGCGGCACGTGATCCTGCGCTACTTCAACGTCGCCGGCGCCGACCCGCTGGGCCGCACCGGTCAGTCCACCAGGGGGGCGACCCATCTCATCAAGGTCGCGGTCGAGGCGGCGCTCGGACGGCGCGCGAAGGTCGACGTGTTCGGCACCGACTATCCGACGCCGGACGGTACCTGCATCCGGGACTATATTCACGTGTCCGACCTCGTCGCCGCGCATTCCGCCGCGCTCGCCTACCTGCGCGGCGGCGGCGCCTCGACCACGCTCAATTGTGGCTACGGCCGCGGTTTCTCCGTGCTCGACGTGATCGAGACCGTGAAACGGATCTCCGGCGTCGATTTCATGGTCGAGTTCGCCGGCCGCCGGGCGGGCGATCCCGCGCAAATCGTCGCGGCATGCGAGCGCGCGCGTTCCACGCTCGGATGGCAACCGCAATTCGACGATCTCGCGACCATCATCGCGCACGCGCTGGCATGGGAGCGCGGACTTTTGGAGCGCGGGCGCTGACGCCGCCGGCCTGGCTTGCGGATTGCGGACCTGCGGGGGGTAATCCGCCGCATGACGGTCCGCGCGAAGAGGCGGGGCAGCAACCCATTCCCACGCCGCACGCGGGACCGCGGCGATGGTTCCCGGGGCCGGCCGCAGGCCGGGCCATGAAAAAACCCGCCAGACCTGCCTAAGTGGCTGATCTAGCGAGTTTTTTTGGTTGCGGGGATAGGATTTGAACCTATGACCTTCAGGTTATGAGCCTGACGAGCTACCGGGCTGCTCCACCCCGCGTCAACCGGTGCGAAAACGGGAAGTACGGGCGGTGCCCGCAGGCGGCCTATGTAGCAATCGTGACAGGACTTGAAAAGCCCAAATACGGTGTGCGCGAACTTCGGGTTCGGGGCACTAGGTCGCCATGTCACGCAAGAATGTTCTATATCTTTCAGATGAGTGACAGACCCGCCTTGCGGCCGAGCGTGGCGGTGGGGGAGGCGTTGCGCGGCGTGGCGCACGACATCCTCGCCGAAGCGCGTGCGGCCATCGAGGACCCGGCCAGGTCCGAGGCCGAGGCCGTGCACGATTTCCGCCGGGCGATGAAGCGCTGGCGCGCCTTGCTGCGGCTGCTCGCACCCTTTCTGGGGCCGGACGCACGGCGCCTGCGCGACGAGGCGCGCGATCTTGCCAAGGAGCTGTCCGGGGCGCGGGACGCCCAATCCGCGCTCGATGCCCTCGACGATCTCACCAAGCATGGTCTGGCACTGTCCCCGCGCTCGGTCGCAGGGTTGCGCGGCCGCATCGAGGCCATCCGGCGGTCGGCGGAAACGACACTCGATGCCGAGATGCGCCGGCGCCTGGCCGGCGCGCTCGACCAGGCCGCCGACGCGATCGAGCGCTGGCCGCTGCACACCCTCACCTTCGACGCCGTCGCCGATCAGCTCAGCCGCTTCTATCGCGAAGCGCGCCGCCTGCTGCCGGCACACTGGCCGTCGGCCGACGGCGAGGAACTGCACGAGCTGCGCAAGCGCGTGGTGATCCACCGCTACCAGATCGACCTGATCGAGCCGCTGTGGCCGCGCTTCGTCAAGGTGTGGAGCGGGGAAACCCAACGGCTGCGCGATCGGCTCGGCAAGCATCAGGACATGCTCGTGCTCGCGAGCCTGACGGTGCCCCATGGGCCGCTCGCACCCTGGCGCTCGCGCCTCGCCGACGCCATCGCCGAACGGCGCGCCGCGCATGTTGGCGACGCCGCCCGCATCGCCGCGCGCATCTTCGTCGAGAAGCCGACCGCGCTGCGCCGGCGCCTCGGCACGATGTGGGCGGTCGGCCGTTAAGGCGAGCGGCTATCTCGCGATTGCCGTCAGCAGCCTGGCGATGAACTCGCTTTGAGCCGGGAGGATTTTCCGGCGGGCGGCGGCGGGAGAGAACCATTCCGCGCGGTCGACTTCCGGAAACGACTCCTTGCGCCCGCTGCGGGGCGGCCATTCCAGCTCGAACTCGTTCGACTTCAGGGTCGAAGGGTCGAAGTCGCCTTCGACCGCCCAGGCGGTGACGATCTTGCGGCCGGCCTGGACGATGTTGCCAAGACCGAGAAAGTCGCCCTCTGGTCGGGCGCCGGTCTCCTCCTCGAACTCACGCTTCGCCACCGTCAGCGGATCCTCGTCCTCGGCATACTCGCCCTTCGGAATCGACCAGGCGCCCCAATCCTTCCGGGCCCAGAGTGGGCCGCCGGGGTGCACGAGCAACAGTTCGATACCGGCGAGCGGCTGCCGGTACATGAGGATGCCGGCACTGCGTTTGGGCATGCTCCCTCGGCTGCGCGGACGCTACGCGTTCACAAGCGATTGTGCCGGGCGATCGCCCGCGTCACCTCGACCGGCACCTGGGCGTCGGCCTCCGCCCGCAACGCCCGCGCGGCGCGCGCCGCCGGACGTTCGAGGCAGCGCTTGAGCCAGTCGCCGACACGCGGCATCGCCGACAGGTCCATGTCGATGGCCCGGCTGATGACCGCGGCAACGTTGAGATCGGCGACGGTGAATGCATCGCCCAGGAGGTAGGGGCGTTCCGCCAGCGCGGCCTCGAGCACCTTGAAGGGCGGCTCCAGCACCTTGAGCGCTTCGGCGAGCCGCTGCGGGTCACGGTCCTCGGGCGGAAGCCGCACGGCATGCAACGACCAGATGTTGACGCCGCGGTCGACCTCCTGCACCGACCACAGGCTCCATTGCCAGGCTTTAGCCTCGCCTTCGAGCGTCGCCGGATAGAGCCGGCCGTGCTTCTTGGCGAGATAGAGCGTGATGGCGAGCGATTCCCACAGGACGAAGCCGCCGTCGTCGATCGCCGGCAGGCGGCCGTTGGGATTGATCGCGAGGTACTCCGCCTTGCGCGCACCGGCGGGACCGATCTCGATCGGAATGTGCTCGTAGTCGAGCCCGAGTTCGTTCGCGATCCAGAGCGCGCGGAAGGCGCGGGTGCGGGCGACGCCGTAGATGCGAAGGTCGGGCATCTGTCTTTCAATTGATCTGCAGCTTGAAGGTCCTGATCGCCGTCCGATAGCGATCGATGTCGTCCCGCATGAACTTGATGTAGTCGCCGGTCCCGTTCTCCTGCAGATCCATGCCCAGCGCGGCCATGCGATCCACCATGTCCGGCTCGCGCAACGCCTTGGCCACCGCCGCCTGCAGCCGTGCGACGAGATCGCGCGGCCCGCCGGCCGACATCTGCAGACCCATCATGGTGGCGTAGTCGAACCCCTCGATGCCGAGCTCGATCGCGGTCGGCACGTCGGCGACCGATTTCGAGCGCTGCTGCGTGCTGATGCAGAGAACGCGCAGCTTGCCGTCCTCGATCAGCGGCAGCACGTTGGGAACGCCGGACCAGCCCGCCTGCACCTCGCCCTTGACCAGCCCGCCGACCAGGGCGGTGCCGCCGCGATAGGGCACGTGCAGGAGATCGATGCCGGTCTGCGCGGCGAAGATCGCCATCGTGAGATGGTGGATCGAGCCGGGCCCGGCCGAGCCGTATGCCAATTGGCCGGGTTTCGACCTGGCGAGGGCGATGAACTCCTGCAGCGTGCGCGCCGGCACCGACGGGTGCACGACCAGCACAGTGGGCACCGTCACCAGCGCCGTGATCGGGGTGAAATCCCGCAACGGGTCGTAACCGAGATCGGGGTTGAGCACGACATTGATCGCCATCGCGCCGGAATCGCCGAGCATGAGCACATGCCCGTCGGGCGGGGTGGCGGCCACCATCTTGGCCGCGACCACGCCGCCGGCGCCGGGCACGTTCTCCACCACGAAGGCCTTGCCGAACGCACCGGAGAGCTTCTGCGACAGCAGCCGCGCGAGCACATCGGGATTGCCGCCCGGCGCCGCGGCCGCGATCAGGCGCACCGGCCGATTCGGATACTCGCTGTCGGCCTGCGCGACGAATCCGCCGAGCGCCAGCGCGAGGGCGGCGGTTGCCAGAACTGCAATTCGCAACATGAGCGTCGCCTCGCGCTATTCCGGCTGGATGTTGGCGGCCTTGACAAGCTCGCCACGCGAGGTGAGGCCGGTCTTGACGATGTCGGCGAGCTCTTCCGGCGTGCTGGTCGCCACCGCGACCCCGAGCACCCCCAGCTTCTCCTTCACGGCCTCGGTCCTCAGCACCTCGCGGATCGCCGCGTTGAGACGCGCGATCACGGGCACCGGCGTCCCGGCCGGCGCGAAGATTCCGTGCCAGGACGACATCTCGAATCCCGGGACGGTCTCGCCGATGGTCGGGACGTCGGGCATCGCCTGATAGCGAGCCTTCTCCACCACCGCCAGAATCTTGATCTTGCCGGTGGTGAGATGCGGCACGGCGGTGGAGAGGCTCAGGAACGCGACCTTGATGTGGCCGCCGAGCAGATCATTGATCGTGGCTCCTCCGCCGCGATAGGGGACATGGACGATGTCGATGCCGGTCTTCTGACGCAGGAGCTCGCCGGCAAGATGATGCGGCGAGCCGGCGCCGGACGAACCGTAATGCAGCTTGCCGGGATTGGCCCTGGCATAGGCAATCACATCCGCCACGGACTGCGCGGGAAACTCGGTGTTGACCGCGAGACAGATGATATTCGCGCCGGCATAGATGACGGGGGCAAAATCCTTTACCGGATCGAACGGCGCGTTCTTGTAGAGATAGATATTGGTGGTCATCATCGCGTCGGTGCCGACCATCAGCGTGTAGCCGTCGGGCTGTGCGCGGGCCACATATCCCGCGGCGATGTTGCCGCTGACGCCCGAGCGGTTGTCCACGATGACCGATTGGCCCCACGCGGCATTGAGCCGTTCACCGATCGTGCGCGCGACAAGATCGCTGGTGGCGCCCGGCGTGTAGCCGACGACGATGGTTACGGGCCGCGAGGGGTAGTCCTGCGCCGCGGCTGGGACGACCAGCATGAGGACTGCGAGCGAGAGCACAGACCCGAGCGTGCGGAAGAACGAGAGCATCCGGCTTTTCCTCCGTGGTTCGCCGCGGTCTTTTGCCAGCGGTCGTCGGCGACGTGCCGATCACCCACAGGAAGCACTATCCGATAAAGCCGAACTGAAAAAAAGCCACCGCGACGCCGCGGCCGCGTCTCGTGGCCGTATCTCTTGGCGGCGGGCCTGGTCGGCGGCGCCCGGCAACAGCCACGCGTGCGGCCGCGACAAGCTATGATGTTGAGGCGATCGCCCGCGACCGAGGGCGGGCGCTACTGGCCATCCAACAGCGCGGCAAGGATGGCGCGCGCGGTATCGCCTAGGAGCGCCGCAACCTCGACCCGATGTGCTGCGGCCGGACTATTCCATCTTGATGCCGGCGGCGGCCGCAGCGGCGCGGTAGAAGTCGCGCTCGACGCGGATGACCTCTGCGAATTCCTCCGGATCGGCGCCGCTCGGCTCGATACCGAGCTTGAGCAGACGATCGGCAATCGCAGGGTCCTTCGCCGCGTTGCGGGTCTCCCGCGCCAACAGCCGCACGATCGGCTGCGGCGTTCCGGTGGGGGCAAAAAACCCGTTCCACGAGGTGACGAGAAAGCCAGGGTAGAACTCGCCGATCGTCGGCATGTCCGGAAGTTGCTTCAGCCGCGCCGCGGAAGACACCGCGAGCAGTCGAACGCGACCGCTCGCGGCCTGTTGCAACAGTTCGGACGCGTTGCCGAAATACACATCGACTTCTCCGGTTAGGAGGCCGTTGAGCGCCGGCGCCCCGCTCTTGTACGGGACGTGCGTCATCTGGATCCCGGCGCGAGAGGCGAGCAGCGCGGTCGTCAGATGGATGATGCCGCCCGGACCGGCGGACGCGTAGTTCAGCTTGCCGGGATTGTTCCGCGCATACGCGATGAACTCCTGGAAGGTGTTCGCCGGCAGCGAGGCCTTGACGCCCAGGATGTAGGGACCGGCGCCGACGATGCTGACTGGGACAAAATCCTTCTGGGGATCGTAATGGGTCTTCTGCACCAACGGCGCGATGATGATCTGCGAAGCCGATGCGAACAGCAGGGTGTTTCCATCGGGCGCGGCCTGGGCGACCCGGGTCGCTCCGATTGCGCCGCTCGCGCCCGCGACATTCTCGACAATGACGGGCTGGCCAAGCACGGCGGTCAGCCGCTCGCTCGCGATCCGAGCCATGGTGTCGGTGTTCCCGCCAGCCGCGTACGGCACCACCGCGGTGATCGGCCGTGTCGGCCAATCACCGGCCTGCGCTGCGCAGGCAATGAGCGCCAGCGCGCCGACGACGCGGCATGCGACTTGCGCCGCGCCCCATGCGGTTGCGGACGCTTCGATGAGCAGGCGATGGCAAATGGGCGTCACAGGTGGTCCCTCTCACGATGCAACCGGAGTGTGCGGGCGGCGAACCGCCCATCACCCCGATGCATTTTCCAGGCCACAGGGACGGCAGCAACCGACGCCCAAAACGCAAAAAGCCGCCGCGGCAATGCCGCGGCGGCTTTTTCGCGAGGCTCTCGCATCGCATGGGTTCTTAATCGTGAAGAGGTTTCCGTCCTTGGCAGGCCTGGCAGCGACCTACTCTTCCAAGTCTTGAGACTTAGTACCATTGGCGCTGGGAAGTTTGACGGCCGAGTTCGGGATGGGATCGGGTACAGGCTCCCCGCTAATACCACCAGGCCGGCCAAAGACGGATGACGGACATCGCCCGGCCGCAGACCGATCGAGATCGATCCTGCGAGGCCGCAACGACGTCCATGCAAGCTGGTCATTCACTTAAGTTCAATCCGACGCCATTCGACATCCGTCCTGCGACGGCTATCGACGGTCGTCCGATGCGCATTGAAGATGAGCGCGATCAAGTTCAAACGAGCGATTAGTACCGGTAAGCTAAACGCGTTACCGCGCTTACACACCCGGCCTATCAACGTGGTGGTCTACCACGGCTCTTAGGGAGAACTCGTTTCGAGGTGGGTTTCCCGCTTAGATGCTTTCAGCGGTTATCCCGTCCGTACGTAGCTACGCAGCACTGCGGCTGGCGCCACAACTGCTCCACCAGAGGTACGTCCATCCCGGTCCTCTCGTACTAAGGACAGATCCTCTCAATTCTCCTACACCCACGGCAGATAGGGACCGAACTGTCTCACGACGTTCTGAACCCAGCTCACGTACCACTTTAATCGGCGAACAGCCGA
>Ga0207675_100004548_pt1 | contig 13382 bp, 14 predicted proteins | sample KBSSwiS42_FD_184305 | JGI IMG/M metagenome (GOLD analysis project Ga0207675, IMG submission 184305) | Switchgrass rhizosphere microbial communities from Kellogg Biological Station, Michigan, USA - KBS Switchgrass S4-2 (SPAdes) (version 2) | ecosystem: Host-associated > Plants > Roots >... | reverse complement strand
TGGGCGCGCTCGATTTCGGCGGCATCCATCTCCGCAGCGATTGCGTCGCGTGCCGTGATGGCACGGCTGTTGCCGTTGCTGGCGGACAGGTCGAACCACATGTAAGCCGTTGGCTTGTCTTCGCCGACGCCACGACCCTCCGCATAGAGCCGGCCCATCATGTACTGTGCCAGCGGATTGCCGGCATGCGCCGATTGCCTGTACTCCTGGAAAGCGCGCGTGTAATCGCCGGCATTGAAGGCGGCCGTGCCGGTATTGTAGTCGGCGAGGCTCATGCCGGCACTGGCAAGCAGGAAGCCGCCAGCCAGCAATGCGCGCTTGAAAGAAATGTTCCTGACCATGGTGAACTCCTCAAGCAGATGCGCCACAGGGTGTTCGCGCCATCACTCCCGCGGAGTCGATGGCTGCGTCGTGTGAGAAAACCCTGATCAGCCTACGGAGTTGCGCGCCGCCGAATAAAAGGTGCGTGATTTATCAGGACCGCCGCCTTCCCTGGCGCCTGCATTACTCGACGGCGACCCTGAGGTCCGGCACTTCTTCCTGCAGGAAGCCGCCGGACTGGCGCTGCCACAGCCGCCAATAGGTGCCGCGCCGCGCCAGCAGCTCGTGATGGGCGCCGGTCTCCACGATGCGGCCCTGGTCCAGCACCACCAGCCTGTCCATCCGCGCGATGGTGGAGAGCCGATGCGCGATGGCGATGACGGTGCGCCCGCGCATCAGCCCTTCCAGCTGTTCCTGGATCGCGGCCTCTACCTCGGAATCGAGCGCGGCGGTCGCTTCGTCGAGCACCAGGATCGGCGCGTCCTTCAGGATCACGCGCGCGATCGCGATGCGCTGGCGCTGCCCGCCGGACAGCTTGACGCCGCGCTCGCCGACGTGGGCGTCAAAGCTACGCCGCCCCACCCAATCCTCCAGCCCCTCGATGAAGTCGAGCGCATGGGCGCGCGTCGCCGCCGCGCGCACCTCGGCGTCGGTCGCTTCCGGCCGGCCGTAGCGGATGTTGTCGAAGATCGAGCGGTGCAGCAGCGAGGTATCCTGCGTCACCATCGCGATCTTGGATCGCAGGCTTTCCTGGGTCACGGCGGAGATGTCCTGCCCGTCGATCAGGATGCGCCCGGTCTCCAGCTCATAGAAACGCAGCAGCAGGTTGACCAAAGTCGACTTGCCCGCGCCGGACGGCCCGATCAGTCCGATGCGCTGGCCGGGTGCGATGGTGAGGTCGATGCCGTGCAGCACGCCGCGCTGTGTGCCATAGCCGAAATGCAGATTCTCGAACTTCACGGTGCCATTCGTGACCCGCAGCAGGCCGGCATCAGGCTTATCCTTCATCTGGCGCGGCACCGCGATGGACCGCATGCCTTCCTGCACCACGCCGACATTCTCGAAGATTGCCGTCACGTTCTGCGCCACCCAGCCGGCAATGTTCGCGATCTGCCAGGTGAGCGGCAGCGCCATCGCGACGATGCCGACGGTGATCGACTGGTTCATCCACAGCCACACCGCGGTCGCTCCGGTGCCCACCACCATCATGGCATTGAGGCTGGCGAGGCTGAGGCCGAACAGGGTAATGACGCGCTGCTGGCGGTGAAAGGCGTCGGTGTGCTCGTCGATCGAATCGCGCACCACCGCATCCTCGTCGCGCGGGCGCGCGAACAGCTTCACGGTCTGGATGTTGGTGTAGCTGTCGACCACCCGCCCCGTCAGCGCCGAGCGCACCTCCGACATCTCGCGCGAGCGGTCGCGCAGCCGCGGCACGAAAACACGCAGCAGCAGCACGTAGGAGCAGAACCACAGCGCCATCGGGATGGCGAGCCGCAGATCGTTGCTGGCGGTCAGCACGATGGCGCTACCGCCATAGACCGTGATGTACCAGACCGCGTTGGTGGCGGCGACCACGCTTTCGCGCAAGGCCGGGCCGGTCTGCATCACGCGGTTGGCGATGCGGCCGGCGAAATCGTTCTGGAAAAAGCTCCAGCTCTGCCGCACCACGTGCCAGTGGCTTTGCCAGCGGATGAGGTTGGTGAGGCCGGGCACGATCGCCTGGTTGGTGATGAGGTTCTGCGCCAGCAACGCCAGCGGCCGGCCGATCAGCAGCACCAGCGCCATGAGGACCAGCTCATGCCAGCGCTCGCGCCACAGCCCGGCCGGGTCGTGCGATGAGACCAGCCCCACCACCCGGCCGATGAAGACGGGAATGGTGGAGTCGAGCACGGCCACCACGAAGCCGGCGCAGAACAGCGCGCCGACCAGCCAGCGCGCCTGCTTCGCGTAGTGCCAATAGAACGCCGCCAGCCCCGGCGGCGGCGTTTCCTCAGTCGGCACCGCCGTCGGCTGCAGCAAGCCCTCGAAAAATCGGAACACGGCCATGAGCCAGCGCCACCGTCCAGGCAATCGTCTGTTGAACGCGATCGCCGGGTCCAATCCGGCGATCACACGCGGTGGCTACTTCGCGACCTCGATCGAATCGACCCGGTCGGGATAGAAAGCGAGGTGGCCGGCGATGCCGTCAACCGCGGGATATGGCTCGACATAGCTCCACACCGCATTCTCCGCGCGCTTGTCGCCAGCCTTCAGGCTGAAATAGGAGGCGTCGCCCTTGTACGGGCAATGGGTCTTGTGCGCGGTCGATTCGAAGAACGCCATCTGCGCGTCCTCGCGCGGGACGTATTGCACCGGGGGATAGGTCGATTCCTGGAGCGTCAGGGCGCGGGTGCTGTCGGCGATCACACGGCCGCCGAACTTGACCTGAACGCGACCCTTGGTCGGCGTCACGGTGATCGGGTGATCGGCGCTGGGCTGTTTCATGCTGCGGTCCTTCTTGAATATCGCGCGGAGCGGCGTACGCCGCCCGAATATCGGCGTCCGAAGAACGGGACGTCTGCCATCTCATATAGAATGCGCGCGCGGCGCCGCCAAGCCCGGCAGCCGGCGGCGAAGCCGCCAAACCCTGCGCCATGCAAGTCGGGCTTGCTCCCGCCCGCCAGCCGGATCGCACCGGCCGGACCGGAGAGCAAGCCCGTGGTCTTATGCCAAGGCCCGCGTCGGACGCGGGCCCGAGCCTTAATACTTGCCTTCGCAATCGGGCGTATGGCTGCCCGCGTTGGGCGAATAGGGGCTCATGTCCTGGATCCCGCCGCCGTCCGGATAGCCGCCCTTGCACTGCGCGCTGTGAGTTTCGCAACCAGCCGCCAGCAAGAGAGCCGCGCCCAAGAGGGCGCCGGTGCAGACGCGTTTCAAAGTGCGCTCCATGATGACCTCGCTTTTCTGTTATTGCATCCCGTGAACATGGCCAGGAACCCGCCGGTCACGTTTGCACAGTTCACCGGATTCCACGTGGAGCGGGCGGCCAACAGTGTGGAATTTACCATGGGTTGCCACACAAGGCACGGGGGCATTTGCGCGAGCCGCCGACTCCTTTCGCGCTGCGGCACGCTAGTGCGGCTCGGGCAGCAACTTTTGCCCCGCCGCCGCGTTTCTCCTCCCAGATGCCCCGCACTGCGGCTCCATGTGCTAAGCTGGCGCTGACGAGGTCGGGCCAAGGTGTGCGTATGCCCACTGCCACGAGCGTTACCGTCCTGCGCGATCTCACCCGCCACGAGCTGGCGGCAGACTGCATCATCCACATTCTAGGCATTGCCGGAGGTTCGATCGGCGGCGCGACGCTGGTGGCGCTGATCGCGGCGCGGGGCGACTGGCTGGAGTCGGGCGCGCTGCTGATCTATGCCGTCGGCATCGTCGCGATGTTCGGCTGCTCCGCCGCCTACAACCTGGCGCGCACGAGCCGCTGGCGGGCGGCCTTCCAGCGGTGCGACCATGCCGCCATCTTCGTCATGATCGCCGGCACATACACACCCTTCACCCTGCTGCGACTGGACGGGATCTGGAGCTGGGGCCTCACCACCGCCGTCTGGTCGATCGCCGGAATCGGCGTCTTGATCAAGCTATGCCGGGGCTGCGACCTGCGCTACGCGTCGGCGGCACCCTACCTGCTGCTCGGCTGGATCGGCATCATCGCCATCGACCCGCTGTTCCGGTCGCTGGGCTGGGAAACGCTGGCCTTGATCGGCCTGGGCGGCGCGCTCTACACGATCGGCATCGGGTTCCACGTCTGGCATCGCCTGCCGTTCCAGAACGCAATCTGGCACGCGTTCGTACTCGCGGCGGCATCGGTTCACTATGCCGCCGTCGTCTACGGCGTGGTCCTGCGAGGCGCGTGAGGCGCGCTACTGCTTCTTGCCGGGTCCGGAATCCGTGATGTGGCTCGGCTGCTGATGCTTGCCGTATTCGGAGGCGTAAGACGACTGGTGCTTTGCCGCCTTGTCCTTTTTCGGTTTCTTCTTTTCGCGGTTACCGCGCTGCTCACCCTTGGGCATAGCCCTGCTCCTCGGCTGTTGACGCTTGCCGGCGCATCATAGCGCGTCCGAGCGCCAGCGCCAACGTGCTGCCGACGGCGCCACGCTAGCGCCGAGGCTTGTTGCCCGGCCTGACATTCGGCTTGCCCTTGCGCTCTTCGCCGTAGATCTCGGTGCCGAGCTTGGCCGCCTTGCCTTCCAGCGCCTTGCGCCGTTCCTCCGATTGCGGCTTGGCCATGTCCTGGAGGCTGTTGCGATACTCCTTGATCTTCCTGCTCTCCTTCATTGTCCGGCTCCTATTTCATGCCGACCGCTTTCCGGCGCTTGGCATCCAGGCCCTGGCGCCAGGTGCCGGCGGCGCGCCATTCCTTGGGCAACGTGACCTTGCCGACGGTCTCGATCGTGTAGTCGGCCGGCTGCAACCGCTCCGTCACCTGGCTCCAGTCCAGCGGCATGGCGACCGGTAGGCCGCGCCGGGCGCGGACGCAGTAGGCGCCGACCGCCGTCGAGCCGCGATCGTTGCGCAGGTAATCGACATAGATACGGCCCTTGCGCGCCGCCTTACTGGCCTTGGCGAGAAAGATCTTCGGCTCGTCGCGCGCCAGGCTGTCCGCGATCGCCTTGGCGAAGCCCTTGGCGACCGGCCAAGTCGACGCCGGCCGCAGCGGGACGATGACATGCAGCCCCTTGCCGCCGGTCGTCTTCACGATCGACTTGAGGCCGAGGTCGGCCAGCCGCCGGCCCACCAGCTTGGCCGCCAGCGTGACCGCCGCGAACGGCACGTCGGGCGCGGGATCGAGGTCGAGGATGAAGCGATCGGCCTTGTCCAGCGTGTTGATGTGGGTCTGCCATGGATGGATCTCGAGGACGCCGAACTGCACCAGGGTGATGAGGTCCTTGACGGTGCGCACGCACAGCAGCTCTTCCCCGTCCTCGGGATCCTTCACCGTGCTGATGCGCCCCTTCAAGGTCTGCTGCGGATGGCGCTGGAAAAAGCTCTCGCCCGCGATGCCGTCAGGATTGCGCACCACCGCAACCGGCCGGTTGCCCATGTCCAGCAGCAGCGTCTCCGCCACCCGTTCGTAGTAGCGCGCGATGTCGAGCTTGGTCTTGCCCGTGATCGGATCGATCACCCGCGAAGGATGGGTGATCTTGATCCCGGCGACCGTGTCGACGGTACCGGACGACCGCGCCGGACGGTCGTCGCGCGCAATCTGCTTTGGCGGATTGTCCTTGCGGCGCATCGCTCAAGCCACGCTGTAAGCAAACCCGCCTCCACATCCCGTCCGGGACATAGAGGCAGGGTTCTTCGCCGCACATCGTACGCGCAGCGAACGCCGCGCGCCAAGCGTGTCTATCCGCGCCCTTCGCAATCCGGCTGGAACGAACCGGCGTTCGGCGAATAGGGGCTCATGTCCTTGATGCCGCCGCCGTCGGGGTAGCCGCCTTTGCACGACGCGAACTGATTGGCCGCGCCGTCGCCCGAACTGGAGCACGCTGCCAGGGCCAGGGTTGCGCCGAGCAGCACAGCGCTGCAGGCGAGCTTGATGCCACGATCCATGGTTTCCTCGCTCATTATCTTGTGTAACTGCGATCAGCCCGACCAAAGCGTGGCGGGACGCGACATCAACCCGGACGGGCGCGGCCGGTTCCCGTTGAACCGGCCGCGCAAAGGTTACCTTAGAGCTGGGCGTCCAGCGCACGCGCCATCTCCAGGTGATGGCGCACGGTCGGCAATGACGCATTGGCCAGCATCGCGGTTTCGCGACCGCTTGCCGCCTGCGTTTCCAGCGTCGCGACGGATTTGCTGTGGGCCTCCACCATCAGGTCCATGTAGGCTTTGTCGAAGGCCGCCCCATCCAGAGTACGGATGCGTTCGATATTGCTGGCCATGTCCGGCTGGATTTGCCAGACGATGAGGTGGCCGCGCTCGAGCGCGAAGTTGTCGAGATTGATCGCCATCTCGCGATGGTCGATCAGCAGCTGCCGTGCAAAGGCCCGTACCTCCGGAGAATGCGCCCGGACATAAGCGATCCGTGACAGCTCGATCTCGGCGGCGTTGGAGGCCGCGACCTTCTCCGCAAAGGCTGCATCCGTCGGTGCGATCATCGCCACCGGCTGCGGCACAGCCAGCGGCGCTGAGGGCGCCGTGGCCGCAGCCGTCGGCTCTGTCACCACGACTGCGGAGCTGGGCTGCGTCGTGGTCAGGTTGTCGCCGGTCGTGCCGTACATCTGCTCGGCGGCGGTCGGATGGCGCTGGGATTCGTGCGCGTACGGTTTGTCATTGGGACTACCGCAGGCTGCAACCAGCAGCGCGGCCGCCGTCAGGCAAGCGGCCGATCGAACGGACTTGTGCATCGCTCTCACCTTTCTGATCGCGTGTAACGATCAACCGCGAGATGCGGCTTTCGTTGCAGTCGCCCGCCGAAGTGGCGGGAACAGGGCACTTTTCGCGGGGGAAAGCGTTAATCACGGGAGACAACCAGGGTGAGTCCATGCTGACCAAGAGGATTAACCGGCGCGACGCCGCCGATTTGGAAACCTTCGCCAGCGATGCCGCCGCGGCCAGCGGCACCATATTTCGACCCGGGCGCAATGCCTGGAGGGTGGCGCGCGCCGAGCGCGCCATCGTGCTGGTCGATGCCGCGAACTACTACGGCACCCTGCGCAAGGCCCTGCTCGAAGCACAGCGCACCATCTACATCATCGGGTGGGATGTCGACAGCCGGACGCCCCTGGTCGGTCCTTCGGGCGAGCCGGACGATGACCTGCCGCGCGAGCTCGGTCCCTTCCTCACCGCCTTGGTGGAGCGCCGGCCGGAGCTGAAGATCAGCATCCTGCTGTGGGACTATTCGCTGTTCTTCACCAGCGAGCGCGAGGCCATGCCATCCCTCGCCTTGCGCTGGAAGACACCGCCACAGATCGATCTCTGCCTGGACGACGCCATCCCGCTCGGCTCGTCACACCATCAGAAGATCGTCGTGATCGACGAGGCGCTGGTGTTCTCCGGCGGTCTCGACTTGACGATCCGGCGCTGGGACACCTGCGCGCACGATCCATCCTGCAAGTATCGCGTCGATCCCGCCGGCAAGCCGTACAACGGGTTCCACGACGTGCAGATGATGGTGGACGGCGAGGCCGCAAAGGCCATGACGGAACTGGCGCGGGCCCGTTGGGCGCGCGCCGCGGTGGAAGAGCTGCCCGAGGTGCCGAGCCTTCCCCCGCCATGGCCGGACTGCGCCGAGCCGCATTTCCGCAATGTCGAGGTCGCGATCTCGCGCACCGAGCCGCCTTATTCCTCCCGTGCCGCTGTGCAGGAGGTCGAGACCTTGTTCCACGACATGGTCGCGAGCGCGCGCCGCACGCTTTATGTGGAAAGCCAGTATCTGACCTGCTCGCGCTTCGCGCGCGCCCTTGCCAAGGCCATGCGGCGCAGCCCCGAGCTCGAAGCGGTGATCGTCAGCCCGTTCAAGTATCGCGGCAAGCTCGAGCGCACGGTGATGACGGCGGGCCGCGCGCGGGTCGCGCGCATCCTGCGCAAGGCGCGCGTCGCGGACCGCGTGCTGATGGCGGCGCCGCGCATCAGCCACGACGGCAAGGCCGCCGACCCGCATGTCCATTCCAAGGTGATGATCGTCGACGATCGCTATGTGCGCGTAGGGTCAGCCAATCTCTGTCATCGCTCGATGGGCACCGATACGGAATGCGACCTGTCGGTGGCGGCCGGCGAGGACGAAGCGACGCGCGCGAGCGTGGTCAAGCTGCGGAACGAGCTGATCGCCGAACATGCCGGCGTCTCCGCCGATGAGCTGGAGGCCGCGATCGCCCAGCACGATTCGATCATCGCGGCGATCCGGTCCCTGCCCAAGCGCGACCACTGGCTGCAGGAAGTATCGGACCGTTCGCTGCCGGTGTCGCCACCGTCGATGTGGGAGTATGTCGCGGATCCGCGCACTCCGATCGATCCGACGCGCCTGCTGTCCGACGCCGGCACCGCCGTCGGCCGCAGCAAGCGCCGGCCGCTGCTGGCAGCCGCCGGCATCCTCCTGACGTTGTCGTTGTTCCTCGGCCTCGCCGCCGCCTGGCGCCTGACGCCGCTGGCCGATCCCGCCGCATTGACCAGCACGATGATGGCGCTTCAGGGACCGCTGGCCGCGCTGGCCGTCATCCTGATCTTCGTGGCGCTCGGCCTGGTGATGTTCCCGGTCATGGTTCTGATCGCCGTCACGGCCGCCGTGTTTGGAGTCTGGCCCGGCGTGCTCTATGCGGGGCTCGGTGCGCTGGCCAGCGCCATGGTCACCTATGGGATCGGGCGCTGGCTTGGCCCGCATGGCTTGCGCCAGTTCTTCGGGCCGCGGCTCAACCTCATCACGCGCAGCTTTGCACGCAAAGGCATCCCGACCGTGACCCTGGTGCGGCTGGTGCCGGTTGCGCCGTTCAGCATCGTGAACCTTGCGGCCGGCGCGATCTGCATCCCGGCGCTGGATTACATCCTGGGCACCGCGCTCGGCCTGTTGCCCGGCCTTGCCATCATGTCGGTGCTGGGGGACCGGGCCATCACGTTGATCGAGCAGCCGTCGCTCGCCGGCGTCGCCGCGATGATCGGCCTACTGGTGGTGGCGATCGGCATTTCGGTCGGACTGCAGATGTTCATCTCGCGGCGCCGCGACCGGGCGGACCAAGCGCGCCGGCCGGGCCGCAGACTCCTGCGCGAAAGTATGTCATGAATCGACTGGACATTGGGCCTGTCTGCCATGATGCGAGAAGAAACCAACCGCGCGGCACCTGATCGTTATGCCCGCATCCTGACCTGGAACATCCACCGCGCCATCGGGACCGATCTGCGCTACGACCTCGATCGCATCATCGATGCCATCCGGCCGCACGACCCGGACATCGTGGCGCTGCAGGAGGTCGACTCGCGCGGCAGGGACCAGACCAACCTGCCGCTGGCCGCGCTCAAGAAAGTGCTGGGCAGCCACGCGGCGGAGGCGCGCACCATCGTCGCGCCGGACGGCCATTACGGCCATGTCCTCATCAGCCGCTGGCCGATGCACGACGTCAATATCCACGAGCTGCATGTCTCGCGCCGCGAGACCCGCTGCGCCATCGAAGCGACGATCGAAAGCCCGTTCGGCTACATCCGCGTCATCGCCGCGCATCTCGGCCTCCGGCCCAACGAGATCCGGCCGCAGCTCGACATCTTCGAGCCGCTGGTGCGCGGCGAGCCCGGCGCCGATTCAAGCGCCCTGCCGGGCGGCCTGCTGATGATGGGCGATTTCAACGACTGGCACGGGCGTGTGCGATCGAGCCTCACCACGCTCATCCCGACGCACACGATGCAGAGGACCTTCCCCTCGTGGCGACCGATCCTCAATCTTGATCGGATCTATTGCCGGCCGGGCAAGGCGCTGCTGCGCTCGTGGATCGACACCAGCGCGCGCCGTGCCTCCGATCACTTGCCGGTCTATGCCGAGGTCGATCTCGCGGCGATGGCGATGGAACGGGCGCCCGCCAATCCCATCCTGCCGCAGGCGCTGCCGGACTAGGCTTTGAGGCGCCGCCGCAAAAAGCGCAGGGTCGCTGCTTCTTCCGGGCGCAAGGCGTTGTCGTTGGCCGCAAGGCGGCGCAGGCGTAGCGTGCCCGCGCTGAAGGCTTCCAGCACGCTGGGATGGACGTAGCACTTGCGGCAGATTGCGACCGTGTTGCCGAGCCGCGTCGCGACCTGATACAGCGCCGCGCGGATCTGGCGCTTGGCGGCGGTTGCGCTGTCGGGCTTGCCGGTTTCCTGCAGCAGGTTCGCAGCCAGCACGGTCCCCGCCCAGGTGCGGAAATCCTTCGCCGTGATCTCGCACCCGGTCAACGCGCGCAGGTAGTCGTTGACGTCGGTCGAAGTGACGCGCTGCGTGTTGCCGTCCTCGTCGAGATAGCGGAACAGGTGCTGGCCCGGAAGCTCCTGGCAGGAGCGCACGATCTTGGCGACGCGCCGGTCGCGCACCGTGACGCGCCAACTCTTGCCGCTCTTGCCTTTGAACTGGAAACGCAGGTCGGCGCCCGCCACCTTGACGTGCGAGTTGCGCAACGTCGTGATGCCATAGCTGGCATTGTCGCGCGCATAGGCATCGTTGCCGACGCGGATCAAAGTGTTGTCCAGCAGATGCACGATGGTCGCCAGCACCTTGTCGCGCGACAGGCCCGGCAGCGCCATTTGCGCATCGATGCTCTCGCGCACCGCCGGCAATGCCTTGGCGAACTCCACCAGCCGCTCGTATTTCGCGCTGTCGCGCACGGCGATGAATTCGACGTGATAGCGGTACTGCTTGCGCCCCTTGGCATCGCGGCCGGTTGCCTGCAGGTGGCCGTGCTCGCTGGCGCAGATCCACACGTCAGTCCAGGCCGGCGGAATGGCGAGTGATCGGATGCGCGCCATCGCATAAGGACTGCGCACCGCCTTGCCGTTGCTGTCGAGGTAGGTGAAGCCGGTGCCGCGCCTTTGCCGGCGTATCCCCGGCTCGCCGTCATTCACATATTCGAGACCGGCCTTCTCCGCGTCGCTCGCGGATGGCGTCGGATCGGCGACGTCGGTCGCGCGGCGGAGCTCAGCGCTGCTACGCATGCGGGCCACATCGGATCAAGGATACCGTCAGGCCAAACGTCACCGCGGTCACTCCCGTTGCGCCGGGAGTGAGAACAAGGGCAGGACAGCAGGGGTTCCGCGTCAGCATAGCGGCAAAGCCTATGCTGCCGCGGCTTTACGCTTCGTAAACGAACATTGACTGGCGCGAAAACATCAATTCGATCAACGCGATAGCAGCGCGCGCAACGGGGGAACGAGGGCCGGGGTCGCCGCCAGGATGAAATTTCCCTTGGCCATCGCGTCGGGGCCGCCGAAGAAATCGTTGCACCAGCCGCCGGCTTCCGTCACCAGCACGATGCCGGCCGCCACATCCCAGGCATTTATGTGCGCCTCGTAATAGCCGTCGAACCGGCCGTCCGCCGCAAACGCCATGCCCAGCGCGCCCGACCCGAAGCGGGCGTATTCGCAGCTCGCTTCCAGGCAGGCAGTGACTGCGCTGACGTGTTCCTGTATCGGCCGGCGATAGCTGAAGCCGAGGTGCATGCGCGCCTCGTCGAGCTTCTGCGCGCTGCTGACGCGGATCCGCTTGCCGTTGAGGAACGCGCCTTCGCCCTCTTGCGCGGCGTAGAATTCCTCCGTCACCGGATTGTAGATGATTCCCAGCACCGACTTGCCGCCGATGACCAGGCCAAGCGACACGCACCACACCGGGATGCCGGCGATGAAGTTGGTGGTGCCGTCGATCGGGTCGATGATCCAGGTCGCTTCGCCGCCGGCATTCTGCGCGCCGCCCTCTTCGCCCAGAAAGGCATCGGCCGGGAACGCCTTGAGCAAGGCGCCGACGACGAACTCCTCGCACGCCTTGTCCGCTTCACTGACGAAATCCTGGCGGCCCTTGCGCTCGATGGTCAGGCTGTCGCGCCGCCGATAGCGCTCGAGCGCGATCTGCCCGGCCTCCCGCACCACGCCTTGCGCGAACCGATAGCGGAGGCCGAGTTCAGTCTGGTCCATGAATCATCCGATCTTGCAGTGCAGCAACTTTTCATACTTTCCAGACGCTATCCATTCGGTCAATGTTGATCTGTAACAAATCTTTCACATACGGCCGAAAAACGGCCGAAGCATTCCAAGCGGAGGAAACCGATGACCTTATCACTGAAAGCCGCCCGGCTTCTTGCCGCCGTGGCAGCCACTGCACTTTCGGCGACCCTGGCTACCGATCATGCAAAGGCGGAGGGCAATCTCACCGTCTACTGCTCCGTCCAGGAGGAGTGGTGCCAGCTCATGGTCAATGAGTTCCAGAAGGCGACCGGCATCACCGTCGCGATGACGCGCAAGAGCTCCGGCGAGACCTTTGCGCAGGTGAAGGCCGAGGCCGCCAATCCGAAGGGCGACATCTGGTGGGGCGGCACCGGCGATCCGCACCTGCAGGCGGCCGAGGAGGACCTCACCGTCGCCTATGAGTCGCCGAAGCTGGCGGAGCTCAATGACTGGGCCGTGGCGCAGCACAAGACCGCAGGCGGCAAGAGCGTCGGCATCTACATGGGCGCGCTCGGCTTCGGCTACAGCTCTGACGTGCTGAAGGAGAAGGGCGTCGAAGGTCCCAAATGCTGGGCCGATCTCACCAAGCCCGAATACAAGGGCGAAGTGCAGGTCGCCAACCCGAACTCGTCGGGCACCGCCTACACGTTCGTTGCCACCATGGTGCAGATCCTGGGCGAGGAGGAAGCCTTCGCCTATCTCAAGAAGCTCAACGACAACATCAACCAGTACACCAAGTCGGGCGCGGCGCCGTCGCAGGCGGCCTCGCGCGGCGAGACGCTGATCGGCATCACTTTCCAGCACGATCTGGTGACGCCGGCCGTCACCTCCGCCGTGCCGATGGTGGTGGTGTCGCCATGCGAAGGCACCGGCTTCGAGGTCGGCTCCATGAGCATCATCAAGGGCGCGCCGAACCTGGACAACGCCAAGAAATGGTACGACTGGGCATTGACGCCGGAAGCGCAAGCGCTGGGCGCCCAGGCGAACTCGTTCCAGATTCCGTCGAACAAGGCATCGCCGATCCCGGAAGCCGCGCCGAAGCTCGCCGAGATCAAGCTGATCAACTACGACTTCGCCAAGTACGGCTCGTCCGAGGAGCGCAAGCGCCTGCTCAGCCGCTGGGACAAGGAAATCGGCGCCCAGTAGCCGAACCGCAAGACGCGGCCGGCGGCAACGAGGTGTGCCGCCGGCTGTCGACTTGATCGGCCATGGCGGCATCAATCCGGCAAGATCGCACCCTGCTCGCGCTGCTCATCGCGGGCGCGGTCGGACTTGTCCTGCTTCCCTGGTATGCGCTCGAGAGCGGGTTCTGGGGCTTCGGGTGGCTCGCCTCCTATTCGGACGCCAGCGCGGCGCCAGCTCTCCTTCAGGCCGCATTGCATGACCGCGCCTGGCTGTGGCCGCTGTTCCTG
>Ga0207675_100004547_pt1 | contig 13385 bp, 9 predicted proteins | sample KBSSwiS42_FD_184305 | JGI IMG/M metagenome (GOLD analysis project Ga0207675, IMG submission 184305) | Switchgrass rhizosphere microbial communities from Kellogg Biological Station, Michigan, USA - KBS Switchgrass S4-2 (SPAdes) (version 2) | ecosystem: Host-associated > Plants > Roots >... | reverse complement strand
TTGGCATTCGCCTGTTCGATTGCCTGCTTTACGGCGGCGACGTCCACGACTGGCGGCGCGGCGGTCGCGGCGGAGTCCTTCACTGGCGTCTCACCCTTCGGCGCACACGCGGCGGCGACCAGGGCGACGACAGCGCACAGCGGGGCGACGACACGCATAGGACGACACCTCCGGTGCGAGTAATGAATTGTAGGTGGGCGCGTTTGATCTAGCGTTGTCGCTGTCGGAATGGAAGGCAGCGGGCTCAGGATGCGCCTAACTACTTCCCACGGCGACGCGGCTTCGGCGCTCGAAGTCATCTAATTCGTCGACTCGATCGAGGCGAGGGCAGGGCGCCGTGAAGGCGGCGGCGCGCAGTTACCCCAGCGCCGAGGCCCGCATCGCTCCGACGCGAATTCATGCGTCGTGTTTGGGTGTCGACGTGTACGCCCTAACGCGGGTGCACGCCGCCTGACCGATGCATACCGCCAGGCATGGGTTCAGCGCCCAGAAAGTCTTAGCCGCCGGTAATGCACGTCGCTGACATTCCCACACCCCCAAAAAGAGTGAGCCTTGCCCTGTTGCGCCGTAACGGTCGCCCCGACCTCCTGGAGGTTTCCATGCGCGGACTGATCGCGCCACTCGCTGCGTGTTGCCTGCTCACCGTCGCCGCCTGCACCGACGCGACCTCGGTAGCGCCGCTGTCGTCGCCCAAAGCCCTGGCGACGAAGACGGCCGTGGAACCCACCGGTCCGTGGGCCAAGATCGTGGAGGGAAGCACCGGACCGGGCTCGCTCTACGGGATTTACGTCCCGAACAACTGGAACGGCGACGTGATCTACTTCGTCCACGGCATCCGACCGCCCACTGAGCCGGTGTCCCTCCCCGACGATCCCACGGACTGGGATGGCTTCATCCTGATCCGCGACCAGTTCGGCGCCATGGGCTTCGCTGTTGCCTACTCGAGCTTTTCGGAGAACGGCCTCGCGCTCAAGGACGCCGCGCAACGCACGCATCAGCTCCGCGGGCTCGTGGCGTCGGTGCTGAACGGACAGCCGAATCGGAGCTTTATCGTCGGCTATTCCCTGGGAACTGCGTCGGCGCTGCAGCTGATCGAGACGCAGTCCGGGCAATACGATGGTGCGGTCATGGCGTGCGGCATCCTTGGCGGCACACCGATGCAGTTTCAGTACATCGGCGACGTGCGAGCGCTCTTCGACTTCTACTATCCAGGCGTGCTGCCGGGCGATGTGAACAACGTGCCGGAGGGCTTCCAACCGACCCTGGCGCAGGTCACGGCCATCGTGCAGCAGGCAGTGGCTTCGAATCCGCTGGGATTGCTCGCCATCGCGAGTACGGCGCAGACACCGCTCGCCTTCGTCCCCGGCAACGTCACTGTCCCAGGAGCTTCGCAGACCACGCTCGTCACGTCGCTGGTCGTGGCGCTCTATTATCAGTTGATCGGAACGGAGGACGTGGTGAGCCGGACGCACGGGCACCCACCCTACGCCAACACCGAGGTCACCTACACACTCGGCACCGCGGTCGTCCCCCCGTTGGCGCCAGTGCTCGCCAATGCCATCGCGGCTTCCAACGCAGGCGTGAAGCGCTACACCTCACCGATCGACGCACAGAACCTGCTCGCGAAATACTATGTGCCGACCGGCGATCTGAACTTCCCGGTGATCACGGTCCACAACCGTTGGGACTACCTGGTCCCGTATTTCCACGAGGGCGTTTTCCAGGGGACCGTGCAGGCGACGGGTGCGACGAACAATCTCCTGCAGCGGACAGTCCTGGACTTCGGCCACTGCGCCAACCCAGCGTTCCGCAATGCGGTCGTACAGAGCGTCCAGGACCTCGTGGGCTGGGTCACGACCGGCGTGAAGCCCGCGAGCTGAGAGTAGCGCCCGCGGCACTTGACCGCGGCACGGATTCGCCGAACCGCCACGGGAAGGGCCGTGGCGGTTCGGCGTTCAGGGGTTTGGAGCTCGCCAGTTCCGCAAACGCTACTTTCCGTCGGAGTTGTTGATGTCTCGATAGATCTTCCAAGAGCCGTCAGCCTGCTTCTTCCAGACTGTCAGATACTTGCCCTTGTCATGCGTCAGCTTTCCGCCCTTCGGGGTCACGGTCACCTCGAAACTGCCGGTCTCGATCGCGTAGTCACCCGCGACGTCGACGCTCGCGGTAGTGGCCTTCTCGTCGCTGACCTTCGCCGACTGAATTTTCTTGGCGAAGCTGGCGCCGATCTCGCCGCGCCCGCGCCGTGGCGGCGTTCCGGGGTCCATTAGCACCGCGTCGTCCGCATAGTTCGCGAGCATTCCGGCGCTGTCACCGCGAATCATCGCGTCGATGAATTTACCGTTTGCCTGTTCAATGGCCTGCCTGACGGCGGCAACATCCACGACTGGCGGCGCGGCGGTCGCGGCGGAGTCCTTCACTGGCGTCTCAGACTTCGGGGCACACGCAGCGGCGAGCAGGGCGACGCCAGCGCACAGCAGGGCGACGACACGCATAGGACGACACCTCCAGTGCGGATAATGAGTTCGAGCTGTCGTGTTTGATGTAGCGTCGTCGCGATCGGAATGGAAGGAAGCGGACTCCCGTTGCAGAACCGATCGACCCAGGTCGAGACTCGACAAGCGTGCGGAGCCCATGGCTCCCGCGCTTTTCATTATTAGGGGCCGCGGCTGAGGTAGCAGCCACGGTCCCCATTTGCCTCGTGCACGCGGCGTGAGCCGATTCGTGCGCATTTGTCGACTCTAAGAGATAGGAGCACCTGCCGGCCACAGTGATGTCCGGCGTTCCACGATCCACCCTCCTTGTCTCGGATGGGCCGCATGATCACGGCAGAATCGCTCGCCCGTGTCCCACTGTTCGCCAACATCCCGGAGCATGAGCGCGCCTCGATCGCGGCACGGGCAGCAGACGTCCGACTCCGCCAGGACGAGTGGCTGTTGTCCGAGGGCCAGACGGTTGGGTTCTACGCGCTCCTCGAGGGAAAGCTGGCCGCGGTGAAATCAGTCGGCGGACAGGAGCGCGAGCTCTTGGTCTATGCGCAGGGCGACTACTTCGGGGAAGTGCCGCTGCTCCTCGGATCGCCCGCGGTGACAAGCGTCAGGGCGCTCGAGCCTTCCCGCGTTATGCAGCTCGATGCTGCAGACTTTCACGATCTCATCATGCATTGCCGAGCGTTGAATGGTGAGATACTGAAGACGATGGCGCGGCGTGTTGGGCGTATTCAGGAAGTCGTCGTCGAGTCGTCCGCGCCCGTCGCGACGGTCATCGGCCGTCGACAGGATCCGGCTTGCTTTCAGCTTCGCGAGTTCCTCGCACGAAATCACGTCAACTTCGCGTGCCGGGATCTCGATGATCAGGAAGGAATAGATCGGCTCGTGCACGATGGTTTGATTCGTAACGCCAGCGAGGCGGCGACGGCCTTCTCCGGGCTCTCACTGCCGCTCGTGATCTTGCCAGGTGGTCGTCGACTCGAGGCACCGTCATTCCGCGAGCTGGCGGACATTGTCGGGCTCCAGACGAAGCCGAAGCACACCGACTACGACGTCGTGATCATCGGCGGTGGACCCGCTGGGTTAGCGGCGGCAGTCTATGGCGCGTCCGAGGGGCTTGGCACGTTGCTCGTCGAGCGCGTTGCCTGCGGTGGTCAGGCCGGCACCTCGTCGCGCATCGAGAACTACCTCGGATTCCCGGCCGGGTTGTCTGGCGATGATCTCAGCGTGAAAGCCCGGCAGCAGGCGCTTCGCTTCGGCGCGGAGCTGCTCCTCACCCGCTCCGTGGCTTCGATCGAGCTCGGCAATCCTACCGAAGCCGATGGCGTGCCACACACCGTCGTCCTCGACGGCGACGTGCGCCTGACGACCAAAGCGATCGTCATCGCGACGGGGGTGCAGTGGCGACGGCTCGAGACACGCGGGATCGACCGCCTAACGGGTCGAGGCGTCTGCTACGGCGCCGCGCGCACCGAAGCGCTCGGGATGCGTGGCCGCCGCGTCCACATCGTCGGCGGCGGAAACTCCGCCGGGCAGGCGGCGATGCTGTTCTCCAACTACGCCGAGTCGGTGACGATGCTCGTACGTGGTCCATCGCTCGCGGCCAGCATGTCCCACTACGTGATCAGCCAGCTGGCGACGAAGGCCAATGTGACCGTCGAAACTCAGGTCCAAGTGATGGCGGTCGAGGGCGCCGACCGGCTCGAAGCCCTGGAGCTCGCGGTTGGGCCGTCGCGCAAGCGAGAACGGCGTGCCAGCGATGCGTTGTTCGTCTTCATCGGCGCGCAGGCGGAGACGTCGTGGCTGCCGGAGGGCATCATGCGCAATCGGTGGGGGTACATCTGCACGGGACGCGACGCGAAGGATCTGCTTGGCGAGCGCGAGGGGACTGCCTGGCCGCTCGATCGCGATCCGTTCCTTCTGGAGACGAGTGTCCCGGGAATCTTCGCGGCCGGAGACGTTAGGCACGGCTCGATCAAGCGCGTGGCCTCGAGTGTCGGCGCCGGGAGTATGGCGATCGCGTTCGTCCAGCAGTATCTCGCGGACATTGCCGAGACCACCTCGGCGGCATTATCCGGGTAGAGGGCACCACTCCCTGGAAGGGACGCACGCGGTCCGCACGTCGCGAATCCTGTGCTACCCACCGAGCTGTCGGCGTCGGTTTTCGATCGCGCCGCGGAGCTCCCGCAGCGATGCGCGTTCCCAATGCTTGTGGGTGAGCACCTCGATGGCGTCCAACTCGTCCGGCCCCATCGTCCGAACCTGAGCGCACCATTCTTGAAGGAGCTCCTGCGGTGCTGGCTCCAGTTGCGCCGCCGGCAGCGACTCGACCTGTGCAACGGGGAATAGGCGCAGCTGCTCGCGGATTGCTGTGGCACGCGCCTCGATCGCCTGCATGAGCTCTCGGAGCACGGCATCGTCGCCCTCGTACAACTCCACCGAGATGGTTCCCACGCGGGCCAGCTCCTCGAGCGTGTCGACCTCCGCGATCGTCTGGAAAAGGAGCTGCAGCGCGCGAGTGGTATGGGCGAGCATGGGAAGAACGTAAGGAAAGCGAGGATTCAAAGTAAACGTGTTCGTCGCACCGCAGGTTGGTTGGCCAAGCCGCGTGTCGAGCCAGTCCTGTCGTTAAGGTCCGGTTGAGCTTGCGTTGCTAGACTCCCCACACCCGCCCGGGATTGTCCGGTGCCGGGAGCTCACGTTCCAACCCAGAGATCGAGGATGCCCCATGATGCGGTTCGCGCGGTTCGCGGCCACGCGCACCGCTAGCTTCGTCGCGCTTACCGTCGGGCCCTGACGTCGCTGCACAGTGCCGCTCATCGAATGACATCCACAACCCCACCAGTTTCGGGCGATGGGCGGCTCGAAACCCCGTTAGGCATCCTGCCAGCCTACCGGGAATCAACGGTTCGCGACGCAGCATGGGTCGCGATCATCCGCATCCCGCTCTTCCTGAGCGCACTGCTCGCCCTCTCGGCCGTATTCGCCGTCGCACCGCTTCGTGATGCGCAGACCGGCGCGGCCGAGGGCCGACTCCGAGCGCCGCTGAGCTACATCGTGCTCGCGCCGCTCTGCGACGTGCTCGACGCGTTGTCGACGCTCTCGGTTCGCCAGCACATGGCCGTGATGGTGACCGGGCTTGCGCTGTACGCCATGTGGCGCACGCGCCGCCGCCGATTCGGGCTCTCGGAGCGTCCCACTGTACTCACCGAATTCATCGGCGCGGCGGCCATCGTTCTTTCCGCCGTTGGCGCCTACCTGGTCCTGGCGCTCATCGATCGACCGATGACGGCGCTCGAAGTCTCGAACCCTGACTCTGTCATCGTCGATTTCCATAGCCATACGAACGCGTCGTGGGACGCGCGTCGCTCGTTTACGGGTGAGCGAAACCGCGCGTGGCACGAGGCGGCTGGATTCGACGTCGCATACGTGACCGACCACCTTCCGCCCGATAGCGTGACTGCTGCAATCCCCCCTGTACGGGGCTCCGGTCGCACGCTGTTGCTACCGTCGTTCGAGATCGAATGTCGCGGAATCCATGTCGTCGTGCTCGGTGCCAGTCCGACAGAGGCGCGCGCATGGTGCGATGGTGATCAACCCGACTGGCTCGACGGAAGCGGCTGGACCAGGGCTCTGAGCTCATCGGCTGTCGTCATCGCGACACTGCCGGGTCGACTCGATGACCTCGCGCGTGCAGACGTATCATCCGTCGAAGTCGTCGACGGCGCGCCGCGCGCGCTCGATCAGCTCGCGCGCGACGACGACCGGGTCATGGCGGTTGCGGCCCGATACGGCCTCTCGCTCGTGACCGGCTCCAATCTTCACGGTTGGGGACGCACCGCGGTTGCGTGGACGGCGATCGAGATTCCCGGATGGCGCGCGCTGTCACCGGAGGCGCTGGACGCACAGATCCGCGCACACCTTCGCGCGCGGCCTGATGGTTCGCTGCACGTGATCGAGCGACGCCGGGTCCGACCCGGAGAGTCGGCGGTGTCGCTCGTGAGCACGCTACCCGATGTCGCGTGGAACATGCTCGTCATGATGTCGCCGAGTGAACGGCTGTCCTGGATGATCTGGATCTGGCTCGCGTGGATCGGTTCACGGATCCTCGTGAGGAGCTCGGATAGGCGTATCCCGGCCTGAGCGCGGTCGATGGCGAATCCCGTAAGGCTCCGGTTCCGGAATTCTCACGACCGATTCTCGATCGTCTTCCCGGTTCTGCTGTATGCAATCTGCAATGCGGTCAACCTGGATCGCTTAGCCAAATGGTTTCGCCATGGTGACCGTCCGGACTACCTGGGTCTGGCCGCATATCTGGTTGCGGGGCTCTGCCTCTTCATTGTGGTCTTCACGCTCTTGGCGCACCGCCGAACGGTCAAGCCGGTTGCGATCCTGCTGACGACTCTCAGCGCGACCGCCACCTATTTCATCGCCAAGTACGGTGTAGCCATCGACAGCTCGATGATCCTGAACGCCGTGCATACCGACCGCACGGAAGTCGGGCAGTTGCTCTCGCTGCAGATGCTCCCCTACGGCGTGATCCTGATCGCCCTCCCGACGTGGCTCATCGGGTCGGCCCACATCACGTTTGCGTCGCGGTACTTCCTGCGCTCGCTGAAAGTGATGGGAGTCGCGTTGTCTGTCGCGCTCTTGTCCGTCTATGCGGAGTACTCGGCCATTTTTCAGGCGGGCAACGTGTCGAACAAGTACATCGTGTATTCGCTCGTGCCCATCAACATCATTTCGGGCTCGTTCAGCGCGGCCACCAGGCCGCTCAAGCCCTATCTCAAGAAGCGGCAGCAAAACATCGCCATATCCGCTCGCGTGGCGACACCGGGCAACCTGGTTGTGGTGCTCGCGATTGGAGAGGCGTCCCGAAAGAAGAACTTTGGCGTCTACGGGTACGAGCGGCGAAATACGACCCCCGTCCTGCAGAAGACCGGAGGGCTGCATTTGTTGAATGGGATCGCGTCGCGCGCTTCGACCTTGTATGCGCTGCCCAAGATCCTGGAGAAGAACGACATCAAGCTCACGACGATCGTGTCCCGTGTGGGGATCCCGACATCCTGCTACGTGAACTACACGCTCTACGATAACTGCGAGTTGCCGGGTGAAACGACGGTCAGCAACTGCGGTCACGGCGGCAAGTGCTACGACGAAGACGTCGTCCCGTTGCTCGAGCGCAACGTAGGTACGTACGAATCCGGATACCGGTTCATCGTCCTGCACCTCGGTGGAGGCAGCCACGGCCCAATGTACCGCGACCGCTACCCGCCCGAGTTCCAGCAATTCGAGCCGATGTGCGCGGACGCGGACGTAATCAACAAGTGCTCGCTCGAGCAGCTCTACAACGCGTACGACAACAGTATTCTCTATGTCGATCACGTTCTTGGGCAGGTCATCCAGACGCTCGACCGATCGGGCGTGCCCTATGTGTTCATCTATCTGTCCGATCACGGCGAGTCCCTGATGGAAGGGGGCGTGGTGTTCCACGGAGGTCCGCCGGGGCTCGCCCTACCCGCCGAGCAGGCGCAAATCCCGCTGATCGTGAAATCGTCAGTGCCGATCTCGATCGTGGGGCGTCGCGAATATCGTCAGCCCGACGTGTACGATACCGTCCTGGACTTGTTTTCCATCCAGTCGGCGATCTTCGACCGGGCGGGGAGCTTCATCAAGAAAGCCTCCGGACCACCCGCGGCTCCGCCGGCGCCTAACTAGCCGGTTTGCTATTGCGTTAGGCGGACTCGTGGTGTCCGCTTCTCGTCAATGAATTGTTCGCCAGCGCAACCGTTGCGGAGGTAGCGAAGCGAGTACCGGCGAGAATCGGCTTGCGGGTCGCCCAGTAGAACGTATTGAGGTCGTAGATGACGGAGTTACTGATGGTGCCAACCACGTCACCATCCGCGCCTCGCGATTCATCGCGCGAGTAGAAGATGAAGAGGTTCAAGTACGTCAACCCTGGCGCCGGGGCGGATCCCGAATTGGTAGCGTTCATGCCGAGCGGATACACGCCTCGGTTCTGAGCCCACGCCGAGTTGATCACCCCTAACACGAGCGCTGCGATCTGTAGCGAACGACTCACGCCTCGAGTGGGATGATCGCGCGATCGAATGCATACCATTCGACGCCGAGTTACGTTGGCTGTGTCACGCGGATTCATTCGCCGGCGAGTCCGGGCCGAGTGGCACAGCATACCTGTCCGGCCGCAGTCCTTGTAGTTGGACTTCCGGGCGAAGTCAGGAAGTCGTAGAGCTCGGTGACCTCCGTCGTGAGCGACGCGGTTCGCCTAACCGCGCTCAGTGCACAACAGGCTGTTCCACGCGATTGCCGGCTCGAACCACCCAGCTCGCGATCCGGGTCTGCGGCAGATCGAATGGCGACGTCACCCGCTCGATCGCGCCCCCCCTTTTGCCGCCGCCGAGTACGACGCCACCGCCTTCACCCAACAGTCCGGGATCGACGCGGAAGGTTCGGCGACTCAATCCCGGCGCGATACCAAGCGGGATAGGCGTGCCGCCCCGAATGAGATAGATGACACAGTCGTCGAACTGGTCGTTGCGCACTTCGATGAGCGCGGCACCGGTACGCGACAGGTCTATGCGCGCAGCGTCGCTGGCACGCGCGCAGTCGCCAATGGCGACCGCGAGGAGGGCGACCCACAGCGCATGGGTGCGTGCCGAACGCGATACCTCTCGCCGCGATCCGAACCCGGATGGCCACGACATCGTTCGCTCCCTCCGATCATGAGGAAAAACGTGCGCTGCGGCCACCGAGCAACGGCGGTCGTCACATCGCCAAGTGGCATCTGGGTCGTTAGGCCGCCGACAGCGTGCCGGCTTCGGTGGTCATGCAACAATTACACGGAACGCACCGCCGGAATTGCGTGTCGACAGGAAGGGGCGAAGCAGGGCAAGCGGGGACATTTCTATTGGTGTTTGACAGCCATCGCGCCCGCGCTTGACTTCCGGTTGGGCCGGCGTGTAGACTGCGGGCCGGGAGTCGCGTCCCGATGATCAACCAGCCGTCCGGTCGCCCGTTAGGCGAGACTGGCTGCCCCGAGCCGAATGGCTCGGAGATCGTCGGCGGCGCGATTTTTCATTTCACACCATGCTGCTTACGATCACGACCACCCATCGTCCGCCCACGGACCTCGGCTTCCTGCTCCACAAGAACCCGGCGCGCGCCCAGAGCTTCGATCTCTCGTTCGGACGTGCGCACGTCGTGTATCCGGAAGCCGGCGAAGACCGGTGCACCGCCGCCCTCGTTCTCGACATCGACCCTGTGGGTCTCGTGCGCGGACGGCGCGGGCCGGCGGGGGAAGGTGGCCTGCTCACGCAGTACGTCAACGACCGGCCGTATGTCGCGTCGTCGTTCCTGAGCGTCGCGCTCTCGAACGTCTTCGCATCCGCCATGGCGGGACGCAGCAAGGAGCGACCGGCATTGGCTGAGGCGTCGATTCCCCTCGAGGCTCGGCTCTCGGTCGTGCCCTGCCGCGGTGGCGAGATCCTCCTCCGCCGTCTGTTCGAGCCACTCGGCTATGCGGTGACGATTACGCCGCACCCGTTGGACGCGCGGTCGCCGGAGTGGGGCGCCAGCCGTTACTTCACCCTAACGCTGAGCGGCACGCAGCGGCTCGCCAACCTGCTTGCGCACCTGTACGTGCTCGTGCCCGTCCTCGACGACGAAAAGCACTACTGGGTGGGCGATGACGAAGTCGACAAGCTGCTCCGCCACGGTGAGGGCTGGCTGGCCGCGCATCCCGATCGGGCCCTCATTGCGCGGCGGTACCTGAAGCACCGACACTCGCTCGTCCGCGATGCGATTGCGCGGCTGGTATCCGAGGAGGAAACGCAGGAGGAAGACGATTCTGCCGCCGCGCGAGACGCGGAGGAGAGCACACTCGAGCGGCCCTTGAGCCTGCACGAGCAACGCATCGAGCTCGTACGCGGCGTGCTCCGTGAGAGCGGCGCGACGAGCGTGCTCGATCTCGGCTGCGGTGAAGGCCGTCTGCTGCGCCGATTGCTCGAGGAGCGCCAGTTCACGCGCATCGTCGGGATGGACGTGTCGTATCGGTCGCTCGAGATCGCGGCCGATCGCCTCAAGCTAGATCGAATGCCGCCCACGCAGCGCGAGCGAATCACGTTGCTGCACGGCTCGCTCGTCTACCGCGACGATCGCCTGAGCGGATTCGACGCCGCTGCGGTCGTCGAGGTCATCGAGCACCTCGATCCACCTCGTCTCGCCGCGTTCGAGCGTGTCGCGTTCGAGTTTGCGCGCCCTCGCGTCGTTGCCCTCACGACGCCTAACGCCGAGTACAACGTGGTCTGGCCCACGCTGCCGGCAGGGCAGTTCCGGCATCGCGATCACCGGTTCGAGTGGACGCGCGCGCAGCTCGAGGCGTGGGCTGTGGGCATCGCCGATCGCTTTGGATACGCGGTTCGCTGCGCGCCGGTTGGCCCCGCGCACCCCGACGTCGGCTCGCCGTCACAGATGGCGGTGTTCACGCGGAAGGACGCCGATGTCTGAGACACCCACGATCCCCGCGGGGTCTTCGGTGCCGCCTCGCACGATCGTCATCCCCGAGATGTCGCTCGTGGTGATGATCGGTGCGTCGGGGTGTGGGAAGTCCACATTCGCGCGCACGCACTTCAAGCGCTTCGAGACGCTATCGTCGGATTTCTGCCGCGGCCTCGTGTCGAACGACGAGAACAACCAGTCGGCGACCACGGCCGCGTTCGACGTACTGCACTATATCGCCGCGAAGCGCCTCGAGGCAGGGCTGCTCACCGTCGTGGATGCAACGAACGTTCAGCCCGAGGCGCGGAAGCCGCTCATCGAGCTCGCGCGGCGTTACCACGTGCTCCCCGTGGCCATCGTGCTCGACATGCCCGAACGCGTGTGCGCCGACCGAAACCGGACGCGTGCGGATCGCAACTTTGGCGGCCACGTGATTCGTCAGCAGCGCGGCCAGCTGCACCGATCGATGCGTGGGCTGGAGCGTGAGGGGTTCCGCCATCTCCACGTGCTCCGAACTCCGGACGATGTGGCGCGCGTGGTGGTTGAGCGGCAGTCGCTGTGGAACGATCGCCGGAGCGACCACGGCCCGTTCGATATCATCGGCGACGTACACGGGTGCATCAGCGAGCTTCGCGCGCTGCTCGCGGCTCTCGGCTACTTGCCTGACGAGTCCTCCGGCTATCGGCATCCCAGCGGGCGGAAGGCGGTGTTTCTCGGGGACCTCGTCGATCGTGGCCCGGGCGCTCCCGACGTGCTCCGGTTAGCGATGGCGATGGTTGGAGGTGGGACGGCGCTCGCCGTGCCGGGCAACCACGACCTCAAGCTCGTGAGGAAACTGCGCGGCCGCGACGTCCAGGTGAGCCACGGGCTCGCCGAGACGCTCGAGCAGCTCGAGCGGGAAGCGCCGGAGTTCCGCACGCACGTCGGCGACTTTCTCGATGAATTGGTGAGCCACTATGTGCTCGATGACGGTCGTCTCGTCGTCGCGCACGCCGGGCTCAAGGCCGAGATGCAGGGGCGGGCGTCAGGCCAGGTTCGGTCGTTCGCGCTTTATGGCGAGACGACAGGCGAGACCGACGAATTCGGCCTGCCCGTGCGCTATAACTGGGCGGCGGAGTATCGCGGCAACGCACACGTCGTGTACGGCCACACGCCAGTGCCGGAGCCGGAGTGGCTGAACCGAACGATCAACATCGACACCGGATGTGTGTTCGGCGGGAAGCTCTCGGCGCTCCGGTGGCCTGAAAAAGAGCTCGTGTCGGTACCGGCCGAGAAGACGTACGCCGAGCCCGCGCGGCCGTTTCTGGCGACGAGCACACCGGCCCTGTCGCAGCAGCAGCGCGAGGACGACGTGCTCGATCTCGCCGATGTAAGCGGAAAGCGCATCATCGCGACGGAGCTCCACCGCAACGTCACAATTCGCGAGGCCAACGCCACGGCAGCGCTCGAGGTGATGAGTCGCTTCGCGGCGAACCCAAAGTGGCTGGTCTACTTGCCGCCCACCATGTCGCCGTCGGAGACGACGGCGCGCGACGGGTACCTGGAGTATCCGACCGAGGCGTTCGCGTACTTCCGAATGCACGGCGTGCCTAACGTGGTGTGCGAGGAGAAGCATATGGGCTCGCGCGCCGTGGTGGTCATCTGTCGCGACGAGGCCGCTGCCCGGCGACGCTTCGGCGTGGTCGACGACGGCGCCGGCATCGTCTACACGCGCACGGGCCGCCGCTTCTTCGACGATCCGTCGCTCGAGCATGACCTGCTCGCCATTCTGTCGCGGACGCTGGATCGCGCAGCGTTCTGGGACCGGCTCGGCACCGACTGGGTGGTGCTGGACTGCGAGCTCATGCCCTGGTCCGCGAAGGCGCAGGCGTTGATCCGCCAGCAATACGCCGCGGTCAGCGCCGCGGCAGCAGGAGGCGTGACCGACGCGGTGGCCGCACTGCGCACGGCGGCGGCTCGAACGCCGGCGGCCGAACCGCTCGTCGCCCGCCTCGAGCAGCGGGCCACGATGGTCGGCCGATACACCGACGCGTGGCGCCGCTACTGCTGGCCGGTGATGTCCGTGGCGGACCTGAGGCTCGCGCCATTCCATGTGCTCGCGACAGAAGGCGCGCTGCACACCGCGAAAGACCATCGGTGGCATCTCGACCAGATCGGCTCACTATGCGCGGCGGACGAGTCTCGCGTGCTGTTCTCGACGGCGCACCGCGTCGTCGACCTGAGCGACGAATCGAGCGAGGCGAGCGCGACGGCATGGTGGGAGGAGATGACCGGGGAAGGCGGCGAAGGGATGGTCATCAAACCAATGGCGTTCATTGCGCGTGGCGCCCGTGGCCTCGTTCAGCCTGCGGTCAAGTGCCGTGGTCGGGAATATCTGCG
>Ga0207675_100004546_pt1 | contig 13386 bp, 11 predicted proteins | sample KBSSwiS42_FD_184305 | JGI IMG/M metagenome (GOLD analysis project Ga0207675, IMG submission 184305) | Switchgrass rhizosphere microbial communities from Kellogg Biological Station, Michigan, USA - KBS Switchgrass S4-2 (SPAdes) (version 2) | ecosystem: Host-associated > Plants > Roots >... | reverse complement strand
GGCGGGTCCCAGCGCATCGGCTGTGCGGAAGCGATCAGGTGGTTGTCCTTGAGGGCCTCGACCGTGACGTCCTGCTTGACCCAGTTGGCCTGGTTGCGGGCGGCAGCGGGGAGAAGCGCGAGGCTGCCCGAGTCGATCTGGTTCGAGTCCGACTCCGTGTTCAGGTCGAGGGACTCTTGCCAGCCCGTGCCTGTGTAGTCGTCGAGGGTCGTCGCGCGCCAGTAGAGGTTCCGCTTCTGCCCCTCCGTCTTGATCTTCAGCACCGTCGTCTTCTTCTTCGGGAAGTGGATGCCGAGGTAGTGCGAGTTCCAGACGTAGCGGACGCCGACGGGGTCGTCCGGCTGGTCGTATGGATCCCAGCCCTGCCAGGTGAGGAACGCGCCCTTGGCGACCGACTCCGAGGTGGATGCGGCCGCGGCCGCGGCGACGAGGACGAGCGCGACGGCAATTCCCTGGGCGAGGCCGCGCGCGGGATGCATCCCGCTCCGGAGCAGGAAGAGGACGGCCAGGACTCCCGCGAGTGCCAGCGCGCCGACGAGGAGCGGGCGCGAGCCCGGCACGAGGGTCGTCGGCCAACCGACACCGACGACAAGGACGACGGCAGCTCCGATCGGGCGCCGCGCGGCGATGAGGATCCCGGCCGCGACAGAGAAGCCGAAGATGGCGAGAAGAACGTCCGCATGCATCAGCGGGAAGTCCCCACGACGGAAGGGCAGCGTCGTGTCGTAGAAGTTGAGGAAGCCGTCCTGGAACGAGCCGAGGAGCGGTCCGAAGAAGTCGTGCTCTCCGCCGGGCCGGGCGTCTGTCACCGGCGTGTGGAAGACCTCGGCGCACGCCGCGACGGTCACGGCGGCCGTGAGGACGGCGATCCAGACCCGCCGCGCGCCGACGGCGACCGCGAACGTGGGCACGAAGGCGAGGGCGAGCATGAGGACGACGCGGCTCCACGGAACGTCGCCCGTCTCGATGCGGAGCCAGGCGGCCGCAATTAGGACGCCCGAGAGCGCGAACAGGAGGGCTGTCCTAGCCAACCGCTGCTCCCGCTCGCGCACCGATCGGACCTCCGCCGATCACGGAGACGAGGTCGTCGCCGCGGTGCACGACGGCCACGGGGACTCCCGCCCGCTCGAGGCGGATGATCTGTGCGGCGACACCCGGATCCATCTCGTCCTTCTCAGGAGCCGCGAAGCTCACCGGGTCGATGTAGACCAGCGTGGCCGCGTGCCGCTGGAACACGCGCTGAGCGAGCCGGTCGGCGAGGCGAGGACTCAGGCTCGCCGTGACGACCGTGAGCTCGAGCGCCCGGCTCGCGGGGCCCGCCTCGTCGGCGAGCATCGAGGTCACGGGGGTCGGCCCGTCCGGTTCCACGGCTGCGAGCGTCTCGAGCGCGCGCAGCCAGTCCCCGTCGAAGGAATGGACGCGCTGGTAGGCGCGCGAGGCGCAGTTGACGATCAGCGCCGCCCGTCGTCCTCGCGCCGCATGCGCCTTGAGGATGGAGCCCGCCGCCTGTACCTGGAGCTCGAACGTGTTGTCCGGCGCCTTGCCCACGACCGCAGCCGCGTCCCCGTCCAGGAGAACAGCCGTCTCGTCGCGCGGCGCGTCCTCCAGCTCCTTCACCATCAGGTGCCCGCGCCTGGCCGTCGTCGGCCAGTGCACGCGGCGAAGCGACTCTCCCTGCTCGTAGTCGCGCACCGAATGAAGATCGAAGCCGGTCGGCCGGCGGAGCAGGAGCCTGCGCCCTTCGAGCGCGCGCGCCCCCGAGTCCGAGAAGAGCGCGTCGAGGTCGACGAGGCGTGGGTAGACGAGGACGGACTCGCCGGCAGGAAGCGCGATCTCGACCCTCTCGAGCCCGAACGGGTCCTCGAGCACGGCCTTCGCGGCCTCGATCGGATAGCGGCCGCGCGGAACCGCGTCGAGGATGTACGCGCCGCGCAGCCGCCCGTGCCGGCTGAGGATAACCGTCTCCACGTCCCCGAACTTGGCGATGTGCTCGACGACGGTGAGAGCGCCCGAGGGCATTCGGCCACCGACGTCGATCTCGATCCGCACGGGGATGTCGTCACCGGCAAGATGCTCACCCTTGCCGAGAGTGCGGTTCACCCGCATCGGCCGGTTCAGCAATCGCACCCAAAGAGCTGCGGCAGCCACGGCCAGCACGAGCCCGAGGCCGATCGGATAGAGGGCCGTCGTCCCGAAGGCCCACGCCGCAAGGTAGACAGCGCCGCCGAAGGCGAGGATCCAGCGGCCGCGGTCGGTCAGCACGTCCCGGCGCCCCCGCCTAGACGGGGACCGGCGTCCGTTCGAGGATCGACCGCACGAGATCCTCAGCATCGAGCCCGGATGAGCGGGCCTCCGGTGCCAGGATCAGGCGATGCGCCAGCACCGTCGGCGCGACTGCCTTGATGTCGTCCGGCTCGACGTAGTCGCGGCCGGAGACGAGGGCGCGCGCCTTGGCGACCCTGAGGAGAGCGATGCCCGCGCGCGGGCTCGCACCCAGGTAGAGGCGGTTGTCCGATCGCGTCTGCCGGAGCAGCGCGACGATGTAGCGGTTGAGGCTCTCCTCGACGAAGACTCGCTTCGCGTCCTCGATACCGTCGAGCACCTCCTGCGCCGAGGCCACGCACTCGAGCCGGTCGATCGGCGTGTCGGTCGCCTGCTCGGAGAGCATCTGCGCCTCGTCGGGAAGGGGCGGATAGCCAATTGCGATCCGCATCGTGAAGCGGTCGAGCTCCGCTTCGGGCAGGGGATACGTGCCCTCGTACTCGATCGGGTTCTGCGTGGCCATGACCATGAAGGGCGGCGGCAGCTGGTACGAGATGCCGTCGATGGTCACTTGGCGCTCCTGCATGCATTCGAGCAGCGCAGACTGGGTCTTCGGCGAGGCCCGGTTGATCTCGTCGACGAGGAGGATGTTCGCGAAGACGGGGCCCGGCCGGAACTCGAACTCGTTCGAGCGCTGGTTGAAGACGTTGACACCCGTGACGTCGGACGGCAGCAGGTCAGGCGTGAACTGGAGTCGCGAAAACGCGCAATCCACGGAGCGCGCCAGTGCTTTGGCGAGGCTCGTCTTTCCCACTCCGGGGAAGTCCTCGATGATCAGATGGCCCTCCGCGAGCAGGCAGAGAACGGAGAATTGCAGCGTTTCGTCCGGCGCGTGCATGACGCGCTGGAGATTCGCTATGACGCGGTCGGCCAGCTCGGCGGTTCGGCTCGCCTCGAGGCCCGGATCTGCCCCCACAGCCTGCTCGTCCATCACGCCCCTCCCAGGAGTGCCTCGACCTCATCGAGGATAGCCACTGCACATTCCTCCTTGCTTCGCCTGCCGATCTTCCGTTCGCCCCGTGCCGAGAGGAGGACGATCTCGTTGTCCTCGGACTCGAACCCGACGCCGGGTTGAGATACGTCGTTGTAGACGAAAAGGTTCCCGTTCTTGTTGGCGAGCTTGCTTCGAGCGCGCTCGAGGCCGTCCGCTCCGCCCTCCGCCGCGAAGCCCACGAGGATCTGGCCGTTGTGCTTCCTCCGGCCCAGCTCGGCGAGCACGTCGTCCGTCGGCTCGAGGGTGATCGTCCACCGTTCCTTGTCTTTCGGTCGCTTGCCGCTTTCCGGATTGCTCGGTGTGTAGTCGGAGACGGCGGCGGCCATGACGACAACATCGGCATCGGCGCGAGCGAGGATCTCCCGGCCGAGGTCGGCCGCCGTCGGCGCGGGCACGACCTCCACTCCGGCGGGCGCCGGTGCGAGACCGTTCGCATAGACGAGCGTGACGTCGGCCCCGCGCCGCTTCGCCTCGGCGGCCAAGGCGACGCCCATGCGGCCGGACGAGCGGTTGCCGATGAAGCGCACGAGGTCGAGCGGCTCCCTCGTGCCGCCGGCCGAGACGACGACGCGCTTACCGGCGAGCGGACCGGTCTGGCCGAGGAGCTCCTGGCAGCGTGCGAAGAGCTCCTCCGGCTCGACCATGCGACCTGGGCCATGCTCGCCCTCCGCAAGCTCACCCTCTGCAGGCCCCAGGAGCTCCATCCCGCGCTCGGTGAGAGCGGCCGCGTTCGCCTGGGTGGCCGGGTGCTCCCACATGCGGACGTTCATCGCGGGGGCAGCGAGTAGAGGCCCGCGGAACGCAAGCCCGAGCTGGGTGAGAACATTGTCGGCGAACCCGTGCGCGAGCTTGGCAAGCGTGTTCGCCGAGAGCGGCGCGATGACGAGGAGGTCCGCGTCGACGAGGTGCGGATAGAGGTCGCGCGGCGCCTCGCGACGCGCGAGGGCCTCGAAGGTGTGCGCGGTCACGAACCGCTCTGCGTCCGGCGTGAGGACGGGTGTGACCTCGTGGCCGGCCCTCACGAGGAGTCGGCAAAGCTCGCACGCCTTGTAGGCGGCAATCCCACCCGTGACTCCGAGAAGAACTCGAGCCATCTCGGCTCCCAGAGGTAGCTAGCTCGGCTGCGTGACTTTGATCTTGCCCTCGCCGATCTCCTCGAGGGCCATCGTCAGGTAGTTCTTCGAGCGAGACTCGACGAGCGGCGGCGGGAAGTCGTCGAACGTTCCCTCACCGAGCTGGTGGTGATAGTTGTTGATCTGCCTCGCGCGCTTGGCGGCCGCGATCACGAGCGCGTAGCGCGAGTTGTTCACGTTCTCGAGCAGATCGTCGATTCGTGGATACATCATGTCGCGCTCAGTCTACCTACGCCCGCAGCCTCCCTCGTCACGATGGCGTCAAGCTCTGTGACTGCGCGCTCGACGTCGTCATTCAGGACGACGTAGTCGAAGTCGTCGGCCTGCTGCATCTGCTCTCGCGCGAGCTGCAGGCGCTCCTCGATCTCACCGGTCGACTCGGTCGCCCGGTCGCGCAGCCGGCGCTCGAGCTCATCGAACGAGGGAGGCGCGATGAAGATGGTCACCGCAGACGCCTCCGCATCGCGGACCGCACGCGCGCCGTTCGTCTCCAGCTCGAGCACGACGCTCTTGCCGGTGGCGTGGATCCGCTCGACCTCCGAGCGAAGCGTCCCGTAGCGCCGACCCGAGACGTACACGACGTGCTCGAGGAACTCGGCCGCCTCGACCTTCGCGACGAACTCCTCCTCCGTGAGGAAGTAGTAGTCCCGGCCGTCCTCCTCGCCGGGCCGCTGCGGACGCGTCGTCGCCGAGATCGCGACCTCGAGGTCGTCGCGCCGCTCGATCAGGGCCTTGATGAGAGTGCCCTTCCCCGCCCCCGACGGGCCGGTGACGACGAAGAGCTTCGTCGCCGACCTCAGCGACGAAGGAGGCCGACCAGCTCGGCGCGCTGGCGCTCGGACAGCCCTCCGACGGTCTTCGACTGGCTGATCCGGCACTGGTTCAGGAAGCGGGCCGCTTTGACGCGCCCGAACTTCGGCACCGCCATCAGCATGTCGAAGACCTTGGCGGTCTCGACGTATCCCGGAGGGTTGCGCAGGATCTGCTCGATCTGCGCGTGGCCGCTCTTCAGATCCTTCTTCAGCTGTGCCCGCCTGACCCGAATCTCGTTCGCCCTCCGGAGCGCATCCATCCGCTGATCCAGGGACCGCATGGGTGCCTGGACAGGAGTTTTGGCGCTCTGCATGGCGCGGGATTCTAGCAGCGAGTTGCGATGCTTCAAGTGTGAGTTTTCCGTGCTATTTCAAGCATTTTTGCTGCGCTGGCAACGGCGTGTTGCCGCGTCAGGCGACGCGCCGCAGAGGCGTCGGCGGGGGGCCGCCGTGGGCCGCAGCGTAGGCAGCAAGCGGGGTTGCGAAGCCCCGGGCCGAGGCCTCGCGCTCGAGTTCTTCCCGCACTCGAACGGGCGCTTCCGGATCGGCGAAGAGGACCGTTCCGAGCGCGAACGCGGACGCTCCGGCGGCGATCAGCTCGAGCCCGTGGGCACCTGTTTCGACCCCGCCCACCCCGACGATGGGCAATCCGGTCGCACGATAGGCGGCGAAGACGGCAGCGAGCGCGACCGGCCGGAGCACCGGACCGGAGAGGCCCCCGACCCCGGAGCCGAGCTTCGGCGCGAGCGTGCGCTCGTCGAGAACGAGGCCGCGGATGGTGTTCACGAGCGTGAGGCCGTCCGCCCCGGCACGCGCCGCGGCAGCCGCAGCCGAGCCGACATCGGGGACAGCGGGCGAGAGCTTCGCGTAGAGCGTCTTCGTCGTCGCAGCCCGTGCGGCCGCCACGATCTCCTCTACCTCGTCCTCCGGCGAGGAGACGTTCGGGCAGGACACGTTCAGCTCGAGCGCCGCGACCGGCTGGTCGTCGAGTCGCGCGCAAAGCTCGGCGTATTCCTGCGCGGCGAACCCTCCGACGGATACCCACACGGATACCCCGAGGTCGAGGAGGCGCGGAAGCGTGTCGCCGAGGAAGCGGTCGATCCCGGGATTGGCGAGCCCGATCGAGTTGAGCATGCCGAGGTCCGTCTCGGCGATGCGCACGGGCTCGTTGCCCTCGCGCGGGAGCGGCGTCACCGTCTTCGTCACGAAGGTGTCGAGGCTCTGGGCGACCTCCGGCGCGGTGAGCGCGTCGAGGCAGCCGGAGGCGTTCAGGATCACGCTGCGTGCTCCAGGACAGGCCCTTCGACACAGAGGCGTTCGAGCTTTCCGTCGATCTCCACGGCGCAGCCGTAACACGCGCCGTAGCCGCAGGCCATCGGCGCCTCCCAGGCGAGCTGCGCGTCCGGTGCGAGCGCCGCGACCGCTCGGAGCATCGGCTCCGGCCCGCAGGCGAGGACGTCGTGGCCCAGCGGCATGGCCTCCGTGACGAGGCGCGGCTCGACCACGACCTCGGCATTGGGTACGAGCGCCGCGGCCTCGGCGTGCGCCTGCGAGCGAAAGCCGAGCACGGCCGGTGGGCGGGCGAGCCGCTCCGCGAGATACGGGAAGGGCGCAACCCCGATCCCGCCACCGACGAGGAGCGGTCGGTCGACGTCGAGGCGGAAGCCGTTCCCCAGCGGGCCGAGCGCCTGAAGCCGTTCGCCGCGGGCAACGCCGGTCAGCGCGTTTGTCCCGGGCCCGATCGGGTCGATGAGGAAGCCGAGCTCGGTCCGGGTGGCAAGGCAGAGGCTCATCGGCCGGGGCAGCAGGCGCCCGGGTGGCGCGAGCATGAAGAACTGGCCCGGGATCCCGGACTCGAGCCGCCCGCGCTTGAGGCGGAGCAGCCGGTAGGGGCCGACTTCTTCGACCTTGACGACGTCAAGCAGTTCTCTTCGCAACCCGCTCCTGGAGTGAAAGGGCATCTTCGCTGCGCGCGCGGGCGATTGCCTCGACAGCCGCGAACGCTCCAGCGAGCGTGGTGATGCAGGGGACGCGCGCGACCAGCGCCGCCTCACGTATGAGGTAGCCGTCCGAACGCGCGCCCCGGCCGGCCGGTGTGTTGACGACGAGATCGCAGCGTCGGCGACGGACGAGGTCGACGACGGTCGCGCCGTCTCCCTCCTCCCCCACCTTTCGCACACTTGTGACCGGCAGCCCTGCTGCCGCAAGCGCGTGCGCCGTGCCCGCCGTCGCGCAGAGCTCGAAGCCGAGGTCGATGAGCCTCCGGCCGAGGTCGACGGCGACGGCCTTGTCGGCATCGCGGACGGAGAGGAATGCCGTTCCACCGATGGGGAGCGGACGCCCCGCGGCGCGCTCGGCCTTCGCGATCGCCGAGGGGAAGTCCGCGGCGCTCGCCATCACCTCTCCGGTCGAGCGCATCTCCGGCCCGAGCACGGGGTCGGCGCCCGGGAAGCGGGCGAATGGGAAGACGGCTGCCTTGACCGAGACGTGGCCGCTCGGCTCGCCGGTGCCGAGCTCGAGGTCGGCCAGACGAGCCCCCGCGACGAGCCGGCACGCGGCGTCGACGAGGTTCAACCCGATCGCCTTGCTCGCGAACGGCACCGTGCGCGAGGCGCGCGGGTTCGCCTCGAGGACGTAGAGACCGTCGCCCACGATCGCGAGCTGGACGTTCACGAGTCCGACGACGCCGAGCGCGGGCGCGAGCTTGCGCACGGTTGCCTCGATGCGCTCGCGCGCCTGCGGCGAGAGCGACGGCGGCGGGAGGACGCAGGACGAGTCACCCGAGTGCACGCCGGCCTCCTCGACGTGCTCCATCACTGCGGCGACGAATGTCTGCCGGCCGTCGCAGAGCGCGTCCACATCGATCTCGACGGCGCCCTCGAGGAACCGGTCGATCAGAACGCGGCCGGCCTCCGCGGCTGCGGCGGCTACTTCCTCCGGGCCGTAGCAGACTCGCATGTTGCGGCCGCCGAGGACGTACGACGGCCGGACGAGCACCGGATAGCCGATCTCCTCCGCGATGTCGATCGCGTCCGCCTGGCCAGCCGCGGCTCCCCACGGGGGAACGTGGATGCCGAGCTCCCCGCACAGAGCGGCAAAGCGCTCGCGGTCCTCGGCGAGGTCGACTGCGCCGAAGGGTGTGCCGAGAATCGCGTAGCCGTTGTCCTCCAGCGCTCGTGCGAGCTTGAGAGGAGTCTGTCCGCCGAACTGGATGACCACGCCGAGCGGTCGCTCACGCGCGCAGATCTCGAGCACCTCCTCCTCCCCGAGCGGCTCGAAGTAGAGGCGATCCGATGTGTCGTAGTCCGTGGAGACGGTCTCGGGATTGCAGTTGACCATCACGGCTTCGAGGCCGAGCGAGCGGAAGGTCTTCGCAGCGTGGACGCAGCAGTAGTCGAACTCGATCCCCTGACCTATCCGGTTCGGGCCCGAGCCGAGGATGACGACGGACTTACCTGGCGGCCGCGCCTCGTCCTCCTCCCCCCACGTCGAGTAGAGGTAGTTGGAGCGGGCCTCGACCTCGGCCGCGCACGAGTCCACGCGCCGGTAAGCGGGCCTGACGCCCCAGCCCACCCGAGCGGAGCGTGCCTCCTCCTCGCCTGCGCCACTCTGGGCGGCGATGTCTCGGTCCGACCAGCCCAGCGCTTTCAGCCTCGTCCAGTCGTCGGCGACGAGATCGGAGACGGATCGCGTGGCGTCGAGGGCTGCGCGGGCGCGCTCGATCTCGCCGAGGAACCAGGGATGGACGCCCTCTGGGAGTGCGTCCAGGCTCGCCCACGGCGTCGCGGCGCCGCCATCGAGCTCGCGCGAGCGCATCGCCTTCAGGAAGGCCTCGGTGAACGTGCGCCCGATCCCCATCGCCTCGCCGACGGACTTCATCTGCGTGCCGAGGGTCTCGTCTGCGCCCGGAAACTTTTCGAAGGCGAAGCGCGGGAACTTGACGACGACGTAGTCGAGCGTCGGCTCGAAGCTCGCCGGGGTCGTCCCGGTGAGGTCGTTCGGGATCTCGTCGAGCGTGTAGCCGACCGCGAGCTTGGCGGCGACCTTCGCGATCGGATAGCCGGTCGCTTTGCTGGCAAGAGCGGACGAGCGGGAGACGCGCGGGTTCATCTCGATCACACGCAGCTCGCCCGTCTCGCGCTCACGCGCGAACTGGATGTTGGAGCCTCCGGTCTCGACGCCGACCGCGCGGATGACGGCCGCGGCCGCGTTTCGGAGCTCCTGGTAGGCCTCGTCCGGAAGCGTCATCTGCGGCGCGACGGTGACGGAGTCCCCCGTGTGCACGCCCATCGGATCGAGGTTCTCGATCGAGCACACGATGACGACGTTGTCGCGCAGGTCGCGCATGACCTCGAGCTCGAACTCGTCCCAGCCGATCAGCGACTCCTCGACGAGCACCTGGCCGACCGGGCTCTCGCGCAGGCCCCGCTCCAATTGCGCAACAAGCTCGTCGTGGTCGTGCGCAATCCCGCCTCCGTGGCCGCCAAGCGTGAAGGCCGGCCGCAGGATCACCGGAAAATGGAGCTCCGCGGGAAGGTCGTCGGGCTCCGTGACGATGACGGACTCGGGCACCTTCAGGCCGACGTTGCGAACCGTTTCGCGGAAGAGCTCGCGATCCTCGGCGCGCCGAATGGCGTCGAAGCCCGCGCCGATCAGCTCGACGCCGAGGTCGTCCAGAATCCCGCCAGCCGACAGCTCGCTCGCGAGGTTCAGAGCCGTCTGGCCGCCGAGCGTCGGCAGAAGCGCGTCCGGCTTCTCGCGCCCGAGGACGGCTGCAACCGACTCGAGGTCGAGCGGCTCGACGTACGTCCGGTCGGCGAAGCCTGGGTCGGTCATGATCGTCGCAGGATTCGAGTTGACGACGACGGTGCGGAAACCCTCGGCCCGAAGGACCTTGAGCGCCTGGCTTCCTGCGTAGTCGAACTCGCAGGCCTGGCCGATGACGATCGGCCCGGAGCCGATCACGCAGATCGAGCGAAGGTCACGCCGCTTCGGCAACGCGCACCTCCTCGACCCAGGACTCGATGAGGTAGCGGGCGTCGTGCGGCCCGGGGCCGGCCTCGGGATGGAACTGCACCGAGCGGGCGCGCTCGCCTGCCAGCGCGAGCCCCTCGACGGTGCCGTCGTAGAGCGAGATGTGCGCGACCTCCGGCCTGTCCCCCTTCACGGCGAAGCCGTGGTTCTGGCTCGTGACGAGGACGCGGTTCGCGCGCAGGTCGAGCACCGGGTGGTTCGCGCCGCGATGCCCGAACGGCAGCTTGAACGTTTCGAAGCCCGCCGCCAGAGCGAGCAACTGGTGGCCGAGACAGATGCCGAGAAGCGGTACGCGCCCGATGAGCTCCGCGACGACGGCTGCCTCCGCAGGGAGGGCGGCCGGGTCGCCAGGCCCGTTGGAGAGGACAAGCCCGTCGTGTCGGGCAGCAAGCAACGTCTGCGCGTCCGTGCAGTGCGGGTAGACCGTCACGCGGGCTCCGGCCGCGACTGCGCGCTCGATGATCGAGCGTTTGCACCCGTAGTCGAGGACGCCGATCGAGACGGCTCCCCGCCCTACGGTGTACGGCGTCTCCGTCGAGACCTCGGCAACGAGCGCCCGGCCTTCCATCCCCGCCTGCACCCGGACCTGGCCGAGGACCTCCTCGAGCGACGCGTTGCCCGCGACCGCGGCGGCCCGCATCGCCCCGCGCTGCCGAAGCCGGAGGACGAGCGAGCGCGTGTCGATCTCCTCCAGGGCGACGATGCCCTGGCCGGCGAGCCACCGCGTCCACTCCTGTCCCGTGGCCTGGCGCATGAGCACAGCGCGGGCGTGCGCGGCGGTCGACTCTGAGCGCGCGGGTGAGACGCCGTAGTTGCCGACCATCGGGGCGGTGAAGCAGACGAGCTGCTCCGCATAGCTCGGATCCGTGACGATCTCCTGGTAGCCCGTCATTGCCGTCGTGAAGACCGCCTCCCCGAAGACGACGTCGTTCGCGCCGACCGACCGGCCGCGGAAGACGCTTCCGTCCTCGAGGACGAGAAAGCCGCTCATGCCGAGTACGCCAGCTTTCCGTTGGCGACGGTCTCGACGACCTTCCCCTTGAGGGTCTGGCCCAGAAGCCAGGAGTTCGGCGAGCGCGAGCGGAAGCCGCTCTCCTCGACGCGCCACGTGCGCTCGAGGTCGAGGACGACGAGGTTGGCCGGGGCGCCGACCGCGATCCGAGGCCGTTCCAGCCCGTAGATGCGCGCCGGGCCGGCACTCATGCGGTCGATCAGGGCGGCCAGGGAGAGCATGCCCGGCTCTACCAGCCGCGCGTAGAGGACGGAGAAGGCGGTCTCCAGCCCGGTGACGCCGAAGGGCGCCTCCTCGAACGGAACGTCCTTCTCGTAGCGCGCGTGCGGCGCGTGATCGGTGGCGATCGCCTCGATCGTCCCGTCCTTCAGCGCGTCGAGCAGCGCCTGGCGGTCCCCCTCCGCCCTGAGCGGCGGGTTCATCTTCACGTTCGGGTCGAGCGAGCGCACGACCTCGTCCGTGAGGCAGAGGTGGTGCGGCGTGACCTCGCCGCTCGCCTGCACGCCTGCCGAACGCGCGCTCCGCAGCTCGTCCACCGACTCGCGCGCGGACAGGTGCAGGAGATGGATCGGCTGGTTCTCGTAGGCGGCGAGCATGAGATCGCGGCCGACCATCACGCTCTCGGCGACGGACGGATAGCCGCCGAAGCCGAGCTCGGCCGAGACGAGGCCCTCGTGCACCTGGCCTCCCCGAGAGAGAGCTGCCTCCTCGCAGTGGACTGCGATGCGCCGGCCCGTGACCGCGTGGTACTGGAGCGCCCGCCGCAGGAGCCCGGGCGAGGCGACCGGACGGCCGTCGTCGGTGAACCCGGCTGCGCCCCGCTCGGCAAGGTCGACCATCTCCGTCAGCTCGGCGCCTTCCTGGCCCTTGCTGATCGCGGCGAGAAAACCGACAGGAATCTCCGCTTCGTCCTTCGCGCGCTCGACCAGCGCGCCGAGGACGGCGGCGGAGTCCACCGCCGGCTCGGTGTTCGGCATCGCGAGGATGGCGCAGTAGCCGCCGGCAGCAGCCGCCTTCGTGCCGGACGAGATGTCCTCCTCGTCCTCGCGGCCCGGCGTCCGGAGGTGGACGTGCGGATCGACGAAGGCCGGGGCCACCACGCGGCCGTTGCCGCCCGAGCCGGGCTCGATCTTCGTGATCACGCCCGCCTCGATGGTCAGGTCGAGCGTCTCGTCGATCCCCTCGGTCGGGTCGACGACGTGCACGCCCTCGTAGCTGAGGTCGTCCTTTCGGCCGTTGCCGCCGAACAGCATCTCCATCACGCCACCTCCTCGATCTCGGCGACCTTCACCTCGACGGGGCCGTGGGTGAGGAGGTCGTACAGGACTGCCATGCGAACGACGAGGCCGCTTCGGACCTGGCGCTCGATCAGAGCGTCGGCCGCGTCCGCCACCACCGGGTCGATCTCGACGCCGCGGTTCATTGGCCCCGGGTGCATGACCTTCTGGCCGGGGCGGAGCCGCTCCGGCGTCACGCCCCAGCGCGCGGTGTACTCGCGCAGGCTGGGAACGTAGTTGGCGCCTTCGAGCATCCGCTCCTTCTGCATGCGGAGGACGTAGACGACGTCGGCGTGCTTGATCGTCTCGATGTCGTAGGAGACCTCGCACCCCATCGACTCGATCCCTCGCGGAATGAGCGGCGGCGGCCCGACCACCGTCACCCGGGCGCCCATGAGGACGAGAGCCTGGATGTCCGAGCGGGCGACACGCGAGTGGAGCACGTCTCCGACGATCGCGACGTGCAGCCCGGCGATCCCACCGAGCTCCTCGTCGATGGTGTAGAGGTCGAGGAGCGCCTGCGTCGGGTGCTGGTGCGTCCCGTCGCCCGCGTTGACGACGTGCGCGGTCGTCGCATTCGCGATGACGTGCGGCGCGCCGATGTGCGGGTGCCGGAGGACGATGACGTCGGGGTCGTAGGCGCCGATCGTCAGCGCCGTGTCCTTCAGCGACTCGCCCTTGTCGACGGCCGAGCCTGTCGCCTTGATCGACATGACGTCGGCCGAGAGCCGCTTCGCGGCCAGCTCGAAGCTCGACGATGTCCGCGTCGAGGACTCGAAGAACATGTTCACGACGGTGCGGC
>Ga0207675_100004540_pt1 | contig 13390 bp, 10 predicted proteins | sample KBSSwiS42_FD_184305 | JGI IMG/M metagenome (GOLD analysis project Ga0207675, IMG submission 184305) | Switchgrass rhizosphere microbial communities from Kellogg Biological Station, Michigan, USA - KBS Switchgrass S4-2 (SPAdes) (version 2) | ecosystem: Host-associated > Plants > Roots >... | reverse complement strand
TCCTTCGACGTCCCGAGAAGAGCAAATGGTGGAGCCGGGGGGAATCGAACCCCCGTCCGCAAGCCATCACCGGCCAGTTCTACATGCGTAGCTGTCTGATTTGATTCTCGCGTCCCGGGTCGCGCAGCAGCACGCTACCCGGTTCGCCAGTCACTTGATCTCGCAATGCACCGAGTGACCCGGCGCATCACCAGCCAATGTGTATGACCTCGCAGCCTTTGCCTTGCGACTCAGGCCCGGCCCATCGGCCAACCGTTGCGAGGCTCACCGGTTTTTAAGCGGCGAGGGCGAAACGTTCGTCGTTCGCAGTTACTTCGTTCCAGCTGGATTAACGAGCTGATCTGGCGCTCGGCATGCCCTGATCCGACTCCGCACCCACGTCGAAGCCAGGTCGGCCCCAGGAGTGGCTAGTTTAGGCCACACCGAGCCAGTTCAAGAGCTCCGCGGGTGTGCCGAGAATCGCATCGGCGCCCCATTCGTGCGGCGGTGCACCGTCACCGAGGTATCCCCACGACGCGATCAAGGTCGCCATGCCGGCCGCGCGGCCCGCCACCACATCGCGCAAGTCGTCGCCAACATAGACGCAGCGTGCCGCGGGCAAATTCATCTGGCGCGCTGCCTCGAGCAGCGGCGCCGGGTGTGGCTTGGCATGCGGCGTGGTGTCGCCGCAGACCAGCGCGGCGGTGCGCGCGCGCAGCGCCAGGCCGTCGACGATTGGCTCGGTGAAGCGCGCCGCCTTGTTGGTGACGATGCCCCAGCGCACCCCCGCGGCCTCGAGCGCACGCAGCACCGTTTGCACGGCATCGAACACGTGCGTGCTTCGCAGCAGCGTCTGCGCGTAGCGCGCGAGGAACGCGTCGCGCAGCGCCTCGAACTGCGCATCGCCGGGCTTCACGCCGAACGCCGCGCCCACCATGCCGCGCGCGCCCGCGCCCACCATCGGGCGCAGCGCGTCGAACGGCAGCGGTGCCAGGCCGTGCTGCGCGCGCAGGTCATTGGCCGCGCCCGCCAGGTCGGGCGCGCTGTCGATCAGCGTTCCGTCGAGGTCGAACAGCACCGCGTCGCAGGCTGCACGGGTGCGCGCCGTCGCTCCATCGGCTTGCGCGGGGGTCATGCGCCCTTGCGGCAGGCCAACAGGTAGTTGACGCTGGTGTCGCCCGATAGCCAGTAGCGACCGGTCAGCGGGTTGTACTGCAGGCCTTGCAGGTCGATCACCTCGAGCCCGGCCGCGCGGCAAGCGCGCGCCAGTTCGCTGGGACGGATGAACCGCGCGTACTCGTGCGTGCCCTTGGGCAACAACCGCAGCACGTGCTCGGCGCCCACGATCGCGAACGCAAACGCCTTGGCATTGCGGCTGATGGTGGAGAAGAACAGGTGCGCACCGGGTCGCGCCAGCGCTGCGCACGCGCGCACCACCGAATCGGGCTGCGGCACGTGCTCGAGCATCTCCATGCAGGTGACGGTGTCGAACGCGGCCGGTCGCTGCTGCGCCAGGTCTTCGGCCGACACCTCGAGGTACTCGAGGCCCGTTACGCCGGCGTCGATGGCGTGCAGCTTGGCCACCTTCAGCGGCTTCACGGCGAGGTCGATGCCGGTGACCTGCGCGCCTCGTTGCGCCATCGATTCGGCGAGGATGCCGCCCCCGCAACCGACGTCGAGTACACGGCGACCGCGCAACGGCGCGAGGCGATCGATCCAGTCCAGGCGCAGTGGGTTGATCGCATGCAGCGGCTTGAATTCGCCGTGCGGGTCCCACCAGCGGTGCGCCAATTCGCTGAACTTGCTCAGCTCCTGCGGATCGGCATTGAGTTCCATGGGCCCGATCGTAGCGTGCACCACGCGGCGAGGCGGCCATGAAAAAGCCCCGCCACGGCGGGGCTTTGAAGGTCGTCAGACCGCGCGATTACTTCTTGGTGCGCGTGCCGACCACTTCGATCTCGACGCGACGGTTCTTGGCACGACCTTCGGCGGTCTTGTTGTCGGCCACAGGCTGCTTCTCGCCCTTGCCTTCGGTGTAGACACGGTTCTTCTCGACGCCCTTGCTGGTGAGGTACGCCTTCACAGCCTCGGCGCGCGACACGGAGAGCTTCTGGTTGAACGCATCGCCACCCACCGAGTCGGTGTGACCCACGGCGATGATGACTTCGAGGTTGACACCGGAGGTCTTGGCCACCAGGTCATCGAGCTTGGCCTTGGCTTCGGGCTTCAGCGTCGACTTGCCGAAATCGAAGAACGCGTCAGCCGCGAACGTCACCTTCTCGCTGGTCGGCGCCGGCGGAGGAGGCGGGGGAGGCGGAGGCGCTGCCGGAGGCGGCGCCGCCGGGGGCGGCGGCGGCGGCGGCGCCGGCGCTGGAGCCGGGGCCGGGGGCGGCGGCTTCAGTGCGCCATCGCAAGCGGGGTTGGCGGTGGCCGGGGTCCAGCTGGCATCGCGCCAGCAGGCGTCGCCGGATCCGTTTTTCCAGACCGTGCCATCGCCGGCGCGCCAGTTGTCCGCTGAATTGGACTGCGCGAGACCGACCATCGGCGCGGCCAAAGCAGCGGAGGCAAACAGCGCCGCCACCTTGTTGAGTTTCTTCATGATTCTCCTCTCAGGGGGATAGTCGCAGCTGCCTGCGAGATGTTCACGTCGGAAGCGAGAAAACCCGGCAAACACCCGGTTCTACGAGCGCTCACCACCGGCCTCGAAGATTCTGCCATAGGGTCCATGACCGTCCCTATTGTGATCTGCGCCAGCGAAAGACGAAGCTTGTTGTTGCGAAGGTGCGACACGGGGTAGCCCCTTAGAATTGCCCCTTACCCGCTATCGCGGCGAGGCCGCCCGGCCTTGTTTCAAAGACGGCCGAACAGGGCCGCTCGCTCCCCGCATGACTCAATTCGCCAAGGAAACCCTGGCCGTCAGCCTCGAAGAGGAGATGCGCCGCTCGTACCTCGACTACGCGATGAGCGTGATCGTGGGGCGGGCACTGCCGGACGCGCGCGATGGCCTCAAGCCGGTGCACCGGCGCGTGCTGTTCGCGATGCACGAACAGAACAACGACTGGAACCGCCCGTTCAAAAAGAGCGCGCGCATCGTCGGCGATGTGATGGGCAAGTACCACCCGCACGGCGACACCGCGATCTACGACACCATCGTGCGCATGGCGCAGCCGTTCTCGCTGCGTCACATGCTGGTCGATGGCCAGGGCAATTTCGGCTCGGTCGACGGCGACAACGCGGCGGCGATGCGCTACACCGAGATTCGGCTGGCCAAGATCGCGCACGAGATGTTGGCCGACATCGACAAGGAGACTGTCGACTTCGGTCCCAATTACGACGGCTCCGAGAAAGAGCCGCTGGTCCTGCCGAGCAAGCTGCCCAATCTGCTGGTCAACGGGTCGGCCGGCATCGCTGTGGGCATGGCCACCAACATTCCGCCGCACAACCTCAACGAGATCATCGATGCCTGCCTGCACCTGCTGAAGAACCCGCGGGCCACCATAGACGAGTTGATGGAGATCGTGCCGGCACCCGACTTTCCGACCGCCGGGATCATCTACGGCCTGGCCGGTGTGCGCGAGGGCTACCGCACCGGGCGTGGCAAGGTGGTGATGCGCGCCAAGTGCCACTTCGAAGACATCGATCGCGGCCAGCGCCAGGCGATCATCGTCGACGAGATTCCCTACCAGGTGAACAAGAAGACGCTGCTCGAGCGCATCGCCGAGCTCGTCAACGAGAAGAAGCTCGAAGGCATCAGCCACATCCAGGACGAGAGCGACAAGTCCGGCATGCGCGTGGTGATCGAGCTCAAGCGCGCCGAGTTGCCCGAGGTGGTGCTCAACAACCTCTACAAGCAGACGCAGCTGCAGGACACCTTCGGCATCAACATGGTCGCTCTGATTGACGGCCAGCCGAAGCTGTGCAACTTGCGCGAGCTGGTCGAGATCTTCCTCGACCACCGGCGCGAGGTGGTGACGCGGCGCACCGTCTACGAGCTGCGCAGGGCGCGCGAGCGCGGCCACGTGCTCGAAGGCCTCGCCGTGGCGCTGGCCAACATCGACGAGTTCATCGAGACCATCAAGACCTCGCCGACGCCGCCGGTGGCCAAGGCGGCGCTGATGAGCAAGGGCTGGGACAGCTCGCTGGTGCGCGAGATGCTGGCCCGGGCGCAGGACCAGACGCCGGGCGGACGCGAAGCGTTCCGCCCCGAAGGGCTGCCGGCGCACTACGGGCTGCAGTTCGACGGCCTGTACCGGCTGTCCGACGAACAGGCCACCGAGATCCTGCAGATGCGCCTGCAGCGCCTGACCGGGTTGGAGCAGGACAAGATCATCACCGAATACCGGGAGGTGATGGAGCGCATCGCCGACCTGCTCGACATCCTGGTCAAGCCCGAGCGCGTGGTGCGCATCATCGGCGACGAGTTGCTCGCGCTGCGAGAGGAGTTCGGCCAGACCAAGGCCGGTGCGCGCCGCAGCCTGATCGAGCGCAACGTGCAGGAGCTGCTGACCGAGGACCTGATCACGCCGCAAGACATGGTGGTCACCTTGAGCCACACCGGCTACATCAAGAGTCAGGCGCTGTCGGACTACCGCGCGCAGCGGCGCGGCGGCCGCGGCAAGCAGGCCGCGGTCACGAAGGAAGACGACTGGATCGACCAGCTGTTCATCGCCAACACGCACGACTGGATCCTGTGCTTCTCCAACCGCGGGCGTGTGTACTGGCTCAAGGTCTGGGAGGTGCCCCAGGGCAGCCGCACCAGCCGCGGCAAGCCGATCGTCAACATGTTCCCGCTGACGGCTGACGAGAAGATCACCGTCGTGCTGCCGCTGACCGGCGAGTTCCGCAGTTTCCCTGCCGATCACTACGTGTTCATGGCCACTGCGCTCGGCACGGTGAAGAAGACTGCGCTCGATGATTTCAGCAACCCGCGCAAGGCCGGCATCATCGCGGTCGACCTCGACCCGGGCGACTATCTGATCGGCGCCGCGCTCACCGACGGCAAGCACGACGTGATGCTGTTCTCCGACGGCGGCAAGGCGGTGCGCTTCGACGAGGAAGACGTGCGTCCGATGGGCCGTCAGGCGCGCGGCGTGCGCGGCATGATGCTCGATGACGGCCAGCGCGTGATCGCGATGCTGGTGGCCGAGGACGAGAGCTTGAGCGTGCTGACCGCCACCGAAAACGGCTTCGGCAAGCGCACACCGATCGGCGAGTACACGCGCCACGGGCGCGGCACCAAGGGCATGATCGCGATCCAGCAAAGCGAGCGCAATGGGCGGGTGGTGGCCGCCACGCTGGTACGACCCGAACACGAAATCATGCTGATCACCGACCGCGGGGTGCTGGTGCGCACCCGCGTGGCCGAGATCCGCGAACTCGGCCGTGCCACCCAGGGTGTGACGTTGATCGCACTCGACGATGGCACCAAGCTCTCCGGCCTGCAGCGCATCGTCGAGAACGATGCCAACGGCGACACCGAAGAGCCCGAAAGCGGCAACGGTGGCACGCCGCCAGCCGGTTCTACAGGGCCAGACTGAGGCATCGGCACGCCGCGGCGGCCGCGCGGCGTGCAAGAATTCGAAACACCCTATGGCCGAGGCCGCGCCCAACTCCCAACTGCAGGCATTGCGCGATCGCATCGATGCGATCGACCGCGAGTTGCTGGGTGCACTCAACCGTCGTGCTGAAGTGGCCCAGCAAGTGGGCGAGCTGAAGAAGCACGAAGGGTCGGTGGTGTTTCGGCCCGAGCGCGAAGCGCAGGTGATCGACGGCCTCAAGGCCGCCAATGCGGGGCCGCTCGGCAACGACAGCATCGCGCCGATCTGGCGCGAAATCATGTCGGCCTGCCGCGCGCTGGAGACGCCCACGCGCGTGGCTTATCTCGGGCCGGCCGGCACGTTCAGCGAGGAGGCCGCGCTCGGCTACTTCGGCAGCTCGATCGAGCGCGTGCCGTGCATCAACTTCGACGAGGTGGTGCGGGCAACCAGCGCCGGCGCGGCCGATTTCGGCGTGGTGCCGGTCGAAAACAACACCGAAGGCGTGGTGGCGCGCTCGCTCGACCTGTTCCTGACGATGCCGCTGTTCATCATCGGCGAGACCAGCCTGATCGTTCGACACAACCTGCTGCGCAAGGACAACACGCGCCAGGGCATCGAGGCCGTGCTGGCGCATCCGCAGGCACTGGCGCAATGCCATGGCTGGCTGAGCCTGAATCTGCCCGACGCCGAGCGTCGCCCGGTCACCAGCAACGCCGAAGGGGCCCGACTGGCGGCTCAGGATCGCACGCTGGCCGCGATCGCCGGCACGCGCGCGGCCGGCGAATTCGGCCTGCACGTGCTGGCGCAGGCGATCCAGGACGAGGCGCACAACCGCACCCGCTTCGCGATCCTCACGCACCCCGATCGCCACCCGGCGCCCAAGCCCTCGGGCCACGACTGCACCAGCCTGGTGGTGTCGGTGGCCAACCAGCCCGGCGCGGTGCACGACATGCTGGTGCCGCTGAAAAGGCACGGCGTCTCGATGAGCCGCTTCGAGTCGCGGCCGGCGCGCTCGGGCCAGTGGGAGTACTACTTCTACATCGACATCGAGGGCCATCCGGACGATCCGAAAGTCGGCATCGCCTTGCGCGAGCTGCGCGAAACCTGCGCGTTCTTCAAGGTGCTCGGGGCCTACCCGATCGACACGCACTGACCATGCAATCGGGCCAGACGATGTTCAACCAACTCGGCGTGATCGGATGCGGCCTGATGGGCGGCTCGTTTGCGCTGGCACTGAAGCGCGCCGGCCTGGTCAAGCGCGTGGTGGGCTACAGCAAATCGCCCTCCACCACCGAGCGCGCCAAGCGCATGGGTGTGATCGACGTGGCCGCCGAATCGGCCCTGCTGGCCGTCAGCGGCGCCGACATCGTGCTGCTGGCGGTGCCGGTGTCGGCCACCGAGGTGACGTTCAAGGCGATCCGGCACCTCGTGGAGCCGGGCGTGCTGTTCATGGACGTCGGCTCGACCAAGCGCGACGTGGTCGACGCTGCGCGCCGTGTGCTGAAGGAACGCGTGCCCTCCTTCGTGCCGGCGCATCCGATCACCGGCAAGGAAGTGGCCGGCGTACACAATGCCGACGCGGCGCTGTACGCCGGACGCCAGGTGATCCTCACGCCGCTGCCGCAGACGCTGCCCGAGCTGGTGCAGAAGGCCACCGACGTGTGGGCCGCGATCGGCGCCCAGGTGCTGCGCATGACGCCCGAGAACCACGACGCGGCGTTTGCCTCCGTGAGCCACCTGCCGCACCTGCTGGCGTTTGCCTACTTCAGCGCGGTGGTCAATCAACCCGCCGGGCGCGACTTCCTGTCTCTGGCTGGCCCGGGCTTTCGCGACTTCACGCGCATCGCGGCCAGCGATCCGACGATCTGGCGCGACATCCTGATGGCCAACCGCGAAGAGATCCTGAAGCAGTCGGCGCGCTTCCGCCACACGCTCGACGCGATGGAGCACGTGATCAAGAGCGGCAACGGCGACGCGCTGGAAGACCTGATCAAGAGCTCGTCCGAGGCACGTGCCGGCTGGCAGCTGGGCAGCCCGCGCGGCGGCAGCGGCAAGAGCTGAAGAGCCGACCCCGCGCCGCTCCAGGCCGCCGGCCATGTACGACATCGCGCAGCTCGACTTGCCGCCGTTGCGCCGTGCCGCCGGCACGGTGCGGCTGCCCGGCTCCAAGAGCATCTCCAACCGCGTGCTGCTGCTGGCCGGGTTGAGCGAGGGCCGCACCGAGATCCACGACCTGCTCGACTCCGACGACACGCGCGTGATGCTGCAGGCGCTGCGGCAGCTGGGCTGCCACATCGACAGCGACGGCGGGCGCACGACCGTCACCGGCATCGGGGGCTCGCTGCGGCACCTCAACCGCCCGCTGGCATTGTTCCTCGGCAACGCGGGCACCGCGATGCGGCCGCTGACCGCCGCGCTGGCCCTGCTGGTCACGCGCGATGGCGGCAGCCTCGAGCTGAGCGGCGTGCCGCGCATGCACGAGCGGCCGATCGGCGACCTGGTCGATGCGCTGCGCCAGCTCGGCGCGCAGGTGGACTACCTGCGGCACGACGGCTATCCGCCGCTGCGGCTGCGCGGCGACGCCGACGGCACTCTGCGGCTGGAGCAGGCGATCCGCGTGCGCGGCGACGTCTCGAGCCAGTTCCTCACCGCGCTGCTGCTGGCGCTGCCGTTGGCCAGCGGCAGCGCGCCGATCGTCGTCGAAGTCGACGGCGAGCTGATCTCCAAGCCGTACGTGGAGATCACGCTCGCGTTGTTGCGACGCTTCGGCATCGCCGTGCAGCACGAGGGCCTGCAACGCTTCACGATCGCGCCGCACAGCCGCTACCGCGCGCCGGCACGCATCCACGTCGAGGGCGACGCCTCGTCGGCGTCGTATTTCATTGCCGCCGGTGCGATCGCCGCGGTGGAAGCGCCCCTGCGCATCGAAGGCGTCGGGCTCGACTCGATCCAGGGCGACATCCGGTTCGTCGACGCCGCGCGGGCGATGGGCGCACGCGTCAGCGGCGGCCCGGGCTGGATCGAGGTGCGCCGCGGCGCCTGGCCGCTGCAGGCCGTGACGCTCGACTGCAACCACATGCCCGACGCGGCGATGACGCTGGCAACGATGGCGCTGTTCGCCGCCGGCCGCACGCGCCTCACGCACATCGGCAGCTGGCGCGTCAAGGAGACCGACCGCATCGCCGCGATGGCCACCGAGCTGCGCAAGCTCGGCGCCACGGTGGTCGACGGCGCCGATTTCATCGAGGTGGAACCGCCGGCATCGCCCGCCGCCTGGCGACGCGCCACGCTGCGCACCTACGACGATCACCGCATGGCGATGTGCCTGTCGCTGGCGGCCTTCAATCCGCTGACCGGCGGCCACGTGCCGGTGCGCCTGCTCGACCCGCGCTGCGTCGCCAAGACCTTCCCCGAGTACTTCGAGACGCTGTTCGACGTGGTGCAGACCGACACCGCCGACATCCCGGTGATCACGGTCGATGGCCCCACCGCGTCTGGCAAGGGCACGCTGGCCATCACCGTGGCGGCGCGTCTGGGGTGGCACCAACTCGATTCGGGCGCCCTGTACCGCGCCACGGCGCTGGCCGCGATGCGCCACGACGTCGATATCCAGGACGCACCCGCGCTGGCGCGCCTGGCCGCGGAGTTGCCCCTGCGCTTCGAGGGCGACACGGTCTTTCTGGACGGCATCGACGTCACGCTGGCGCTGCGCCACGAGGCGGTGGGTGCGCTCGCCTCGCACGTGTCGGCGCTGCCCGAGGTGCGCCAGGCTTTGCACGCGTTGCAGTTGTCGTTTCGGCGCGTGCCTGGGCTGGTGGCCGACGGGCGCGACATGGGCACGGTGGTGTTCCCCGATGCCCCGCTCAAGGTCTTTCTCACCGCGAGCGCCGCGATGCGCGCGGAGCGGCGCCATAAGCAATTGATATCAAAGGGCATTTCGGCTAAGATCGCCGACCTTCGCGCTGACCTCGAGGCGCGCGACGCGCGCGACATCCAACGCGCCGTTTCGCCCCTGAAGCCAGCGCAGGATGCGCTCCAACTCGACAATTCGTCGCTCACGATCGAACAATCGGCCGATCGCGTGCTGCAGTGGTGGAGCGAGCGCAACCCCTTCGGTTGAGACGCCCGCCCGGCGTGTCGATCTGAGGTCACAGGCCCGCCAGGGGTTCACCGGCCGCGCAAGGCGCCGGGCACCTCGAGCGGATGTTCAACCTAACCCGCAACCTCGGTTGCCAGGCCGGTTCCACACCATCGCTGTCCCTGTCCGGCCGCTAGGAAACTTCCATGCCACAAGCCCAATCCGCCACTGCGGGCGGCGAATCGTTTGCCGCCCTGTTCGAAGAGTCGCTCAAGCGCAGCGAGATGCGCGCCGGCGAGGTCATCACCGCCGAGGTGGTGCGCATCGACTTCAACTACGTGGTGGTCAACGCGGGCCTCAAGAGCGAGGCCTATGTTCCGATCGATGAGTTCAAGAACGACCAGGGCGAAGTCGAAGTCGCCGTGGGCGACTACGTCTCGGTGGCGATCGACGCCATCGAAAACGGCTACGGCGACACCATCCTGTCGCGCGACAAGGCCAAGCGACTGGCCTCATGGCTGGCGCTGGAGAACGCGCTGGAGTCCGGCGAGTTCGTCAACGGCACCGTCTCGGGCAAGGTCAAGGGCGGCCTCACCGTGCTGGTCAATGGCATCCGCGCGTTCCTGCCCGGTTCGCTGATCGACACCCGCCCGGTCAAGGATCTGACGCCGTACGAAGGCAAGACGCTCGAGTTCAAGGTCATCAAGCTCGACCGCAAGCGCAACAACGTGGTGCTGTCGCGTCGCGCCGTCGTCGAGGCGAGCATGGGCGAAGAGCGCGCCAAGCTGCTGGAGACGCTGACCGAAGGCGCCATCGTGCACGGCGTGGTCAAGAACATCACCGAATACGGCGCGTTCGTCGACCTCGGTGGCATCGACGGCCTGCTGCACATCACCGACATGGCGTGGCGCCGCGTGCGCCACCCCAGCGAGGTGGTGCAGGTCGGCCAGGAGCTGACCGCCAAGGTGCTGAAGTTCGACGCCGAGAAGAACCGCGTGTCGCTGGGCCTGAAGCAGCTCGGCGACGACCCGTGGCACGGCGTGTCGCGCCGCTACCCGAGCGGCACGCGCCTGTTCGGGAAGGTCACCAACATCGCCGACTACGGCGCCTTCGTCGAGATCGAGCCGGGCATCGAAGGCCTGGTGCACGTCTCCGAGATGGACTGGACCAACAAGAACGTGGCCCCGAGCAAGGTGGTCTCGCTCGGCGACGAGGTCGAGGTGATGGTGCTCGAGATCGACGAGGACAAGCGCCGCATCAGCCTGGGCATGAAGCAGTGCAAGGCCAATCCGTGGGAAGAGTTCGCCGCCAACGTCAAGCGCGGCGACAAGGTCAAGGGCCCGATCAAGTCGATCACCGACTTCGGCGTGTTCGTCGGCCTGGCCCAAGGCATCGACGGCCTGGTGCACCTGTCGGACCTGTCGTGGCACGAGCCTGGCGAGACCGCCGTGCGCAACTACAAAAAGGGCCAGGAAGTCGAGGCGGTCGTGCTCGGCATCGACATCGAGCGCGAGCGCATCAGCCTGGGCATCAAGCAGCTCGACCAGGACCCGTTCACCAGCTTCGTCACGCTCAACGACCGCGGCGCACTGGTGACCGGCAAGGTCAAGACCGTCGACCCGCGCGGCGCCGAGATCCAGCTGACCCCGGACGTCACAGGCTATCTGCGCGCCAGCGAGATCAGCCGCGATCGCGTCGAAGACGCGCGCAACGTGCTGAAGGAAGGCGACGAGGTGCACACCATCATCGTCAACGTCGACCGCAAGGCCCGCTCGATCCAGCTGTCGATCAAGGCGAAGGACGCGGCCGACCAGCAAGAGGCGATGCAGCGGCTGGCGCAGAGCAACGAGCGCGAGACCGCGGGCACCACGAGCCTGGGTGCCCTGCTGCGCGCCAAGCTCGACAACCGCGACAACTCCAACGGTTGACCGTCGCATTGGCGGCCGGCGGTGCCATCACCGCCGGGCCGCCGATGCCCCTCGTGCCGGCCGCGCCGCCGGATCGCCAACGCCGTACGCACCTGTAGCCGGATGCCATGACCCGATCGGACTTGGTGGCCCAACTCGCCGAACGGTTTGCCCAGCTGACCCAGCGCGACACAGAGTTCGCGGTCAAGACGATCCTCGACGCGATGTCCGACGCGTTGGCGCGCGGGCACCGCATCGAGATCCGCGGCTTCGGCAGCTTCTCGATCAACCGGCGGCCGCCGCGCGTCGGGCGCAACCCGCGCAGCGGCGAGCAGGTAACGATCCCCGAGAAGCTGGTGCCGCACTTCAAGCCCGGCAAGGCGCTGCGCGAGGCGGTGGACCACGAGTTGCCGGTACTCACCCCCGATCCGGCCGAAGCGGAGGGCTGAGGCCGGCGCCGCCGGCACGTGCGGCACGCTGCGTTGGCGCGCATGGCCGTCCGTAGAATGCGCCTCCGATGCGCATCCTGACCTGGCTGATCCGGGCGTTCATTTTTTTCACGCTGTTCGCGTTCGCGCTCAACAACCAGCACGACACGGTCGTGCACTGGTTCTTCGGCGTGCAGTGGCGCGCGCCGCTGGTGATCGTCGTGCTCGCCGCGTTTGGCATCGGGCTTGCGCTCGGCGTGCTTGCGATGGTGCCGCGCTGGTGGCGTCAGCGCCGCATGACGCAGCGGCAGGCACGCACGCCGCCGGCACCGACGCCGGGCACCGAGTCGGCCAGCACCGTGCCGTCCGACGTGGCCTTCGCGCAGCCGCCGCGCGACGGCTTGTAGCCCTCGCAGACGCGATGGAATTCGATCTGCAATGGCTGTTGATCGGTCTGCCGATCGCGTTCGCGTTCGGCTGGATCGCGTCGCGCCTGGACATCGGTCAGTGGAAGCGCGCGCAGCGCGAGGCCCCGAAGGCGTACTTCCACGGCCTGAACCTGCTGCTCAACGAACAGGCCGACAAGGCGATCGACGCTTTCATCGAGGCGGTGCAGCGCGATCCCGACACCACCGAGTTGCACTTCGCGCTCGGCAACCTGTTCCGCCGGCGCGGCGAGTTCGAGCGCGCGGTGCGCGTGCACCAGCACCTGCTGCAGCGCGCCGACCTGGGCGCCGCCGACCGCGCGCGGGCCCAGCACGCGCTGGCACAGGACTATGTGAAGGCCGGCCTGCTCGACCGCGCCGAAGAGGCCTACCGCCAGCTCGAGGGCACGAGCTACGACATCGAGGCGCGACTGGCACGCTTGTCACTGGCAGAACGGGCGCGCGACTGGCGCACCGCTGCGCAGATGGCGCAGCGGCTCGAAGCCAGCGGCACCGGTTCGTACGCCACGCGCCTGAGCCACCACTGGTGCGAACTGTCGTTGCAGGCCGCCGACGGCGGCGACGACGATGCAGCCGATGATGCCCTCAAGCGCGCCCGCGAGGCGGCACCTCACGCGCCGCGCCCGCTGATCATCGCGGCGCGCCGCGCAGTGCAGCGCGGCGATGCCGCCGGCGCGTTCGCGCTCTACAGCGAACTGCTGCAGCACGCGCCGGCGCTGTTTCCGCTGATCGCCACCGACTACGCGAAAGCCGCGATCCAGGCCGGACAGGCCGAGGCCGCACGCACGACAGTGACGCGCCGCATGAAGGAGCAGCCGAGCGTCGACCTGCTGCAGGCGCTGCGGCTGCTCGACGGCGCGGTGCCGGCGCAAGCCGACGTGCCCGATGCCGGCGAGCGCGCGCAGGCATTGCTGCACACCCAACCCACGCTCTCGGCCGCGCTGGCGGTGCTCGATGCGCCACTCGACGTGCACGACGAGGCCACGCTGCGCGACGTGCGCGAGGCGGTGGCGCG
>Ga0207675_100004539_pt1 | contig 13390 bp, 14 predicted proteins | sample KBSSwiS42_FD_184305 | JGI IMG/M metagenome (GOLD analysis project Ga0207675, IMG submission 184305) | Switchgrass rhizosphere microbial communities from Kellogg Biological Station, Michigan, USA - KBS Switchgrass S4-2 (SPAdes) (version 2) | ecosystem: Host-associated > Plants > Roots >... | reverse complement strand
CCGTGCCGCGACGGTGCGCAGGAGACGGTTAACGAATGGCAAACGCGCCGCTTTCTCTGGCGTCACCCGCGGGCTTGACCCGCGGGTCCATCCATTCTTCGCAATAAATTTCTTGCGAAGAAGATGGATTGCCGGGTCAAGCCCGGCAATGACGGAGGAGAGACTGCTCTAGAATCCATAGTTGCTAGCGTCCCTTTGGTTCCGACGTTGGTACGCGCGCGTGCTGCAAAGGGATATGAGCGCCGGAACCGGGACACCAGGAGGCCCCGCCATGAATGACACGGCAGCCACCGCTCAGGTCATCATTCGGCCGCCGCTCGCATGGGCGCTCGCCGTCATTGCCGCCTTCGCGCTCGACTGGCTCATGCCCTTGCCGTTCGTGCCGGCGGCGGTGCCTGCAGGCTGGCTTGGCGGTGCGGCGTGTGTCGCGGCGCTTGCGCTGTTCGCCTGGGCGATCGCCACCATCATGCGGGCCGGCTCGAACGTGCCCACCAACAGGCCCACCATATCAATCGTCGACACCGGGCCCTACCGCTTCACGCGCAATCCCATCTACCTCGGCATGATGCTGGCGCTCGTCGGTCTCGCCATCGCCTTCGACAGCCTCTGGCCGCTGGTGACGCTCGTGCCCTTCGCCCTCGTCATCCGCTACGGCGTGGTCGCGCGGGAGGAAGCCTATCTCGAGCGCAAATTCGGCGAGGTCTATCGCCGCTACCGCGCACGCGTGCGGCGCTGGCTGTAGCGCTGTCGACGTCACCGAAGGCTCGTCAAGCGCTCAGTCCGCATCGCGCATCGGTCCGCGAATCAATCCGCCTGCCTGCACGTGGCGTGACAGCGATCGGGCGCCTTGCGTGATCGACGGCGAGTTCCGCGCCAGCGGTAGTGGGGGAAGGGCGCGAAAGTTCCCCACCGAGTTCCCAACGACGCGAACGGTAACCCGCTGGAGCATGATCCCGAAAAGTGGATACCGGTTTTCGGAAAAGTTCATGCTCCAACAAAAGGCCACGGAATGGGGCGTTGAAATCCAACGCCCGTCTTGAAGGTGCCAATGTTCTGAGGTGACTGAGCATTTTCCGGAAAAGTGGCGTCCGGTTTTCCGCAGAAAATGCGACCACGCAAAGGAATCGAGAGCGCGTCTCAGTACATGATCGAGTCAACGCAAACGGATCGCGCTCTAGTTTGCAGTCTGAAGGGAGGGGCGATGATTTTCTTCAGAGCCGGACTCATTACGGCACTGCTGATCGGACTCGGAGCGCCGGGCGGTCCTGCGTGGGCGCAATACGACGCCCCTCTGTATCCACCTGCGCCGGTTTCGCCGAGCCAACCCATTCCGCTCAATCCCGATCGCGCAGTTCGTGATCCGGTCGCACCAACGGACGCGACCGGACCGAGCCGTATTGATTCGCGTAATGGCGATTCACGCAATATGGCCGCGCTGCCGCCCGAGGTGCGGCCCGAGACCGGTCCCAGGAAGGAACTGCCGCCGCAGTTTCGGCGCACGCTGGTCGACTACTACAGCAAGGAGCCGGCCGGCACGGTCATCGTCGATACGCCGAACACCTATCTCTATCTCGTGCTGGGCCAGGGCAAGGCGCTGCGCTACGGGATCGGTGTCGGCCGCGAGGGCTTCACCTGGTCCGGCGCGGAGAAAGTGTCCAGGAAGGCGGAATGGCCCGATTGGAATCCGCCGGAGCAGATGATCGAGCGCCAGCCTTACCTGCCGCGCTTCATGGCCGGTGGCGACGGCAATCCGCTCGGCGCGCGCGCGCTTTATCTCGGCGACACCATCTATCGCATTCACGGCACCAATCAGCCGTCCACCATCGGGACCTTCGTCTCCTCGGGCTGCATCCGGCTCACCAACGAGGACATCACGGACCTGCACTCCCGCGTCAAGGTCGGCACGCGCGTGGTGGTGCTGCCGGGCAGGGGGCAGGCGACCGCCGTGACGACCGGGGCTGGTTCGTCCGCAGCGACGGCCTCCCGCGACAAGCCGCCCGGCGTTCCATCAAGTTCAGATCTGTCGACAAAGCGATTGCCGGCGAAGCGTACGGCAGAGCCCGCGCAAGACGCGCCGAAGCGCATCGTCGAAGGCGAGGCCGCCGCGGTTCGCGAGCCTGCCCCTGCGTCCAAGGGCCATCAGGACGCCGCCGGATTCGAGGAGTAGGGCGTCCGGACTCGGCAGGCATGAGCCGGATCGTCTCGGTCTCCCGCCTTGGTGCGGCCGCAGAGCTTAACCGGCCCTTAACGACTGCATGGGAGCATACCGGACGTCGTTTTGGCGTCATGAGACCGGTAGCGAATGCACACGCCACGCAGTGCGGCACGGGCCGCAGGGGTCACCAAGGCCACCATTTACCGCGCGATCAGAAGGGGTCAGCTGGCGGCCTGCAAGCTGCGCGGCGGAAACTACGCGATCTACCCCGCCGAGCTGCGGCGAGCGTTTCCATCGGCGGCGCAAGCCTCGGCCGGCGTGACGGAGCGAAGCGCCGGCACGTTCCTGTTTCCGGCCTGGGACGTGAGCTAGTTTGGCAATCAATCCCACCCTGTCAGGTGGTGTGGCCGGTGCGTCCGTGTGCAGCTGCCAGCGCTGTCGCGCGCCCCGGTCTAGGATTTTGGCGCACAATTCTCGGGCAGCCTATGCAGCATTAACAAGCTGGACGACCCTCGGCCATTGGCTTTCCACTGCGCTCGCTCGCGGGACCGCTCGAAGCGCTGTCGCTGCTTCAGTAAGCGACTTTCGGACATCGATATTGGTGAGCTTTTTCGAGGATGAACCTCAGCGCGCGCTCTCGACCGCCTTGCGCGCCTGTGCAACTACGTCGGGCGGTGTGCGATAGAGGTCCTTTACAAGGGCGTCGATGGCTGCACCGCCAACCGGGTTGATCTCGATCTTGCTTTTCTCTGCGTCCGCCAGGAATCCCGGATCCTTCATCGTCTGATCAAAGGCCGCGCGCAGGGCGTCCCGCCGGTCTGCCGGAATCGCGGGCGGCGCAACGAACGGGCGTCCCATTGTCTGGCGGCTGAAGATCAGCTTGAGGATCTGCCGCTGCGCCTCGGTCTGCGCCTTGTCCACGATCAACGGCACGTTCGGCAAGTCGCGGGCTTTTTCCAACGCGAGCTGGAGGATGAGGTTGAGTTTCTTCTCGGCGAGCCATGCGGCCTTTTCGGCTTTGATGCTGGTCCATGACCAGCCGCAGCGTCCGTCGACCTCGCCGCGCTCCATGGCGAGCGAAATCTCGGCCGTGCCGGGATAGCCCGAAATGAGTCGGCTCTTCATGCCGAACAGGTTGTGCAACACGTTGGCAAACACGTCCGGGTCGGATCCGGAGCCGTTGCCTGCGACGATGATTGGCTTGATGAGCGCGTCTTCCCAGGTCTTCACCACCGAACTTTCGTAGGTGGCGCACATACTGACTTCGCTGGCAGCGCTCCCGATCCACGTGAACTTCGTCGAGTCGAACTTTGTGTTGCTCTGGCCGATCAGCGGCTCCATCGCCATTCCGCGCGCGATGATGCCGAACTGCGTCCCATCGCGCACCGCGACATTGTAGAGTTGGTTCGTCAGCGACAGCGTGCCGGCGCCGGGCGTGTTCTTGACTATGATCGTGGGGTTGCCAGGGATATATGCCCGCATGTAGCGCGCCAGGATCCGCGCGACGCCATCGTAGGCGCCGCCGGAGCTATAGCCGACCGACAGCGTGACGGTCTTGCCTCGGTAGAAGTCGGCGACCTCTTCAGCCCCCACATCGCCAAGCGGCGCGGCCACGCAGAGACCAATGAGCGCGGTGCGCAGGAGACGGATTGAGGTTGCGGCGCGACCCAGGGCCCACTCCCAATCGCTGATGTGTTGGAAATCCGATCGTGCCGCGGCGTCGTCGCCACGGCTCGGCGTTACCCGGCAGTAATCGTCACGACGCCTTCGCCATGGGCACCGCGTCGCGGTCGAGCTTGAACACCTCGTCGCGGCACCAGCGGGCAACGTCCGTTGCGGTCGCGATCCAAGTGCCTTCGGCCTTCTTCATGTGCTGAATGATCGCCTGCAGGGTTTCGGCGCGCCCCGGCCGGCCGGAAATGTACGGATGGAACTGGAATGGAACGTAGGTGCCCCCTGACTTGGACTCGCGGTGGAAGCAATCGAACATCGATTTCCAGACCAACAGCGTGTCGCCTGGGTTGCCGGCATCGTTGTTGCGGTGCTGGTAGGTGCGGCCGTCGCCGTAAGGCTGCCGGGGCAGTTCGATCAGATGCCGGCCATTGCTCTCCCAGACGAACGGGAGATCGTGCGAGAAGGAATTGCTGTTCCAGAGATAGCCATGCTGCATCAGCAGTTCGATGCTGTTGGCGCTCTGCGTGCAAGAGCGCCAGCCGATCGGCTGGTGGCCGGTGCGCTGCTTGATCATGGCGCCTGTCCGGCGCATCACATCGTCTTCCTGCTCGCGCGTGAGATCGCGCGCGACCTCGTGATGATAACCGTGGCCCGCGATCTCATGGCCCTGATCGACGATCGCCTTCACGGCGTCAGCGTAACGTTCGGCGATGCCGCCGCAGGTGTTGAAAGTCGCCTTGACCTTCTCTTCCTCGAGGAGACGCAGGATGCGCCAGATGCCGGTATGCGGGCCATATTCGCACTGCGTGTATTCCTCGTGATCCATGCTGCCGTCGGGCAACGGGCGCACGTCTTCGCCGCCCTGGAAATCGAACGTCAGCGTCACCGCGGTCCGGATGCCCTTGGGCCAATGGAAGGTCCCTTTAAAGTGGCGTTCGGTCAGCATGGCGTTCTCCCTGGGTGGCGCGAGCAATCCGCGTGGATGTCCGGCATCTCGACGCGAACGGTCGGCGTCACGGCTGCAAAAGCCCATTCAGACGAACGTGCCCACCCTAGCGAAGCCCGCCCCGCGCCGGTAGCCTCCTTTTTGGAACAACTGTTTTCCCAGTTTGACCAGCCGCGGCCGCTTATTTGTATTCGCGCAAGCCCAAGCGGTGGAAAGGCGCACCAGCGCGGGACGGCGTGGGCGTACAGACCTTCAAGTCGGGTAAACCAGACTTGTGGGGACCTTTAAGGCGACCGCCTTCGGCCCGGCCGCGCCATCGCCGTCGACCGACTGCATGAATCCGGGGCGCCCGCGGTCGTGCGCGCCCTCACCCTTACTAAAGTTTAACGCCTGGATGACGAACCCGTGACAGGGGAGGTGCTACTAACCCTTGCCTGCAAGCGCTGGCCTGGGAGGGCCTGCGACGGCGGAAGAGTCATGGGCGGATACGATTGAGAAGCGTCACCAGCGGCGCCGCCGAGGCCCGTTGGATCAGGACGCCGCCCCCGATGATCCCGCCGGCAAGGCAGAATTCCTCGAAAGGAACAACGCCGGCTGCCCTTGGCCAGCGGCTGAAGGGCCATACCGCGATGCTGATCTCCGAGGACTACCGGCAGCTGGCCGAACGATGCCTGAAACTTGCCAGCGAAAGTTCTGACCCCATCGTGGCACGCGCGCTCAGGGCCCTTGCGACAGATTATTTGGCGCGTGCGGATAGCCCCGCCGGTCTCAACCGCGCCCTTTCGTGGGAATAGGTCGTCCGCAAGGGTGCCTCGGGCCAGCGGTGTTTATCCTTAATTAAAGGCCCAGGTTAATTGACCAGCGTACCCCATTGGCAGAGGCTGGATGTTGATCCGGCGCGCGGGAACGACGATGTCGGCGCGTCATGACTAACCAGATTGCGATCGAAATGGCATGGGGGCGAGAGGACTGGCTCGCCTCTTCTTCGTGCGTCGAGTTATCAGAGTGCAAGGAGAACCAACATGGCACGACCGGCTACTCTTCCAGACCAAGCCCGGGCCGTAGAGCATTTGCCCACCTCTTTGCCCGCGATACAGGTGACTTGGCCGCAAAGAAAAATGTTTGGCGAAGAATAACAAGTCTTGGCACGGGGGCGACGCCACTAAGAAGTAGACAATCACGTCGGGTCGAGATGCTCCCGTCGCAGCATTAGGCGATGATTGGAGAGAGCAATATATATGAGACGATCCATTATTTTTGCGAGTTTGTTGGTGCTGGTCGGGACCGTCGCCCAAGCAGAGATCATATGCACGAACCATCGTGGATGTTTCGAGACCGGCGGGCGGATTTTCCGTACTGGTGGGCGAGTGATCGTCGGCCAGACCATCATCAACCATCGCGACAGCCAAAAGGATTCGGGTAAGCCGATCCGCATTAGGCGAGTCTGGTAAAAAATGAAGTGGGTCCTCATCGTCATGGCGGTTGGCGCGAGCGGCCAACCGGAATGGCGCTACCGGACGTTGCGGCATCGTGGGGAAGCGGTGATGCGGACACTCATGTTCGCGCTGACGCTGGCGTTCTCGCCTGCGTATGCGCTCGATCCACTCGACATGCCGAAGCAATGGCCCGATGGCCCGATGAAGGAATTCTTTCAACACCTTATGCGACCAGACAATGACTCGCGGCCACAACTCGACAAGCGCAACCCGTTGTCATGCTGCGGCGCGGGCGATGTTGTGGATACCAAGTACAAGGTCGAGCACGGCAATGGTCCACATCCGGACGATACGTGGTACGCTTTGATCAACGGCGCTTGGGTAAACATTCCGCCGGAAAAGATCGTGTCAAACTATGCACCAGACGGTCAGGCTTATCTCTTCATGCTGACATTGTACGGTCCGCACGGAGAGCCGTACGACCGCGAGATCGTCTGCTTTGTGCGGCCGAAGGGAGGCTTGTGACAAAGCTCCCTCCTCGTGTTGACTTCCCGATGCCGCGCTTGCGGGTAGCGGCGTTGCAAGCGCCGACAGATTTTCGCGACGGGTGCGGAAGCGGCGACGTTTCATGGCGCGGCCTCTTGCGGTCGGCGACGACAGCAATTGAGCGGCAGCGGCGGATCGCGGCGGGCAAAGTCGCTCGGCGGCTCCCGCCCGTCACGGATCGCAAGAAATTCTCTGATGATTTCCTCGCGCGCGCCCGCCGCCGAGCGCGCCTCGCACGTCATGCACTGGACGAGAAGATCGAAGTTTGCGGGGATGTCGGCGCTCATCGCGAGCGCCCGGCGTCTGACAATCGGGCGAAAACCCTAATGCTGCCAATGCGCGCACGAAGCACGCTTTGACAACGCAAGTCCTTGGTTTCACATGATCTGGATCAAACGCCGCGAGTTCATCACGTTGCTCGGCGGGGCGGCGGCGGCGTGGCCGATCGTTGCGCGGGGGCAGGAGAGAAAATTCGCGCGGATCGGCGCGCTGGTGCTGACGAGTGCGGACGCACAGTCTCTTTCCAAGGCGCTACGGGAGGGATTGCGCGAGTTCGGTTATGCAGAGGGGCAGAATTTTGCCTTCGAGGTCCGTTCGGCTGACGGGAATACCGATCGGTTGCCCGAGCTGGCCAGCGAGCTGGCACGGCTGCCGGTTGACGTGATCGTGGCGACTTTCACGCCATGCGCGTTGGCGGCGAAGCAGGCCACTACGACCATTCCAATCGTCATGGCGGCTGTTGCCGATCCGGTCGGCTCCGGCCTCGTGCAGAGTCTGGCGCGACCAGGCGGAAACATCACAGGTTTCTCCAACCTGGCTGCTGAGACGGCCGGAAAAAGTGTCGAATTACTTCGAGACATGCTGCCCTCGTTGAAACGTGTGGCGGTTCTGGCTAACCCCCTCGATCCATTCACGACGCCGCTCCTGCAACAAGTTCGTCTCGCCGGACAGACCACCGGGATTGAGATCGCGCCGGTCGTGATGGCCCGAGGTCCGAACGAGGTGGAGTCTGCTTTTGCCAAGATGACAGAAGGGCGAGCGGAAGCTGTTGTCGTTCAAGGCATCTTCTTTTCCAAGGCTGTTGCCGAGTTAGCGTTCCGACATCGTTTGCCGAGCGCCTCGTTGCTGCGGCAATTTGCGCAAGCAGGCGGCCTAATGTCGTATGGTGCCGATGTGCCCGACATTTTTCGGCGCAGTGCACTCGCCGTCCACAAGATTTTGCAGGGTACGAAACCCGCCGATCTTCCGGTCGAGCTGCCGACGAAGTTTGAGCTTGTGATCAATCTCAAGACGGCCAAGTGGCTTGGCCTCGATGTGCCTTGGTTCCTTCAGCAGCGCGCCGATGAGGTGATCGAGTGAACCGCCGCGAGTTCATCACGGGACTTGCCGGCGCGGCGGCGTGGCCGGTTGCAGCGCTGGCGCAGCCGCGGGTATTGCCGCTGATCGGCATCCTCAACAGCGGCACAGAGCAATTGCGGCCCGACCAGTTCGACGGCCTTCATCGCGGATTGAAGGAGACGGGGTTCGTGGCCGGTACGAACGTAACCGTCATATCTCGTGGCGCTGACGATAATTACGATCGTCTCCCAGCGCTCGCCGCCGAATTCGTTCGCCTACCTGTAGCGGTGATCGCAACCGCTGGCGGGCCGGTGGCGGCGCTCGCGGCCAAGGCAGCGACTTCGACCATCCCGATTGTGTTCGCCGCTGTCTCCGATCCGGTCAAGAGCGGCTTAGTTGCGAGTCTCAATCGGCCTGGCGGCAACATCACCGGTAACGCTGGCTTTTCGATCGAGCTAGACGCAAAGCGCCTTGAACTGCTGAGCGAACTTGCTCCCGCCGCACGAGCCATCGGCGCGCTGGTCAATCCCAATCGTCCCGGCGTCGAAGCCCAAGAGAAGGAAATGCTCGCAGCAGCGAAAACCGCCGGTCGCGAGCTGACCGTGCTTCATACTGGCGATTCGCGCGCGATCGAAATAGCGTTCGCCACGCTCACCGAACGGAAGATCGCAGCGCTCCTAATCGGCGCAGATGCGTTATTCAACAATCACCGGCCACAGGTAGTGGCCCTGGCGGCGCGTCACGGCATAGTCGCCATGTATCCATGGAATGAGTTTGTGACCGAAGGCGGACTCGTCAGCTATGCGCCAAGTTTGACCGAGGCCTATCGCCTATCAGGTCTCTATGTCGGCCGCATTCTGAACGGCGAGAAGCCAGCCGATCTGCCTGTAATACAGCCGACCAAAGTCGAGTTGGCGATCAACCTCAAGACCGCCAGGGCGCTTGGCCTAGATGTACCGCCATCGCTGCTCGCCCGCGCGGATGAGGTGATCGAGTGAGGCGCCGTGAATTCATCACGCTGCTCGGCGGGGCGGCGGCAGCGTTGCCGCTCGCGGCAAGAGCGCAGCAGCAGGCGGGAAGAAGCCGCAAAGTCGGAGTGCTGCATCCGGGGCAAGCGGCGGCCGTGAATGCGCGTATTACTGCAATCCACGAAGGGTTAGGCGGCTCCTCTACCCAACGTTCCGAGACCGAGCTGGTCATTCGGCTTGCGGATGGAGAACTGTCCCGTTTGCCAGCTCTGGCGACGAGCCTGGTCAAGGACCATGTGGACGCGATCCTGGCTGCTGGCCCTCCCGCCGTTCAGGCATCGAGAGCCGCCACTGCCGATATCCCTGTGATCGCGATTGATCTTGAGAGCGATCCGGTAGCCAGCGGATGGATCGAAAGTCTCGCTCGTCCAGGTGGCAACGTAACCGGCGTTTTCCTGGATTTCCCAACCTTCAGTGCGAAATGCTTGCAACTGCTCATCGAGGCTTGTCCGGCGCTTGCCGGCATCGGCGTCCTCTGGGACCCCACAACCGGGCCCCTGCAACTCGGTGCAGTTGAGATTGCCGCACGAGAATTAGGCATCGATGTGCAGATTTTCGAGGCGCGTCGGGTGGCCGATATCGCGGACGCGTTCTATGGGCTCGACCTCGCACGCGTTCAGGGCGTGCTGGTGCTGTCGTCGCCACTATTCGGGGGCAATCCACAATTGCTCGCGGACCTCGCTCTACGCAGACATGTGCCAACCATCTCGCTTTTTCCAGATATCGCAAGAGAGGGTGGGCTTCTCGCGTATGGGCCAGATATTCAGGGGCTTTATCGGCAAGCGGGAGCTATGGGGCGCAAGGTGCTGCAGGGTGCCAAACCGGCAGATTTGCCCGCCGAACGTCCGGTTCGGTTTCAGCTGATAGCGAATCTAAAAACCGCGAAGAAGCTTGGACTCGAACTCCCTTCCATGCTGCTCGCCCGCGCCGACGAGGTGATCGAGTGAGGCGGCGCGAGTTCATCACGCTGCTCGGCGGTGCGGCGGTCTGGCCACTCGCGGCGGGCGCGCAGCAGCTGGCGATGCCGGTGATCGGCTTTCTCCAGACGGGTCCGGCCAGTGCGACGGCGCACATGGGAGCAGCCCTTCACCGTGGGCTAAAAGAAGCTGGCTATGTCGAAGGCCAGAACGTCGAGGTTCGTATATCGTTATGCGGATGGTCAATACAATCGACTGCCAACGCTGGTCGCCGACCTGATCAACTGGCAAGTAGCTTTAATCGGCGCCTTTGGCCCGCCTGCAGCGCAAGCGGCTAAGGCAGCAACCACGACGATACCAATCGTCTTTACGAGTATTGACCCGGTCAAGTTTGGCCTGGTGGCAAGCCTCAACCGACCTGGTGGCAATGCCACCGGCGTGCATGTTGTGAATATCGATCTGGAGGGCAAGCGACTCGAATTGCTAAGCGAGATGGTGCCCGCATCCGCTCCCGTCGCGGTGCTAATCAACCCCCATGGCGAGCACCCCGAACAGCAGGCCAAGGACTTGCAAGCGGCGGCTCCCCGCATCGGCCGGCAAATTTTGATCCTGAATGCGATCAGCGAACGCGACATCGATACAGCGTTTAGGACACTGATCGAACGGCGGGCCGGAGGGCTATTAGTCACAGGTGATCCATTCTTTAATCACCGACGTGAGCAGTTGGTCGCGCTCGCGGCCTATCATGCCCTACCTGCAATCTATGAATTTCGCGAGTATGCCCTTGCCGGCGGGCTTATAACCTACGGCACCAGCATCACAGATGCCTATCGACAGGCTGGAATCTATATCGGTCGAATCCTGAAGGGCGAAAAGCCAAGCGAACTGCCGGTAATGCAGCCGACAAAGTTCGAGCTGGTGATCAATCTCAAGACCGCCAAGGCGCTGGGCCTCGAAGTACCGGCGAAGCTGCTCGCCCGCGCCGAGGAGGTGATCGAATAGAGTGCGGTTTGCTCCGATTGCTCACAGCCGCTTGTGGCACGAACGCGACCAACCGGCATGTCCGCTCTAACGGCCGCTAAGGGGGCAATAGCGGACCTATGCAATCATACAATGTGGAAATCACTATACGTGGCGGTGACGTGTTTATCTAGCTGAGCAAATTGTGCGGCTACGGCAGACCCGGTTCCATCGACATCGTAGTACAAGGCGCCTGCCTTCTGGTCATAGATGATGCGATCAGTCGAATCGTGAGCGCTGACGCCCACATAAAACGCATCCGCAGTCAGCACTCCTATGCTTCCCAGGTTCGCAAAAGCGGAGTCGTCAACATCGATGATATCAACACCAGAAATGAAGTCTGTTATTGTGTCGATGTTGTTCTGACCAGGAGTCGAATTAAATACGAAGTGGTCCGCGCCTGCATTGCCTGTGAATACGTTGTTGACTTGGTTGCCGATGAAAACGTCGGCGCCTGAGCCGCCGATGGCATTTTCGATAGACGCTTGCAGCTGTTGACCTAGGGGCACAGCTTGGCCGTTGCTGAATGCTGGCAGCATGGCGAGCGCAATGTTTCCCGCGGCGAGATGGGTGTCGCCCTCGTAAAAATCCAGGTGTGCTGATTGAAAATTGTTGAGTGTGTCGGTCTTTATCCAATGGCCTGGTTGCAAATCGACGAGTAGATTCGTGGTGTAATTGCTGAAGTCGAGAGTGTCGTTTCCGCCCCCGTCCCAAATGGTCATGAAAATCCGATTGGCGTCGGGAATCGGCTGGCCCACGCCATTAATGAACTCTTGTCCAGTTGTGTTGGACCACGTGTACCTAGTGTCATCATTGGGCGTCCACTCAACGCCGTACATGTATTGCAACGCTGCAATATCGTACATCATCAGGGTCTGTGGATACCCAAATGTTTCGTTGGAATATTCCCCGTTGGTCTTGTCGCCCACGTAGGAGCGGTAGCTCATCTGCGTGTATTCGAGCGAATCGTGATCGAGGGGAACAACGCCAAATCCTGAGACCTTTTCGTGCGGGTGCTTTAATCCGAGGGTATGTCCAGTTTCATGGAGAAAAGTAGCCCAGGCATCAGTCCCGATGAAGGGGCATCGTAAAGGTGCTTCGAATTGTTGAACCACGCGTCCCCACCTTGAGCCTTTTCGGAGGGCTCGTACGCCCAAGCGCTGGTCGTCTTGTCAGTCAGGCCGTACCGGATCGTCGCAAATTGATCGTTTAAGTCACCGTAGGAAACTTTTGCGAAACCCCAGTCGATGACCGAATCAAATTGTGTGAGCATGTATTCTATTGCGGATTGCTGCTCAGGATTTAGAGCCGCAAAATTTGAGCGAGGCTCATTGCTGTAATTGCTTCCGTAGTCGAGCATGCTATCTGGGAAACTGTAAGTAATTGTTGACTCTTTATAGACAATGCCTGCGTCCCAAGGGGCGACGACGAACGCTGGCGCATCCCACGCGAAGCTAGAGAGCATTCCGTCGATATACTGATCGCGATCGAGGTCGGCGCTAACTGGATTGATTTTCGTCGACCGGGCCATCATCCCCTCCCGTTGTCAATTATTGATAGCCGGGATTCCCCAGATGAACCCCGAACCGAATTGAACGGTAGCGATGTTCTGGATTGCCGGGAAGCTCGAATAGGCCAGAACTTTGGGCTCACTCACAATCTGCTTGTGAGGCCAGAGCGTGGTTTGTGAAGCGCGTTGGCCGGAATTGGTCGGCTTCCTGTCTGAGCTGCACGCACTCAAGATCGATCTATTCCTGCGCCAACAGGGGCTCGACACCACGACGCCTGCGGGCAAGGCGATGTTTCAGATGATGGGCGTGTTTGCCGAGTTCGAGCGCGCCATGATTGCGGAACGCGTCCGCGCCGGGCTTGCGAGGGCCAGGAGCGAGGGGAAGCGTCTTGGTCGACCTCCGATAGCCGCTACGCTGGAGAAACGAATCTGTGAGGCTCTGGCGACTCCTGGGCGGCCTGGCATACGGGTCATTGCCGAGGGGTTCGGCGTCAATCCATCGACAGTGCAGCGCATCAGCCGCCCTTTCGACGGCGCAAGCGTCGCCGTAGCATAGCCGCTAGGGGCGCGAAATGAAGGCACTCCCCTGGGCTGGGGGCTATTCATGTATTTCCATACAGATACCACCGAACCGCTATCTGCCATTAGAAGTGCCTGAAGGGGCTGGCCGCCGCCACCTCGATTCACAACAATTCAGGTCCGCCCCAAGGACCTGCGGACTTGCGCCGTTAGGCTTCTGATGCGTCAAACCGCCTGCGCCTGGCGGTTCCTACCTGCTATCATCGGCGGCGGCACCTGGGAGGGAGCCCCCATGCCCGGC